>Ga0075429_100002920_pt1 | contig 14501 bp, 7 predicted proteins | sample RhiMetdeltSRZDD3_FD_75295 | JGI IMG/M metagenome (GOLD analysis project Ga0075429, IMG submission 75295) | Populus rhizosphere microbial communities from Tennessee, USA - Rhizosphere MetaG P. deltoides SRZDD3 | ecosystem: Host-associated > Plants > Roots > Rhizosphere > Soil | place: USA... | reverse complement strand
TAGTAATCACTCCAACTTTATTCGGAAAATTATTATTACATCATTTAAACTAAAACAATTCTTATGAGTAAAAACCTGCTTAACCATTTACGAAAATCCGGTTTTCTCATCACCATATTATTGTCTTCCATTCTTGCTTTTACGCAAACAGGCACCATACGCGGCAGCGTTAAAGATGCTAATGGACTTGCCCTGGCAGACGCTTCGGTAATACTTGAGGGCACCCAAAAAGGAACTACTACTAACGCATCAGGTGTTTATACACTGCAAGTGGCGCCGGGTACTTACGTTCTGGTTATAAGTTATGTAGGAATGCAAACCCAACGAAAAGAAATTAATGTGGTAGCCAACGGAATTACGCAAAATGATTTCGACATGGTAAATTCCGGGGAATTGGCTCAGGTAATAGTCGGCTCCCGTTCATCCACGGCGAGAACAAGAATACAAACACCTGTGCCGGTAGACCTGATCCAAATATCACAAGTGGTAAATGATATCGGGCAGGTGGAACTTAGCCAGATTCTGAACTTCATTGCCCCTTCATTTCAATCAGCCCGGCAAACCATTGCCGATGGTACTGACCATGTGGATCCTGCACAACTTAGGGGATTAGGCACCGACCAGGTCTTGGTGCTGATAAATGGCAAACGACGTCATCAGTCTGCGCTGGTAAATGTGAATGGTACTGTAAACAGGGGTTCTGTAGGCACGGACATGAGTGCCATTCCGGCTACAGCAATTGAAAGAATAGAAATATTACGGGACGGCGCTGCTGCACAATATGGTTCAGATGCAATTGCAGGGGTAATAAATATTGTATTGAAAAAAAGAACAGGAGTATTGGAAGCGGGAGTAAGCTATGGAAAGCATATTACCTCCTATGAAAAAAATTATGCTTTATTCAAACTGGCTAATAAAACTGATGACCCTTTCGTAAAAGCAAGAGATGGTGAAAACTTTCAGGCATCTTTGGGATATGGATTTAACCTGGGCAAAGGGTATTTAAATCTTACCGGTGAATATATCAACAGGCAACCTACCAATAGGGCAGGAACTTACACGGGAAGAATTTATCCATTGGTAAACGGGGCTAACCGCGATGATTCCATTCTGCAGGCAAGAGGGCTTGACAGGAATTATTTTGACCTGCATATCGGTAATTCGGAAATGAAAGGAGGAAATGTTTTTTATAATTTCGGATACCCACTGAGCGGTAAAACAGAATTATATGTATTTGGAGGATATGGTAAAAAGAGTGGCACAGCTGCTGGCTTTTATCGTTACCCGGACGGGGCAACCAGCATTTTTTCCGGGGCCACTATATACAGAAACAATGTGCTTAATCTTTATCCTAACGGCTTTCTACCGCAGATAAATTCTGATATTAACGATTTTTCTACAGCTGTAGGAATACGTACAAAAATTGACCAATGGAATTTTGATATCAGCAATACGTTTGGGATAAATAAATTTGATTTTACCGTTGATCAATCCGTGAATTACACGCAGTTTTTTTTTCCCGGCAATAACCAAACAGAATTCGACGCCGGCGGTTTGAAGTTTTGGCAAAATACTGTCAACGCAGATTTTTCAAGGAAATTTGATGTGGCAGAAGGACTAAATGTGGCAACTGGTTTAGAATCCCGGGTAGATGTTTTCGGAATGAGAGGTGGTGAACCGGCCTCTTATCTTAACTATGATACGGCCTCTAAAGCAGCTTCCGGTGCCCAGGTATTTGCAGGTTTTAAACCCAGTGGGGATGACAAATCAAGGAATGCCACAGCTGCCTATCTTGACCTGGAATTGGATATCACAACAAAATTCCTGGTAACAGGTGCCTTACGTTTTGAAAACTACACTGATTTTGGTTCAACACTTAATTATAAATTTTCAACACGATATAAGATCAGTGACAATTTCAATGTAAGGGCTTCTGCAAGTTCAGGGTTCAGAGCTCCTTCTATGCAACAACGTTTTTATGAGAAAACGAGTACATTATTTGTATCGACACCGTCAGGTCTTGTGCCTACTGAAAGTGGTACATTTACCAATGATAGCAGAGCCGCACAAATTCTTGGCATTCCAAAATTAAAAGAGGAAACCAGCCATAACTATTCAGTCGGGTTGGCTGCCAGACCATTTAAAGGTTTTGAAATAACCGTTGATGCTTACCAGATAGATATTAAGAACCGTATTGTACTCACAAATAATTTTACCGGAGGCAACAACCAGGCACTGAAAGATCAATTGGCAGCGGCAGGTGCCAGCACTGCCAACTTTTTTTCCAATTCTATCGATACCCGTGCCCGGGGATTAGAAACAGTGCTTTCCTATAACACAACATTAGGCGGGAAGCATTCATTACGGGTAATTCTTGCTGCGATATTCATAGATAATGAAGTAAAAAAAGGCGCTGACGGAAAACCAATCATTCATGCTTCACCCGTTTTAATCGCCAGCGGACAATTAGGAAACTATTTTAATCGTGAAGATCAGAGCCGTGTTGAAGTAGCTAACCCTAAAAATAAAGTTAGTCTTACTTTAAATTATAAAGTCAGCAAATTCGGAGCAATGGTGCGCTTCGTTAATTTTGGTAAAGTGATATATCTTGATCCTTCAATAGATCCAGCTAATCCCGGAGCTTTTCCGATGAATGCATTTAACAACAATGCAAGGGAAACTCTGGACCAGGAGTTTGACTCCAAATTAGTAACAGATGTTTCTCTTTCTTATCAAATCACAAAAGAACTTGGTCTTACGGTCGGAGCTAATAATTTACTGGATGTTTACCAGGACAGGCATACGCACAGCACTAATATGAGCTCAGGTCGGTTTGTTTATAGTCGTCGTGTTCAGCAAATGGGTTTTAACGGAGCTTACTATTTTGCCCGACTAAAATTTGAATTGCCCGTAAAAAAATAATGTTTCACTTTTTAGAATCCGGCTATCGTATTTTTTGCGGTAGCCTTTTTTTATTTGCTGTGAAAGCCGGTTACCTACATTTGCATATCTTATATTGAAAAAAAGCAAAATCATGCACATACGATCCTTACTATCTTTTCTTTTCTTAATAAGTACACTTGTTTCTTCCGCCCAATTAAAATCTCCCGATGAATTTTTAGGATATAAGATCGGCACCCGCTATACGCCACACTGGAAGATTGTAAATTATTTTCAGCATGTAGCGGCAAACGCTTCTGGCAATGTGAAACTGGAACAGTATGGGCAAACCAATGAAGGACGGCCGCTATTGTTATCGTTTGTTTCTTCATCAGATAATATTAGCCGACTTGAGCAAATAAGATTAAATAATTTGCGTCTTGCCAATCTTACAAAAGACAGGGCAGCACCGGTTGAAGAAAATGCGCCGGCACTTGTTTGGCTAAGCTATAATGTTCATGGTAATGAAACATCCTCATCCGAAGCAGCCATGATGACGATCTGGTCACTCGTTGATCCTTCCAATACAAAAACAAAAGATTGGTTGAAAAATACGGTTGTTATTATTGATCCCTGTATTAATCCTGACGGCAGGGACAGGTACGTGAACTGGTTCAATTCAATCGTTGGAAAAAACATGAACCCGTCATTAAGTGCAAGAGAACACCGGGAGCCATGGCCCGGTGGAAGAACCAATCATTATAATTTTGATCTTAATCGTGACTGGGCATGGCAAACACAAATTGAGAGCCAGCAAAGAATGAAAATGTATAATCAATGGATGCCTCATGTGCATGTTGATTTTCATGAGCAGGGAGTAAACAATCCATATTATTTTGCGCCCGCTGCACAACCATTTCATGAGGTGATTACACAATGGCAAAGAGATTTCCAGGTCACTATTGGAAAGAATCATGCAAAATATTTTGATGCGAATGGCTGGTTATATTTTACCAAAGAAGTGTTCGATCTTTTTTATCCAAGTTATGGCGATACGTATCCAGTTTACAATGGTGCTATCGGTATGACCTATGAGCAAGGTGGCGGTCCTGCGGGGGGGTTAGGAGCATTAACTGATGAGGGGGATACTTTGACCTTGCTGGATCGTGCAACGCATCATTACACCACCGGTTTAAGTACAATAGAAGTTTCTTCATTAAATGCATCACGGTTGGTAAGGGAATTTAGAAAGTTCTTCAATGACGCGGTCAGTAGTGGTGTCGGTGAGTACAAAACTTATTTGATAAAAAACAATGAAACTGATCGAGAGAGAGTAAATGCATTAATGGCTTTACTTGACAAAAATGGTATTCAATATGAATTTGCTGGTGGAAGTTCACGAGGCACATTTTCAGGTTACAATTATTTTTCAGCCAGGGATGAAATGTTTACTATTGATGGAAATGATCTTTTCATTCATTCGCAGCAGCCACGTTCTGCAATGATAAAAGTATTATTTGAACCCAAGAGCAAACTTGTTGACTCTAATACCTATGATATCACAGCATGGTCATTGCCTTATGTATATAGTTTAAAAACCTATGCATCGAAAACAAAACTTCAATCATCCGCAGGTACACGACCTTCAGCAATCACAAATAACGTAAGTGATGCTTATGGCTATGTGATTCGCTGGCAGGGTTTGCAAAGCGTAAAAGCATTGACGACATTATTGCAACAGGGATTAAAAGTTCGGTTCTCGGAAACTCCTTTTGAAAGCAATGGACAACAATTCGATCGGGGATCTTTAATAATAATTAAAAAGGGCAATGAAAAGTTTGGCAACTCTCTTGCATCAATTATTAACCAGGCATGCAATGCAAACAATGTCAAAGCAAATACGATCACGACCGGTTTTGTTGATAAAGGTTTTGATTTCGGTAGCAGGAAAATACATTATATCAAAACTCCAAGAATTGCGCTATTGACGGGTGAAAGTGTTGGTTCAAATGCAGCAGGGGAGATCTGGCATTTCTTTGAACAAACGCTTAACTATCCTCTTACATTGATCAATGCAAATGATTTTGGAAGAATAAACTGGAGTGATTTTGATGTGCTTATTTTGCCTTCAGGCAATTATCGTTTTTTCACTGAAAAGTCTTCAACTGATCAGTTAAAAGAGTGGATTAATAAAGGGGGAAAATTAGTTGCTCTTGAAGGGGCTGTGGGCCAGTTAGCAAAAACCGATTGGGCTATCAAATCAAAAAAGGTTGATGACAGTGATAAAAAAGATCCTTATGATGCTCTGGATATCTATGAAGAAAGAGAAAGAGAATTTATTAAATCAAATATTCCCGGTTCAATATTCAAAGTACAACTTGACAATACCCATCCGCTGGCTTTTGGTTATCCCAATTTTTATTACACATTAAAGCAAGATGATGCCTTGTATGAATTTATTAAGGAGGGCGGATGGAATGTTGGTGTCTTGAAAAAAGACAGCCAGGTTTCCGGCTTTGTTGGTTCATCTTTAAAAGCTAAATTGAATGATGCATTGGTTTTTGGTGTGCAGGATATGGGTAGTGGTAAAATTGTTTATCTCGCTGACAATCTCCTGTTTCGTAATTTTTGGGAAAATGGCAAGCTGATGTTTTGTAACGCAGTATTTTTTGTAGGGCAATAGGTGATTGATTTTGTCAGGTCAGAAAAACAGAATATAGGGTAAAACAGGTCAACTTTATCAAAAACCGGTTTTTGACTTCCAATATTGATTATTGTCAAAACCGGCTCTGGTTTTTTACGATATTTCAAAAGCGATTCACTTGTGATGTAACTTTACTTCATCAATTAATCACCATGAACACTGATAAGAATATCGGTTGTTTTCTTCCTGAAGAATCACTTATTCGATTTACTATCTATAATACGTCACCTCCCGGAAAATGACTATAGATACACGCTATTCGTAGCGTTCCCTTCTTACAGGCAACAATGCACGAAATTCAGCAACGCTGTTGTTGAAAATTTGTGCGCATCAATATATGTATAGCTCATGTAATCTTTTTTTTAAATAATATTTTCAACTATTAATTTTTAAATCATCATGGAAAGAGAAGAATTAATTCGATGGGGCCTCATCATTGGGATCCCATTGTTTATTTTATTGTTTTATAAATTTATTCTCCGAGTCTTTTTTGGATTAGTAATAGTACCGGAAGACAGGATCGGTCTTGTTACAAAAAAATTTGTGTTGTTTGGTAAACAAGAATTACCGGAAGGCCATATCATTGCTATCGATGGTGAGGCAGGCTACCAGGCACAAACATTACCGCCGGGCGTTTATTTTGGAAGATGGATATGGCAGTATGCGATCACCTTTCAGCCATTTATCGTAATTCCGACTGGTAAAATTGGATTAGTAATGGCTAAAGATGGCGCGGAACTTGAAACCGGTCGTGTACTTGCCCGTAAAGTTGAATGTGACACGTATCAAAATGCAGAGGCATTCTTAAAAAATGGTGGACGTAAAGGTCGGCAGACAGATATCATTGCTCCCGGTTCTTATCGTATCAATACTTTGATATTCGATGTGGAAGTGACAGATCTTATCAGTATTCCTGATAACGCAGTTGGAGTAGTAACAACATTGGAAGGAAAACCTTTAGAGGAAGGCCAAATAGCTGGTAGAATCATTGGCGATCATACCAAATTCCAGGATGTCGATAAATTCCTTGACAGTGGTGGATATAAAGGCTTGCAAGAGCAAGTAATACTTGCGGGTTCTTATTTTCTTAACCCATGGTTTGTAAAAATGGAAATGGTTAAAATGACCGAGATACCAATTGGTCATGTAGGGGTTGTCATTTCTTATGTGGGCGAGGAAGGCAAGGACTTAAGCGGTGTTGAATTTAAGCATGGGAATATTGTTGCAAGAGGTTATAAAGGTGTTTGGAATGAACCGCTAGGTCCTGGGAAATACCCGATCAATCCATATATTATGAAGGTTGAAATGGTGCCAACAACAAACCTTGTTCTCAACTGGGCGAGTGCAAGAAGTGAGAGCCACCAACTGGACAAAAATCTTTCTACAATTACGGTGCGTAGTAAGGACGGCTTCCCTTTCAATCTTGACGTATCGCAGATCATTCACATACCAACAACCGAAGCGCCGAAAGTAATAGCCCGTTTTGGTAACATGAATAATCTAGTAAGCCAGGTATTGGAGCCAACCATTGGTAACTATTTCCGTAACAGTGCACAGGATAGCGATGTAATTGCATTCCTTGGTACTCGTAAAGAAAGACAGCAGTCGGCGAAAGATCATATTGGTCGTGTACTTGAACAATACAATGTATTTGGTGTGGACACACTAATAGGTGATATCGTTCCCCCGGAAAGTTTGATGAAGACGTTGACTGACCGTAAGCTTGCAGAAGAACAAAAAATAACTTATGAAACTCAGAAGAAGGCACAGGAGACGAGGCAGGCATTAGAAAAAGAAACTGCGGTTGCTGAAATGCAAAAAGAAATTGTTAAAGCTGATCAGGGTGTATTGATCGCAGAGCGCATAGCAGATGCTTCGGTTAAGAAAGCTACCGGTGATGCAAATAGTGTTCGCCTGCAGGCAAATGCTGAAGGTGACAGGCTGAAATTAATGGCAACTGGTGAAGCAGAGAAAGTAAGACTACTTGCAAAAGCTGAATCTGAAAAGATCGAGTTGCTTGCAAAGGCAAATGCTGAACAAATCACCTTAACGGGTAATGCCGAGGCTGAAAAAATTCTTGCTATCGGAAAATCTAATGCTGAATCGTATAAGCTTTCTGTGGACGCGATGGGTGGCAATAATTTTACCCAGTTAAAAGTAATGGAATCGATAGCTACTCAAAATGTAAAGATCATGCCTGATGTATTGATCGGCGGTGGGGGAGACAATGCAAATGGTGGTATCAGCGGTTTGCTTGGCTTGCAGATATTGGAACAGTTAGGCAAAAAAGTAAATAATGGAAATGATAAGGGTGAAAAGAAAAACTAATTCACTGAATTAGTTAAAAAAAATCTAATCCCGTCTCGACCCGGCCCGACGGGATTTTTTATATTACCGGCTGAGCCACTATGTAAACATGACTTATATTCGCTGATTAAATTTGCCGGATGAAGAAAACGTTAGCCATTTGCTTTATACTTGCTTTCTCAATAAACCATTTCGCTCAATCGCCTCAATCATGGACATCAGCTGACATTTACCTTGGTATTAAAAAGCTGAATGTGTTGGGTTCGGTTTTGTATGTGGCTGCTCATCCGGATGATGAGAACACAAGATTGATCGCTTATTTATCAAAAGACAGGTTATTCCGCACAGGTTATTTATCAATGACAAGAGGTGATGGTGGGCAAAACCTGATAGGTGATGAACAAGGTATTGATCTTGGATTAATACGGACGCAGGAATTATTAGCGGCAAGAAGAATCGATGGAGGAGAACAATTCTTTACCCGTGCATTTGATTTTGGATACTCCAAGAACCCGGAGGAAACGTTTACAAAATGGGATAAAGAGAAAATATTGAGTGATGTGGTATGGGTGATAAGAAAATTTCAACCAGACGTCCTTATTACAAGATTTCCCACTTCAGGTGAAGGCGGACATGGGCACCATACGGCTTCAGCAATTTTGGCAAATGAAGCATTCACCGCCGCTGCTGATCCGACACGTTTTGCTGATCAGTTAAAATATGTGCAACCGTGGCAGGTAAAAAGAGTTTTATGGAATACATTCAACTTTGGCGGCAACAATACTCAAAGAGATGATCAGTATAAATTGGACGTGGGAGGTTACAATCCATTGCTTGGAAAAAGTTATGGAGAAATCGCCGCTGAAAGCCGCAGCCAACATAAAAGCCAGGGATTCGGTGTGCCTGCAGGAAGGGGTGAGGCAATTGAATTTTTTACGGCTACAAAAGGCGATCAACCAAAGAATGACCTGTTTGAAGGAATTGATATCAGCTGGAAAAAAATAAATGGGAGCGATGCTATAGAAAAAATGGTGAATGAACTTGCTGCAGCATTTGATTTTCTACATCCTGAGAATTCAGTTAAAGGACTGGTTAAATTATACAAAGCTCTTGAAGCTTTACCTGCTGGCAACTGGAGGACGAAGAAACTTGATGAGACAAGACAGTTAATCGAGCAATGCAGCGGTTTATGGATGGATGTTTTTACCAATGAGCAATTTGCTGTAAAGACCGACTCGATACGATTCAATTTCCAATTTAATAACAGGTTAGGTGTAAATGCAACGCTAAAAGGTTTTTCGGTTGATGGGATTGATTCAACAATGAATCAACCATTAGCTAAAAACAGGAATATCAATTTCAACAAAACATTTTTTGTTCCTGCTGTAAAAACAATTACGCAGCCCTATTGGCTGGAGAATAAAATGGAACAGGGATATTTTAATGTGAACGACCAAACAAAGATTGGAATTCCTGATGTGCAACCAAGCTATACGGTCAATGTAAAAGCAAATATTGAGGGAGAGGATTTCAATTTTACCAGAAACGTTAAATACAAGTTTACTGATCCTGTACGGGGTGAACTGTACTCGCCATTAGTCGTCGTTCCCCCGGTGCTTATCACTCCATCTGAAGATCTGAAAATTATCATGAATGGTAACGGGAATGATAAAACAAGTGGAAGTGTTTCATTAAAAGGATTAAAAAAAGACTTTACCGGAAAAGTTGTTGCTCTTTCTGAAAGTGATATGAAACCTCTTGTAAATTTCTCTTTTAACAATCAAAGGGTTCGTGTTAATTCAAAGAACCAGACATTGGGTTTTGATTACAATGGTAAAGGCATTAAGTCGTCGGTAAATGTATTATTCGCAGTTACGGATACGGCAGGTAACAATCTGATCAAAAGTGACAGGCATGAAATAAAATACGATCATATACCTGCCATTAATTATTTTCATGATGCAGATGTTGCGGTAAAAGTCGTAAATGTTGAAACCTATGGAAAAAAGATCGGATACATAGTTGGTGCCGGCGATAAAGTTCCTGAAGCACTTGAACAAATGGGTTTCGAATTAAATCGTCTTAATCTCAAAGAAATTTCAAAAAATTTATTAGATAAATTTGATGCAATTATTGTTGGTGTAAGAGCCTATAATACCCTTGATTGGATTGGTAATTATTATGACAAGCTTATGAAGTATGTCGAGAATGGAGGGAATCTAATTGTCCAATATAACACAAACAATTTCATAAGCAATGTAAGATCAAGGATCGGTCCTTACGATTTTACAATATCAAGAAATCGGGTTACTGATGAAAATGCCCCCGTTACTTTTTTAAAGCCTGAACATCCTGCACTGAATTTCCCAAATAAAATAACACAGGATGATTTTAAGGGTTGGATACAGGAAAGAAGTATTTACGACGCAATAGATACTACAGGCAAGTTTGAAAAAATTCTTGCAATGAATGATCCCGGCGAAAAACCTGATGATGGAAGTTTATTGATTGCAAAATATGGTCGCGGATATTTTACATATACCGGTCTTGTATTTTTCAGAGAGTTGCCTGCAGGTGTGCCCGGTGCATACAGGTTGCTGGCAAATCTCATTGCCCTAAACCGGAAAAAAGCATTTTGATGAGCAATTCGGGAAACGACACAAGAAGAACAATAGCTGTAGTTGTAACTGTTGTGATAGGACTGCTTCTTGGCTTATTAATCAAAAGAGTGACAGTTGGCCTATTAATTGGTTTAGCACTTGGCCTATTATTATCAGGTTTATTAAGGAAAAGATAGAACTAAAACCAGATAAATGCAGGAGAACAATGATAAGATACCTTTATTCAAAACCTGGAACCGCTGGTATGTTTTTGTTCTTGCTTTCCTTGTGGTGCTTATAATCTTGTTTAGTCTTTTTACCAAAGCATTTTCATGAGCCAACTTGATTGGATAATACTGGCTATTACTTTAACGGGCATAATTGCGTACGGGTTATACAGAAGCCGCACTACTCACAATCTTGATGGCTATTTGCTGGCCAACAGAAGCATGCCGTGGGGATTGGTATTGTTAAGCATAATGGGTACCCAGGCCAGCGCAATCACCTTTCTTTCTGCTCCCGGTCAGGCATATACCGATGGAATGCGTTTCGTTCAATATTATTTCGGACTTCCATTAGCAATGATTGTGATCTGTATTTTCTTCGTCCCGATCTTCAGTAAGCTAAAAGTGTATACTGCTTACGAGTTTCTTGAAAACAGGTTTGATGGAAAAACAAGAACGCTGACTTCATTTTTATTTTTATTGCAAAGAGGGGTGTCAACGGGCATCAGTGTATTTGCGCCATCAATTATTCTTTCATCTTTATTAGGCTGGAATATTTATTGGACGAATTTATTCATGGGTGGTTTGCTGATAATTTATACGATCAGCGGCGGCGCAAAAGCTGTTGCTTATACGCAGCAATTACAACTCATCATAATTTTCACCGGAATGTTTTTGGCCGCCTATATGGTTGTACATATGCTGCCAAAAGATGTTGGCTTTATTGATTCTTTGGAGGTAAGCGGAACACTGGGTCGGCTAAACGTTATTACTACAGGTTTTGAAAAAGGAAATGGTTTTGATTGGGGCGATAAATACAATATATGGAGTGGCGTCATTGGAGGTTTTTTTCTTGCCTTATCTTATTTCGGCACTGATCAAAGCCAGGTCGGTCGTTATCTTACTGCAAAGTCATTAACAGAAAGCCGACTTGGCTTATTAATGAATGGTATTGTTAAAGTACCCATGCAATTTGCCATTCTGTTGATCGGCGCTTTGGTTTTTACTTTTTATCAATTCAATAATGCACCTTTATTTTTTAACCAGGCGCAATTAAACAAGCTGGAAAATACCTCATATAAAGATTCACTCTCTGTTGCACAAACAACATATGACGCTTTATCCGCACAGAAAAAAAATACAGTTGCCTTATTTGCCGATGCAAATAGAGGAGAAGAAAAAGACCAAAAAGGCCTTGAACTCACCAATCTCCAGCACCAATCAGACAGCATTCGCAAAAGAGTACGAACATGGATGCAAGCCGCAAAAGTTGAGGGCGACACTAGTGATACGAATTATATCTTTCTTCGTTTTGTAGTTGATAATCTGCCGGTGGGAATGGTGGGTTTGCTGATCGCTATAATTTTCCTTGCTTCATGGGGCAGCATTGCAGCCGCTATCAATTCGCTGGCATCAAGTACTATCGTCGATTTCCACAAGAAGTTTTCAAAGAAGGACCTGACAAATGAGCAAGAATATAAAATATCAAAACGGTATACTTTGCTATGGGGTATCTTTTCCATTATTGTTGCTATGTATTCTTACAACATTGGTAACAGTCTTATTGAAACAGTCAATGAGCTTGGCTCTCTTTTTTACGGACCGATTCTTGGGGTTTTTCTTGTAGCATTTTTTTTAAAACGAATTACAAGCGGCTCGGCTGTTTTTTATGCAATTGTTTTGACCCAGTTGTTGATCTTCGCCATCTATATTCCCGCTAAATTAAAATGGATAGGGTTAGGGTTTTTATGGTTAAATCCGATTGGTGCATTTGGGGTTATTCTATTTGCTCTCATTCTTGCCCCGATAATGCAAAAAAGAAAAATCCCGCTATAAGCGGGATTTGTAAAAAATTACTCAGGCAATTTATTTCATTTCTTTTTGCAGTTTTTCATTCAATGATACATAATCGTCATTCTTTGCTTTTTTAGCAAGCTCCATTGATTTGTTGGAAGTAGCAACTGCGTCATTCTTTTTACCCAACATTTTTTGTGCACGGGCTTTTTGATATAACACCCAAAATGCTTCAGGGTTTTGTGTATAAGCTTTATCAAGCCATTCAACCGCCTTATTCAGATCCTTGCCATTGTCAATATAGTAAAGCGCTGCGTTGAAGTACGGTCTATTGTCGCCTTCCATTGTACTTTTTATCTGGTTCATTACTTTGCCATCCACATCTGCTGTAATGGGAAAGCTCACCCAGGTATTTTCCCAACCCATACCAATATTGCAACTATTACTTTTTATGTCATCAACAGTAATCATAAATGTCTCAATAGTGAAAGGAGTCTTTTCTGGCTTTGCCATTACTCTTACCACATCCTGGTCTTGTTTGTAAGCTGAGGGGCTTGTTACATCCAATTGTTTTGTAATGATGATGGTCCATTCGTTTGCATTTGGAATCGTAACTAAACCATATTTACCTGCGGCAACTTTTTTGCCACCAATCGTTACTTCTTCACCAAAAGTAATGGTGGTTGCATTATTAGCACCGGTTCTCCATACATTACCGAAAGGAACCAGGTCGCCAAAAATTTTACGACCTTTTACCCCCGGACGTGAATAAGAAATTTCAATGTTTGATAAAGCAAAGTTTTGCTTAATGGTTGCCGTTGGGCTAGGCTGAGGCGTGGTCAGTTGCTGTGCTTCAGTTGAACTAATAAAATATAAAGCAACAGCTAAAAAAAGTATTTTTTTCATGATAACAATTTGTTTAGGACGACAAAGGTAAGGGAATAGATGAAAGATGATATTTTTTTAGATGATAGGTGTAGTAAGTGCAGGAATATCAAGTACTATTTTTGATCAACGGCTATCGAGATGGTGGTTTTGGACCTTCGTCCTTTTCTTTTCCACTTAGGTCCTTCCTTTAATAAGCGGATCGCTTCATCATCACACTCCTTACATTTTGATGATTTTGTTACTTTAATATTTATTGGCTGACCGGTTTTATCTACATCAAAACTGAGTTCAACATTACTCAGTGTACTTTTCTTCCTGATATTTTCGGGTATTTGAATATTGTTTGCTACATAGGTATTAAAATATCCCCACCCAACCTCAGGTTCTTCAAGCTCAGTAGTGTCTTTTCTTGTCACATTACTTACTAACTGCCTGTTTGAATCCAGTATTTGCATTCTTGTATAATAATCGTCTTTTAGCGTGAGGCTTTTAAATTGATTCGATGGAACAAGCCTGTAATTATTTGATTCATATCCAAGCGACCTGATCTGGACGTTTAAAACACTATCACTTGAAACAAGATTAAAATTGCCCCTGATATCCGTATAAGTTCCGACATTATCACGGGTATTCATAACATTTGCAAAAGGTACCGGGTTATTCTGTGCGTCGACTACCCTATAATTGTATTTATTACTGAAATTCAATCCCAGGTTTTTATTGGCAACATCTGCCGTCACAAACCTTCCTTGTGATGCAGCAGCGGGAGCTTTGTATTCGTTTTCCGATTTTGATCGATCATCAGCATCTTTTTCTAAAGCTCTTTGTTTTAATTTATCAGTTACGCTTTCAGCATCCACAGTTGCAACGGAATTATCAATTGGTGAATCTTTTTTTTCTTCTTCACCTCTTTTGCCTCCCTTGGCAAATGCACCATCACTGCGAAAGGAACGCGTTAAGGTGTCAGTTCCCGAAGTTGGTTTTGAAGTAGCCAAATTCCAGGTAACCGTCGCCACTTTATTTTTTTGGGTTGAAGACGAATCAGGAGTACTTGCTGAAAGATCTCTTTGATTTGTGCTAGTTGCTGGTGTTCTTTGGGCATTA
>Ga0075429_100002919_pt1 | contig 14502 bp, 14 predicted proteins | sample RhiMetdeltSRZDD3_FD_75295 | JGI IMG/M metagenome (GOLD analysis project Ga0075429, IMG submission 75295) | Populus rhizosphere microbial communities from Tennessee, USA - Rhizosphere MetaG P. deltoides SRZDD3 | ecosystem: Host-associated > Plants > Roots > Rhizosphere > Soil | place: USA... | reverse complement strand
GCGGTGTTGGGCTCGTGGCCGATGGCCATGAAGATCCCGCCCGCCGCGATCTCGTGCACCTCGCCGCTCTTCACGTTGCGCACGCGCGCGCCCGTCACGCCCTGGCCCGCGCCGCCCAGGATCTTCTCCACCACGCTGTCGAAGAGCCAGGCGATCCGCGGGTTCTTGAGCGCGCGCTCCTGCATGATCTTCGAGGCCCGCAGCGTGTCGCGGCGGTGGATCACGGTCACCTTCGCCGCGAACTTGGTCAGGAACGTGGCCTCCTCCATGGCGGTGTCACCGCCGCCCACGACCAGGACGTCCTTTCCCTTGTAGAAGAAACCGTCGCACGTCGCGCAGGCGGAGACGCCGCCGATCTTCGTCCGGAACTCCAGCTCCTCGGGCAGGCCGAGCCACCGCGCCCGCGCCCCGGTGGCGACGATGAGGGTGTCGGCCTGGACCGCGCCTTCGCCGAGCGTGAGGGCGAAGGGCCGCGCGCCGAGGTCGACCTCCTTCAGCGCCCCCGAGGCGTACTCCGTGCCGAAGCGCGCGGCCTGTTTGCGCATCTTCTCCATGAGGTCCGGACCGAGGATGCCCTCGGGGAAGCCCGGGTAGTTGTCCACGTCCGTGGTGAGCATGAGCTGTCCGCCGGGCACGTCGGTGGGGTCGTCGCCCCCGCCGCCCTCGACCACCAGGGGCTCCAGGTTGGCGCGCGAGGCGTACAGGGCGGCGGTGAGCCCGGCCGGACCGGACCCCAGGATCACGACCTTGTACCGGCTCTGCTTGGGCATCGCGCCAATTCTACAGGGCGGCGTTGCCCGGCGGCGACCGCCGCGATTTGCGCTATCGTGCGCGCGATGGCGGCGGAGCTGCCCGGCAAGATCGGCCGATACGAGATCCGGCAGGAGCTCGGGCGCGGGATGATGGGGATCGTCTACCTCGCCGACGACCCGGTGCTCGGCCGGCCCATCGCCCTGAAGACGATCCAGCTGGCCTTCGTGGCCCCGGAGACGGAGCGGGAGGCATTCGAGAAGCGCTTCCTGGGCGAGGCGCGGGTGGCCGCGCGCCTGACCCATCCCGGGATCGTGGTCGTCCACGACGTGGGACGCGACCCCGACACCGGCACGCTGTACATCGCGCTCGAGTACCTCCGCGGGTCCACGCTGGCCGAGGTCACGGCATCGGGCGCGCCTCTCCCGTGGCGGGAGGCGCTCGGCATCACGGCCCGCCTGGCCCGCGCGCTGCACCACGCGCACGCGCAGGGGGTCATCCACCGCGACGTGAAGCCGGCCAACGTCATGCTCCTCCCCTCGGGCGAGGTCAAGGTCATGGACTTCGGCATCGCCAAGGTGCCGCAGCAGGACCTGACGGCGGCGGGCCAGTTCTTCGGCACGCCGCTCTACATGTCGCCGGAGCAGGCCCGCGGCGATCCGGTGGACGGGCGCAGCGACCTGTTCGCGGCGGGCGCCATCGCGTATCGGCTGCTCACCGGCCGCGCCGCGTTCGCCGCCCCGAACGTGACCGCCATCCTGTCGCGCGTCCTGACCGAGCGCCCGGCGGCTCCTTCCACGCTCGTTTCCGCGATCCCGGAGCCGGTGGATTACATCGTCGGCCGCGCGCTCTCGAAGGATCCCGCCGACCGTTATCCCGACGGCGACACAATGGCCGAGGACATCGACGACGTCCTGCACGGGAGCCCACCGCGGCACCGCGAGGCGTGGTCGGTCGCGCACGGCGGCGGCACGATGATGTCGAAGCCCGCGAAGGCGCCGGCAACGGAAGACGATTCGGCGCTCGTGGAGCTACTGCCGCTGACCCCGACGCCGCCGTCCGCGCCCGCCGCGGCCCCGCCGCCGCCGTCGGTCCCGCGCGCCCGCGTGCCTTCCCCCGAGCCCACCAGCCCGGGCCTGAAGCGGGCCGCCCTGGCCGTGGGCGCGGCGCTGCTCCTGCTCGCCGGCGTGCTGGCCGGCGCGGTCTACAAGCGGCGCCTGCCCGCGCCGCCGCCCATCGCACCCGGCGCGGCGACGTCCCGGCCGGTCCGTTCACCGGAGGCCCGCGTCGCGGATGAGCCGGGCCGGCTGGCCATCGACTTCGACCACCACCTCCGCAGCGGGAACCTGCGTGTCTGGGTGGACGACCAGGAGGTCCTCGATCAGGGCTTCGGGGGCAAGGTCACGAAGAAGATCCTCTCGATCCGCATCCGGAAGGGGAGCGTCGACGAGCTGCTGAAGGTGACGCCCGGGCGCCACGAGGTCCGCGTCCAGGTCCAGTGGGACGGCAACACGCGCACGGACACCACCGCGGCCACGTTCAAGCCCGGGGTCACGCGCACGCTCGAGATCCGGATCCTGCGCGTGGTGAACGTCATGACGCTCGGCTGGAAGTGACGCGCGCGTTCTTGACACCGCGCGGCGGCGCGGGATACGGTCTGCCATGCCGACCGCAACCCGCATCGACGTCCTGCTCTCCACGCTGAACGCCACCGACGTCGGCACGCTCGACAGCATCACCACAAAGCTCCGGCAGGTGCAGGAGGAGCTCGCGGAGATGGACCAGCCCGAGCTGGCCGCGCGCGCGGGCGAGGCCATCACGGCGTTGGCGCGCGGCGACGTAGCCGAGTTCAAGCGGGGCCGCGCCTTCCTCCAGTCCAAGATCGGCCACCTGCGCTAGCGTCCCCGTCCACCGGGGCCGGGCCTGCGTGGCACATCGCTTGCTTCCTTGATCAGGTGACGGTCGTTCGGCCGCGCCCGTGTGTTCCTGGGGCCTGCGGTGCAACGGGTTGAGCGTTTTCGGCCCGAGCGGATTGAAAAAAGGGAGGAGCGAACAATGTCAAAGATCAAGGATCGCGATCCGGACCACAAGGACGCCAACCGTGACCCGATCACCGGCGCTCCGGGGTCGCACCCCGTGGGCGTGGGCGTGGGGGCGACGGGCGGAGCGGCCACGGGGGCTGCGATCGGAGCGGCGGCCGGGCCCGTCGGCAGCGCCGTCGGCGCCGTCGTGGGCGGTGTGGCGGGTGGCCTGGCGGGGAAGGGCGCGGCCGAGGCCGTGAACCCCACTGTCGAGGACACCTACTGGCGCCAGAACTACTCGACGCGGCCGTACGTCACGACCGGCGCCAACTACGACACCTACCAGCCCGCCTACAGGTACGGCTGGGAGTCCTACGGCCGCTATCGCGGCCGGAAGTTCGAGGACGTCGAGCCGGAGCTGCGCAAGGATTGGGAAAAGACGAAGGACGCCAGCCGCCTCACGTGGGACAAGGCCAAGGACGCCACGCGTGACGCCTGGCACCGCGTGGAGCGGGCCATCCCCGGCGACGCGGACAAGGACGGTTACTGAGCCGGACGCCGGATGTGAAAGGGGCGGGCTCCGGCCCGCCCCTTTTTTTTGTTGCTCGTTCTGTCGCTATTGCCGCGTCCCGTTGAACGCCTGCGTCACGCGGACGGGCGCGGGGGAGGCGTGGTGGTGGATCATGCGCCATTCCTCCCCTGCCTTGCGGAAGACGTTGGTGGCCTGGGCCACCGCCACGCCCACGTCTCCCTCGGTGGTGGCGGTGATGTTCTCCGAGCACACCACGAGGCCGATGTCCCCGATGACCGCGGCCTCCACGGCGGTGGGGGTGACGCGCAGCCACCGCGTGTTGGCGAAGATCTGCTCCCAGGACTGCCGGACCGCCTCCCATCCCACCAGGATGTCCCAGCCCGGATGGACACAGCGCACCCAGCCTTCGTGGGCCCAGAGGCGGTCCATCGACTGGAGGTCCAGCTGCTCGAGGGCGCGATAGAAGCGCGCGTTGGCCTCGTGCAGCGGGTCGAGGATCGGGTGATCTCCCACTCTTCAATCTTAAGGCCCGTCCGGCGCCGGAGGAGCCGCGGGCGGCCATTCGAGGGGATTAGAATGGGCGCCATGGAGGCGCGCACCGCCTGATGGCCAGTCTCGCGGAGAGCCCCCGCTCCGGCGGGCTGCCCCGTCACGGCTCGCTGGTAGGCGGCCGCGAGGTGGCCGGCCGCGGCGGCGCGCGGACCGTGGTCGATCCCGCCGGCGGCGCGGCCTTCGCAGAGGTGAGCCTCCTCGACGCGCAGCAGGCGGCGGAAGCAGTAGCCGCAGCGCGCCAGGCCTTTCCCGCGTGGGCCGCGCTGGGCTACGCCCCTCGCGGCCGGCTGCTCCTGCGGCTGGGCCAGGCGATCGTGGACGAGGGCGACGCCCTCGCCGCCCTCATCGCCCGCGAGCAGGGAAAGCCCGCGGCCGAGGCACACCTCGCCGAGATCGTCCCCGCCCTGGCGGCCCTGAAGCACCTGGCGCTGGGCGCGGAGGACGCCCTGCGCGAGGAGTCGGTGGACAGCGCGGTGCCGCTCCTCGTGCACAAGGACGCCCGCCTGATGCACGTCCCCATCGGCGTCGTCCTCGTGATCACGCCCTGGAACTACCCGTTCGCGATCTCCCTCTCCGGGGTGGCCACCGCCCTGGCCGCCGGCAACACCGTGGTCCTGAAGCCGGCCCCGGCTACCACCCTCATCGGCCTCCGCATCGGCGAGCTGTGCCGCCGGGCGGGGATCCCGGACGGGGTCGTGAACGTGGTGGCCGCCGACGACGCTGTAGCGGGCGCGCTCGTGGAGGACCCGCGGGTCGGCAAGGTCGTCTTCACGGGCAGCGTGGCCACGGGCCGGAAGATCATGGCGGCGGCGGCGCGCAACCTGACGCCGGTGGTCCTCGAGCTGGGAGGCAAGGACGCGGCCGTCGTGTGCCGCGACGCCGACCTGGACCGCGCCGCGCGCGGGATCGTGTGGGGGGCCTTCATGAACGCGGGCCAGACCTGCGCCTCGGTGGAGCGCGTCTACGTCGAGCAGCCGGTGGCGGAGGCCTTCGTGGCGCGCGTGGTGGACGAGGCGCGGCGGCTCCGCGTGGGTGACCCCGCCTCGCCCGAGACCGACATGGGGCCCCTGACGCTGGAGCGGCAGCGGCGCGTGGTCGAGGAGCACGTCCAGGACGCGGTGGCCCGCGGGGCGAAGGTCCTCCTGGGCGGTGCGCGCACCGAGGGGCCCGGCTGGTTCTACCCGCCCACGGTGCTGGTCGGCGTGGACCACACCATGCGCGTGATGCGCGAGGAGACCTTCGGCCCCGTGCTGCCCATCATGGCCGTGTCCTCGGTGGACGAGGCCCTGGCCCTGGCCAACGACAGCGAGTACGGCCTCACCGCCAGCGGCTGGACCCGCGACCCGGAGACCGCGCGGCGGCTGCAGGAAGGGCTGAACGCCGGCGTGGTCACCATCAACGACTGTCTCTACACCTTCGGAGAGCCCACCGCTCCCTGGGGCGGCGTCAAGCACAGCGGGGTGGGGCGCGTCCACGGGCTGGCCGGCCTCAGGGAGATGACGCAGCTCAAGTACGTCTCGCGAGACACCGGCCGGGGCCCCATGCTGTGGTGGTACCCGTACGGGCCGGCCTTCGCGAGGGTGGCCTCGTCGGCGGGGCCGGCCCTCTACGCGCGGTCGGCCTGGTCGCGGCTGCGGCACATGGCGCGCCTGCTCGGGTCCGCCCGCGTCCGCGCCCGCGTGAGCTTCCGCGCCCTGTTGAAGCACGCCGACAGGCTGTTCTAGCCGCCATGTCGGTGAGCGGTTCCCAGCTCTCGGGCGCCAAGCGGCGGAAGTGGCTGCACGTCACGATGGGCGTGGCCCTCATCGTGATGGCGGTGGCGCTCACCGTGGGCTGGCAGATCCTGGGGGCCTCGGAAGTGGCGCGCGCGCGCGAGGCCACCACCCTGCGCTGGGTGGTCTACTTCTTCGGCACCGTGCTGTTCTCCCTGCTCATCGCGGGCCTGGTCCTCATCGTGACCCTGCTCGTGCGCGAGGTGCGCCTGAACGAGCGCCAGAGCAACTTCGTGAGCGCGGTGACGCACGAGCTGAAGACGCCGGTGGCCTCGCTGAAGCTCTACCTCGACACCCTGCAGCTGCGCGAGCTCTCCGACAGCCGGCGGGAGGAGTTCTACCGCACCATGCAGCAGGACCTGGAGCGGCTCCACGCCACCATCAACAACGTCCTGAACGCGGCCATGTACACCGACCGGCCCGTGGTGGACGCGCAGCCCCTGGACCTGGCCAAGCTGGTCCGGCACTCCATCGCCCTGACCGTCACGCGGCACCAGCTCCCGCCGGAGTGCTTCGTCTACGAGGGCGCCTCCGAGCTGACCATCCGCGGCGACGCCACCGCGCTGGAGACCGCCGTGCTGAACCTGCTGGACAACGCGGTGAAGTACTCGAAGGACCGGGTGGAGGTCCGCGTGGAGGTGACGCGCAACGGGGACGGGCAGGCGCACCTGCGGGTCCACGACCGCGGGGTGGGGATGACCCGCGCCCACCTGCGGTTCATCTTCAAGCGGTTCTACCGCATCGGGCGCGAGGTGCGGCGGAGCCGCACCGGCACCGGCCTCGGCCTCTTCATCGTGAAGTCGGTGGTGAAGGGGCACCGGGGCACGGTCTCCGCGGAGAGCCCGGGGCCCGACATGGGGTCCACCTTCACCATCACGCTGCCCGGCGTGATCGACGAGCCCGAGGGCGGACGGCCCTCGGCGCATTGAGCACGGCCATGCCCCGCATCCTGATCGTCGAGGACGAGGCGAACCTGGCCAAGGGGATGCAGTTCAACTTCGAGATCGAGGGCTACGAGGTGGCGGTGGCGGCGGACGGGGCGGAGGCCCTGGAGCGACTGACGGCGAAGGTCCCGGCCGCCCAGGCCTTCGACCTCGTGATCCTCGACGTGATGCTGCCGGGGATGGACGGCTACGCGGTCGCGGAGAGGCTGCGCGAGGCGGGGGACTACACGCCCATCCTCATGCTGACCGCCAAGAGCCGGCCCGAGGACGTGGTGCGGGGCCTGGAGGGAGGCGCCGACGATTACCTGGCGAAGCCCTTCGAGCTGCCCGTCCTGCTGGCTCGCGTGAAGGGGCTGCTGCGGCGGCGGGACTGGGCGCGCGGCGGCGCGGAGCCGGCCACGGCGCGGGTGGGGGAGGCCGAGGTGGACTTCCGGAACTTCGAGATCCGCGCCCGCGGGCAGACGTTCCGCCTCACGTTGCTCGAGGCGATGCTCCTGAAGCTGCTCGTGCAGAACGCGGGGCGCGTGGTGAGCAAGGGCGAGATCCTGGAGAAGGTCTGGAACGTCAGCCCCGACACCGCCACCCGGGCGGTGGACAACTTCATCGTGCGCCTGCGCCGGCACATCGAGGCCGATCCGCGCTTCCCCAAGCACCTGCACACGGTGCGCGGCGCGGGGTACAAGCTCGCGCCGTAGCGATCAGCCCCCGCTGACCGGCGGGATGAAGACCACCTCGTCGCCGGCGGCCAGCGGCGAATCGAAGGGAAGGTAGCGGCGATTGACGGCGGCGGAGAGGCTCCGCCGGCGGTCGGCCAGGGCGGGGCACTCCGCCACCAGCCGCTGCCAGGCGTCCTCCGCGGTGGCCCCCTCCGGCAGGTCCAGCTCGAGATGGTCCCGGCCCAGGGATTCCCGCAGCGACGCGAACAGCCGCACGCGCACGCGCATCGAGCCAACCTGACACGGCGGCGCGGGCGGCGTCAATACGGAAGCGGGGCCCGGGTTGCCCCGGGCCCCTTGTGACTCGTCGCTTGGGGCCCTACTCCTGCGGCTCGTCCGGCTCGCCGTCGTGGTCGTGGTGGCCGCCGTGCCCGCTCTCGTCCACCGGCTGGCAGCAGCAGGTGTCCACGTCCTTGTCGGCGAGCGTGCAGTGGAGCTTGCCCTCCCTCTGCACGCAGCAGCACGTCTCCACCGTCTTCCCCGTCAGCGAGCACCGCATCTTTCCGGATGCGTGCATACCGCAGGCGGAGGTACAGCAGCTCTTCCTTGCGTCCTTCGTCTGGCTGTCCTGGGCGAGCGCGCTCATCGCGGAAACGGCGAGCAGCGCGCCACAGGCCGTGGCCATCAGGCTCTTGATCGACATCTCGGATCTCCTCTTCAATGCGCACCGCGCGCGCGGTGCGATCCAGTCGCAATGGATGAAACGGTTGCGGTGGACGGCGGAGGATCAGATCCGCAGGACGATCGCGAGGGCGGAAAAGCTGGCAGGCGTCGGCACGTACAACGGCGCGGCCTGGCTCGCCACATGCGAATGGACGTCGACTACCGCCGGTGCTCCATGCCCGGATGGCGGCGGGACGACGGGCAGCGGCACGGGAGACTGAAGCCAGCACTCCCGTGGAGCCGCGCCCATCGTCACCCCTTCCTGCCGTGGGCAACAGCTGTGTACGGAGGCCTCGCTCGGCCCGGCCAGGCAGAGGCCGACCGGCACGCAGGGCAGCCAGGACAGGAGGATCGCCACGGCGGCGGCGCGGACCCAGGCGGCGGGCGGACGGGCGACCATGCGGGAAGCAGACCACGACCGCGTCAGCGCCGTCAAGATGCAAATGGGTCAAATCATGTATCGGTGCCTACCGCGCCGGTCGTGTCGGGGGAATTGGGTTCGGCTTGGTCGATCTCGACCTAGGGCGCTGCTCTTCTTGTTCAGATGTCTCCTTTGACTATGCCATCCAATCGCGCCGCAGTTCTTGCGTTCGCATAGATCCTGCCCGAGGCGGCCAGGGGAATCCGGCATCGTCATCAGCGATGTGACGCGACATCGATCGCCCGCCGCCCGAAGACCATTTCCCCTTCGTACTGGTTGTGGCGGCGGCAGCGGAGCGCGATGTTCTGGCTCGTCGACGGGCCTCCCAGCGCGTACGGCAGGAGGTGGTGCAACTCCAGGAAGGCGCGCTCCGTGCACCTGTGCCCATCCGTCGACACGAATGCACATTGGGCTCTGTCACGCCACCAGACGGCCCGCTGCACGGCGTTGGGGATGTGCCGGGTCGGTCCATCCGCCGCGCGGCGGATACCCGGACCGGCAGACGGATGGGACGTTGTTCCATCCGCCTGTGCCCGCGGCTTCGTAACCTCCAAGGGTTGACGCGCCTGTGCCCCTGCCTCCGTAACACTCACGGGTTGACGCGCGCTGGGCCGTTGGGGCCGGGTGTCCGACCCCGCCCTCGGCTTCCCGCCGAGCTTCTTCCTTTCCACGGTCTGCCGGAGCAAGGCCAGTGCCCGCTCGAAGATCAAGCCTGGATCGCCACTCGGGATCTCTCGGCGAAGGAGGTCCTGGACACGCCGGAGGTCCTCGTGCGCGTCCTGGCCCATGGTGAATTGCACCCGATAGCGGTTCGGTGACGAGGCCTTGACGATGGGTCGTTCCGAGGCGGGCCTCGGTGCGCTTGGCACGCGTGGGCCGGGCCTCGAGGGGTGGCCGGAGGTGTCTGTCGTCATGGGTCCCATGCCGTCGCCAGGGTCGGGGGCAGTCACCACCGCTGAAAGCCACGGGTTGGCGATCGACGGCGAACCCTCACCGTCCGCCGAACGAGATTCCGCCGTCGGCCACGGTGCCGAATCCGCGCGAACCGGCAGCTTCCGCACCGATGACGCGACATCGGGCCGGGGCGCCAGCTCCGCCGCTAACCGCTCGATCTGGCCTCGCTTCTGGTTCGCCGCCCGAGCCAGCACGGCCGCGTGGTTATCGGCCGTGAGATGCGGCTGCAGGATGCGAATTGTCGTCAGGGTGATGGATCCATTGGCCAGCAGCTCCAAGACGATCGGAAACCGACGACAGGTTCGGGCTGCCCCGATACGGTTGCAGGCTGCATCTTCCGACAGCCGCAACGCCTGCGTGCAGTAGTCGAAGAGCCTGCCGTAGCCCCGTGCGGCATGGGCCGACGGCCGGATCTCCAGCGCCGCCAGATGGGCGACGAGCTCGACGGTCGTCTCGCGCTCGCTTACGGCCAGTGTTTCGATGCGCTCGAGGAGGTCATGATCCGACAGGGCGACGGCAGCATCGAGGATGGTCGTTATCATACTTGTGTTCTATCAATCTGCAGGCCCGGAATAGGTCCGCACTGCTAGACTTGCAGAATAAAGTGGCAGAGAAAGGGAGCCGGGTGGACCTGGCCGTAAGCGGCGCCGCGATTCGCTCTCACGGCCACGTAGATGACGACCCGGCCCACGGTGGTGCTCGCGGAGGCGCGGGCCGCCCGTCCCTTCACCGACCGGCGGCCGGTCCCACCAGTACCCGTGGCGGGGCCTGGACGTCGCCCTTGTGGCCCCCGCTTGACCTCGATGCGGTGCCAGCCCTCCTCATCGGAAGAGCGGGCTTCGGGGCCGAAGCGCCGGCAGCGTACCACGGGCGTCCCGAGGGCGGCTTGGGCGCCCGTCCGGCGGGGCGTAGACTACTCATCTGGAAGGGGACTGACGCATTGCCCAGGGACCGCTTCGGACGGGAGATCGACTACCTCCGCATCTCGGTCGTCGACCACTGCAACCTGCGGTGCGTCTACTGCATGCCCCTGCGCGGCCTGACCTTCATCCCGTCGGCCGAGCTGCTCACCGCCGACGAGATCGAGACGGTGGCCCGCGCCGCCGTGAGCGTCGGCTTCCGGAAGTTCCGGCTCACCGGCGGCGAGCCGACGCTCCGCCCGGACATCGTGGAGATCGTGGAACGGATTGCCTCCATCGACGGTGCCCGCGACGTGGCCATGACCACGAACGCGATCCTCCTGCCCCGCATGGCCCGGGACCTCAAGGCCGCGGGCCTGCGGCGCATCAACGTCCACGTGGACACCTTCAACCCGGAGCGCCTCAAGAAGATCATGCGCTTCGGGACGGCGGAGGAGATCGAGGCCGGGATCGAGGCGGCCGAGGACGCCGGCCTCCTGCCCATCAAGATCAACTGCGTGGTGACCCGCGACTACAACGACGCGGACGTGGTGGACGTCGCGCGGCGCGCGCGCGAGCGCGGATGGCACGCGCGGTTCATCGAGCTGATGCCGCTGGGCGGAGGCGAGACCGCCCACCTGGCGCTCTCGCAGTTCGTCCCCAGCCGCGAGACCCGCGAGCGGATCGAGGCCGAGATGGGCCCGCTCGTGCCCGTTCCCAGCGACAACCCGGCCGACGAGTCGAAGAACTACCGCTTCGAGAGCGGGGACGGCATCGTGGGATTCATCAGCCCCGTCAGCGAGCCGTACTGCGGCACCTGCAATCGCATGCGCCTCACCGCCGACGGCCGGTTCCATCTCTGCCTCCTCAACGACGACGAGCTGGACGTGAAGCGGGCGCTGCGCACGGGCGGCGGCGTGCCCGCGGTGGCCGCCATCCTCGGCAAGGCCGTGGGCCTCAAGCCCACCGGCCACCGCCTCGAGGAGGGCGTCTCCACCGAGGAGCGCCAGATGTTCCAGATCGGCGGCTGACGCCGGCGGCCATGGTCCACCAGCGCGTGGTGGCCGCGGATGCGGCGGCGATGGCCCGCCTGGCCGCGGAGTGGCTGGCGGGCGAGATCCGCGTCGCCGTGACGCTGCGGGGGGTGTGCGCGCTCGCCCTCTCCGGCGGCGCCACGCCGCGCCCGGCCTACGAGGCCCTGGCCGAGGGCCCGCTCGAGGACCCGGTCCCGTGGGATCGCGTCCACGTCTTCTTCGGCGACGAGCGGGCCGTGCCGCCCGACCATCCCGACAGCAACTACCGCATGGCGAGCGAGGCGCTGCTCCGGCGCGTGAGCGTGCCGGCCGGGAACGTCCATCGGATGGAAGCGGAGGCCGCGGACGCCCAAGCGGCCGCCGATCGCTACGCGCGGCTTCTGCCCGAGGCCCTGGACGTCCTCGTGCTCGGCGTCGGGGCCGACGGCCACACGGCCTCGCTCTTCCCCGGATCGCCCGCGCTCCACGAGCGGTCGCGCCGCGTGGTCCCCGTGCGGGCGCCGAAGCCGCCGGAGCGAAGGCTGACCCTCACGCCGCCGGTCCTCGCGGCGGCGCGCCGCATACTGGTCCTGGCCGCCGGAGAGGACAAGGCGCAGGCCGTGGCGCGGGCCCTGAAGTCCGCGGGGACGCCGGACGAGGTCCCCGCCCGGCTCGCCCGCGACGGCGTGTGGTTCCTCGACGAGGCCGCGGCCCGCCTGCTGGCGGATTGAATCCGGCGCGGGCCCGCATGAAGATGGAAGGGATGGGCCCGCCCATTACCCACGTCTTCTTCGACATCGGCGGCGTGCTGGGGACGAACGGCTGGGACCGCCACGAGCGCGCCCGGGCCATCGAGCGGTTCGGCCTGGAGGTCGACGACTTCGAGCGGCGCCACGAGGACGCCGCGGGCACGTTCGAGGCGGGCGGGATGACCATCGACGAGTACCTGGACTACACGGTCTTCTCCGAGGAGCGCTCCTTCTCGCGCGACGAGTTCAAGGAGTTCATGAGGGCCTGCAGCCGCCCCTTCCCCGAGTCCATCCAGGTGGCGCGCGACCTGGCCGGCGCCCGCCGGCACGTCCTCATGACCCTGAACAACGAGTCGGCGGAGCTGTACGTCCACCGTCTGCGGACGTTCGGCCTGGTCCCACTCTTCTCCGCGTTCTTCAGCTCGTGCTGGGTGGGCGCGGTGAAGCCCGCGCGGCGGATCTACGAGGTGGCGCGGGACCTGTCCCAGGCGGACCCCGCGCGCTCCGTCTTCATCGACGACCGCCCGCAGAACCTGACCCCGGCCGCGTCCCTGGGCATGCGGACCATCCTCTTCAAGGACGCGGCGCAGCTCCGGCGCGACCTCGCCGCGCTGGGCGTTTCGGCCTGAGCAGGAGGACTGAATGCAGCTCGCCATGATCGGCCTGGGGCGCATGGGCGGCAACATGGTGCGCCGCCTGATGGGCGGCGGACACCAGCTCGTGGTCTACGACCGCAGCCCCGAGGCGGCCCGGGAGCACGCGTCGAAGGGGGCCCGGGCGGCCCGGGACCTGGCCGACGTCTGCGCGCAGCTCCAGCCGCCACGCGTCGTCTGGGTGATGGTGCCCGCGGGCGAGCCCACGCAGGCCACCATCGACGCGCTGGCCGGCCTCCTCGCGAAGGGCGACGTCGTCATCGACGGCGGCAACTCGAACTTCCACGACACCCTGCGCCGCGGCGAGGCCCTGCGCGGGAAGGGGATCGACTTCGTGGACGCAGGGACCAGCGGCGGCATCTGGGGCCTGGAGGTCGGCTACTGCCTGATGGTCGGCGGTCCGGACGAGGCGGTCCGGCGCTGCGAGCCGATCTTCAAGACCCTCGCCCCTCCGGACGGCTACGCGCACGTGGGGCCGACGGGAGCCGGCCACTTCGTGAAGATGATCCACAACGGGATCGAGTACGGCATGCTCCAGGCCTACGCGGAGGGATACGAGATCCTGCACGCCTCGAAGGACTTCAAGCTGGACCTGCGGCGTATCGCCGCGCTGTGGAACCACGGCAGCGTGGTGCGCTCCTGGATGAACGAGCTGGCGGAGCGGGCCTTCGCCGCCGACGCCGACCTGGCCGGCATCCGCGGCTACGTCGAGGACTCGGGCGAGGGGCGGTGGACGGTCCAGGAGGCCATCGACCTGAGCGTCCCCGCCCCGGTCATCACGCTGGCCCTCCAGATGCGGTTCCGCTCCCGGCAGACCGACTCCTTCGGGGCCAAGGTGGTGGCGGCCCTGCGCAAGGAGTTCGGGGGCCACGCCACGAAGAAGGCATGACCGTCCCCCGGGCGCGCCTCTCCTCGCGGCGCAAGGCGGGGCCGTGCACGATGGTGATCCTCGGCGCGCGCGGCGACCTGAGCCGCCGCAAGCTCCTGCCGGCGCTCTACCTGCTGACGGCCGACGGCCTCCTGGACGAGGCCTTCGCGGTGGTGGGCGTGGCCCGGGAGGACCTCGACGACGCCTCCTTCCGCGCGGAGGTCCGCAAGGGATTGCAGGAGTCGGGCAGCGAGGCCGGGTCCTTCGACGAGGCGGTGTGGAAGCGCCTCGAGGCCCGCCTGTTCTACGTGAAGGGCGACCTGAACGATCCCGGCGCGTACGCGGCGTCGCTGCGCCGCGTGGAACAGATCGAGAAGGGCCGCTCCTCTCCGGGCGGGCGTCTCGTGTACCTGGCCATCCCGCCCAGCCTCTACGTCCCGGTGATCGACCAGCTGAAGGCGAGCGGCCTGGCCCCCAAGGTCAAAGACCCCGCGGAGCCGCGATGGGTGCGCGTGATCGTGGAGAAGCCGTTCGGTCGGAGCCTGGCCACCGCCCGCGAGCTGAACCTCGCGGTGCGCGCGAGGCTCTCCGAGCACCAGGTCTACCGCATCGACCACTACCTCGGGAAGGAGACCGTCCAGAACATACTCGTCTTCCGCTTCGCCAACTCCATCTTCGAGCCCGTCTGGAACCGGCAGCACGTGCACCACGTCCAGATCACGGCCGCGGAGAGCGCCGGCATCGGCAGCCGCGCCGGCTACTACGAGGAGGCGGGCGTCGTCCGCGACATGTTCCAGAACCACCTCCTGCAGCTCCTGACGCTGGTCGCCATGGAGCCGCCCGTGACCTTCAACGCGGACGCCGTGCGCGACGAGAAGGTCAAGGTCCTGCGGTCGCTCCGGCCCATCACCGCCGAGGCGATCCACGACTACGCCGTGCGCGGGCAGTACGGCCCGGGGACCGTCGACGGCAAGCCGGCCCCCGGCTACCGCGAG
>Ga0075429_100002916_pt1 | contig 14508 bp, 12 predicted proteins | sample RhiMetdeltSRZDD3_FD_75295 | JGI IMG/M metagenome (GOLD analysis project Ga0075429, IMG submission 75295) | Populus rhizosphere microbial communities from Tennessee, USA - Rhizosphere MetaG P. deltoides SRZDD3 | ecosystem: Host-associated > Plants > Roots > Rhizosphere > Soil | place: USA... | reverse complement strand
GTGGTGTGGCAGACCTGGAAGCAGCTGCCGCGCTACTGGGTGACCTCGCTGCGCAGCTCGGTCGTCGGCATGTGGATGGGCATCACCCCGGGCGGCGCCACGCCGGCCTCGTTCATGAGCTACGGCCTGGCCAAGAAGATGTCCAAGGGCGGCCCCAACTTCGGCAAGGGCGAGATGGAAGGCGTGGTCGCGCCGGAGACGGCCGCCCACGCGGCCGGCACCAGCGCGCTGCTGCCGATGCTCTCGCTGGGCATCCCCGGCTCGCCCACCGCGGCCGTGCTGCTGGGCGGCCTGCTGATCTGGGGCCTGCAGCCGGGGCCGCTGCTCTTCACCGAGCAGAAGGACTTCGTGTGGGGCCTGATCGCCAGCATGTACCTGGGCAACATCGCCGGCCTCATCGTCGTGCTGTGCACCGTGCCGTTGTTCGCCTCGATCCTGCGCATCCCCTTCTCGATCATCGGACCGGTGATCATCGTGATCTGCGCCGTCGGCGCGTACACGGTGCACAACGCGATGCTCGACGTCTGGCTGATGCTCGGCTTCGGCGTGGTCGGCTACGTGTTCAAGAAGCTCGACTACCCGCTCGCGCCGCTGGTGCTGGCGCTGGTGCTCGGCGACAAGGCGGAGGACTCGTTCCGCCAGGCGATGCTGGTGTCGCAGGGCGACGTGGCGGTGATGTGGTCCAACCCGCTCGTCGGCACGATCACCTCGCTGGCGCTCACCATGCTGTTCTGGCCGGTGATCGCCAAGGCGCTCGGGCTGCTGGGACGCGTCCGGGGCCGCAAGGCCGCCGTGCTGCCCGAGCAGCAGCCGGCGGAGTGACGCGATGACGGCCATCGACTACGAGCAACTGGTGCGCGGCTGCGGCGAGGCGGTGGTCGTCACCGACCTCGACGGCTCGATCGTGCTGTGGAACGCCGCCGCCACGCGGGTGTTCGGGTTCAGCGAGAGCGAGGCGCTCGGGCGCCCGCTCGACCTGATCGTCCCCGAGCGGCTGCGCGCGCGCCACAACGAGGGCTACGCGAAGACGGCGAAGACCGGCCGCACGCGCTACGGCACGACGCTGCTGAAGGTGCCCGCGCTGCACAAGGACGGCCGCGCGCTGTCGATCGCCTTCAGCGTCGCGCTGCTCAGGAAGCCCGACGGCTCGGTGGAGGCGGTGGTCGCCGTGATCCGCGACGAGACGGCGCGCTTCAACGAGGAGCGCGCGCTGCGCAAGCGCGTGACCGAGCTGGAAGCGGCGCTGGCGGCGAGCAACGCCGCGGTCGGCTGACGCCGCGCCGCAGGGGATGCGTCGATCCGCCCGCGCGGCGCGGCCATCACCTGCGGCGAATGGTTCGAATCAGAAGATTTCACTGTCGCTGATCGCTGCGTCTCTCTACATTGGTATTGCCCATTCGCGATTCACGATTCGCCATTCCCACAGGAGAGAGACATCATGCTGAACGACCTGCCCATCGCATTGCGCCACAACGACATGGAGCGCAATGCCTACAACGCCGCGTTCCACGACCTGGGCCTGCGCTGGCACTGGGACAGTGACACGTACATCGACCTGCTGCGCCGCAGCCCCTCGCCGCACGCGCAGATCCGTCATTACCTCGAGACGCGCCATCCGCACCTGCTGAAGGCCTACGACGCCGAGTTCCTCGCCCGCGCCATCCAGGACCGCGCGGCGCACCACCGGGAGCGCGCGTGCCCCTCGTTCGACTGGCGCGCGATCGCCGCCGTGCGCGAACTCGGCTTCTGAGGCGACCGTCGAGCGCACGCCCATGGCGATCCTCCTCGACGAGCGCTCGACGTGCCGCGCCGGTTCGAGCACGATGCGGGGACCGACAATCCGGGTCACGCGGGACCCTGCCGCGATGGGCGAGCCGATCGCCTCGGTGGTGGCGCCGCAATGGCTTCCTTTCGATTGAGCGCGGAGGACACGATGCAGACGACACGCTGGGTCCGATACGAATGCGAAGGGCGCGCCGGTTTCGGCACGCTGGAAGACGATGCCGTCCACGAGCACCGGGGCGAGCTGTTCGGGACCAACGAGCCGACCGGGCGGCGCATCGCGCTCGACCGGGTGCGGCTGCTCATGCCGACGCAGCCCACCAAGGTGATCGCGCTGTGGAACAACTTCGGTGCGCTGCGCGCCAAGCTGAACCTCGCGGTGCCCGAGGAGCCGCTGTACCTGCTGAAGTCGCCGAACTCGTGGTCCGCGCACGGGGCGCCGATCCGCCCCCCGCGCGCCGGCGGCAAGGTGGTGTTCGAGGGCGAGCTGGGCGTGGTGATCGGCACGGCCTGCAGCGGCGTGTCCGAGGCCGCGGCGCTCGACCACGTGTTCGGCTACACCTGCGCCAACGACGTGACGGCGGCCGACATCCTGTTGCGCGACGCCTCGTTCGCGCAGTGGACGCGCGCCAAGGGGTTCGACACCTTCTGCCCGCTGGGGCCCGCCGTGGCGACCGGCCTCGACCCGCAGGCGCTCACCGTGCGCACGCTGCTCGACGGCCAGGTGCGCCAGGACTATCCGGCGAGCGACATGACGATCCCCGTCCCGCGGCTGGTGAGCCTGCTCTCGCAGGACATGACCTTGATGCCCGGCGACGTGATCCTGTGCGGCACGTCGATCGGCGTCGGCTCGATGAAGCCGGGCAGCCGCGTCGAGGTGGAGATCGACGGCATCGGGCGGCTCTCCAACGTCTACGGCTGAGCCCGCAACGAATTTCAACTTGAGGAGTCTGGATGAAGATCGCAGTCATCGGCGCGGGCGCCATCGGCGGCCTGGTCGGCGCGCATCTCGCGCTGGCCGGCGAGGACGTCACGTTCATCGTGCGCGGCCGCAACCTCGAGGCCATCCGCCGCAACGGCATCAAGCTCGTCGCGGCCGACGGGCGCGAGCGCGTGTGCGGCAACGTGCGGGCCACCGACGACTACGGCGAGGCCGGCGTGCAGGACCTCGTCGTCCTCGCGATGAAGGCCCACCAGGTGGAGGCGGTGCTGGGCGAGCTGCCGAAGCTCTTCGGGCCCGAGACCGCGATCGTCACGATGCAGAACGGCATCCCGTACTGGTACTTCCAGAAGCACGGCGGCCCGTTCGAGGGGACGCGCGTGGCGAGCGTCGACCCGCGCGGCGCGATCGCCGCGGGCATCCCCGTGGAGCGTGTCATCGGCTGCGTGGTGTATCCGGCCTCCGAGCTGCAGGCGCCCGGCGTCGTGCGGCACATCGAGGGCGACCGCTTTCCGCTCGGCGAGCTGGACGGCGCGGCCACGCCGCGCGTGCAGCGCATCGCGGCCGCGTTCGCGCGCGCGGGGTTCAAGGCGCCGGTGCTGGACGACATCCGCGCCGAGATCTGGCTCAAGCTGTGGGGCAACCTCACGTTCAACCCGATCAGCAGCCTGTCGCATTCGACGCTCGTCGACATCTGCCGCCATCCGCTCACGCGCGAGCTGGCGGTCGAGATGATGCGCGAGGCCCAGGCGGTGGCGCACCGGCTCGGCATCGCGTTCCGCGTGCCGCTGGAGAAGCGCCTCGCGGGCGCCGAGAAGGTGGGCAAGCACAAGACCTCGATGCTGCAGGACGTGGAGGCCGGCCGCGAGCCGGAGATCGACGCGCTGGTGGGCTCGGTGGTCGAGCTGGCGCGCCTCACCGGCACGCCCACGCCGCACATCGACACGGTGCACGCGCTGGTCAAGCTGCTCGCGCACACGATGCAGGAGCAGCGGGCGCACGTGAGGCTGCTGGAGACGGCGCGGCTGGCGGCGTGAGGCCATGAGGCACGCCACGCTGCGCCAGCTCAAGGTGTTCGAGTCGGTGGCCCGGCACCTGAGCTTCACGCGCGCGGCCGAGGAGCTGTGCCTCACACAGCCCGCCGTGTCCACCCAGATCGGCAAGCTCGAGCAGCATGCGGGCCACCCGCTGTTCGAGCAGTTCGGCAAGAAGGTGTACCTGACCGCCGCCGGCGCCGAGCTGCTGCAGATCAGCCGCACGATCATCGGCCAGTTCGAGGCGGCCGAGGAGACGATGGCGCGCCACAAGGGCGTGTCCGGCGGCAAGCTCAACGTGGGCGTCATCAGCGCCGGCGACTACTTCTTCCCGCGCCTGCTGGTGGAGTTCCTCGGCCGCCACAGCGGCGTGACCCTGAACTTCACCGTGCACAACCGCGAGGGCCTGCTCGCGCACATCGCCGACAACCTGACCGACCTCGCGATCATGGTGCGCCCGCCCACCGACCACGACACCGTCAACGAGCCGTTCGCCCCGCATCCCTACGTGATCGTGGCGCCGCCCGCGCATGCCCTGGTCGGGCGCCGCGGCATCGAGCGCCGGCAGGTCATGCGCGAGCCGTTCATCGTGCGCGAGCGCGGGTCCGACACCTGGAAGTCGATGCAGGAGGGGTTCGCCGGCGACCTGTCGGGGCTCAACATCGCGATGGAGATCCGCAGCACCGAGACCATCAAGCAGGCCGTGATGGCCGGCATGGGGCTCGCCTTCCTCTCGGCCCACACGGTCGGCCGCGAGCTGGGCGCCGGCACGCTGCGCACGCTCGACGTCGAGGGCTTCCCGCTGATGCTCCACTGGTACGTCGTGCACCGCAGCGCCAAGCGGCTGCCGCCGGTGGCGCAGGCGTTCCGCGATTTCCTGCGGGCCGAAGGTGCGGCGCTGATCGAGGAAGCCGTGCCGGCATCGGCGGGCTGCGCCTGACGTCCAGCGCGGCCGCGACGCGCGCGAGCCGCGCTACGCCGGCCGGTCCGTGCCTTCGGCCAGCAGCCGCTCGCGCAGCTCCCGCTTCAGCAGCTTGCCGTTGGCATTGCGCGGCAGCGGCTCGCGGCCGATGGTGAAGGTCTCCGGCACCTTGTAGTCGGCGAGCTGCGCGGCGCAAAACGCCTGCAGGTCGGCGGCCTCGGGCAGCGGGCCCTCCTTCGCGGTGACGAACACGTGCACGCGTTCGCCCAGCACCGGGCACGGCCGCCCGACCACCGCAGCCTCGAGCACGCCGGGATGGCGCGCGAGCGCGTTCTCCACCTCGACGCTGAAGATCTTGTAGCCGCCGCGGTTGAGCATGTCCTTCTTGCGGTCGTGCACGTGCAGGAAGCCGCCGGCGTCCACCGTGCCCACGTCGCCGCTGCGCCAGAACCCGGAGACGATGTTCTCGGCGCTCGCCTGCGGGTTGTCCCAGTAGCCCTTCACGACCATCGCGCCGCGCAGCCAGATCTCGCCGGTCTCGCCCGGCGGCACTTCGCGGCCGTCGTCGTCCATCACCGCCACCTCGGCGCCCGGCACTGGCAGGCCGACGCTCGCGAGGTGCGCGCGCGTGAGGTGCGGCGGCATGATGGTCGCGGGCGAGGTGGTCTCGGTGGCACCGTAGCAGTTGGCGAGCGCCAGGTTCGGCAGCCGCTCGGCCAGCTCGTCGATCACCGACGGCGCCATCGGCGCGCCGCCGAAGCCGCCCACGCGCCACGCCGCGAGGTCGTGCGCCGCGAAGTCGGGCTGCAGCAGGCACAGCGCATACATCGCGGGCACCATGACGGTGAAGCTCATGCGCTCGCGCGCCGCGAGCGGCAGGAACTCGGCCGCCTTGAACGCGGGCACCACCACGAGCGCGCCGGCGATGCGCAGCGCCACCGCCATCAGCGCGACCAGCCCGGTGACGTGGCTGAGCGGCACGACCACCGCGCAGCGGTCCTCGGGCCCCAGCTCGAAGGCGAGCTGGTAGTTGGTCGCCGAGTGCACGATGCCGAGGTGCGTGAGCATCGCGCCCTTGGGGCGCCCGGTGGTGCCGGAGGTGTAGAGGATCGCGGCCACGTCGTCCTCCGCGGCCGCGTGCGGCGCGCCGAGCGGCGCCGCCGCGGCGAGGCGCTCGAACGGCAGCGCGCCCGCGCCGTCGCCGCCCACGCCCACGCGCGCGAGCAGCGCGGGCGCGTCGCCGGCCGCGGGCAGGCGCGGCGCGAGCGCCGTGTCGTGCACCAGCACGCGAGCTGCGCAGTGCTGCAGGATGTACGCGATCCCGGGGGCCTGTTCGCGCACCGACAGCGGCACGACGATGGCCCCGGCCAGCGTGGCGCCGAGCGCGGCGAGCACGAACTCGACATCGTTGCCGAGCAGCAGCGCGACGCGGTCGCCGGGCCGCACGCCGATCTCCACGAACCCGCCGGCCACGCGCCGCGCGCGCTCGTCGACCTCGGCCCACGACATGCGCCGCGCGCCGCACACCAGCGCCTCGCCTTGCGGCCGCAGGCGCACCGCGTCGGCGAGCATCGCGGCCAGGCTCGGCGGCCGCTCGACATGGCAGGCGACCACGCGGTCGCCGAAGTGGCGTTCGCGGCGCAGGCTGGCCGGGCGCATCGGTGCGCCCGTCAACGGCCGGTGAAGCGCGCGACGCGCTTGCCGAGGAAGGCGGCCGTGCCCTCGGCGAAGTCGGCGGTGGCGGCGCAGGCGGCGAAGGCCTGCGCCTCGGCGTCGAGCTGCGCCTCGAAGCCGCGCTCGCCCGCGCCGCGCAGCAGGTGCTTGAGGCGGCCCAGCGCGCGCGGCGCGCTGGCCTCGATGCGCCGCGCCCACTCCAGCGTGCACGCCTCGAGCTCCGTGGCCGGCACCACGGCGTTGACCAGGTTCAGGCGCAGCGCCTCGGCGGCGTCGAAGGGCTCGGCGAGCAGCGCGATGCGCAGCGCCTGGCGCAGCCCGACGATGCGCGCCAGCCCCCAGGTGGTGCCGCAGTCGGCGCTCGCGCCGATGGCCGGATAGGCGATGGCGAAGCGCGTGCCCTCGGCCGCGAGGGCGAGGTCGCAGGAGAGCAGCACGCCCAGCCCGCCGCCCGCGACCGCGCCGTGCACGCTGGCGATGACGGGCGCGTCCAGCGCGGCCAGGCGCCGCAGCGCGCCGTGCATGCCCTCGATCAGCTCGGCGGCGATGCGCACCGGGTCGGCCTGCATCGCGCCGATGTCGCCGCCCGCCTGGAACGCGCGGCCTTCGCCGGCGAGCACCACGACGCGCACGGCGGCATCGCGCGCGAGCGCCTCCACCGCGCGCGCGAAGCCGGCCGCCATCGCGGTGTCGATGGCGTTGAGCGCATCGGGCCGGTTGAAGCGCAGGTGCGCGATGCCGCCGTCGCGCCACGCCAGCACGGGCGCGCGGCGCTCGTCGCCGGCCGGGACTCGGGGGTAGGTCGGGGTCATGGCGCCGCGCCCTCCAGGCAACCGAGCTCGCGCGCACGCGCGACCGCGCCGTCGCGGCCATACACGCCGAGCTTGGCGTACACGTTCTTCAGGTGCCACTTCACCGTCTCCGGCGAGATGCCGAGCGCCTGGCCGATGCGCTTGTTCGGCAGCGCGGCGGCCAGCCCGCGCACGATGGCGAGCTCGCGCTCCGAAAGCGGCTCGCGCGCCGGCGCCGCGGCCACCGCGGGCCGTGCGCGGGCGGCCTGCGCCTGCGCGCACACGCGCTCGAAGTGGAAGCGCGCGGGCGCGTCGAGCGCGCCGGCCTCGACCGCCTGCGCGCCGGCCTCCAGCACCTCGTCGCCCAGGTCCAGCAGGCTGCGCGCGAGGCCCAGGCGCTGCGCGGCGCGCCAGGCCTCGGCCACGCGCTCGCGCGCGGGCCCCGGCCGCTGCAGCCGGCGGTGCAGCAGGCCGATGCGCGCGACGACCTGCGCGCGCAGGCGTTGCTGCGCGCCGAAGCCGCGCGCGCCGAGCAGCGACTCCAGCGTGTCGAGCGCCTCGGCGTGGCGGCCCGCGGCTTCCAGCCAGCGCGCGCGCGCCGACGCCGCGCGCCAGCCCACGTCGAGCGCGGCGGCCGAGCCGCGCGCCGCCTGCCGGCGCGCGATCGCGCGCAGCTGCACCAGCGCCTCCTCGGCGGCCTCCGCCTCGTGCGCGGCCAGGTGCACCGCCATGCGCTCGGCCAGCGCGCAGGCGAGCAGCCGGTCGAGCTTGCGGCGCTGCGCCAGCTCCTCGAGCCGCTCCACCTCGGCGAGCGCCTCCTGCAGGCTGCCTTCGAGGCGGTGCAGGCGGCAGCGCGCGATGCCGGCGTGCACGACGGCGTCGGGCAGGCCCACGCGCTCGATCAGGTCCATGCGCGGCTCGAGCAGCGCGCGCAGGGCGTCGAGCTCGTTCGCCTCGTAGAGCACCGGCGCGAGGAAGGCCGCGGCGTTGACCGCGCCTTCGCAGTAGGGCCCGAGCGCCGATTCGGCCTCGCGCAGCGTCTCGCGCAGCGCGCGCTCGGCCTGCCGCATGTCGCCGGCGCGGAAGTGCGCCAGGCCGAGCAGGCCGTCGCCGACCAGCGCGCCGAACGCCGAGTCGAGCAGCGGCTGCCCGCTCGCGAGCAGCTGGCGCGCGCCGCCCAGGCGCTCGCGCGCGGCGTCGAACTGCAGGCGCTGCGCGTGCAGCCAGCCGAGGATGTTGCGCCGGCCGCCGGCGAGGATGGCGTCGCGCGCCGGCGCCATCGCGGCCAGCGCCGGCCCCAGCCGCTCGGCGGCCTCGGTGTCGTCCTCCTGGATCGCGAGCGAGCCTTCGAGCAGCGTGAGGTGGTGGCGGCCGTCGGCGTCGTCGGGCGACACCGTGGCCTGCAGCGCCTCCAGCGTCTGCCGGCACGCGCCGAGCTGCCGATAGCACAGCTGCGACCACGCGACCCACAGGCGCAGCGACGGCCGCGAGTGCAGCGCCGTGCGCGGCAACTCGGCCACGGCGCGCACGAGGCGCCGCAGGTCGCCCTGGAGGAACAGCGATTGCGCGTGCTGCTCCAGCCAGTCCGCCGCCTGCTCCACCTCGCCGGCGGCCACGCAGTGATGCACCGCCTCGTGCAGCAGGCGACGCCGGCCGAACCACGCGCCGAGCGCCGAGTGCGTGCGCTGGCGGTCGGCGGCCGGCCAGGCGTCGAAGCGCTGCTGCAGCAGGTCGCGAAACAGCGGGTGGAAGCGGAACCAGGCCTCGCCGCCGGCCGCGGCTTCCGGGAGGAGGAACAGGTTGTCGCGCCGCAGGCGCGCGAGCAGCGCCTGGCCGGCCTCGGCGCCGAACAGGCCCACGGCGAGCGGCTCGCAGAAGCGCAGCGGCGCGGCCAGCCGCGTCATCGCCTCGACGTCCGCGGCCGACAGGCGGGCGAGCACCTCGCGGTGGAAGTAGGCGCCGAACTCGCGCGCGTTCTGCACCGGGTCGCGCGCCTTCGGCGCCGCGCCGCCGTCGCGCCGCAGCGTCATGGAGACGAGGCGCAGGCCGGCGACCCACCCGTCGGTGAGGTCGTAGAGGATGCGCGCGTCGCGCTTGGCGAGGCCGGCGTGCTGTGCGCGCAGCAGCGCCTCGGCCTCGGAGAAGTTGAAGCGCAGGTCGCGGTAGTCGAGCTCGAGCAGCGCGCCCTGGTCGCGCAGGCGCGCCAGCGACAGCGGCGGCGCGGTGCGCGTGAGCAGCGCGACGTGCACGTGCGGGGGCGCCAGGTCGAGCAGCATCTGCACGAGGTGGTGCACGCGCGCGTCGGCCACCAGGTGGTAGTCGTCGACGAGCAGCACGATGTCGCGCGGGTGCCGCGCCAGGCCGTGCAGCAGCGCGATCGCCATCGGCTCGGCGGCGCGCGAGTCGCCGTCGCGGTTGTAGAGGAACGCGGCCTCGCGCGCGATGGCGGGGTCGACGCGGTCCAGGCTGGCGAACAGGTTGTCGAGCAGCGGCTCGGTGTCGTCGCCGGGGGCGACGGTGAGCCACGCCACGTCGTGGCCGTAGCCGAGCGCCTGCGCGCGCCACTGCAGCGCCAGGGTGGTCTTGCCGCAGCCGGCCGGCCCCTGCACCACCACGCACGCCGCGTGGCGCGCGCCGGCCAGCCGCGCGAGCAGGCGGGCGCGCTCGATCGCGCCCCGGGCGAGGCGCGGCGGCTCGTGGCGCGAGTCGACGATCACGGCGGTCACGGGGCCGAATTTGGCCCCGGGCGCGGGCGCCGCGGGCTCCGGGTGTTCCCGCCCCACCCGCGCCGGGGGGGACCCCGCGCGCGCCGCGCGGCGTACCGTCGCCCCGGCCACGGGCCAGCGGAGGAACCGATCCATGAGCGCTGCGGTGCACGTCGTCGGCGTGGGCATGATCCCGTTCACCAAGCCCGGCGCGGGCGCGACGTACGTCGACATGGGCGCCGAGGCGGTGCGGCTCGCGCTGGCGGACGCGCGGCTGGAATACCGCCGGGTGCAGCAGGCCTGCGCGGGCTACGTCTACGGCGACTCCACCGCCGGCCAGCACGTGCTCTACGAGGTCGGGATGACCGGCATCCCGATCGTCAACGTCAACAACAACTGCGCCACCGGCTCCACCGCGCTCTACCTCGCGCGCCAGGCGGTGGCCGCGGGCGCGGTGGACTGCGCGCTCGCGGTGGGCTTCGAGCAGATGAAGCCGGGCGCCATCGGCGCGGTGTTCGACGACCGGCCCACGCCGTTCGACCGCTTCGACGAGGTCACGGACCGCCTCGTCGGCGAGCCGGCGGTGCCGCTCGCGCTGCGCTACTTCGGCGGCGCCGGGCTGGAGCACATGCGCCGCTACGGCACCCGGCTCGAGACCTTCGCCAAGATCCGCGCCAAGGCGAGCCGGCACGCGGCGGCCAACCCGCACGCGCTGCTGCGCCGGGTGCTGACGGAGGACGAGGTGATGGCGTCGCCGGCGCTGTGGCCGGGCGTGATGACGCGGCTCATGGCCTGCCCGCCCACCTGCGGCGCGGCGGCGGCGCTGCTCTGCACGCCCGAGTTCGCCCGTCGCCTGGGGCTCGACCGCCGCGTCGTGCTCCGCGCGCAGGCGATGACGACCGACGCGCCCGCCACCTTCGACGCCGGCGACATGCGCGAGCTCGTGGGCGCCGGCATGGCGGCCGCGGCCGCGCGGCAGGTGTACGAGCAGGCGGGCGTGGGCCCGGCCGACATGGACGTGGTCGAGCTGCACGACTGCTTCGCGCAGAACGAGCTGCTGAGCTACGAGGCGCTGGGCCTGGCCGCCGAGGGCGCGGGCGAGAAGCTGGTGCTGGACGGCGACAACACCTACGGCGGCAAGCACGTCGTCAACCCCTCCGGGGGACTGCTGTCCAAGGGCCATCCGCTCGGCGCCACCGGCCTCGCGCAGTGCGTGGAGCTCGTGCAGCAGCTGCGCGGCGAGGCCGGGCCGCGGCAGGTCGAGGGCGCGCGCTTCGGCCTGCAGCACAACCTCGGGCTGGGCGGCGCCTGCGTGGTCACGCTCTACGAGCGCCCGCGGGAGTCCTGACTTACCCCACCCCCCCGCGGCGGGTGGGTGGGGCCGATCCGCCGGCTCGGCATAGTGCCGGGCACGACCGGCGACCCTCGACGCAAGGAGACGATGCATGCGAACCGGGACCCTTCACCTGCCCTGCCGCCGGCGCGGCGCGCTGCGCGGCCTCGCGGCGGCCGCCGCGCTCGCCGTGGCCACGGGCGCCTGCGCGCAGGAGGCGTTCAAGCTCGGCATCGTCACCTTCCTCTCCGGCCCCGCGGCCGAGAGCTTCGGCGTGCCGGCGGGCAATGCGGCCAAGACCATCGTGGAGCAGTTCAACAAGGGCGGCGCGCCCGCGCCGTTCGACAAGCGCGGCTTCGGCGGCATGCCGATCCAGACCGTGGTGGTCGACGAGGCGGGTGGCGCGGCCAAGCAGGTGCAGGAGCTGCGCAACCTGTACCAGCGCGAGAACGTCGACGCCGTGGTGGGCTACATCGGCTCGGGCGACTGCCTCGCGGTGGCCCCGGTGGCCGAGGAGCTGAAGAAGTTCCTCGTGCTGTTCGACTGCGGCACGCCGCGCATCTTCGAGGACGCCGCCTACAAGTACGTGTTCCGCACCGCCTCGCACGGCGCGATGGACAACGTGTCGCTGGCGCGCTACCTGAAGAGCCGCAACGTGAAGGTCGGCGCCTTCAACATGATCAACCAGGACTACGCCTGGGGACAGGACTCGAAGGCCGACTTCGCCGCGGCGATGGGCGCGCTGATGCCGCAGGCCAAGCCCGGCGCGGACCTGCTGCCCAAGTTCGGCGCCGGCCAGTACGGCACCGAGGTGTCGGCGCTGGCGAGCCGGCCGGCCGACATCACGTACTCGAGCATGTGGGGCGGCGACCTGCAGGCGTTCATCCTGCAGGCCGGCGGGCGCGGCGCGCTGAAGGACACCACGCTCGTCCTCTCCGCCGCCGACCACGTGCTGCCAGGCCTGCTCGACAAGGTGCCCGACGGCACCGTGCTCGGCGCGCGCGGCGCCTACGGCATCCTCTCGGCGCGCAGCCCGCTCAACGACTGGTTCCAGTCGACCTACGCGTCGGCCAACGGCGGCGTGCCGCCGGTGCAGGCGAGCTACCGCATGACGCAGGCGCTGCTGGGCCTGAAGCTCGCAGTGGAGCGCGCCATGGCGGCCAACGGCGGCAAGAAGCCCACGCCCGAGCAGCTCGCGGATGCGCTGCGCGGCTCCTCGTGGCCGAGCCCGGGCGGCGAGATCCGCATGGTGCTGGGCAACGGGCACCAGGCGATCCAGGGCACGGCGATCGGCCGCACGAAGTTCGACCCGGCGGCCAGGCGCGTCGTCGCGGTGGACGTGCAGACGTTCCGCGCCGAGTGCGTGAACCCGCCGGCGGGCACCAAGAGCCTCGACTGGATCAAGGCCGGCATGCCCGGCGCCCGCTGCGACTGACGCCGCGTGTCGCCGGCGCGCCGCGGCGCGCGCCGGCCGAAGGAGCAGCGCATGGCCTTCACCATCCTGGTCGACGCGATCACCTATGCGTCCTGGCTGTTCGTGGTCTCGCTCGGCCTGACGCTCGTGTTCGGGGTGCTGAAGATCCTCAACATCGCGCACGGCAGCGTATACGCGCTCGGCGCGTACGCCGCGGCGAGCTGCGTGGCGGTGGTGGCGTCGTGGAAGCTCGCGCCGGCCTTCTCGCTGGTGGCGATGCTGCTGGCCGCGGCCGGCGTGGCCGCCGTCGTCGGCCCGCTGCTGGAGCGCACGCTGCTCGCGCGCTTCTACGGGCGCGACGAGGTGCTGCTGCTGCTCGTGACCTACGCGCTCTTCCTCATGCTCGAGGACCTGACCAAGCTCGCCTGGGGCGTGCACCCGTACTTCGTGTCCGAGCCGCTGCAGCTGTTCGGCAACTTCGCGCTCGGGCCGATGCGCCTCGCGGGCTACGACCTCATGCTGGTCGCGCTCGCCGCGGTGTGCGGTGTGCTGACGTGGGCGGTGCTCAACCGCACCACGGTGGGCAAGATCGTGCTCGCCGTCATCCACAACCCGGAGATGAGCGCGAGCATGGGCGTGAACGTGCAGCGCGTGTACACCGGCGCGTTCACCGCCGGCATGTTCCTCGCCGCGCTCGGCGGCGCGTTCACCGCGCCGCTGGTCTCGGTGCAGCCGGGGCTTTCCGTCAGCGTGATCGTGGTGAGCTTCGCGGTGGTCATCATCGGCGGGCTGGGCAGCATCCCCGGCGCGGCCATCGGCGCGCTGGTGGTGGGCCTGGCGCGCGCGGCCTCGGTGCACCTCATGCCCGAGATCGAGCTGTTCAGCATCTACCTCGTGATGGCCGCGGTGCTGATGTTCCGGCCCGAAGGCCTGTTCCAGGCCGTGAAGGCGAGGCTCATCTGATGGCCGGCGGCGGCTTCACCGCCGGCCGCGCGCTCGCCGCGGCGGCGGGGCTCGCGCTGGCGCTGTCGCTCGCGGGCCTGGCTGCGCCGCAGTGGCTGCTGTTCCTGCTCACGATGGCGTTCTCGCACGGCCTGGCGGTGCTGGGCGTGGTGCTGCTCACGCGCGGCGGCGGCGCCACCTTCGGGCAGGGCATGTTCTTCGCGATCGGCGCGTACGCGGCCGCGCTGCTGCCGCAGGCCGCAGGCATCCAGGACATGGCGCTGCGCATCGTCGCCGGCACGCTCGCCGCGGGCCTGGTGGCGGCGGTGTTCGCGCCGCTGCTGGCACGCTACCGGGGCATCTTCTTCGCGATGCTCACGCTCGCGCTGTCGATGGTGCTGTTCGGCCTGATCTCCAAGTCGAACGCGCTGGGCGGCTCCGACGGCATCTCGCTCGCGCGCGGCACGCTCGCGGGCTTCGCCATCCCGGCCGGGCGCAGCGAGTACATGCTGTTCCTGCTCACGGTCGTGACGAGCGCGGCGGCCGGCTGGGCGGTGGTCGTCTACTGGCATTCGGCGGCCGGCCTGGTGGCGCAGGCGGTGCGCGCCAACGCGCTGCGCGTGGAGTACCTGGGCGCGTCGGCGCGCGCCTCGCTCGGCATCAGCTTCGTGCTGAGCGCGCTGCTGGGCGGGCTGGGCGGCACGCTCACCGCGCTGGCGCTCGGGCACGTGGAGCCCAACATGACCAACTGGACGACCTCGGGCGAGTTCGTCTTCGTGGCCGTGCTCGCGGGCTACCGCAGCGTGGTCGCGGTGTTCGTGGCGTCGGTGCTGCTGGAGGTGGTGCGCTCGTTCTCCAACCTCTACTTCCCCAACACGTGGCAGCTCGCGCTGGGCGCGTTCCTGCTGCTGGTGATCCTGTTCCGGCCCGACGGCCTCGGATCGCTGTGGCTCGCGCGCGGGCGCGGCGCG
>Ga0075429_100002914_pt1 | contig 14508 bp, 25 predicted proteins | sample RhiMetdeltSRZDD3_FD_75295 | JGI IMG/M metagenome (GOLD analysis project Ga0075429, IMG submission 75295) | Populus rhizosphere microbial communities from Tennessee, USA - Rhizosphere MetaG P. deltoides SRZDD3 | ecosystem: Host-associated > Plants > Roots > Rhizosphere > Soil | place: USA... | reverse complement strand
CTTCGAGCCGGAAGCCCAGGCGGTGCTCAAGGCCGGGCTTGGCAGTGGTCCGTGGCAGCACCTGGACGACACGAGCACTCGGGTGAACGGCGACGGCCAGTACTGCCACATCCTGTGCAACCCGCTCTACACAGCGTACCAGACGACGCCCGGGAAGGATCGGCTGACCGTCATCGACGTGCTGCGCGGTGGTCGACCCCGGGCGTATCGGTTCGACCAGGAAGCCGACCGACATCTGGTGTTCCTGGGGCTCTCGGCCGCGGCGCGGGCGAAGCTGGTGGTGATCCCACGCGAGCAGGCGCTGGACGAGGCGACGCTGACGGCACTCCTGGCCGCGCCGGCGCTCCGCCTGGGTCCCAAGCAGCAGGACCAGGTGCGCGAGGCGCTGGCGCTCGCGGCCTACCTGGCTGATCCGGACTGGCCGGTGGTGCGGACCCTGGTCTGCGACGACGCGCCCCAGTTCCGCGCGATCACGGAGGAGCTGGCCTTGTGCTGGATCCACGAAGGCCGCCACTACAAGCAGTTGACGCCGGTCCTGCCCCAGCCGCGCGCGGCCCGCGCCGACATCCTCGACCAGTTCTGGACCTACTACCGCGACCTCCTGGCGTACCGCGAGCACCCGACCCCCGACGAGCGAGCCCGCCTGGATGCCCGCTTCGACGCGCTGTTCGGCACCGTGACCGGCTACCACGCGCTCGATCGTCGCCTGGCCCTCACCCGCGAGAAGAAGCCGGAGCTGCTGCTGGTCCTCGCGCGTCCCGAGCTGCCGCTCCACAACAACCCGGCCGAGCTCGGTGCTCGCCAACGCGTCCGCAAGCGCGACGTCAGCTTCGGTCCCCGCAGTCCGGCCGGCTCTGCCGCCTGGGACACCTTCATGACCCTGGCCGCCACCACCCGCAAGCTCGGCCTCGACTTCGCCACCTTCCTCACCGACCGCTTCACCCAGGCCGGTCAGATCCCGCCCCTACCCGACCTCATCGCTGCCCGCGCCTCTCAGCTCGCCCACTTTCCCGCCTGACTCACGCTGCCGCCTCTACCCTGCCGGATTGAGGCGGTACGCTACGGCCGTCGGGTGCTCATGCTGCACGCACGCGTTTACTGGCGCGACTCACAAGTGTTCGCTGACTGGCGTTGGGATCGAAGATGGGGGACAGAGGCCCCTCCGAGGATGTCGATTCAAGGCATCGAACTAAAGCGTAACCGCGAGGACGTTCGGATGGCTGAGCGTGGACTGGACCTGCTCTCGGGCCGGGCTCCTCGCGGGCCGAGCGAAATCGATCGCGAGGACATACTGAACGAATGGGCAAACGCCGGACGCCGTTGGCTCAAAATCCGCCGGGCTAAAGGGTATCCTGTGGGTGCTGAAGACGTAACCTGGGAGCAAGTAGCAGACGCTCTCCCGGGGAAGCGAAGCCGGAAGAAGATCACGGATCGGGCATCCGAGCGCGGTATCAGCATCAGAGACGTTCGGCAACGGATGACCGATCTCGACCGGTGGGAGGCAAGGTAGCAAGTCCCTTGCACAATAGAGGGGGTATGTTGGTGGGGTTCTGGTGGACTCATCCTCATTGCGATCGCAATGAGGGAGTCCACCAGAGATGGCGACAAGGACGCTAACGCTACGGGTTCCTGAACCCCTTGCCAACGCGCTCACAGAGTGTGCCCTCGGTGAGGAACGTGATTTCCGAGTCCAGACCGAACGATTGATTCGTGAGGGGCTGCAGCAACTCGGATACTGGCCGCCCGCAGACCTCAACAGGGCGAGGTCAAACGAAACGATCGCCCTTCGCGGACCAGGGGCAGGCGAATGAGCGCGCCGGCCAGCAGTCATGCTGGCTGGGAGCGCGACCTTGCGGCGGCGCTCGCCGACATCGCCGCCCGTCCCGGTCGACTCATAACGGCAGCGTCGGCAAGTGGCAACGTCGACGCCAAGAGTCTGCCCGAGAACGGGGTGCCACCTTCGGACACCCGCCGATGACGGCGGCACCAAGGGCCGGCGATCGGCCCACCATGCAGCACGAAGACCGCGTCCAGCTTCCGACGGCAGGAGACGCGGCCTTCGAGGAGTATCGTCGTGATGATTGTATCACCACGTCCGACGCCCGATTGTAGCGCAGTCTCCGGGCCATCGTTGGTCCGTTCCCACAAGGCTTGCGGGTGCATCGCTCGCTGCCAGGTCGCCGCGTTCCTGCTCCAGCAGGCCCGGCGCGACATCGGGAGGGCCTTCGGACTCTCCCAGCGGAGGGCGGGTGCATGACGTCCGCCGCCCCCCGTCGCGGACGCGGCAAGGCTCAGAAGAGCCTCGAGTTGATCGAGGCTGCTCACCGCATCCTGTCGGAGATCCAGCCGGCCAGCGTTCGGGCCGTCTGCTACCGCCTGTTCGTCGAGGGGCTCATCCCGAGTATGGCGAAGAGCGAGACGAACCGCGTCGGATCGCAACTGACCTGGGCGCGCGAGCACCGGATAATCCCGTGGGACTGGATCGTCGACGGCACGCGAGAGATCGCGCGGCCCGCCACGTGGTCCGATCCGGGGTCGCTCCTCCGCGCGTGCGCTGACCAGTACCGTCGAGACTTCTGGCAGCAGCAGGACACCTACCTGATCCTGTGTAGCGAGAAGTCGACGGTCAGCGGCACCGTCCAGCCCGTCACCGATCAGTACGGCGTGGGCTTCGTGTCCATGCACGGTTACGGCTCGGCGACGAGCACCCACGACCTCGCCTCCCTGAGTCGCTACGACCATCGCGAGGTCGTCCTGCTCTACATCGGCGACTGGGACCCGTCCGGCATGCACATGTCGGCGGTGGACCTCCCCAACCGCGTCGAGCGGTACGGCGGCTTGGTGGAGGTTCGTCGGATCGCGCTGACCGCCGACGATACCGTCCGTCTGGGAACAGCCCCGTCGTTCTCTGCCGACGAGAAGCGCAAGGACCCGCGACACACCTGGTACGTCGACCAATTTGGCGGGCGGTGCTGGGAGTTGGATGCACTCGATCCGAACATCCTCCGGGACCGTGTCGAGTCAGCGATTCGCCTGTACATCGAGTGGGATGCCTGGGAGCGCTGCCCGAAGGTCGAGGAAGCTGAGAAGGCGTCGCTGCTGGAAATGGTCGGGGCCTGGAAGGGGGCAAAGCGGTGACGCATTTTCAGGCAGGCACAGAAATACTCGGCAAGGTTCCCGAGTTCACGCTCCTCCCCGTTGAGCCGTCCAACATTCCCGACGAGCTGGTCCGCTTGAAGGCGTGGTACCCGGCGATCATCAGGCCGAAGCGCAAGGGCAAGCCGGGGCTCGACAAGATCCCCGGTGACCCGGTGACGGGTCGACCCGCCTTGTGGCGCGATCCGTCCACACGTTGCACCTTCGACGTTGCCTTCATGGCGTACGAGTCGGGACGCTTCCTTGGCATCGGGTTCATGATGCACGCCGAGGCAGGCCTCATCGGGATCGACATCGACAAGTGCATCGACGAGGCTGGGACCATCGCTCCTTGGGCGCTGGACATCGCCAGGACGTTCGAGGGTGCGTACTGGGAACGTTCGATCAGCGGCACCGGCCTCCGAGGCTTTTGTCGTGGGGTGATTCCGAATGGCGCCAGGGCCAAGAAGACGACGTTGAACGGTTGCAGCGTCGAGATGTACGCCGATCTGCGCTTCCTGGTGGTCACAGGACAGGGGGTGCACCTGTGATCGATCAGGAGCGGCTTTCTTCGCCCCAGGATGCTGTTGAAGGCCTGTTCGCGCTGCTCTCGGCCCCCTCGGGTGCGCGCTCCTCGGGCAAGGCTATCTCGACCGGCCTCACCGGCCGCGTTGAGACCTTGACCGATTCCAAGATGATGCTGCTCGCGGCGGCACTCAGCAGTAAGTATTCCGAGGCGCTCAATCAGATCTGGCAGCGGACCGATACGGATGCCACGAAGGTCTCGGAGGAGGATTGGGCGCTAGCGAATGAACTGGCGTACCAGGCGATCCGCGCCGGACTTGAGGGCGACGAGGTCGCCCGAACGGTCGAACGCGTGATGCGCAAAGGCCCGTATCGCTCGAAGTGGGACGAGCCGCGCAACGGCGTCACCTGGCTTGCTCAGGATGTCGCCAACGCGCTTCAGACGGTCAAGGATCGTCTCAAGCGGTACAAGGAAAAGTTTCCCGACCTCCCTGCCGGCTGGGTTGCCAACGGGACAGTGTCCAGTGGCGACGTCGGGGGAGACTCCCGTGTGAACGGAGCCGCTCCGGGCAAGCCCGTTGGATCCGTACTGCCCTGGCCCGAGCCGGCGCGCGTGCTCGGCCTCCCGGCAGCGCCGGTCCTCAACCGGTCTCTCTTCCCGCCCGAGATCGCTAATGTCGCCCTTGACGCAGCCGAACGATTGCAGGCGCCGCCCGACTACCTGGTGTAGAGCCAGGTTGTGACCGTCTCCGGCCTGATCGGTCGGCGAGCCGGCATCCGCCCTCGGCAGCGCGACGATTGGCCGGAGCGTGCTTGCACCTGGGTGGTCAACATCGGCCCGCCGAGTTGGATGAAGAGTCCGGCCATCGAAGAGGGGCGGAGATCGCTGCGGCGTCAGGAGGCGCTCGACCGGGCTCGATATGAGGCAGCCCTGGCCGATTGGGAGGCCGAGTGTGATGCGATCCGCGCAGCCACGCCGAAGCGGCAGAAGCCGGTGCTCCCTGACCCGCCGGCTGAGACACGACGCGGGACGAGCGACGCCACGATCGAGAAACGGGCCGAGTTGATCGCGCCGTCACCGGGCCTGACGCTGGTTCGCGACGAGGTCTCCGGCCTGGTCGGATCGTTCAATCGGTACGCGAAAGGTGAGGGTGACCGCCAGTTCTGGCTCGAGTGCTACTCCGGCGGCGCCTATACCGTCGATCGGGTTGGCCGGGGCACCGTCCGTGTCGCCGATCTGTATCTGAATCTGCTGGGCGGGACGCAGCCCGACAAGGCGCGCGCTGTTCGGCGAGGGGCCGGACGACGGGTTCGCGGCCCGGGTGACCGGCATCTATCCCGAGATGCCGCCGGATTGGCAGGAACATGACCGGTGGCCGGACCGTGACGCGCGGCGAGCCCTTGATGCCGTGTGCGACCGCCTCGTCTCCGCCGACTGGTCGAGCCTGCTCATGACCGACGACTGGAAACCGCTCCCGTACGTCCGACTTCACCCGGAGGCCGGCCCCCTGTGGTCCGAGTGGCACACCGGACTCATGGGCCGGCTCCGTGCCGGCGAGTGGGAGGGCCTTCATGCCGGGCGGGTCGGCAAGTACCCCGGGCTTGCGGCGCGCCTGGCCTTGATCTGGCACCTGATCGACTGGGCAGCCGGCCGCGTCTCTGACGACGAGATCCGCCTGGTCCCCGCGCTCACGCTCGCCCGTGTGCTGGACCTGATGGACGCGTACGTGATGGCGATGGATGCGCGGGTGTGCCGGGCGTTCGATCGGAGCTCGGCTTCGAACGGCCGTGAGCGGATTGCACGCTGGATTGAAGCGACGCACCCAAGCAGCTTCACCCTGCGCGACATCCGCCGTCACGCCTGGTCGGGACTGACCGAACCAGACGCCATCTCGGCATCCGTCGAATGGTTGGCGGCGATGGGCTGGGTCCGCGAGGCCGACCCCGAACAGCGTCTCGGCCGGCCTGCCAAACGCTACGACGTGAACCCGCGCATCTGGGAGGGCGACGATGTCACAGACCGGTGACTCACGGCCGGCAACCACGTCAAGCTGGGTGGAACGCGTGCGCGCGCAAGAACACGCGGTACCCCCCACTGTCAAAACTAACAAAACCCAGACCGATGACGGTGTAAACGCGGCGCACCCCGCTGCCAAAGTCGACAAAACTCCCGAAGCTGAGGGAATAACGTCAGTTTCGGCAGTGCCCCCTCGCGTTCGTGTGGAAACGCTACTGCCACCACCCGTCAATGAGCCGCCGCCTCCCTCTCTCGTCAACCGCGGCATGTTGACGAGGTTCGGGCACTACCACGGCTACCCGCCGCTCCCGCTGAAGCCCGGCGTCTCCGTTGCCGAGGGCGCCGTGGCCTGGCGCACGTTCACGCGGTTCTCCGACGACGCCATGCTCGCGCTGGCCGCCGATGCTGCCCGAACGATCTGGAGCGACGACCCGATGGTCCGCGATCTCTACTACACCCCGTTGACCGCTGAGCACGAGGAGTCACCGATGGGACTAATCGAAGGTCTGGAGCGCCTGCGAGCGATGCAGCGCGAGACGGAGCCGCTGAACGAGCGGACGGCAGCCGCGTACGTGCCCAACAGCGAGTACGACGACGAGCATGACGACCCCCTGGCTGGCTGCTGCACCGACTCGTGGCCGTGCCCGGACCACTTCGATCTCGTGTTTGAGTCCTACCGCGACCGTCAAACGGATCGGCACCTGGAGCACGGCTTTTGAACGAGGGCCGCATGATCGCGCACTACCCCTTCGCGACTCGGCTGCGGCTGGCCCGCGATCTGCTCGCACGCGGGGCATCGGTGCTGCCCGTGCATCTGGCCGACCAGTTCGAAGCCGCGTCTGCCGAGGTTCGTGAAGCTCACGACCGTCTGGGCGTCGTGCTGCCGCTCCTGGCTCCCGATCGCACCTGGCGGCACCGGGTGGAGCCCTGTGCCTCCGACGAGACCAGGGCGTACCTGGTGGCGGGCGTATTGGGTTGCACGACGTACTGCTGCCACCTCCGCCGTGGCGGTCCCCAGCCGGCGTTTGTTCGTCTGCCGCTGCGACGGGCTGACTGCGGCCGGTGCGTCCAGACGCTCAGGCGCACGCCGATCGGCGAGGATGACCGCTGCGACCTCTGCGGTGCTCGCGGCGTTGTCACGTTCCATCCGTTCGCGGTCCGCCACGGGCCGGCACTCATCGCTGGCGACGTCTGCCCCATCTGCGCCGACGTCCTGGGCATCGTTCAGGAGGTGGGAGCGTGACTCAGCCGTGGGCTGGCGACAAGTTCGGACCGCTACGGCGCGTAGGAACAGAGACAGCGTGAAGGAGTCAGAAGATGCTCAAGGCTCAGATCGTCGGCAACGTCGGCAGCGACCCGGAGCTGCGCTACAGCACTAGCGGCTCACCGTTCCTACGCTTCGACATCGCCAGCAACGGCAGGACCCGGACGGCGTCAGGTGAGTGGAAGGACGAAACGACGTGGGTGAGGGTCACGGTCTTCGGGCAGAGGGCCGAGACGCTTTCCCAGCATGTCCAGCGCGGCACACGAGTCTACTGCGACGGCCGGCTCGAGCCCCGACCGTGGATCGATCGATCGAACGAGCCGCGGGCCGGCCTGGAGCTGCTGGCCGACACGATCGAGTTCGCGGGTCGGCGCCAGGCAGCGGAAGATGCCGACGAACCGTCTCGCGTGTCCGTAGCCGACGAGCGGCGCGACCGAAGACGGATGCCCGAGGCCACGGCGATTCACGGCGGGCAGCCTCGTGGTGGTACGGCGGCGGTCGCCGATCGGGACGGCGAAGACTTGGAGAATTTACCGTTTTGATGAGGGTCCTATCGCGCGACGTGGGTAATCACCAGCTCCACGAATTGGGCGACATGCGCGACGTCGGCGAGGGTGGCATTGTCGGGCGTCGGGGCGTTGACGTGCAGCCTGACTGCGTAGATGCCGCCGGTCAGATCCACCGTGGTCGCTTCACCGGCGACAGAAACCGGCATCTCCACGTGCGCGCCGGGGTCTGAGTTGCGATCGGCCCGGAAGATGAGGAAGGTGGGCGCCTTCACGTCGTCGTCCGCCAGACGCACGGACACGCGCAGGCGCCCCGGGCCGAGTTGCAGAGCCAGGCCGGCGTCGGTGGCCGGCGTTACCATCAGGGTCGCGTCCAATACAACGCGTTCGCCGTTCGACGGGCTCATGTTTGTGGTTCTCCAGTCTGTCGCGCCTGCCTGGTCCCGTTGCCGGGCGCAGCCGTGGAGGACGGGTCGATGAGCCGGTCGACGCGGCCCCAGAGTTCACAGGCCCTCGGCATCGCGCATGCATGGGCGGGCGATGGTCGGCTCGTTGTCTCGGAAAGCGCAAGATGGATGCCGACTCGGGAAGGAGGGCTCTCGATGGAAGTCGAACGGAGCGAGGATCTCGTGAGTCGAGCGGAGGATATCGAGCAGGACGTGGCGCCCGGTCGAGAACCCGGGGTGGAGGAGCCGCCCACCGAGGAGAGTGCCAATGACTGAGCGCGACTTCTGGATCGCCTTCCGCCGCTGGCTGAAAGGCAGAGTGGCGGCCGACCAGCAGATGATCTCGGCGATAGAGCGCCGCTTCGAAATCGGCGATAATGGAGCCACGAAGGAGCGTCAGGTATCGACGCCGGTCCTGACGCGCTAGCTGCAAAGACCGGGGCGACGGGTACGCCATCTGGCCCCCGATCGCTCGGCAGAGCCGCCGCGATCGCTCGGCAGAGCCGCCGCGATCGCGCCCGCTCTCAATGCCCAGCAGGGCAAGGAGGCGGGCGTTCGTGATGTTCGGGCCCGGGTTCTCTCAACGAGGCGGTGGCGCGTCCGGGGGCGGCGATGGGCCATGATGCCTCCGGGAACCGTCAGGAGTTGTCAGGAGCCGCCAGGCCCACCCGGAAGCCCGGGGAGCAGGACGGCAAGCGGGAGCAGCTTGAGGACCGGGCTCTTGCCGCGTTGCTGTCAGAGACGACGATCGTCAAGGCGGCAGCGGCGGCCGGCATCAGCGAGTCGACGCTGGCGCGGTGGCTGGCCGAGCCGTCGTTCCGGGCCCGTTACCGCGAGGCGCGCCGGCAGGTGGTCGAGCAGGCCATTTCCTCACTCCAGCGGGCCACCGGTGAGGCCGTTGAGACGCTGCGGCGAAACCTGACGTGCGGGGTTCCGGCGGCCGAGATCAGCGCCGCGAAGGCGATCGTGGATCAGGCCTTCCGAGGCTTGGAAGTGATCGACCTCGCTTCCCGCATCGAGCAACTCGAGCGCGGCACGGACACGGAGCAGGCCGAATGACGACCGCGCTCGCATCCTGCGTGTCGCGGCTCGAGAAGGCGAACGCCGGCATCCTAGCGCCGGCCGATCTCGGCGCCCTTTGGACGCCGCGATCCGCCCCCCAGCGGATGGCACTGGAGTCCGAGGCCGACGAGGTGTACTACGGCGGGGCAGCCGGGGGCGGGAAGACCGATCTGCTCATCGGGGCGGCCATTACACGGCACCGCCGTTCGATGAACTTTCGCCGCGAGTACGCCCAGCATTCGGCGATCATCGACCGTGTGTCCGAGGTGCTGGCCCGGATCGCCGAGCAGGTCAGCTACAACGGGACGGAGCGGCGCTGGCGACTCCCCGGCAGCCGGTTCCTGGAACTGGGCGCCGCGCAGCACGAGGACAGCGTCCGGAAGTGGCGCGGCCGCCCCCACGACGGAAAGTTCTTCGACGAGCTCCCGGAGTTCACGGAGGCGCAGTACCTGTTCTTTGGTGGTTGGGCGCGGACCACGGTGCCGGGTCATCGGGTGCGGAGGATCGAGGCCGGCAACCCGCCCACGGACACGGACGGCGAATGGGTGATTCACCGGTGGGGACCGTGGTTGGACGAGCAGCACCCGAACCCGGCACTCCCCGGGGAGCTGCGCTGGTTCGTCAGGATCGACGGCAAGGACACCGAGGTCGAAGGGCCGGAGCCGTTCGAGTGGCAGGGCGAGACGCTGTATCCGCAGTCCCGAACGTTCATCCCGGCGAAGCTGGCCGATAATGAGTTCCTCTCACGCGACCCGGCCTACCGGGCCACGCTCCAGGCGCTGCCGGAGCCGCTCCGATCGCAACTGCTCTACGGCGACCACAGCATCGGCCTCCAGGATGATGAGTGGGCCCTTGTGCTAGTTCCGGGTTGACGAAACGTCCTCCGTCCGGCGACCGGTGGGGTGTTCAGGCACCACGGGTCGTCGGAGGAGGACGGGTCGATGATAGCGCAGTTCGAGGACTTCTGCTTGTGGATGTACGTCGTAGTCGACGAGCTGTGGCCGACGGTGGCGGGGCGGTAGCGGCGACCGGGGCCGGCGCCTGCGTGCAGCGACAGCGAGCTGGTCACGATGGTCCTGGTCGGGGAGTGTCGGGGCTGGGACGAGGAGACCGACCTGGTCGAGCACTGGCAGGCGTATCGCCACCTGTTCCCGGCCATCCCCGAGCGGAGTCGGTTCAATCGCCGTCGTCGGGCGCTGGCCCCCGCGATCAACGACCTGCGGCGCCGCTTCTTGTGTGGTGGCCCGCTTCTTGTGTGGCCCGCTTCTTGTGTGGTGATGGCGCGGAGGTCACCATGGGATTGGGCATCATCGGACTCATCGGCGCCATCGTCGTGGCCGTGATCATCCTGCGGTTCGCCGGCATCCTCTGAGGTCCTCTGAGGTCGCTCCGAGAGCTCGCTCACCGAGCACCGACGCCACGCCCAGGGCCGACCAGGAGCGGCAGCGCCGTGCAGATGGCACGGCTCGGCTGGAGGCGGACACAGTCGCTCGTTACCAGGAACAACAGCGTTCATCTGATGAGCGCGGATCGTTAATCGACGGAGGTCGCACCCATGGTGCTCCCGATCATGACCCCCGAACAGCGCATGGACGCCCTGGCCAAGGCGACCGAAGCGCGCCAGGCTCGCAGTGTCCTCCTGGCGCAAGTCAAGTCCGGGGAGCTGACCCCGAGGCAGGTGTTCGAACGAACCGACGATGAGATCGTGAAGAAGACCCGCGTGCTGCGGGTGCTCCGTGCGTTGCCCGGCTACGGCCCGGCGAAGGTGACGGCGCTGATGACCGCCAGCGGTGTCGATGAGAAGCGACGGGTGGGCGGCCTGACCAGCGCGCAGCGTGCGAAGCTGCTCGAGGCCGTCTCGCCGTCTCGTGCGGACAGCCGCGCACCTGACAAGAGCAACGACCGGGGCGAGCCCGCCCCAGCCGGGCAAGCCCTCCGGCAGGCGCTCCAGGAGCAGATCGGCCAAGCCACCCAGCCTGTCCTCGACGAGTTGCAGCACCAACTCGCCGATGCCGTGCGCCAACAGCTGGAGCAGGCGCTTCACCCAACCGGAGAGGAGATCAAGGACGGGGTCGACGAGGCGTCGCAGCCGCGACTCGCGGGACGGCCCGGGGATGCGGGGGAACAGGCCGAGGCAACAGAGCAGTCGGGCGGCGACCAGGACGAAACGAAGCCGCAGTCGCCGGAGATCCTTGGAAGGGCCGGCGCGGCTCTGCAGGCGACGGTCACCCGACTCGTCAACACGCTCCGAGGGCTGCTGCAGAACGTGGGCAGCCTGCTCCAGGCCGTGGTGTCGTGGCTCAGGCGGATCCTGGCCGCGCTCCGCGACGGCCTCGGCTCCGTCGTGGGCAGGGGTGCCGGAGCCGTCACCTCGTAAGGCCGTCCATGGCGCCTGCCCACGCGGGCCGGGCGCCACAGCTTGGTGCCCCAAGCGTCCGAAGGTGGCCGTCAACCGCACGGCGAAGGTCCTCCTGGTATGGAGGCTGCTCTAGGCCTCACTGGATTACGCACGATGAGGCTACAGTTGTGAAGAAGATCTTCGGGCCGTCCGCTTCTGGCCTGGTTATCGGCCTGCTCATTGGTCTGAGTGCCTGCACCGCGGCGCCGACGCCTACCGCCCCAACCGTGGCGGCTGTGGCAACTGCTGCCTCGCCGGCAGCCGCAACCGCCGTAGCTGTCGCCTCGCCCCTGGCTACCTCCGTTGCTGCCACCTCACCTGCTGCAGCAACGGCTGCGGTAGCCGTCTCACCTGCCGCAGCAACCGCTGCGGTAGCCGCGTCCCCGGCGCCAGCCACGGTCGTAACCGCAGCCTCTCCGGTGGTAGGGACGGTCGTGGCCGCGGTCTCGCCTGCTGCATCGCCCGTCGCGACAGCGGCCACCGCCGCCTCGCCCGTCCGCATCACGAATGTCCAGCTCAGTCCAACCGATACGACGATCACGGTCCAGAACGTCAGCAGTACTGCCGTCGATCTGACCGGCTGGAAGCTGCAAGTCGGCTCGGCGACGGTCACCCTGCCGAGCGGTGCTCGGGCTGCTCCCAATGAGTCGGTCACGATCCATACGGGCACCGGCACGAGCGCGGGGCAGGACATCTATCTCGGGCAGGATGCCGCGACCCTGGTTGGGGGCCTGCGACCCGGCGCTACGATCGCTCTGATTGACGCCCAGGGCACCTCGGTAGCCCAATTCATGGTGCCGGGCTAGGTAACTCGACTGGCCGGAGCAGACTCGCTATGAGCTGATCTGACCCGCCGATCGCTACGGCAGCGCTCTCCATCGCACGTGAGTTGCCGGTCGCCTGCATGGCCCGGTAGACCCGCATGCCGGCCGTGACCAGCATGACGGCGCCGACGGCGACGATGAACACCAGGGCGACACTGCGACCGATCATCGAAGCGACCTCCGGTGCGAGCTGGCGCTGTTCGCTCTACGCGAGCGGCATCACTGGCGCGACCACGCCACTGGCGCAACGGCGGCCACGACACCTGCAACGCCCGTGAGGGCCAGCACGACGACGTGGTCCTGGCGGTAGCGATCGGCGCGTGGCTGGCCGAGCGCGGTACGACGACGGTGCAGTTTTTCTAGCAGGCGATGACGTGACGACGATGACCGACGAGTACTACCACACCCTGTGCGACCGGTTCGACGCGCTCTGGCGCCGCCGCGAGGAACAAGGCGGCACACTGGGCCCGGGCCGTCAGGAGGAATTCGACCGGCTGGGGCGGGCCATCATTGAGGCGTGCGACGAGCTGGGGTACACGATCGTGAGCCGTGATCTGACGATGGAGGCGATCCGGCACCGGGCGGCCGTGGATGACTTGATTCGCGACCTGGAGGCCGAGGCTCTGCCGGCCTCCAGGGTACCCGTCGCCACCCGAGTGGCGACCGAGCGTGCGCTCGATGCGGCCTGTCGTGAACTGCGGATCCCGCGACCTCGGCTGGTCTGGCTGCCGGCCGACCTGCTGGACGGCGCCGGATGTGATGGCTCCACACCGTCGCTCCGGAGTGACGTGGTCTACCTGTCGGCCGGTCTCGACCCGGCCAGGACGGCCCACTGCGCCCGCCACGAAGCCAGGCACGCGTGGCAGAACGCGATGTCCAGATTCATGGAGCCCGGGGTGTGCGAGCGGGACGCGGAGCAGTTCGCCCATCGGGGGTGACGACGTGAGCAGGTTCAGACGGAGGTGCGGGATGTCAGAGCGACAGCGGCTGTCAGCGTGGGCAGAGCTGCAGGAGCGGCGCCGCGGTATCGAAGCGCGCCAGACCATCGCGAGCCTGGAGGCTGCACTGGCCGATGTCGAGCAGCGGCTTGGGCCGGCGATGCAGGAAGAAGCTCGGCGACGGCAGGCGTACGAGCGCGCCGGCTGGCGGATGGTACAAGTGCTGGAACGGCGCTCGCCGGGCGAGCGCCTGCTCGTGCAGGCCGGCGACCCTGAACGGGTCGAGCTGGATCGGGCCGAGTTGCAGTTGGCCGGGATGACCCAAGTCGTCAACGACCTGGCCGAGCGGCGAGCGCGCATCCGTCAGGCGCTGACACGGGTGCGTGTCACGGTGCTGGTCTAAAGGTCCGGAAGGCCCTCCATCGACAGAAGCGGGCGCCTTAGCTCACGTCCGCGCCCCGTAAGCTGTCCGCTGTTGCTCCCCCGTGTGAGCACCAGCGTCCTGGACCCGTCCGGTGTGAGCGGCAGGAAGTACACGTGGTAGCACTTCAGGCAGAGCAGGAAGCGGCTGAGCCCCTCGCTCGGCGTGCGCACGGTGACGGCGATGGGCTCGTCGGTGGTCGCCTGGCATTCCCAGCATGCCCAATGTTGCGAGCGGAGCTCCTCCATAGCCACCCTCGTTCTCCTCGCGCTCGGCGCGGCGCCCCACCGGCTCGCCGAGCGAGGAGGGAGGCGAGATTCGGTTTCCGGTTCAGATCCCCGCGGCGACCAGAGTAGCACGCTTTTCGACCTCTTGACGGGTACCTTCGGCACCCTCTTCGTGAGGACCTTCGGCACTCAGCAACGCGACCGACCCTGCACTACCGTCGCGGAGGTGCGGGCGGCGCCGGAGTACCGAGTCTAGCGGCTTAGGTCGCGGCTGCGCGCGCTAGTCGGCCCACATTCTTGCGCCGGCGCAAGGATCGCCGTCCGTCCCCGCGAGCGTGCCGGAGCACGGAGTCGGACGCTGGGCGCGCGTGTTCGCCCTCCCGTACGCAACATGTACGCGTCCAGGCCGATGACCCGAGATCCACGGTGTGCCTCGTGCGCTGTCTTCGAGCAGGAGGACCCCATGCATGAACTCACGACCGACGCCATGACCGGGGCCGTCGAGGCCACCGCGAGCGTCGCCCGATCCCGATCCGCCCCCGTGTTCCTCCGCATCGTCCTGGGGCTCCTGATAGTCGCCCTGGGAGCGATCCTCTGGCTCGTCACCACCATCCTGCTGGATGGACACTAGTAGCCCGTCAGGGCTGATTTACAGAATGTTGATCGTGGGGCTATCCTGCTGGGTGCGAGACGCGCCGAGGAGGGCAGGCCCACGATGCGGAAACAGTACGTCGTGCGGTTATCC
>Ga0075429_100002913_pt1 | contig 14509 bp, 9 predicted proteins | sample RhiMetdeltSRZDD3_FD_75295 | JGI IMG/M metagenome (GOLD analysis project Ga0075429, IMG submission 75295) | Populus rhizosphere microbial communities from Tennessee, USA - Rhizosphere MetaG P. deltoides SRZDD3 | ecosystem: Host-associated > Plants > Roots > Rhizosphere > Soil | place: USA... | reverse complement strand
ACGTCGTACCGCAGTCGAAGTAGCAGTGGGCGCGGATGCGCCCAGGGGCTCGTACCCTCGTTCACTCCCCGATGCAGTAGCGCACGCAAGTGCGATCCGGCGTCGGGGCTGTCAGCAGGACAAAGGGGGGATGGACGCACCTACCGTAGCCCGGTAATCGCAGTGAGTAGGATCGCAGCAACGAAACGCACCGTAGTAAAAAAACTGAATACGCCCGGTCAACGAAGCCGTGAGGACTGAGGAGTTCATCCCGGTCGCTCCCAGTTCTCTCGGGAAGAGGCAGTCGGAGTCGAGGTAACTCGACCACCGGCTGCCTTTTCGATTGGTTGTGCGACGAGAATTGTTGCCGGCGGTTGCGGTACGACCCCGGGTGTCGCCCGGATCAAGGTCGCCGGCTGGCTCAGTAGGCGAGTCTGAGCGTGTGCCGACGCTGGTTGCGTATCGTGGCCGTGCGCACCTCACCTCGGTAGTAGCGCTCCCACTCCGGGGGCAGGAGCACGCGGCCCGGGAACCGGCGGCGAGCGAGCAGCTCTTCGACCGGGAGAGGGCGGACCTGCAACCCAGCGCGCATGGCCGGGGTGCCGCCCCCGTGTCGCTCCGAGAACGGTTTCGCCAGATTCTGCCAAGCGAACAGCCATGCGGCGCGCTCGATCACCGACTGGTGCAGCTTCGAGAACGCAATCGTCTCGCGCTTGTGGTTGGCGCTGTTGTGCCGCAGCGATTGGTCCAGGCGGTTGACGGGAAACAGTGGATTGCCCGCGGTTCGCGCCGCGAGACTGCTGGTCCGTTCGTGCCGGATCTGATAACCCCCGAGTTGGCGCAGCGCCCGCGGGTAGTCCTGGTGCTCATCCGAGCGCACGACCAGCGCCTGAGGCTCGGGAGCGGCGAGCCGCAGGGCGATCGCCGTGCCGTTCTCGATGGCGCGCGGGTCGGGTCGACCGTGTCGGGACTCGAGTAGGGCACGCCGCCGCTTCTGATGCGCCGTCATGCGGCCGTGGCGGCGCAGCGGCGAGAACGTGAACGCATAGCAGTAGTGCGACTCGCCGACAGCCAAGTTGAGGTAAAGCGGGTGGTACTGGCTGAAGGCGAACGACTCGAATCCGTCGACAACCACCGGCTCCGTAATGGGCCGGCGCGGCCGGAGCTCCCAGAGGAGCAGCAGCGCATGCCGGCCGAGCCGGGCCGCGAGGCGCATGACGGTCGGCGGGCGACAGCCTTTGTCGCGAGCGATCTGGCGGTAGCCGGAACAGGCGAGCAGCCCATGGGCGACCGGGAGCAGCAGATCGGGACGGCGCAGCCAGTAGGTCGGGCTGAAAGTCTGAGAGCTGAACGTGCTGCCGCAGTGGCCACAGCGGAAACGAGGGATACGCCGGGGCGAAGCCCGGCGCACGTAGTGGCCGTGCCGGCTCCAACGCCAGTCGCGGCTGCAACGGTGGTACGCACAATCGCTCCGCGGGCAGTGCGGGGGAACGAAGGGGTCGCCAGTGCTGGACATGCCTCCCGAGCCCTGCACTGTGCGTGCCGCCCACAATCCTCATTTCACAACCAACAGGAATCAGCATTTCCCATCGCTCCTCCCACACTTTCTCTTGACGTGCACGAGAACAGGCGTAGCATCCTTGCAGTAACTCTCTCTCTCTCCGAAAGCGGATCGTGAGCAGGATGCTCGGGACGCTTTCAACCCCACCGCCCACGGATGGCGCACTCGCGGGGCTTCACAGCCAAGGTCGGCTAGCTCGATCGCATCCGGCGACTGGGGCGATCGTTGCGGACACGAAGTGTCTTCGGATCCCCACAGGGCGCTTGCCTGTACTTGGAGCGCCCACTCAGCGATTGACGCACCGGCTCTCCCCAGCCGGTTGGCGACCGTCGCGCCAGGCGTGCGCCCGCACGCCCCGACGCCGGCCCTGCCTTCCGCACGCGTCTCGCCCGGCCCGACCCGTCGCGAGTTCCACCACGCGTCAGGCCTGACGTTCGAGCCGGCCGCCCACGCCGTCGCGCTCGCTTCGCGCCTCCAGCGCCCTCTCGGTTTCAGTCCCGTCCCGCACGGTCTCCGACGCGCGCACGCCACTCGGCGAGCGCTGGAGTGCCGTGTGTTCCATGTCCGATCGCGGAAAGCCGGACGAGTCGGGGAGTTCCGACTCGCACCGGTCCGACGCGTTTCGTAGCGACCCCCCCGGGGAGGTTCCAAGCCATGCTCCGTTCCATCATCCAATCGAGTCTCAGGGCCCGCTACGTCGTCATCGTCCTCGCGGCGGCGCTCGTGGTCGTCGGGCTCTCGCGGCTCAAGGACATGCCGCTCGATGTCCTGCCTGAGTTTGCTCTGCCGTATGTGGAGATCCAGACCGAGGCGCTCGGGCTCTCTGCAGAAGAAGTGGAGCAGCTGATCACGCTGGGCATGGAGCAGGATCTCCTCAACGGCCTCCCGTGGGTGCAGACGATCCGGTCGGAATCGCTGCCTGGGCTGTCGTCCATCGTCATCGTCTTCAAGCGCGGCACGGACCTCATGAAGGCGCGCCAGTTGGTCGCCGAGCGACTGTCCCAGGCGTACGTGCTGCCGCATGTCTCCAAGCCACCGACGATCATCCAGCCGCGCTCGGCGACGAGCCGCGTCATGATCGTGGGCCTCTCCTCCAAGACGCTGACGCCCATCCAGATGTCGGTGCTGGCTCGCTGGACGATCGTTCCGCGGCTCAAGGGCGTGCAGGGCGTGGCGAACGTCGCGGTCTGGGGCCAGCGCGACCGGCAGCTGCAGGTCCAGGTCGACCCTAAGAAGCTCCAGGATCACAAGATCTCGCTGCTCCAGGTGCTGGAGACCACGGGCAATGCCCTGTGGTGGTCCACGCTGTCGTTCGTGGAGGCTTCCACGCCCGGCGCCGGTGGATTCATCGACACGCACAACCAGCGCCTCGGCATCCGGCACATCTTCCCGATCGCCTCACCGGAAGAGTTGGCCAGGGTCCCCATCGAGGATTCGGGCGTGCGGCTCGGGGACGTTGCCCATGTCGTGGAGGACCATCAGCCGCTCATCGGCAATGCGCTCACGCATGACGGTGCCGGGCTGCTGATGGTGGTGGAGAAGTTCCCCGGCATGAACACGCTCGACGTGACGGAAGATGTCGAAGCGGCGCTGAACGAATTGCTCCCTGGATTGGAGGGTGTGGAAGTCAATCCCCACGTCTATCGTCCGGCGGACTTCATCGAGGCGGCCATCCGCAACCTCCGGATGGCGGTGCTGCTCGGGCTCGGACTCCTGCTGCTGCTGGTCGGGTTCTTCGCCAACTGGCGCACGACGCTCATCTGCTTCCTGTCCATCCCGCTTTCACTGATCGCGGCCGCCATGGTGCTGCAGTGGACCGGCGCTTCGATCAATGCCGTGGTGCTCACCGGGTTCGCGATCGCCATCGGGGTCATCGCCTACGATGCCATCGTGGACGTGGACCGCGTGGCACGGCGGATGCGCCAGGCCGACACCGGACCTGGCTCGGCGAACGCACCGCGCGCGATCCTCGAGGCCCTGCTCGAGCCGCGCAGGACCCTGCTGTACGGCACGGTGATCCTGTTGCTCGCCGGGGCACCCCTTTACGGCATGGCGGGTCCGAGTGCGCCGTTCTTCCAGGCGCTGGCGCTCTCCTACGCGCTTGCGGTGCTGGCGTCCATGGTCGTCGCCTGGACGGTCACGCCCGCGCTTTGCTACCTGCTGCTCGCCAATGCACCGGCCGACACGGGTCCGTCCGCGCTCGTCCGCGGGCTGGGGCGCGCGCATTCGGACCTGGTCGCGCGTCTGGTCTCGAACGGGCGGGCCATGCTCGCGGTCGGCGCACTCATGGCGGTCGCCACGCTCGCGCTGCTGCCGGGGCTGCGAGGCGGCGTGTTGCCGGCGTTCCATGAACGCAATCTCGTGATCCGGTTGGGGGCCAAGACCGGGACGTCGCAGCCGGAGATGACGCGCATCTCCGGGCGCGTGCGCCTGGAGCTCATGGCCATCACTGGCGTCCAGGAGGTCAGCGCGCACATCGGTCGCGCGATCCTGGGCGACGAACCCGTGGACGTTCACTCTGCGGAGCTGTGGGTGACCATCGACCCGCATGCGAACTTCGGGAAGACGGCTTCGGCCGTCCAGCGCGTGATCGACGGCTATCCGGGCATCAGTCACCGGGTGGAGTCCTATCTCGGGCAGGTGAGCGAGGACGTCAACGCCACGGCGGAAGACCGGGTCGTCACGCGCGTGTATGGCGAGACGGAAGCCGGGCTACGCGAGCGGGCCGAGCAGGTTCGCCAGGCGATTGCCGACGTCCCGGGCATCGAGAAGGCGCGCATCCACACGCCGCTCCAAGAGGCGGCGATCGAGACGAACGTGAACGTCGAAGCCGCGCAGCGTCACGGGCTCAAGCCCGGCGACGTGCGGAGGGCTGCCGCCACGCTCATGAACGGCATCGTCGTCGGCAACCTCTACGAGGAGCAGAAGATCTTCGAGGTCGTGGTGTGGAGCACGCCCGAGACGCGGACGAGCCTGAGCAGCGTCCAGGACCTCTTCATCGACAAGCCGGGCGGCGGTCAGGTGCGGCTCGGCGATGTCGCGAATGTCCACATCGTCGCCGCTTCGAGCATCATCAAGCACGATGCCGTCAAGCGCTACATCGACGTCTCCGCGGACGTGGAGGGCCGCTCGCTCGCGGCCGTGGCCACCGACATCTCGCATCGCGTCGCCAAGCTCAAGTTCCCGCTCGAGTACCACGCCGAGGTCATGGGTGACTTCGCGCAGTGGGATGCCGCCCGTGAACGGCTGCTCACGTTCGCGATCGCGGCCGCGATCGGCATCTTCATCCTGTTCCAGGCCGCATTCGCGAGCTGGCGCCTGGCCGCGCTCGCGTTCCTGAGCCTGCCGGTGGCGCTGCTGGGTGGCGTCCTCGCGACGTACCTCACCGGCGGCGTGCTGGGTGTGAGCGCGATGGCGGGCCTGCTCGGCGTGTTCGCGCTCGCCGCCTTCAACAAGCTCGTGCTGATCGGGCGGTACCAGCAGCTCGAGCGCCGCTCGAGCGTGAAGCTGGGTCCCGAGCTCGCCCAACAGGGCGCGGCCGAGTGCCTGCCGCCGATGCTGCTGGCCACGTTCGCGTCGGTCGCCACCGTCGCGCCGGCGCTGTTCATGGGCGCGCTCCCGGGTCTCGAGGTCGTCCAGCCCATGGCGATCGTCATGCTCGGCGGACTCGTCACCTGCACGCTGCTCGACCTGTTCATGTTCCCAGCGATGTTCCTCGCCCTCGGCGTCAGTTCGGCGCACGAGCCTGACCCCTTCTTCGAATCCGGCACCGACCGGGGCTTCGATATGGACGCGAGACCCTCGGGCGCGGCGGGCCAATGATCACGTTCTCGGAGTCCTCGAGCTCCCCCCAGGAGGCCATCATGAAGCGATCCATTCGATGGATGTCGATCATCCTGCTGCTGTTCGCCTGCCTTCCCCTCACGGGCTGCGGCCACGCCACCGAGGCGTCCGCTGCCGAGGAGGAGGGACCGGCCAAGGTCGAACACCTGGACGGCGCGGAGCCGACCCGGGTGACGCTGACCGAGGAGGCGTCCAAGCGCCTCGACATCCAGACGGACAAGGTAGGCGAGCAGCAGATCGGAGGCGCGAACCGCCGGACGATCCCGTACGCGTCGATCCTCTATGACACCGAAGGCAACACGTGGGTGTACACGAACACCGAGCCGCTGACGTTCATGCGCCATCGCATCGTCGTGGACTTCATCGACGGCGAGGTGGCGGTACTCGTGGACGGTCCTCCGGCGGGCACTGCTGTGGTCGTGGTTGGGGCGCAGGAGCTGTACGGCTCCGAGCTCGAGTTCGAGGAAGAGTGATCCCTAGAGGAGTCACCCAGCCATGATCCGGTCCATCGTCCGAGCGAGCCTGCGCTTCCGGTTCGTCGTGCTCCTGCTGGCAGCAGCGTTGTTATTCTTCGGCATCCGCCAACTCCCGGGGATGGCCGTGGATGTATTCCCCGAGTTCGCGCCCATGCGCGCCGAGATCCAGACCATCTGTCTCGGCCTCTCTGCACAGGAGGTCGAGGCACTGGTCACGGTGCCGCTGGAGCAGGAACTCAACGGCGTGCAGGGCCTGGAACTCATGCGTTCCAAGTCGGTCGGGGACCTGTCCTCGATCGAGCTGCTGTTCAAGCAGGGCACTGACATCCTCCGAGCCCGTCAGCTCGTGCAGGAGCGCATGTCGAATGTCATGCCGAACCTGCCGACCTGGGCCGCGCCGCCCGTCCTGATGCCGCCGGTGTCGGTGACCGGCCGGTTCATGAAGATCGGACTGTCGTCCAAGAGCATGCCGCTCACCGACATGTCCATGACCGCATACTGGACCATCCGTGCGCGGCTGCTGCGCGTGCCCGGCGTGGCGAACGTGGCGATCTGGGGCGAGCGGATCAAGATGCCGCAGGTGCGCGTGGACCCCGAGCGCATGCAGAAATACGGCGTGTCGCTCGACGAAGTGATGGAGCACACCGCGGACGCACTCGACGTCGGGATCCTGTTCTACTCCAAGGGCGCCTTGATCGGCACCGGTGGCTTCATCGACACGCCGAACCAGCGCCTGGGCGGACGCATCGTGTCCCCGCTGGTGACCCCCGACGACCTGGCCCGGATGCCCATCGGCCAGAAGCACAAGCCGGACGGCAGCCCGGTGATCTTGAGCGACGTGGCCGATGTGGTCGAGGACACGTGGCCGCTGTTCGGGGACGCCGTGATCAACGACGGTCCCGGGCTGATGCTCGTCGTGTACAAGTACCCGTGGGCGAACACGCTGGAAGCCACGCATGGCGTCGAGACGGCGCTGGCCGAGCTGGCGCCGGGACTGCCCGACCTCCAGATCGATTCTTCGATCTTCCGGCCGGCCGACTTCATCCAGCTCGCGTTCGACAACCTCACGCGCGCGCTGCTGCTCGGCTGCCTGCTGGTCATGCTGGTGCTCGCCGCGTTCCTGTTCGAGTGGCGCACGGCGCTGATCAGCCTGGTGGCGATTCCGCTGTCGCTCGTGGCCGGCACCATGGTGCTGATCGGGCGGGGTGCGACACTCAACACGATGATCCTGGCAGGATTCGTCATCGCCATCGGCGTGGTCGTGGACGACGCGATCATCGATGTCGAGAACATCGTGCGACGATTGCGACAGCATCGCGCTGCCGGCAGCACACGCTCGACGGCTGTCATCGTGCTCGAGGCCTCGCTCGAGGTCCGGCAGGCCATCATCCACGCCACGCTGATCGATGCTGTCGTGCTGCTCCCCGTGTTCTTCATGGGCGGCGTGTCGGGCGCGTTCTTCCAGCCGATGGCGGTCTCGTACGGGCTCGCGGTGCTGGCCTCGATGGGCGTCGCACTCACCATCACCCCTGTCCTGTGCCTGCTGATGCTGCGCAATGCGCCGCTCCGCACGCATGAGCCGCCGCTCATGCGCTGGCTCAAGGGGCTCTACCAACCCGTCCTGAGCGGCATCATCCGCCATCCGAGGCCGGTGTTCCTCGGCACGATGGTCATCATGCTGGGTGGCGTGCTGACCCTGCCGCTGCTCGGCGAGTCCCTTTTCCCCGAGTTCAAGGAGCGGGACTTCCTCATGCACTGGATCACCAAGCCGGGCACTTCCGTGGGCGAGCAACGGCGCATGTCCATGCAGGCGAGCCGCGAACTCCGAGCGATCCCCGGCGTGCGGAACTTCGGGTCGCACATCGGCCAGGCGCTGCTCGCCGATGAAGTGAACGGTGTGAACTTCGCCGAGAACTGGATCAGCGTCGATCCCAAGGTGGACTACGACGAGACGGTCGAAGCCATCGAGGCCACCGTGACCGGCTATCCCGGCATGTTCCACAATGTCGAGACCTACTTGAACGAGAGCATCGACGAGGTGATCACGGGGTCCAAGGAGACGTTCGACGTCCGCGTCTACGGCCAGGACCTCCATACGATCCACGCGCTCGCCGAGCAGGTGAAGGACAGCCTCAACACGATTCCGGGCATCGAGGCGCTCCACATCCAGCTCCAGTCGGAGGTGCCGGAGATCCAGGTCAAAGTCGATCTCGCCAAGGCGGAGCACTACGGCGTCAAACCAGGAGACGTGCGCCGCGCGTCGGCGGCCATGATGGCGGGCGAGGAAGTCGGCGACCTGTTCCGGGACGGGAAGGCGTACGACGTCAACGTCTGGAGCACGCCGCGCACGCGCCAGGACGTCGGGATGTTCCGCAAACTGCCGCTCGACACGCCGAATCACGGTCACGTGGCGCTGGGCGAGGTGGCGGACGTCCGGATCGCTCCTGCGCAGAGCGTCATCTACCGCGAGAACGCCTCGCGCCGGATCGACATCGGCGGCGATGTGGCCAGCAAGAACCTCGGCACCGTCATGCGTGAGGTCGAACGGCGAGTCGGCGAAATCCGCTTCCCGGTGGGATATCACGCCGTGGTCATCGGTGAGTACGCGGAACGCCAGGCTGCGCAGAACCGGCTGGTGACGTTCGCGATCGCAGCGGCGATCGGTGTGTTCCTGATCCTGCTGGGCTCGTTCGGCAACTTGCGACTCGGCGTGCTCGGGTTCCTCACGCTGCCTTCGGCACTGGTCGGCGGGCTGATCGGCGCCTACTTCACGGGCGGAGTGATCTCGCTGGGTTCGATGGTCGGGTTCCTCACCGTGTTCGGCATCGCCGCGCGCAACGGCATCCTGCTCATCAACCATTACCAGCACCTGCAACAGCACGAGAACGAGCCGTTCGGTCCCGGGCTCGTGTTGCGCGGTGCGATGGAGCGGCTGTCACCCATCCTCATGACCGCGGCCGCGACCGCGCTGGCGCTCGTGCCGCTGATCGCGGCGGGATCCATCCCGGGCCACGAGATCGAACACCCGATGGCGGTCGTGATCCTGTGCGGGCTCATCACGTCGACGCTGCTGAACCTGTTCGTGGTGCCGTCGATCTACCTGCGCTTCGGTTCGCACAACCAGGCGGAGCGCCGCGCCGCGGCCGTGTAGTCGAGGCGGGCGCCTCGGGACCGCCAGGTCCCGGGCGCCCGCGCTCATGCGAGTGCGTGCGGGCCGCCGGGTTCTCTCGCCGCGGAGAATCCTGTCTCGCGGCCGCGCGGTTCGCCTCGCCGCCGACCGGATTTCGGCCTCGACCGGTGCGTTCCTGACCGAGGACGGTCTCGAGCTGGCGGGCCATCCGCTGCCCCTGAACGAACCTGCGCGGAATGACAGACCCGGAACGCTTTCGGCAGCGCGGGTTTGTAGTGTCGTTGACAGTGCCTTGAGAAGCGCTCCAAGCGGCAGAGCAACGCCGCCTCCCTCCGCTCGCTGGCTCGGCACGAGAATGGCTAGTTCCGCTGGCCTCGGGAACCTGCCGCGAAATAGTGCGCCGACTCGCTGAAGCGCGGGTATCTCCAGTTGGATGGGCCCCGATCCGACAGATCCGGCGACAGCTGTGCTGGCGCCACACGGGTAGCCAAGGAGGGAAGCGATGAACGACGTCCTCGATTTTCTCGGGATCGTTCGGAACCTGGCCCAGGTCTATCTCTGGGCGATGTTCTTCGCGGCCGCGGCCCTCTGGGCGGCGGACGTGATCAAGAAGCGCGGCTCCATGCGAATCCACCACACGGAGTCGACGGAACGTAAGGCGGCCTGATCGGTTCCCGCTGCGATCCCCGCTCGCGCGCCGGGCCTGTTCGTGCCCGGCCGCGGCGAGGATCGGACGGCGCGCTCCCGCCATCGCATCGCAGCTGGCCCGCGCGAGGACCGGGCGCGCCCGGCCGCCGCGTCAGCGCGTCGTCGCCTCGGTCGGCCGGCGCTCGATGGTCGCCGTGAGCTCCAGCGGCTTCTTGTCGCGCACCAGGCCCAGTCGAACGCGCGAGCCCGGCCCGTGGTGGTAGAGCAGCCGCTGGAAGTCGTGGACGTTGTTGATGCGCTCGCCTTCCATGCTCTTGAGGATGTCGTTGACGCGGATCCCGAGCTTGGACGCCGGACTGGGATCGAACACGTTGTCGATGAGGATGCCGCCGGGCTTGCCGTCACCGTGTTTCACGCGCATGGCTTCGGTGAGCGCCAGCACGGAGATCCCGAGCCAGGGCGACTCCTTGCTCTCGCGGATGAGCAGGCTCTGGAGGATGGCGTTCGCGATGTTGGAGGGCAGGGCGTAGCCCGAGCCCGGCAGCGGGGCGAGCGGGTCGGCGATCGTGGGGCCGCCGCGGCGTGCACTCACGCCGATCACCTCGCCGTGGAGGTTCACGACCGGCCCGCCCAGCGCCGCGTCGGAGACGGTGACCGAGGTCTGCATGTACGTGGCACTCAGGTCGTCCTGGTAGCACTCGCGCGCCGGCTGGACGGCCACGAATCCCGGCACCAGCGTCTGCTCGCTGCCGTCCGGATCCCCGAACGCGATCGCCCAGTGCCCGGGCTTCGACTTCGTGCTGTCGCCGAAGCGGAGGAACGGTAGCGGGGCCTCGGACTTGATCTTGAGGATGGCCAGATCGAGCGTGGGCTCCAGGGCGACGACGTCGGCGGCGAACACTTCCAGTCCGACCTCGACGTCCACAATCGGGGCCTCTTCATCCGTCTTGGGATCCACGACCACACGTCGCAGCGTCACGATGTAGCCATCGGCGGAGACCAAGAAGCCGCTCCCGCCGCGGCTCGGGCGGTGTCCGGGGTGGAGCATGTCGTTCTGCGGGATCACGCGCCAGCCGCTCACCCGGCTCTCGGTGCTGCAGGCCGCCCACCACGCGGCGTCTCGCGTGAAGCGCCGGACATTCACGACCGCGGGCCGGACGCGTGCGGCCAGGTCCTCGAACACACGCTCCGACTTGAGCAGCGTCGCGAGCGCATCTTGAGAAGGAGGTGCGGCGGCACGCGCGTCCGCTGGGATCCCCGCGAGCAGGCCAGCCATGATCAGCACCGTCATTCCCGCCAAACGCATGCGAAGTGCTCCAGGGTTGAGTTGCCATTCCAGCGCTCGTCTCGACGCTCGCGACCGCAACTTGTTATCGGCCCACCGCCCCCCTCACGTTCACCACGACGTTTCCGGGTGTCCGGCAGCCGTCGGCTCGCCGCGACCCGCGCGGGCGCGGCCAGGGCCCGTCGGTCTACGGCAGCGAGCCGGCAGCGCGGCCGTTGAAGCGGGGTGGGTGCGATGCTAGGGTGCACGTCGATGAATCGACAAGGCTCGTCAGCACTCGTGTGGAAGCCGCTCCTGCGTGCGGCGGCTGCGACGCTGGTCGTGACCGCGCTGCTCTCGGCGGTCGTGGCCGGCTGCGGCGGGAAGCCGTCGTCCGAGACACCGGCCAAGCCTGCGACCGAGCAGGCTCCCGCGGCGACGCCGCCGGCACCGGCCGAGACGCCGGCCGCGAGTCTTTCGCCGGCCGAGCTTGGCGCCAAGGTCTTCGCCACGCGCTGCGCGCTCTGCCACGGACCCGATGGGCACGGTGACGGCCCCGGTTCGGCGGCGCTCAAGCCCAAGCCGCGCAACTTCCACGACAAGGCGTACATGTCGACGCGCACCGACGCGCAGCTGCTCGAGGTCATCCACCAGGGCAAGGGTGCGATGCCGAAGTGGGGCGGCGTGCTGTCCGAGGCCGAGATCAACGCCGCGCTGGCGCACGTGCGGGAGTTGGGCAAGAAGCCCTGAGGCGCTGCCGCTCGCATCGCGGCGCTCAGAGGGATTCGAGGAAGCGGAGGAGATCGCTCCTGGAATCGGCGGGCAGCTTCTCGAACGCGTCTCGACTCCGCCGCGCCTCGCCGTCATGCCAGAGGATGGCCTCCTCGAATGTCCGCGCCCGGCCATCGTGGAGCAGGTACAGGTAGCCGCTCACGACCACCGAGCGCCCGAGACCCCAGAGCGGAGCGGTGCGCCATTCGGACGCCTGCGCGTTCCCTTCGGGCATGCCGTCGGAGAGGCCGGGGCCCATGTCGTGCAGCAAGAGGTCGCTGTACGGATGGATGAGCTGCCGCGCCATCGCTCGCACCGAATCGTCGCCCGTCGGCAGTGTTGCGACATGACAGCCGGTACAGCCCGCGTCGCGGAAGCGTTCCGCGCCGCGGCGGACGACCGCGTCGTCCACGTTGCGGCGCGCGGGTACTGCCACCAGCCGGCAGTACTCGATCAGTGCGGCGAGCGTGGCCCCTTCCAGCTCGGGCTCGCCGCCGCGAGGCTTGCTCCGTGCCGCGCGCTGCACGCGCGTGAGATCCAACTCGCGCCGGGCCGGTGTGGTGATGCCGATGTCGTCGGCGAGCGCGGTCGCCACCTGTGCCGCCAGTGAGGGCTGGCTGGCCTTCCAGCCGAATCGCCCCCGCCGGCGTGCCGGCGCCGCACCGGGCTTCGTCGCTTCTAGCCAATGGACGCGTCCCGAGACGCCATCGCCATCCGCATCGCCAGAGTCCGCCAGTGCCATGAGAGCGGAGTCGGGTACGGACTCGAGCAGGCCGCCGCCGATCACCGCGGGTGCGATGCGTGCCGAGATCCGCACGTCATGCGACAGCGCGCCGTAGTCTGGAGCCGCGATCTCGATGCGCGGCCGTCGGAGTGTCGCCTTTTCGCCGTCGGCATAGACGTGCTCGACGTCTTCCCATCGCACGACCAGCCGCCCTTCCGGCGTGAGGCCGCGCACCGCACGCTCGCTCAGGTGGCTGCCGTAGCGAGCATCCGGTCGGCGGCGGCCCGAGGAGTCGGGCACGCCGAGCTTCACCACCATCGATCGCGAGACATCGTCGGGCCCGTCGGGCGGGTGACCGCGGCCGTCTCGCATGTGGCAGCCGGAGCAGGACCGCGCGCTGTAGAACGGCCCGAGTCCGTCGAACGCCTGGACCGAGGCCGGCGCTTCCACCCACGGTGTGCGGAACACATGGTCCCCGAGTGCGAACCTGCTCAACTGCTCCGCACTGAGCCCCGGGACGTGCTGCGTGAACGCGCTCCGGGACTGGACCGGCACCGTCGCGTCGCCCGCGGAGCGCTCGTCATGCAGCTCGGAGCCGGTGCCCGGCTCCGTCCGCGCCGCGGAGGCCACGCTCAGGATCACGTAGGCGGCCGCGAGGAAAGCGATTCCACGTCGCATCAGCCGCCGCCTCCGATCATGACGCGCGCGCCGGCCGCTTCACCGGCCCGCTGGATTGCGCCCGAGAGGCCGAGCAGTTCGCCCATCAGGGCTTGCAGCCCGCGCCGCCGCGGATCGAACTCGTCCGAGGACAGGATGGCGTCGAACGGCGGCGTGATCGCGTGGGCCAGGTGCCGGATGCGCGCCAGCCGCTCGCGGATCTCCTGTGCACTCGCCGTGTCGAGTGCGGCCAGCAGCCCCGCGTGCGTGCTGTCGCCTGCCAGCACGCGCACGATGCCGTCGACATCCGCCGCGATGTCGCGATGCGTGTTGTCGCTGAAGCAGCTCTGTTCGTGCTCCTGCATGCCGGTCGAGAGCGGGATGCCGATCCGCTCCGAGGCGAGTTCGAACGCCGCGAGCGTTGCCGGTCCGGACAGCGCGCGCCCCAGCGCGTCCGCGGGTGGCAGGGCGAGGAAGGTGTTCACGTAGCGATCGGGCCCCGGTGTCCACTCGTCCGCCACGTACGTCAGGTCGCGGATCAGCAGCTCCACTTGGAGCTTCAAGCACGCGCGCCGCCGGTCGCGGACCGGGTCGCCGCTCGCGTAGTCCGTGTACGGTCGGGCCCCCGGGCCTTCCCGCGAGCGGTCCTGCCCCCAGAGCAGGAACTCGATGGCGTGATAGCCGAGCGTGACCTGGGTCTCGTCGTCGGCCGCGTTGCGGCTCACGAGCGTGGACTCGGCCATGGGCACGCGCCGGTCCGATATCAGTCCAGAGGTGGGTTCACCGGCGACGTAGTCCAGGTACGCCTCATCGATGGGCCATGGGTTGATGCGGCCCTCGGGGCCCTGGACACCGGTGATGGGATGCAGATCGTCGATGGGCCCGCCCGAGAAGCGCAACGCCTCGGTGCGCCCGTACGCGTCCCGGCACGAGATCCACGCCGCACGCGCTTTCTCGAGCGAGGGCTTGGATGGCCGAGCCAGGAGTTCGCCCACCGCCGCTTGCAGATCGTGTAATCCCGCAACCGCCTCCCGGTACGAACCGAGTGCCAACTGCGCGTGCTCGCGCAGCGCCGTGGCCACCGGCTCACTCGCCGCGCCTGACGGGGCGGCGGTGGCGAGCGAGCAGGGCACGACGGACACCGCGAGTGAGAGGGCCAGCCAAGCCAGACGCATCGACGGTCCTCAAGGGTGACGGAGGGAGCAGCGGCGGGTTCGACACCCGCCATCTCCAGAGTCATCGGTGAACCCGGAGAGACACCTGAGCGGTGCCTCCCGGGGAGCGGTGCGCCCTGCGACCGCGCGTTCGCGGCCGCGCGAGGCGCGGACTTCTTGACGGGGTCGGGGGCCCTGACTATCTTGCCCCTGCCCAACTTCCAGGCGATCTGCTGGCGTAGCTCAATTGGTAGAGCATCTCATTTGTAATGAGGTGGTTGGGGGTTCGAGTCCCTTCGCCA
>Ga0075429_100002912_pt1 | contig 14509 bp, 12 predicted proteins | sample RhiMetdeltSRZDD3_FD_75295 | JGI IMG/M metagenome (GOLD analysis project Ga0075429, IMG submission 75295) | Populus rhizosphere microbial communities from Tennessee, USA - Rhizosphere MetaG P. deltoides SRZDD3 | ecosystem: Host-associated > Plants > Roots > Rhizosphere > Soil | place: USA... | reverse complement strand
GCCTCATCCAGGGACCGATGCGCAGCTCCGCCTCCCCGTAGGAACGCGCGGCGTCGATGTGGTTGACCCCCGCTTCGATGATCTGCTCCATCGCCTTGTCTGCGACTTCCTGTGAGACTTCTGACAGCCCCGCCGCCCCAAAGATGGCGACAGTGCTCATGTGTCCCGTGCGTCCGAACCGTCTAGTTTCCATTTTTACTCCTTGTTTTATCTCAGGGAGTCAACGTCTCCTGACGTTGGGTTTTCAACGACTCCAGTCGTCGACTCCGTTTTACTCATCTTCTATTTTTGGACTGCCATACACCCTGTCCACAGCTTTGCCAATTTCATCAGGCGAGTGGGTCTCGCAGGCGACCAGCGGACGGTTGTATCCAGGCACTTCCTTGCCGCCGGCACTCATGACCTTGCTGCCGAGATACTTTCCTTCCGAGTCGTGCACCACGTAGAGCTGGTAGAGCTTTCCACACACAATACACCCATGGGTCTCGCCTTTTGCTTCAGCCATTGATTTACTCCATTTATTATAAGATTTTACTCTCCAATAATCTTAATCAGCACACGTTTCCTTCTGCGTCCATCAAACTCTCCGTAGAAAATCTGCTCCCACGGTCCAAAATCAAGTTTACCATTTGTCACGGCAACGACAACTTCGCGACCCATGATTTGACGTTTCATGTGGGCATCGGCATTGTCTTCGCCCGTTTCGTTGTGACGATACTGGTCAATTGGCTCATGCGGTGCGAGCCTTTCCAGCCACTGATCATAATCCTGGTGTAAGCCGGCTTCATCGTCGTTGATGAAGACGGAAGCCGTGATGTGCATTGCGGAAACCAACGTAAGGCCTTCCTGGATTCCGCTTTCGCGCAAAGCGACTTCGACATCGGGGGTGATGTTTCTAAAGCCGCGCCGACCGGGGATGTTGAACCAAAGTTCTTTACGGTAGGATTTCATGATTTTCCCTTGATTATTCCTGTAGAAGTATCGATGATTGTACCTGACTACTGCATATTCCTATGGATCTGTCTTTGACAGGGAGTGCCCAACTTCGAGGCCAGAACTTTAATGTCACCCTGAACGGCACTTGCATCGAACGCAAGTACAGGTGTGTCCTTCGGTAGAATAACATGTTGTTGTTGATTTTAGGTATTACATCTTTGAGAGTCGATGGGTCTTTGTGTTTTCAAGCAAGTCGAATCTTCTGAGGCTCTCTCTTCCCGAGGAGGAATCTTCCGCCGTAAGCCGTACACGCGCCCGGCTTTTTATGTATAATCAGTCATCTACATCCTAAGACAATCAAGTTGAAAAAACGTCTCTCTCCATCAAAGGGTCCGCGTGATCGATCTAACGCTCGGGGTTTCATGTCGGGATTCTTTTTATTCGGGAGGTGATCGCGCCAGATATCTTTCCAGCCTCCCTTATGCTTTGCCTTAACCCATTCAGAGAAAAAGGAGAAAGAGATGAAGAAACGTTTGCTTATCACGTTGAGTGCTTTGCTGGCCGCCGCGCTGGTCCTGACTGCCTGCGGCGCGGCCCCCGCCACGCAGGCGCCCGCCACGGAAGCCGCGGCGCAATTTACCTGTGCATTGATCACCCCCAATCCGCTGGGTGACCGGTCGTTCATCGACGCCTCGGCACGCGGCATTAAAAAAGCCAATGAAGAGCTGCCGGTCAAATGTGACATTATCGAGACGACTGGCGTTGCGGAGCATGAGACGGCGCTACGGGGCGCCATTGCCCAGGATTACGACCTCATCCTTGGGCTGGCCATGGATACGGAAATGTTCGTCAATCTGGCCAAGGAATTCCCGGATCAGAAGTTCGCCTCCCCTTCTGAGATCTTTCTCGATGCTTTGCCCGAAAACCTGGTCGCCTACCAGATCGATGTTCACGAGTCCAGTTTTTTGGTAGGGTTGATTGTCGGCTCACTCACCAAGACCAAGAAGGTCGGCGCTGTGGTGGGTGGGGATGCACCGGGGCTCAATCAGTTTTACTATGGATATAAGCAGGGGGTCCTGGAAGTCTGCCCGGACTGCGAAGTGCTGGTCAGCTATCTCGGTTTTGATTTCTCCAACCCGACCCTGGGTCTCGAGACGGCTCTCGGCCTGTACGACCAGGGTGTGGATATCATCTACCAGGTGGCGGGTCGTTCGGGGGAAGGTGTGCTCGAAGCGGCAGCCCAGCGTGATCTCTTCGCGATCGGCGTCGACTCGAATCAGGACGATATCCAGCCCGGGCATGTCATTGTCTCCAGCCTCAAGAAAGTGGAATCGACCACCTTCGACCCGATCAAACTGGTGGTGGACGGCACATTTGCCGGCGGCTTTCAGCGGCGCGGCTTAAAGGAAGGCTTTGCCGGTCTTTCGTGGGATGAAGGCTCCACAACCTTTGAACAGCAGGGTCCGGCCGACATGACGGCAAAAATCCCCGAGATCAAAACCCTGGTGGAAGAATACCGGACGAAGATCCTGAATGGGGAATATAAAGTCTGTGATGCCTTCACGCCGGAGACGCCAGAATGTGTGGAACTGCTCGCCAAATAGCTTGAACAGCATTGTATGTAGAGTAGACCCCGGGGCATGACCCGGGGTCTATTTACAGAGTGCCGCATAATTATTTTAAATGTAGATTTCGAACTTTTGCTTACAGCAGTAATCAAAAGTTTAATTTCTTCTCAGACAAGCGGTAAAGGATATGCCCATGACGCCGGCAATCGAAATGAAAGGCATTACGAAGTATTTTGCATCCACGCATGTCCGTGCCAATGAGCAGGTGGATTTTTCGGTAGAGCGCGGCGAAATCCATGCGCTGGTCGGTGAGAACGGCGCCGGGAAGACGACGCTGATGAATATCCTCTACGGCCTGATCAAACCCGATGCGGGGGAGATCCTGATCGACTCGCAAAACGTACGGATCGACAATCCGGATGATGCGATCCGGCATGGGATCGGGATGGTCCACCAGCATTTCAAACTGGTTTCGTCGTTTACCGTCGCCGAGAACATCCTTCTCGGTATGGAACCCCAGCAAGCAGGCTTCCTCGACCAGCAGAAGGAGAATGAACTGGTGGACCAGCTGGCGAAACGCTACAACCTGCCGGTGAATCCCGCGGCGCGCATTCGAGACCTGCCGGTGAGCATGCAGCAGCGGGTGGAGATCTTAAAGGTGCTGGAGCGCAATGCGAAGATCCTGGTGTTGGATGAGCCCACCGCCGTGCTCACCCCGCAGGAGGTGAATGAGTTGATCACGGTGATCCGCAAGCTCTCGGAGCAGGGCTATACCATCATCTTCATCACGCACAAGCTGATCGAGGTGATGTCGGTTGCGGATCGTGTCAGTGTCATGCGGGGTGGGAAAATGATCGGTACGAAAAAGGTATCTGAGACGTCGATCCCGGAACTGGCGCGCATGATGGTCGGACGCGAAGTCCTCCTGCGGGTCAAAAAGGAGGAGCGGCCGCGGGGCGACGTGGTGCTGGACGTTAAGGACATCAGTATCTCAGACGTGAACGGGCTGGCCGCCATTTCGCATGTTTCGTTCCAGGTGCATAAGGGAGAGATCGTCGGCATCGCCGGGGTCAGCGGCAACGGGCAGACCGAGCTGGTCGAGGCGATCGCCGGCATGAACAGCCTGGACGGCGGGGAATTCCTTTTCAAGGGCAAGTCGATCAACGATGCTTCCGTGGGGGAACGGCGGGATATGGGCATGGCGCATATCCCCGAAGATCGTATGGTCGTGGGATTGAACCTTCAGACGACCCTGGATGAGAATTTGATCGTCTCCCGCTATGACCATTCCGAGTTCAGCCGTTACGGTTTCCTGTTGATGAAAGCTATCTCCGAGTTTGCCGAAAGGGTCGTGAGGGCCTTTTCGATCGCAGCGGCGCGCCCGGGTGAAGGCATCTCCATGCTTTCGGGCGGCAACCTGCAGAAGGTGGTGGTGGGGCGCGAGCTGGCCGGCGACCCGACCTTCATCATTGCCAACCAGCCTACCCGCGGCCTGGACGTGGGCAGCATTGAATTTGTGCATAAGACGCTGGTGGAGGAGCGCGATAAAGGCGCAGGGGTGCTGCTCGTCTCGGTAGAGTTGGATGAGGTGATGGCGCTCTCTGACCGCATCCTGGTGCTGTATCGCGGCACGATCCAGGGCGAGCTGGATGCCGCGACCGCCACGGAAGAGGAAGTGGGCATCCTCATGGCTGGCGGGACCCTGGAAGATCTGCAACGTCAGCCCGAGGGTAGCTCACAGGAGGTGAAGTGATGAACGACCCGCGAGTTCGGAAAGTGCTGGATGCTATCCTTGTCCCTTTGCTGGCGGTGCTTTCAGGCCTGGTGGTGATGGGGATCCTGATCCTGTTCCTGAAGAAACCCCTGTTTGAATCGTATGCCATTCTTTTTTCCAACGGTTTTGGTTGTAAGGAATACGGTAACTGTATTTTCATTACAACACTGGAGCGCGCCACCCCGCTCATTCTCACCGGCTTGTCTGCGGTGGTGGCGTTCCGTTCCGGGATGTTCAGCATCGGGCAGGAGGGCCAGTACCTGCTCGGAGCCGCGGCGGCTGCCTGGCTCGGATATGCCATTCACCTGCCTCCGGTTTTGCATGCCCTGGTCCTGATGACCGGTGCGATCCTGGTGGGCGCCGCCTATGGCTGGATCCCCGGTGTTCTCCGGGTCAAGTTAGGAGTGAACGAATTGCTGGCCACGATCATGCTCAATTCGATTGCGGCCTTGATCGTCGAGTATCTGGTGCAATTCCCCATGCGCGCCGACACAAGTGCCGTGGCGCATTCTCCGGTCATTGACACATCGGCACAATTGATGTCGTTTCTGCCCGGCTCCAAATGGGGCGTGGGATTTGTCATTGCCGTGCTGGCCGTGATCGGCGTCTATTTGTACCTGTGGCGTACCAAATCTGGCTACGAACAGCGCATGGCTGGGCAATCCAAGCGCTTTGCCCTCTTCGGGGGCATCCACAGCGACCAGGCCGCGATCCGTGCCATGCTGATCAGCGGCGCGCTCGCCGGGCTGGCCGGCGCGATCGAGGTGATGGGTGTTCACCGGCGGATCATGACCGGCTTCTCGGTGGGGCTGGGATTCGACGGTCTGACATCTGCGATCCTGGGCCAGGTCCATCCGTTTGGCGTGTTCATCGTTGCCATCCTGTTCTCTGGCCTGAAGCTTGGAGCGCAACTGGGTCTGCAGCTAAATCTGGATATCCCGCGCGAGCTGGGCGGCACGATCATCGGTTTCATCATCCTGTTTGTGGCAGCCGGGAAGCTGTATGAGGAGAATATCGCCCGAGCGCGCGAGTGGTCTGCCCGCAAACGAGGCAATCCAATGAAAGGAGAGAGCCACTGACATGGAAGGATTCTTCAGCGTTTTCACCGTCGAGCTGCTCAACAGCGGCATCCGCCTGGCGACTCCCATCCTGCTGGCGGCTTTGGGTGGGGCACTTTGCAACCAGGCCGGCGTACTCAACCTGGCTCTGGAGAGCAAGATGCTGCTGGGCGCGTTTGTAGGCATCGTCGCTGCATATTACCTGGGCAATTCCTATGCCGGACTGCTCGTTGCGATGACTGCCGGTGGATTGCTCGGACTGCTGTTTGCTTTTCTCTACCATAAGTACAAGGTCGATCTGGTCATTCTGGCGATTGCCTTTAACTTGATCATTGTGGAACTAACGGTGTTTGTGATGCGGGCCCAGTTTGGCAATGTGGGAAGCTGGTCGGATCCCAGCATCGAGCGTATCCCGGATATCCACATCCCGGTGATCCAGGATATTCCATTTCTTGGCCCGCTGTTGAGCGGGTATAACATCATCGTCTATTTTTCATGGCTGGTTGTCCTCGTGATGTTCGTCTATCTTTACCGGATGCGGGGCGGGCGGCACCTGCGGGCGGTGGGCGAGAACAAGAGCGCCGCCGAGACGGTGGGCATCAATGCGATCCTGCTGCAGACCCTGGCTCTGGTGATCAGTGGGGCTCTGGCTGCGTTGGGCGGCGCCTTCCTTTCCATCGGTCACCTGAAACTGTTCACCCGCAACATGAGCAACGGGCGCGGCTGGATCGCCATTGCCGCGGCGATGTTCGGCGTGAACCATCCTGTGGGCGTTTTTCTCGCCAGCTTGTTCTTTGGCTTCGCCGATGCCTTTTCGGTACGCATCCAAAATGTGACCGACTTGCCGCCCAACCTGGTGAAACTCCTGCCGAACGTTGCGACCCTGCTGGTGCTCATTCTGATTGCCCTGCGCAGTAAGATCGCGTTCAGCATGGCCAGGCGGCGCTTCCGTGCGCAACTGCGCGCAGAGGAAGCTGCCGGGCCAGGGGATTAGGCAGCTTCCATGTCTGAAGTCTTATGTTACGGTGAGATCGGCATCGATAATATCATCCAGGCGGATGGACTGCCTTCTCCGGAAAACGCCGTCTTTCCGACCTCGGATAGCTATCACGGCGGCGGTGCTGCGGCGAACACCGCGGTCTGGCTGGCGGCACTCGGCCTGAGCGTGAAGCTGAGCGGGAACGTGATCGGGCACGATGCCTATGGGGAGTTGATTCTGGAACGATTGCGACAACACGCCGGGATCGACTTGCGCCTGGTCGAGCAGCGTCATGGAGTGACCACGCCGTTCACGCGTGCCATCGTCACGCCCGACGGAGAACGTTCCTTCCTGATCTTCTGGTATCCCCAGGCACCCAAAGTGCAGCTCACGAAAGAAATGCTGAAAGGCATCCGATATCTGGCGCTGGATCTCTACGGCGGGCCGGAGCGATTCGAGACCGCGCAACTGGCGTTTGAATCAGGAGTATCCACCGCAATTGGCGATGTGATCTGGCCCGATCATCCGGCTCTTCCCTTCACGGGCATTGCCACCAACTCGGGCGCGTATATCCGCCAGTCCTTCCCGCATGTGGACATCCGCCAGCACGCCCGGAAACTGCAGTCCATCTCCAAGGGGATTGTGATCACGACCGATGGTCCTCAACTGGTGCATGCACTGGATGCGCAGGGAAATGGCTTCACCGTCCAGCCGCCTGCCGTGAGCTCTGTAGATGCCACAGGCGCTGGCGACGCGTTTCGCGCAGGTCTCCTGTACGGTTTGCTGCGCGGCTTTGACCTGCCGCGCAGCGTTTGCTGGGGCGTCGCGGCCGGATCTTTTAAGGTTCGAAATCTGGGCGCGGCCAGCACACTGCCCAGGTTTGAGGAGATCGAAGCGCTCGCCAACAGCCTGCAGACCCGGCCGGAATGATCCGCATGGACCTGAACGCTTTGGGGCTCATGAAATGGGGCAAACCTTGTCCAGCCACCCAGCGATGATTCTGTCCCTGAAAAATATCGTCAGGCTGTTCTTCCCGGTTTTCTTAAGTCTGCTGGCCGGTGCGCTGCTCATCCTCGCCGCCGGTCAAAACCCTCTCTCCACTTACGCAAACCTGTTCGACTCCGGCTTCAGTTGCGATGCAGGGCCCGGCCGCTGTGCTCTGGTAACAGCTCTGCAATTTGCCACGCCCCTGATTCTGAGTGGTCTCTCTGCGACCGTCGCTTTGCGCAGCGGTTTCTTTTCGGTAGGGCAGATGGGTCAGATGCTCTTCGGCGCGGCGGCTGCCAGCTGGCTGGGTGGCTATCTAATCCTGCCATCCTTCCTCCATCCCGCGATTGCCTTGCTGGGAGCGGCGCTGTTCGGAGGGATCTGGGGCCTGATTCCTGCGATCCTTAAGCATTTCGTGGGCGTGAATGAGGTCATCTCCACCCTGCTGCTCAACCCGATTGCGAGCGTCCTGGTTGGTCTCGCCTGGCTGCCGCGCGTGGTTGGCAGTGCACGTTTATCTCCGCTGATCCCGAGCACCAAGCTTTCCGCCGGTATCCTGATTGCTCTGGCGGCTGCCTTTCTCATTTACTTGTTTCTCTGGCACACAACCTGGGGGATGGAGGTGCGGGCGCAGGCGGGCGCTCCCCGCTTTGCGTTGTACGGCGGCATGCCTCTTCACCGTCCTGTACTCTCTGCCATGGCGCTCAGCGGCGCGCTCGCCGGGCTGGCAGGCGGGGTAGAAGTTTTGGGAGTCCACTATCATTTCGTTTCCAGCTTCTCTGCCGTCAACGACTTCGACGGCCTGATCGTGGCGTTTGCCGGGCAGCTGCATCCCGCGGGTATGGTTCTCTTTGCCTTCCTGCTGGGCGGACTGCGCACCGGGTCCCTGGTGGGATTGCAGATGCAGTCCGGCATTCCGCGTGAACTGGGCAGCGCGCTGATCGCCTTCATGCTGATCTTCGCCGCGGCCGGCCGTGTTTCCCGTACCACGAACCAAACTAGTGTCTGATGCAAAATTCGCTCACGCCGCCGTCCTGGGCGCAGGGAGCATTATTGCACGAAGAACGAAACTACTTCCGCATTCGAGCAGATACTCTATGGATCGTCTGGGATATTTATCTGGAACTGTCGGGTGCTTCTTTTGTGAGGTCTGCCTGAGCGATCTTCCACATGGCATGTACGGCGATGTGGATCGCGTTCATCTCCCCGCGGCGGAAATCCGCTTCTCCCCATTCCGGCTTGATCTCGCCCGGCGCTCCATCGGAGGCGAAGAGAGCGCCGGTCCGCCAGCCCCGCAGCGCGCCTACGATAAACAGAGTGTCGCTTTCCATCTCGACAAAAACTAAGCCGGCAGCTTTGATCTGGAGGAATTGATCGGCATCCCCCGGACCATAAAAGGAGTCGCCTGCGATCCCCACTCCGACTGTCATGGGAATGCTTAGCTCTTCGCTCGCCTCTACCAGGGAGCGCAACACAGAAAAGGTCGGAATCGCTGGAAAGATGGGCGGCAGATACGCATTGCCGGTGCCTCCCGCCCGCACCGTGCCGCTGGCGGCGATCACATCGCCGGGCTTCTGTCCTTCCTGAAAGACCCCACACGATCCAACTCGAATGAACGTATCCGCGCCCATGTGTGCCAGCTCTTCCACACCAATCGCCACCGCCGGACCCCCCATCCCCGTGCCGCAGACGGTCATGAATACACCTTTGTATTCGCCGGAGTACACGGTATAGCCGCGGCTCTCCGTCACAAGATGAGAGCTGTCGAACTGGTCGGCGATCTTTTGCGCGCGCTTCTGATCGCCGGGGCAGAAGATGTAACGCGAAATTTCGTCCGGATCACATTTGATATGCCATTCCATAGGTTTCACCAGAGAGAGAATATTTGTCCTTGCAAAGGATCTATAGGATTTAGAGCTTGAAGTATACTGCTTGTATTTTACATGATCGCCGCTGTGAGTTATAGAAGTCATCGGGAGTGCCTGAAATCAAAAACAACATGTCATTCTACCGAAGGACACCGGTACGGTGTGAGCGACCGTAGGGAGCGAAGAATCCCAGTGGTTTTGAGCCGAAAGGCTCAAAACTATTGGAGACCCTTCACTCACCTGCATGATTTGCTCACGCAAATCACGTGCGGTGCAAGTGTCGTTCAGGGTGACATGAGCTTGGTATCCTCGAAGTTAGGCACTCCCAAATCATCAAGGATCATGAATGATCAGCCTATTACTGAGAAGTGACCTTGTAGTAACCTTGGATCAGGATGATCACATCCTCAAAGAGGGGTATATCGTTATTGAAGACGATCACATCGCCGAGATGGGCCTTCAAAAAGACCTGGACAGCCGCAGAAAGTTCGATGAGGTTCTGGAACTGAAGGATCGTCTGGTGATGCCGGGGTTGGTCAATGCCCACACGCATACACCCATGACTCTCTTTCGCGGTCACGTGGAGGGACACAGCCTGTTTACGATGGAAGGCTGGTACAACACCATCCGCGTCCTGGAGCTACAGATGGAGCCACAGATGCTCCCGGGCGCTGTAGCCGTCTCCTGCGCCGAGATGATCCGGACCGGAACGACCTGTTTCGCGGACCAATATTTCTGGATGGATCAGATCGTCCCGGAGGTGCGGCGCAGCGGTCTGCGCGCTGCCCTGGCGTATGGCATCGTCGAGCTGGGAGACGAAGAAGCGCGCCAGCGGGAACTCGCTGCCGCGGCGGCCTTTCTCGAGGGATTGAAAGACGATCCATTGCTCAACGGGTGGGTGGGACCTCACGCCTTCTTTGTGGATAACAGTGAGATCGCGATGCAGATGGAGCTGGAACTGGCAACCAGACACCAGACCGGGTTCCATACCCACTTTGGCACCGGCGACGAAGAAGAGGTGTATTGCCAGGAGAAATACGGAAATTCGGCCATCCAGCAGCTCAAGCAGATGGGCTTGCTCGAGCGTCCCATTCTGGCCGCGCATAGTATTACACTTCCGCCCGCAGATTTTTTCACTGTTGCCCACAGTCCTTTCACTGTGGTGTTTGCCCCCTCCTCCGACATGCGGAATGCGGCGGGTGTTCCCCCTGTAACTGAGATGCTCGCGGCCGGGATCCATGTGGCTCTCGGCACCGATAACGTGACCAACAACAACAGCTACGATATGTTTAAGGAGATGACGCTTACGGGGAAATTAATGGCGTTCCTGAAGCGTGATCCGGCCGTCATCTCGGCCCGCTCCATATTGGAAATGGCTACCCTGGGCGGTGCACGTGCACTCGGGAAAGATAAGGAGATCGGTTCGCTGGCAGCCGGTAAAAAGGCTGACTTGATCGCCCTGGACCTGGATGAAATTGGCTGGTCCCCTCTCGGCGGGCAGGACCTTTACACCGCGCTGGTCTATTCGGTCACCGGACAGCATGTGCGCGATGTGATGGTCAACGGGCGCTGGCTCTTTCGCGAGAACCGCTGGCTGACCGTCGATTTCCCTGCCGCGCGCCGCGAACTCGAGCACCAGCATTCCGAACTGATGAAGCGAGTGAGTTAATGCGGATGGTAGATATTTCTGCTCTTCAGTCCGCTGCCGGAAGATACCAGCCTGCCCTGACTTCGTTTCTGTGCGACCTGGTGCGCATACCCTCTGTCAACGGGCGCGAGCCGGAACAGTCCCTGGTCATTCGTATTGCCGAGGAAGCTCGCAAGCTGGGGCTGGAATCCGGGCTGTCCTCCCTCCAGCCAGACCGACCCAACATCCTGGTGACGTATGGGGCTGGCACAGAGCGTTTCGCCTTGATTGCCCACATGGATACGGTGGCAGAGGGAGACCCGGCAGGCTGGTCGAGCCCGCCATTTGCAGCGGAATTGCAAGACGGGCGAATCATCGGGCGGGGCGCAGCCGATAACAAAGCCGGTATCGCCTGCGGGCTGTATACGCTCGCGCTTTTGCGAGATTTCAATTTGATCGATCCCGCCCGCCAGCAGGTGATCTTTGCCGGCGCGGTGGATGAAGAGTCCGGGGCATGCAGTCCGCTGGGGGTACGGCACCTGCTCGACTCGCAAGCGCTCCAGGCGCGTGGCGCGATCTACACCTACACCAGCGATATCGTTTGCATCGGTCACCGCGGTTTGATCCGCCTCGAGCTGAATGCAAGAGGGGTATCGGTGCATGCCGGCGTGGCGGAATGGCACAATCGGCTTCGTGGCGCCAACGCCGTGACAGCCCTGGCAGACGTGCTGCTCAAGCTGGAAGCCTTGAACATCCCCGCCATTGCGCCCCCGGGGTTTGAGCATCTTGGCTTCACCATCACGCCCGGCACGCTCTTTCAGGGCGGAAGCTTTCCAAGCATCGTTCCGGATTCCGCCAGCGCCGTTGTAGACATCCGGCTCCTACCCGGACAATCCTCCGCAGAAATCCTGGAGCGGGTTCGAGCGCAGGTCCGAGCTGTTGAAAGGGAACGTCCGCGCATCGTGTTGGAAATGAAGGTCACAGTGGACATTCCCGGCGCCTTCATTCCGCAGGACCATCCGCTCGCCGTGCTTGCCCAGGAGTACACAGAAGCGGTGACCGGGCGGCGTTGGGTCACAGCGGGCGCCGGCCCGGCCAACGAAGGCTACATGTTGATCGGCGCAGGGATCCCAACCCTGTGTGGCTTCGGTCCTACGGGTGGCAATCCGCATGCCCCGGACGAGTGGGTGGAGATCGATAGCCTGCCCGCCACGCTGACCATGTACACCGGCATCATTCACGAGTATCTCAATCTTCTAAAGGAGAACAAACATGTCCCATCTTGATCGCGACCCGTGGGTCGACGTAAAAACATTCAACGGTTTTAAGGCCGATCATGTCATCTCGGCATTGCAAAAGGAAGTCCGCCGCGGGAATACCGAAAACGCCGCGCTGCTGGCGTTTGAAATGATGACGACCAGCCCGGCGCTCGAGGATTATCTCTGGCATCGCTTGAAAGTGATCTCCGTGGAAGATATCGGCTTTGGGGAGCTGCTCGCGCCGGTGGTCATTCAAAGTCTGTTTGAAATGTGCAGTGCCTGTGATCGCGGGGTGGGGGAACGAAAACTCTATGCCATCCATGCCGTACGCTACCTGTGTTCCTGCAAAAAAGACCGCTCCACGGATGAGATGATCAACTGGATCAACCATGCCAGTAAGCTCGCGGACTTGAAGCCTACCATCCCCGATTATGCCCTGGATATGCACACGGCCGAGGGCCAGCAAAAGGGCCGGGGACGCCGCCACTTCTTCGAAGAAGCCTCACGCACCCATCCCGAAGTCTCCGACCGCGACCGCACCTATCTGGAACGCATCATGAAGATGCTCGATGCGGGCGAAATACAGGATTAAGTCCCCATCCCGGGGGCCTCTCGCGCAGGAGTCTTGAACATCGTCGTAGTGACTTTTGAAGTGGAAGTGTCCCCAATTAATCTGATCTATGCTTTCCTCGCGGACCGAAGGAGGCGTAGGTTGCCTTGCGGAGGGAATGCCCTTCGACTGCGGTCGTCGCGACAAGCGCTCCTCCCTCCGCTCAGGGAGGAAAAACAAGAGTGAACGACCCAAGCCACTATTACAGATTCCGGGTCGACGCAATACTCGGCAGTACAGTCACCGCGTCCGTGCCGATCCGCCCTTCTTCGCAGAGCAGGGCGATGCCGCCACCTGTGAGCGGGCGATTCTCATCCCTGATCTCGAAGAGCGGCACCCCGTCCACGGCGGCCGAAATCTGAACGTCCGTCACAGTCAGCTGCAAATCGTAGGGTCGGCCGAATTCCAGGGCGAATGCTTTTTCCGCGAGCACCATCTCCCCGTCCAGACGCTTGATGAGCTGGATGGCATCCTGGTCTGATAGCACCAGGGCATAGTATCGTTCCAAACCCTGGACACGCGCCGCCAATCCAAAGGCCTTCGCCAGGTGCGGTGTGATGGTGGCCTGTACGCTGTAGTCCGTCCATTCACGCGTCCCTGTCATGACCAGTCCACGGCCTCGATTCTGGATCACACGAAACGCATTGCCAGGCTCATTCTCGAAGTGATCGGCGGCATTGACCCACTGGCGTTTCCACATACTTCCCGGCTCGCCGGGCTGGCGGAAGGTCACAGAGGGTGAGCCATCCCACGAAAGGCGATCGAGATACACGACACCTTGAGCAGCCTCGTCCGCGGAGATAGAGATTCCAACCCGGGCGATCGGTGCGCCGACCAGATCCGGTACCTGCCAGTCCAGATCGATCCACTCTCCCTTTGCTACGTATTGCCACGGTCCGTGACGATCGAATAGCAAATTGTCCTGGCCATAGATTTGCAGCTGAAACCCGACCCTAACCGGTGCGGAGTTTTTCCTGTCAGCGGACAGCCTGGCGCGCAGCGTCTGGCCTGGATACAAGGTCGGCGCGGCAAAGAGTCCATAGCCAGGCATGTCCATAGCGGAGGGGGGAATAAAGGTTGGAGTCAGAAAAGCGGATGTCTCTCTCATTTCGAGTTGATAGTGTAGTGCTAAAACCCGCTGACCGGACACCGGGGGATGAGGCCGATTCTCCACCCGTCCATTGTCAGGTGCGCGAAATGCCTGCACCGAGCCAGGCAACGAAAAATGGAAACGCGCCCCGCCCTTTGGATGTTTCCATGTCTCACCGCGCAAGGCATGCGCGGTCTCCAGAATGAAGTCTGTCTCACGCAGAGCGTCGCTGATCGCACGACCGCCATCGGCCGTGGGAAGATAGAGCTGATCCGCCACAGGACCGCGCCAATCGGGACCGTCTTCAAACGCAGACAATCCATTGCGCACACCCAAAATGCAGCCGACGTTGCCCGCGTTACAGTCCGTGTCCCAGCCACTTGTGTTGACGATGGTTTGGGAGCGCTGGAAGTCGCCCTGGCTGTAGAGCAGGCTGAGGATGACCAGACCGTGATTTGGAACGATGTGGCAATTCCCACCATACCTGTCATAGCCATAATGAGCTGCGAGATTGGCTCGACCGGCATACCAATCCTGTGGGTTCGCGGCGTGCCAATTCCGGATATCTGCGATCAGACGATAGATGAGTGAGTCAGGGGGGATCAGGGAAATTGCCGTGTCGATGAGTTTGTCGAGATCCGACTCGACGAACGCCTGGGCGACCAGGGCCGCGACGACCTGTGCCCCGTAAACGGCCTCGCCATCGTGGCTGACACTGGCGGCGCGGCGAGCCAGGTCCGCGGCCAGGGCAGG
>Ga0075429_100002905_pt1 | contig 14530 bp, 17 predicted proteins | sample RhiMetdeltSRZDD3_FD_75295 | JGI IMG/M metagenome (GOLD analysis project Ga0075429, IMG submission 75295) | Populus rhizosphere microbial communities from Tennessee, USA - Rhizosphere MetaG P. deltoides SRZDD3 | ecosystem: Host-associated > Plants > Roots > Rhizosphere > Soil | place: USA... | reverse complement strand
AAGATGACCTCGATCTCCTGGCGCTCGTGGCGCTCCAGCGCCTCGCGCGGGCTGATCCAGAAGCTGTGCACCGTCTCGGATTGGTCGTGCGCGCCGCCCTGATCCTGTGGCGCGCGAGCGAGGAAGAAGCGGGTGTTGAAGCGGCGCGGCCGCCCGGCAGCGGTGATCCAGTGGCTGAAATAGACGATCTCGCCGGCGGGCACGAACAGGTCTTCCTGCTCGAGCAGCTCGGCGAACTTCCGCTTGCCTGCGTTGAGCGGCTCGCGCCAGTCTTCCAGCGCCAGCGCGCGGTCCGGCGCGACGGCAGCTCCGTCCTTGCGGACCGCGATCAGGATCCCGGCTTCTTCGAAGCACTCGCGCGCGGCGGCGATCCAATACGCGAGGCCTCCCGCTCCCAGGCCGAGCTTCGCGCTCGCCTGCGCATCCGTGAGACCGATGACGCGGCGCGCGGCGCGGGGATCGTGGTCGCTCGCATCGATCGCTCCGCCGGGAAAGACATACGCGCCGGGCAGGAATGCGGCGCCGCGCGTCCGCTGCAGCATGAACACTTCGGGACCCGCGGTCGCGTCGCGCAGCAGGATGATCGTCGCTGCCGGACGCGGCTCGGCTTTGGCGTTCATCCGGGTGTCAGGCGGTGCGCCCCGCGCGGTCCTTGTCGTTCTGCGCCTTGATGAGCGCGCGCATGCGATCCCAGTCCGCGTCGCTGAGCTTGTCGAGCTCGGTGAAGTAGCCGCTGGCGCCGCTGGCGAGCGTTCCGGCACCATCGATCGCAATGGCCTCGCCGGTGAGCCACTCACAGCCGTCGGCCATCAGGAATGCAGCGAGGTTCTGCAGCTCGGACATTTTGCCGACGCGGCGCATCGGGTTTCCGGTCGCAGACTTCTCGAACCCCGAATCATCGCCAGGGCGCAGGCGCTTGCTCGCGCCTTCGGTCGGAAACGGCCCGGGCGCGATGGCGTTGAGGCGGATGCCGTATTTGCCCCACTCGACGGCGAGCGACTTGGTCATGATGTGCAGTCCCGCCTTCGACATCGCCGAGGGAACGACGTAGGGCGAGCCGGTCCAGATCCAGGTCACCAGGATCGTCAGCACCGAGCCCTTGTCGCCGCCTGCGATCCAGCGCTTGCCGACCGCGTGCGTGACGTAGAACGTGCCGTGAAAGACGATGTTCGCGATCGCGTTAAAGCCGTTCGGCGTCAGGTCCTTGGTCGGGCTGATGAAGTTGCCGGCGGCATTGTTGACGAGACCCGTCAGAGGGCCGGACTCGTCCCAGATCCGCTGCGCCATCGCATCGACCGCCTGCGCGTCGCGGATGTCCACGGCGTGCGTTCGCACGCTGCCGCCGTGCTTCGCCATCAATTCCTTGGCTGTTCCTTCGAGCACGCTGCCGCGCCGGCCGGCGATCCAGAGGTCCGCGCCGAGCGATAGATACTGAGCCGCGATCTCCTTGCCGAGGCCGGTTCCGCCGCCGGTGATCAGAATCCTTTTGCCCTTGAGCAGGCCGTCCTTGAACATGGGCGCTCCGATGCGAATGGAGCGCCTATTGTAAGGGCGGCCCTGTCAGATGTAGTGCGCCCGTGCGGCGACTCTCTCCCATGCAACGGGTCGCGCCGGCTGCGCTTGCACGAGATCGCGTCCGACGACGAGAAGGCCGGGCTCGCTCGAGTTTTCGCGAACGTCGAATCCGAGCGCGATCGCAAGCGAAACCATCGCGTGATTGTCTTCCAGCACGTCTCCCTCGAGGCGCTGCAGGCCGCGCTGCGAGGCGATGGCGACGAGCCGCTCGAGCAGGTGGCGCGCAAGGCCCTGGCGCTGCCAGGCGTCCGCGATCGCGACCGCGAATTCGGCGCTGCGCCCGTCGTTGCGCACGAAGTAGCGCGCGGCGCCGATCTCCGTTTCGCGGTCGCCGTCGAACCATTCGGCGATCAGCGCCAGGTGGCGGCGGTAATCGACGTGCGTCGCCGCGTGCAGCATCCGCGGATCGAGCTCGCGCAGCGCGCTGTGAAACCGGAAGCGCCGCGACCGCGGCGAGAGCTCGCGCACGAACGATTGCACCAGCGTTTCGTCCTGCGGGTGGATCGGGCGGATCAGAACCAGCCGCCCGCCCTTCAACCGGAAGGTCTCAACCAGCTCGAACGGGTAGCGGGGCGCAGCCATAAAGCGGGTACGTCCCTATTTTCCTAGCACGCCTCGCACGGCGTCATGCGCGGTGCGCGTCGCGCCTTGCTGCCCTGCCCGAGCAGCGCCTGCGCTGACTGCTCGAGAAAGCGCTTCAGCACGCGGGCGCGTTCGCGCTGCGCTGCGGCCTTGAGCTCCGCGCGCAGCGCGCCGTCGTGTCGGTACTGTTCCAGTGTCAGGTTGTCCATGATGGTTTCCTTTCAGTTAAGCGTTACGGCAGCAGGGCCGCTGAGCGCATGCACGATCGCAAGGCCCGGGTTCTGCAGCCGGTAGCATTGGCCCTGCTCGAGCACGATGTCCTTCAGCTGGTGGTCTTCGGTGATCCAGACCGCGCCCTCGAGCGCGCACACGGTGCTGCCCGCTCCGTCCTGAACTTTGAGAAGCTGGCCGGGGTCGAGTCGCAGGCCGCCGGATTGGAGTTCGAGTTTCATAAGAGGCTCCTTGTAGTTGGCATGCGAATAGTGCATCCTTGCGGCGACCCTCTCAAACGGTAAATACGCAGGATATGCATGCAAAATAGGAATGCGAAAGCGGTGCCGCGGCTGCCGTCGCTCGACCTGCTGAACGGCTTTGAAGCCGCCGCACGGCTGCTCTCGTTCACCAAGGCAGGCGAGGAGCTGCACCTGACCCAGTCGGCCGTGAGCCGCCAGATCCAGGAGCTTGAAGAGCAGCTCGGCGTGCCGCTCTTTCAACGCCGCCATCGCGCCTTGGTGCTGACCGAAGCCGGCCAGCAGCTCTTCTCAGCAGCCGCGCAGGTGCTCGCGACGATGCGCCTGGTCACCGACCGGGTGCGCGCGGGTTCCGGCCGGCGCGTGCTGTCGGTGACGACGATGGCGTCGTTCGCTGCGCTCTGGCTGGTGCCGCGCCTCGCCGCCTTTGCGCGCGATCACCCCGGCGTCGATGTGCGGATCGCGACCGAGCCGCGGATGCAGGACCTGGAACGCGAGGGGCTCGATGTCGGAATCCGCTATTGCAAGGCCGCGGAGGCAGGCGAGCGTGCGGTGCGGCTGTTCGGCGAGCGCGTGTTCCCGGTTTGCAGCCCGGCGCTCGCCGCCGATCCAAAGCGGCCGTTGCGCGAGCCGGCCGACCTGCGTCAACACGTGCTGCTGCAGTACGACGATCCCGAGGGCTATGCGCCCTGGCTCAACTGGAAGAGCTGGCTCGAGTTGTTCGGGCTCGCCGACCTGCGGCCTGCCGGCAGCATTCTCCTTTCGGGCTACGAGCACATCATTCCGGCAGCGATCGCCGGGCAGGGCGTGGCGCTCGGGCGCAGCCCGCTGGTGCGCGAGCTGATCGCCGCGGGAACGCTGGTTGCGCCGTTTCCGCGCGCCTCCGAATCCTCGCGCGCATATTTCGCGGTCGTGTCGAAGAACGCCGCCGGCCGCGCCGAAGTGGACGATTTCGTGCAGTGGCTGAAAAGCGAGGCCGCGCGCGAGGAAAGCGTCGCGGCCGTCAGCCGCGACCGGCGAGCAGCGAAGCCGAAGGCGCGCGCTTGACGCCCGCAGCCGCCATCGCCTTCAGCGCAGCTGCCAGCGACCCCGCGTTGTCGATTGCGCGGCACGCATCCTCGATCACCACCGCCTGGAAGCGGAAGCGCCGCGCGTCGAGCGCGGTCCAGGCGACGCAGAAATCGGTCGCCAGACCGACGCAGTAGACGCGCTTCACGCCGCGCGAGCGCAGGTAGCCGTCGAGCCCGGTCTTCGTCTTGCGGTCGGCTTCGAGGAACGCAGAGTAGCTGTCTACCTTCGCGTGCCATCCCTTGCGGATGACGAGTTGCGCGTGCGGCAGGTCGAGGCCTTCATGCAACGCTGCGCCGCGCGTTCCCTGGATGCAGTGGTCCGGCCAGAGGACCTGCTTGCCGTAGCGAAGGCGCGTCGTCTCGAACGGCTTCTTGCCGGAGTGGCTCGAGGCGAACGACGCGTGGCCGGCGGGATGCCAGTCCTGGGTGACGACGACGTTCTCGAACTCGCGCGCCAGGCGATTGACGAGCGGCACGATCTCGTCGCCGCGCTGCACTTCGAGCGCGCCCCCCGGGCAGAAGTCGTTCTGCACGTCGACGACGATCAGGCAATCCGTGGCTCGCTGCATCGGGTTCGCGCTACACCGTGAGCACGATCTTGCCGACGTGCTGCGAGGACTCCATCAGCTTGTGCGCTTCGCGCGCCTCGGCAAGCGGAAACGTCTTGAAAATCACGGGCCGGATCTTGCCGGCTTCGATCAGCGGCCAGATCCGGTCGCGCAGGCTCTTCGCGATCGCGCCCTTGAATTCGACGGGGCGCGGGCGCAGCGTCGAGCCCGAGATCGTCAGGCGCCGGCGCATCAGCTCGTTGATGTCGAGCTCGGTCTTCGAGCCGCGCAGGAACGCGATGAAGACGAGCCGGCCTTCGTCGGCGAGGCACTTCAGCTCCTTTGGCACGTAATCGCCGCCGACCATGTCGAGGATCACGTTGACGCCCTTGCCGCCGGTCGCGGCCTTGATTTCCTCGGCGAAATCCTGCGCCCGGTAGTTGATCGCCTTCTCGGCGCCGAGCTTCACGCACGCGGCGCACTTTTCGTCGCTGCCGGCGGTGGCGAAGACGCGGTTCCCCATCGCTACGGCCATCTGGATCGCAGTCACGCCGATCCCGCTCGAGCCGCCCTGAACGAGAAGCGACTCGCCGGGCTTGAGGGCGGCGCGATCGAACACGTTCGACCAGACGGTGAAGAACGTTTCCGGCAGCGACGCCGCTTCGACGAGCGAAAGGCCCTTGGGTACCGGGAGCGCCTGCACTTCGGGCGTCACGCAGTACTCGGCGTAGCCGCCGCCATGCACCAGCGCGCAGACCTTGTCGCCGGGCTTCCACATCGTCACGGCCGCACCGCAGGCCGTGACTTCGCCGGCGATTTCGAGCCCGGGAAGATCGGAGGCGTCGGGTGGAACTGCGTAGAGGCCCATGCGCTGCAGGATGTCCGGGCGGTTGACGCCAGCCGCGGCGACCTTGACGAGGATTTCGTTCGGCTTCGGCGACGGCACCGGCCGCTCGGCCGGGGCCAGTACATCCGGGCCGCCGGGTTTCGAGATTTCGACTGCGCGCATGACGAATCTTAACGCGCGAGCTTGCTCGCAGCCCAGGCGAGGTCGACGTTTCCGCCCGAAAGAACGATGCCGACACGGAGTCCCTTCGCGTCGAGCTTCTTTTCCAGCAACGCGGCGGCCGCGAGCGCACCGGTCGGCTCGACCACGATCTTCATGCGCTCCCACAGGAAGAACATCGTGCGCAGCAGCTCCTCGTCCGTCACGGTCAGCATGTCGTCTACATGTTGAAGCAGCAACGGGAACGTCAGCGCGCCAAGCGAAGTCGTGCGCGCGCCGTCGGCGATCGTGTCGGGGTACGGAATCGTCTGCAGCGACTTCGTGCGAAACGAGCGGGTCGCGTCGTCGCCCGCCGCCGGCTCGACGCCAATCACGCGGCACGCAGGTGCGAGGTGTTTCGCTGCGATCGCGCAGCCGGTGAGGAGGCCACCACCGCCGCACGGTACGAGCAGCACGTCGAGCGGACCGGCGTCCTCGATCAACTCTTTTGCTGCGGTGCCCTGTCCGGCAACGATATGAGGATGATCGAACGGCGGAACCACCGTGAGGCCCCGCTCGGCGGCGATGCGCTTTGCGAGTGCCTCGCGGGACTCGCCCGGGTTGTCGTACGTGATGACCTCGGCGCCATAGCCGCGAGTCGCATCGAGCTTTACGCGCGGCGCGTTCTTCGGCATCACGATCGTCGCCGGAATCCCGAGCATGCGGCTCGCAAGCGCGACCGCCTGGGCGTGGTTACCCGAGGAGAAAGCGATCACGCCGCGGCGCCTCGCTTCGGGCGTGAGCTGTGAGAGCGCGTTGAACGCGCCGCGGAACTTGAACGCCCCCATGCGCTGCAGGTTCTCGCATTTGAAGTGCACGCTGGCGCCGGTGCGCCCATCGATCGTCGCAGAGGTCAGCACCGGGGTGCGCCGGGCTTGCGCGCGGATGCGCTCGTGCGCGGCAGCTACGTCATCGAAGGAAACGGTCATGGCTAGACTTTAGCCGCGGTCTCGCCAGTTGGCTATCCCGCGGTATGCTTTTTACCTTCGGAGGACAACATGTACGCAGGCAAGTATGCCGTGGAGCGCGCCGATGTGCCGGCCTTCATCATGGCGGCATCGGGCGAATCGGTCAGCTACGCCGAGTTCGACGCCCGCACGAACCGCCTTGCGCACCTGCTGCGCTCGCAGGGCCTGCGCCGCCTCGATCATTACGCGATCTACATGGAGAACAACAGCCGCTACCTGGAAAGTTGCGGCGCGGGCGAACGCTCGGGACTCTATTACACCTGCGTCAACTCGTATCTGACCGCGGATGAGCTCGCCTATATCCTGCAGAACAGCGAATCGAAGGTGCTGATCACTTCTGCGGAGAAGCTCGAGGTAGCGTCGCAGGCACTGAAGGTCTGCCCGAACATCCGGCTCTGCCTCGTCGTCGGCGGCGCGTCTGGAGGAATCTCCGCCGACTATGAGAAATCGGTGGCCGGGTTTCCGGCGACGCCGATCGCCGACGAATGGCTCGGCACGCCGATGCTGTATTCGTCGGGAACGACCGGACGTCCGAAGGGGATCCTGCGGCCGCTGCCGGAGAATCCGCCTTCGAAACCGCTGCCGATCTTCGAGTTTCTTTCCGAGCTGTGGCGCTACCGCGAGGCGATGACTTATCTCTCTCCCGCGCCGCTCTACCATTCCGCGCCACAGGCCGCGGTCTCGCTGACGATCCGCCACGGTGGCACCGCGATCATCATGGAGCGCTTCGATCCCGAGACGTATCTCTCGCTGATCGAAAAGTACCGGGTCAGCCACAGCCAGCTCGTACCGACGATGTTCAGCCGGATGCTGAAGCTTCCCGAGGAGGTGCGCAGGCGCTATGACCTCTCGTCGCTCGATATCGCGATCCATGCAGCGGCGCCGTGCCCGGTGCAGGTGAAGGAGCAGATGATCGAATGGTGGGGGCCGATCATCCAGGAGTACTACGGCGCAACCGAAGGTCTGGGTTTCACCGCCTGCGACAGCGCCGAGTGGCTTGCTCACCGCGGCAGCGTCGGCCGCGTGCTGCTCGGCGACCTGCACATTCTCGATGCGGAGATGAAGCCGTGCGCGAAAGGCGTCCCCGGCGAGATCTGGTTCAAGACCGCGACGCCTTTCGAATATTTCAACGACCCGGCGAAGACCGCTTCGGCGCGTTCGGCCGACGGCACGATGAGCACGGTCGGAGACGTCGGTTACGTCGATGACGACGGCTTTCTCTACCTGACCGACCGCTCGACGTTCATGATCATCTCCGGCGGCGTAAATATCTATCCGCAGGAATGCGAGAACCTGCTGATCACGCATCCCAAGATCGCCGACGCCGCGGTGTTCGGCGTTCCGAACGAGGATCTCGGCGAGGAAGTGAAGGCCGTCGTGCAGCCGATGCCAGGAATCGAGCCGGGGGCGGCGCTCGAGCGCGAGCTGATCGACTATTGCGGCGCGCATCTTGCGCGGCAGAAGTGCCCGCGCTCGATCGATTTCACCGATGCGCTGCCGCGGCTCCCGACCGGCAAGCTCTACAAGAAGGCGTTGCGCGACCGCTACTGGGGAGAGCGCAAGAGCCGGATCGTCTGACTGTTGCTCAGGTTTTTCCCCAATGCGCGAGCGCGGCGCGCGCGACGTCGTCGCCCCATTCCTGCAGGAAATGCCCGCCTTCGGCAAGCACGTACGGCGCGGGGCAGCCGCGGATCAGCTTTCGCAGCGCATTCATCACCGGCGGCCCGAGCACCGGGTCCTTTGCGCCGACGGCCATGAACGTCTCGCCGTTCCATTCGCCCCTCCACCAGTCGCGCGCCCTGCGCGAGATCGTCGCGCCCGGAGCGTCCAGCCCGTCCGGTACGAGGCTCGGAAACCGGCGCACGCCAGCCTTGTGGCGTGCATCGGGATACGGCGCCTCGTACGCGGCCGCTTCGGCCGCGCTCAGATGCGGGCACGCGCGCCCGAGCAATTTGCCGCAGTCGAGATCCGGCGTCTTCGCCACGTACGCGCGCCAGGACTTGAACCCTTCCGTCAGCGGAACGTCGCCGGTGCCGAGCGCGGTGTTCATGACTAGAAGCTTCTCGTAGCGCGCCGGCGCTTCCATCGGCAGCGTAAGGCCGAGCAGCCCGCCCCAGTCCTGCACCGCGATCGTGACGCGCTTCAGGTCCATGCGCTCGACCAGCTCGAGCAGGAATTCGCGATGCGTGTCGAACGTGTACCAGGCGTCGTCGGCGACCTTGTCGGAGCGGCCGAAGCCGATGAAATCGGGTGCGACGACGCGATAGCCCGCGGCGAGGAACGGCGGAATCATCTTGCGGTACAGGTAGCTCCACGTCGGCTCGCCGTGCAGGGCGAGGAATACCGGCGCGTCGCGCGGGCCTACGTCGAGCGCATGCGCGCGCAGGCCCCGCCATTCGAAATAGTGAGGCGCCCACGGAAAGCCGGGCAGCTGCGCAAAACGCGCGTCGGGTGTGCGCAGAGCCTTCATCACCGGATTGTAGAATGGCCGCATGGACTATTCCCGATACAAGGAACTCAAGGTCCGGCGGCTCGAGCCTGGAATCCTGGAGCTGGTGATGGGCGAGGAGGGCACGAAGCTCTCCACTGCGACCGCGGGCATGCACCGCGAGCTGGCCGAGATCTGGCTCGACGTCGACCGCGATCCGGAGACGAAGGTCGCGATCCTGCGGGGCGCGGGACGCGGCTTTTCCGGCGGCGGCGACCTCGGCATGGTCGAGGAGATCACGCGCGACTTCGCAACGCGCGCGCGTGTGTGGCGCGAGGCGCGCGACATCGTCTACAACGTCATCAACTGCTCGAAGATGATCGTCTCCGCGATGCATGGCCCGGCGGTCGGCGCTGGGCTCGTGGTGGGGTTGCTCGCCGATATCTCGATTGCGGCGAAGAACGCGCGCATCATCGACGGCCATACGCGGCTCGGCGTCGCGGCGGGCGACCACGCGGCGATCGTCTGGCCGCTGCTTTGCGGCATGGCAAAGGCGAAGTACTACCTGCTGCTATGCGAGCAAGTGACCGGCGAAGAGGCCGAGCGGATCGGCCTGGTTTCGCTGACGTGCGACGAAGCCGAGCTGCAGGCGAAGGCGCTCGAAGTGGCGCGCAAGCTCGCTTCCGGCGCGCAGACTGCTCTGCGCTGGACCAAGTACTCGCTCAACAATTGGTTGCGCATGGCGGGGCCGAGCTTCGACGCATCGCTCGCGCTCGAGTTCCTGGGCTTCACGGGCCCCGAGGTGCTCGAGGGCATTGCGTCGCATCGCGAGAAGCGCAAGCCCGAGTTTCCGGCGCCGCCGGACGACTTCTGAAAGCGGAAATTACCGTGGCGCGCTGAAATCGAGCGCCGCGGCTGCCGCTGGCTCGGCCGCGGGAGTGCCTCCCAGCAGCCGCTCGAGCTCGCGCACGACCGCCGCCGGGTCCGGCGGCACGCGCCCCTGCGACGTGAGCAGGATGCGCACCGGCAGATCGATCAGCGTCGGGTTCGGGTGATCGCGCAAGTGCGCGGCGTTCTGCAGCGCCGGCACGATATGCTGGGTCTTAGTTCCGGCCATTACGTTATCCACCCCGTGGATCACCGCGGCTTGCGCGCGCGCGATGCCGATCAGCAGCTCGGCCAGTTGTTGCGCGGAAATGTTCAGCATGGGAAGAACCCCCTTCGCACGATGGTAACATCGTCCACTCCATGCTGAAGCGGGTCCTCGCCGCCGTCGTGCTGCTGGTGATCGGCGCGGCAGCAGGGCTTGCGTTGCACCTTGCCATTTCCACGGGAGACACGATGTTCTCTGGAAAGCGTCCCGACTACCTCGGATTGACAGACGGCAAGCTGCCGCGCTGCAAGCGCAGCCCCAATTGCGTTTCCAGCCAGGCGGATCCGTCGGATACCGAGCACTACATTGCGCCGATTCCGTTCAAGGGCTCGACCGTCGATGCGATGGCCGCGGTGAGAAAGGCGATCGAAGCGATCGAGCGCTCGACCGTGCTGCGCCACGAGCCGAACTACCTGTACGCCGAGGTCCGCTCGAAGCTGATGGGTTTCGTCGACGACGTCGAGTTCACGCACGACGATAAGGCGGGCCTGATCCACGTGCGCTCGGCTTCGCGTCTCGGCAGGCGCGATTTCGGCGTCAACCGCGCGCGGGTGGAAGCGCTGCGCGCGCGGATCGCAAAATAGGGGTCCGTCCCTATTTTCTGAACTCGACCAGCACGGGCTGGTGGTCCGACGCCTGGCAGTCGAGATCGACGCGCACCGAGTGCACTCGGTGCGCCAAGTCTTCGGACACGAAGACGAAGTCGCAGCAGTAGGGCGCAGCGCCATGCTCTGTTCCATGCAGGCAGAACGTCGGCGGATGCGGCTCGGCCGGGTGCGCGACGCGCCACGCGTCGTTGAAATCGGCTAGCAGGTCGGCGACGAGAGGGTCGTCGGGCTTCATGTTGAAGTCGCCGGTGAGAATCGCGGACGCGGGGCGCTGAAACGGCTGGAACGGCCCCGAGTCGTAGCGCGCGGAGGGGCGCGCGCGCGAATGCGCCAGCGCCTCGGCATTCAATTCGCGCAACCGTGCGACCTGCGCGGCGCGCTGCGCAACCGAGTAGTACTCGAGATGCGTGGTCGTCACCCGCAGCGGCCCCCAGGGCGCTTCGAGCACCGCCTCGACCGCGACGCGCGGCATGCTCGGCGTATCGTCCTCTCCGGGCCACGGCAGGGAGTGTCGCAGCACCTGGTGCACGGGCAGCCTCGACAGAATCTGGTTGCCGAAGCGGCGCCTGCCGCCCGCTCCGTCCGGAACATCGACGCCGCTGACGAGCAGCGTGGCGTAGCCCTTGAATGCGTGCGCCAGCAGCAGCGCCTGGTCCTCGCCCTTGCTGCCCGCGAGCGCCGGAAAGTTCGTCGCCACTTCCTGGAAGCAGCACACGTCCGGGTCGCCGAGCTCGCGCGCCACGCGTGCAATGCGCGCCGGGTCGACGACGCCGTCCATGCCGCGGCACCACTGGATGTTCCATTGCAGGAGGCGCATGGCGACTAGCGGCCGTAATAGGCCCGCACCGTTTCCCACGCGGTGGCTTGCAGGAATCCGGCGAGATCCCGATCGAGTCCGCCGTTGTACGTGCTCCCGACCGGAGAGCGCTTCGTCAGCGCGGCGAACACGGTGCACGCGGCCAGGTACGTGCCCGCGAGGCTCGGATGCCGCTTGTCGGGGTGGTACAGCTCGAGATCCGGCCGCTTGGCGATCGCGTTGGCGAACGCAAGTCCTGCCGGGATCACGAGCGCGTCGTTCGCGTTGCCGGCACTGGTGTACGCCTCGGCGAGTTGCGCAGTCATCTCGGGCTTGTCCTTGTAGGCCCAGGACATGAAGAGGACCGGACGCGCGCCGTAGCTGGCGATCGTCTGGCTCTGCTTTTTCACCTGCTCGGCGAAGACGCTCTTCAGCTGCGGGTGGACCGGGCACTGGCTGCAATCCATCATGATGACGCCGTCGAATTGCCGCCCGGGCTTGTTGAACACGATTTCGTTGTCGCCGACGAAGGAGTAGCGCCCGATCAGGTCCGGCCGCAGATACGACCCGACGTCGTGCCAGTCGAGGCCCGAGCCGCTGATGGTCAGGCTCACGCCGCGGAGCGCGAGCGGCGGATTCAGGCCGCGGCCGATCGCCGCCACGTGCCCATGCATACTGTTGTTGTAATAGAAGAAGCTGTTTCCGACCCACAGGAACGATCTTGCCTCGCTGCCCAGATCGGCGCGCTGCGGGCGCGACTGCGCCCCCGCCCAGCCCGCAGCAATGCAAAGAAGAAAACAGAACGCGAATCTCAGACGGCGATGCATGAAGCCTCCGTTGCGTAGATGGGCATGCGCGCGATCCGCTAGCGGATTCCGGCCCGCATGAACGACTGCACGAACTGGCGCTGGAAAAGCAGGAAGCCGACGAGCAGCGGCGCGCTCGTCATCAGCGTCGCGGCGCAGATGATCGACCAGTCGATTCCCTGGTCGGTCGACGAGAACACTTGCAGCCCGACTGTGACCGGGCGCGAATTCACCGTATTGGTGACGATGATCGGCCACAGGAAGTTGTTCCAGTGATAGCTGACCGACACCAGGCCGAACGCCACGTACACGGGCCGCGCGAGCGGCACGTACACCTTCCACAGCACCTGGAGCGCGCTCGCGCCTTCGACGCGGGCCGCCTCGTCGAGCTCCCGCGGAATCGTCTTGAACGTCTGCCGCAGCAGAAAAATGCCGAACGCGGAGGCCATGTACGGCAGCCCGATGGCGAGCGTCGAATCGAGAATGCCGAGCCGCGACATCGTGCGGTAGTTTTCCACGATCAGCACGTCGGGCATCACCATCAGCTGCACCAGCACGAGCGCGAACGCCAGGTCGCGCCCGGGAAACTCGTAGCGGGCGAACGCGTACGCGGCCAGCGTGCACAGAACCAGCTGCGCGGCGAGGATCAGCGTGACGAGCATCACCGTGTTGAGGAAGTAGCGCGCGAACGGCGCCGCCTCCCAGGCGTTGACGAAGTTCGCGAGCGTGAGCGGTGCAGCGAGGACGAAACGCGCCGAGAACTCCGCAGGATGGAACGCGGTCCAGATCGCGTAGGCGAGCGGCAGCGCCCAGACCAGCGCGAGCAGCCACGCGCCGAGCGTCTCGAGCGCGAGCGGTGCGCCGCGCAGTTCGTAGGCGCGGCTCATCGGTAGTGAATGCGCCGCTCGAGAAAGCCGAACTGCAGGATTGCCGCACCGGCGAGCAGCACGAGCAGCACCATCGTCAGCGCGGATGCATAGCCCGCGTCCCAGAACTTGAACGCGACCTCGTAGATGTAATAGAGGAGCAGCGACGTCGTGTTGTCGGGACCGCCCTTCGTCATCACCACGATATGGTCGACGAGGCGAAACGAATTGATCACCGCGTTGACGAGCACGAACAGCGTCGTCGGCATGAGCAGCGGAAACGTGATGCGGCGGAACACCGTCCAGCGCCCGGCGCCCTCCAGCGCCGCCGCCTCGTAGAGCGCGGGCGAGATCGACTGGAACGCGGCCAGATAGAAGATCATGAAGAAGCCGGCCTCCTTCCAGACGGTGACGACGATCAGGCAGCCGAGCGCCGTTTCCCGGCTGCCGAGCCAGTACTGGTTCGGCACGCCGATGAGCCCCGTCAGCTGCTCGAGCAGCCCGTACTGCGGAGTGAAGAAGAAGAGCCAGATGTTGGCCACCGCGATCATCGGCAGCACGGTCGGCACGAAATACGCGAGACGCAGGAATGCGCGGCCGCGCAGCTTGCCGTTGACCCATGCCGCCATCAGCAGCGCGAGCGCGATCGAGACCGGAATCGTGCCCAGCGCGAACCACAGGTTGTTCGTCAGCGACTGCCAGAACACCGGGTCGTTCGCCATCTCCCGGTAGTTGTCGAGCCCGGAAAACGCCGACGGGCGGTTCGGCTTGGCCGTGGAGTAGAAGCTGTTCCACAGCGTCGCGACCGCGGGGTAGTGGGTGAACGCCGCGAGCAGCACCGCGGCCGGCAGCAGCAGCAGCCAGCCGTGGACCTGCGCCGCGACGCGGTTCTTCAAGCGCGCGCTACTTGCGATACGCCTTCAACAGCCGCTCGGCCTCGCGTTGCGCGTCCTTCATCGCCGCTTCCGGCGTCTTCGCGCCCGTGAGCGCCGCCTGCAGGCCGTCGTTCAACGCCTTGGTGACGCGCTGGTTGTCGTGCGTCGAAAGCTCGGCGACCGCGTACTGCAATTGATCGCGCGCCACCGCCGCCTGCGGGAAGCCCTGCACGTATTTCGTCATCAGCGGCGTGTCCCAGGCGTCGGCGCGCACCGCGACGTACCCGGTGTCGATGCCCCACTGCGCTGCGCGCTCGGGCGAGGTGATCCAGCGCACGAATCGCAGCGCCGCCTCACGCTGCTGCGGCGTGGATTTCTTGAACAGGTAGAAATTGCCGCCGCCGGTCGGCGTGCCGCGGCGCTTGCCCGCCGGCAGCATCGCCACGCCGAAGTCGAATTTCGCGTTGGTCTTGACGTTGGTCAGGTTGCCGGTCGTGGTCCACATCATCGCGACCTTGCGCTCGAAGAAATCCTTCGGCGTCGTGCCCCACTCGATGATGCCGGGCTTCATCACGCCGTGCTTGCGCGACAGATCGACCCAGAACCCGAGCGCCTCGATCACCGCCGGGTGATCGTAGAACGTCTGCGTGCCTTCCTTGTTCATCAGGATGACGTTGTTCTGCGTCGTGAAGCCCTGGAACAGCCAGTACGGGAAGCCCGACGAGGGAACCTGCACGCCC
>Ga0075429_100002902_pt1 | contig 14535 bp, 11 predicted proteins | sample RhiMetdeltSRZDD3_FD_75295 | JGI IMG/M metagenome (GOLD analysis project Ga0075429, IMG submission 75295) | Populus rhizosphere microbial communities from Tennessee, USA - Rhizosphere MetaG P. deltoides SRZDD3 | ecosystem: Host-associated > Plants > Roots > Rhizosphere > Soil | place: USA... | reverse complement strand
TCACACCCGAGTCCATCTGGCGGGCCATGCGCCACCGCTGAGGGTCGTCGAGACACGAATCACGTACAGAGCCGGTTGCGACCGCGGTTTTTGGCGCGATAGAGCGCGGCGTCGGCCGCGTCGAGAACGTCTTCGGGCTGGTCGTCGCCGCCGTTGGCGGCGGCGGCGCCGATGCTGACCGAGACCGACACGCGCTGCACCGGTCGGGTGGTGACGCGGGGCGCGTCCGGCCGCCGTCGCGGACGGTCCGGGCCGCGGAGGGCGAAGCCGGTGATCTCGATACGCTTCCGCAGGGCCTCGAGATGGGGCACCGCCTCTTCGACGGTGGCGCCGTCGAAGATGATCGCGAACTCCTCACCGCCGTAGCGGAAGGCCCGGCCGCCGCCGCCGACCTCGCCGAGGCGCGCGCCCACCATGCGCAGCAGCTGGTCGCCCACATCGTGGCCATAGGCGTCGTTGAATTTCTTGAAGTGATCGATGTCGACCATGGCGATCGTGTAGGTGCCGTCCAGGCGACCGAGGGCTTCCGTCAGCGCGCGTCGCGCGGGCAGGCCGGTCAGCTCGTCGCCGTAGGCGATGACGTACGAGGCCTCGACCAGCGAGACCGCCAGCACCAGTCCCGCCCCGGCAAATCCGATCGACGCCAGCGACGGCGCGCCGACGCCGAAGCCGATCAGCGCCGCCACCAGCGCCCACAGCGTCCCGCACTCGATGGGGTACGGGCGCGCGGCGGCCCGCAGCGCCGCCGGACCGATGGCGGCCAGGAACGCGGCCAGGCCCACCATGCTCAGATTCCAGTCCGCGAACGAGGTCGCGAGCAAGGCCGCCAGCAGCGTGGCCTCGGGCTGCACGGCCAGCACGGTGAGCACAGCCTCCACGGCCAGCAGTCCCAGGATCCAGGCCGCCGCGATCCGGAAGCCGTGCCGCTCGGGGAGCCAGCCGAGGACTCCGACGTTCAGCGGCAGCCACACCGAGGCCGCGCCGACCACGATGTGGCCGACGGGGGAGTCGGCGGTCAGCCACACCAGGCGTTCGGCGGCGGCGAGCAGCAGGACGATCAGGAAGACACGATGACGGCGAAACCGCAGCGCCAGCACCACGCCGGAGGCGAATGCGGCGTTCGGGTACGCGGGCACGAAGGCAACCGCCGCTTCCCGCCACGACGACACCACGAGGAGCAAGATGGTGGTCGCCACCAGCACGGCGCCGGGCAGCAGGCGCTGCGCGAGCGTCTTCAGGTGCAGCGCCTTCGTCTCTAGTGCCCTCGCCCGGGACGGATGTGCAAGTGGCAGCATCCGTCGCGTCCCGGTTGCCAGGTGTCGGCAGCGAACTGGAAGCCCGCCGCCTCGAACGTGCCGTTGTCCACCCGGCCGGCCACGCGACACAGCGTCGCGATGTCCGCCTCGGGGACGCCGGCTTCGTGCCAGGCGTCCTTCAGCGGACAGCGCTCGAGCGTGATGTCCAGGCCGGAGGCGTCGCAGCGCTCGACGCGGGGCGCGAACATGCGGCCCTGATCCGGCACGCCGCCCACGAAGGCGTCGCGCAGGCCCGCCAGGTCCGACGGGGCGTAGCGCGCGAACTGCTTGCCGATCTCCCGGCCACGCGCCTCGATGGCGCGGGAGAGCAGCCCCATCGCCTGGGGCTCGCCGAGCGCGCGCCGAAGCTCGGCGAAGACGTGCCAGTACATCAGCGCGCGGTTCTTGAACGCGGCGTACAGCTCGCCGCGGAGGCGCTCCTCGTCCGCCATCAAGCCTTCTCGATCATGTGAATGTGCCGCAGCATGTCGGTGTAGATGTTGCCGTCGACGACGAACTCCCCCTGCCGGTTCTTCTCGATCCCCCGCACGGTCGGCTTGGCCACCGCGTAGCGGACGACCCAGGCGACCGGCACATAGCCGACGTCGCTCTGCATGATTTCCTCGGCCTTCGCGTAGTGCGCCATGCGCTTCTTCGTGTCGCGCGTGTCTCGCCCCGCCTCGAGCTCCTTGTCGAACGCGTCGTTGGTCCACGCCTGCCGCTTGCCGGTCGTCTTCTTGCCGTAGAACGTGTCGAAGTACTCGTTGTGCGGATCGGGGTAGTCCATGAACCAGCGGATCCACACGAACTGGAACTCTTGCTTCCACAGCCGCTCACGGAACACGCGCGCCTCGAGGACCTCCAGCTCGGTCTTCATGTTGAGATGCTCGAGCAGCGTCGCCTGGACGGCCTCGGCGAGGGGCTTGCTGCCGAGCGCCTCGTCGCGGAGCGAGAGGCTTATCTTCGGCCAGTTGCGGCCGCCTTCGTAGGGCGTGCCCTTGAGCTGCTGCATCGCGAGCTTCGGATCGAATTTTTGAATATTCCTGATCTTCGCGTCGTCGAGGGCGCCGGGGAAGCCGGGCGGGATCATCGAGTGGGCGGGAAGGGCGAATCCCTGGGAGACCCTGACGATGTTCTCGCGATCCAGCGCGTGGGCAACGGCACGACGAACCTTCAGGTTGTCGAACGGCGGCTTGGTGACCTGGGGCAGGAGATACCAGGTCCCAGGATAGGGGAACCGGAAGGCCTCCTTGGCCAGGCGGGGATCTGACTGGAAGCGCTTGAGGTCCGCCGTCTGCAGCCGACTCAGGTCGATCTCGTTGTTCTCGTAGGGCAGCACGCCGGAGGCGATCGGAATGATCGGGATCGTTACCTTCTCGAGCGGGATGTCCTTGGCGCCGAAGAAGTGCTTGTTCTTGCGGAGGACGATGACCTTGTTGTGCTCCCACGCCTCGAGCACGAACGGCCCGTTGGAGACGATGTTCGCCGCCTCCGTCCACTTGTCGCCGTGCTTCTCGACCGACGGCCGATGGGCCGGGAGCGCGGCCTGGTACGCCGAGAGGACAGGGAAGTAGCCGCGCGGCCCTTCCAGCGTGACCTCGAGCGTCGAATCGTCCTTGGCCCTCACGCCGACCTGGGAGGCGTCGCCGAGCTGCTTCTTGTTGAACGCCTCACCGTTCTTGATGTCATAGAGGAAGGAGGCGTAGGGGGCGGCCGTCGCCGGGTCGAGCTGACGCTTCCACGACCACTCGAAGTCCCTGGCCGTGAACGGCGTGCCGTCCGACCACTTGGCATCCTTCCGGATCACGAATGTCCACACGGACCCGTCGGCGTTCGGCGTGACCTTGCTGGCGACGTCGGGGACCGCCTCGAAGTTGGCGTCGAACTTCATCAGCCCCGCCCAGAGCTGGGGCGTGCCGCCGCAGTAGAGGTCCTTGTTGAAATCATGGCTCGCGGGATCCTGGTCGTACCAGCTGCCCCCGCCGAAGCGCAGGTGCTGTTCCTTGGCGAGCTTTTCTCCGGCTCCGAGCTTGGGCGCCGCCGCTGCACGCGTTGCGTTGAAGCCGGTGGTTCCGAGCGCGGCCAGGCCGGCGGCCAGGCGGAGGAAGTCGCGGCGTCCCACCCCGATCGCGGCGAGCCGCGTGGCGAGCAGGTCCATCTGAGTGTCGTCGATCCTGACTGGCTTCATTGGGCGTCTCCTTGACCTGGTTATTTCAGTCGGGGATCCAGCGCGTCGCGTACCCCGTCGCCGAGGAACGTGAACGAGAGCATCGTGATCGCGATTGCGATCGAGGGCACCACGCAGAGGTGCCACGCGGAGCGGAGATACTGCTGACCTTCGCCGACCATCTGTCCCCAGGACGGCGTCGGCGGGTTGATGCCGACACCGATGAAAGACAGCGCGGCCTCGGTGAAGATCGCCTCGGGGATTCCGAACGTGACGGCGACGACGATGGGGGACAGCGCGTTGGGCAGCACGTGGCGGATGAGCAGCCGCCACGAGGGCGCGCCGAGCGCGCGGGCGCCCTCGACGAACTCCTTCTGCCGCAGGGCCAGGACCTGGGCCCGCGTCTGTCGCGCGATCCCGACCCAGCCGGTCAGCCCGATGGCGATGAAGATGTTCATGAGGCCGGCCCCGAGCATCGACATGACGAGGATCACGAACAGCAGCCGCGGGAAGGCGTACATCACGTCGATGAAGCGCGTGAGCGCAGTGTCGACGCGGCCGCCGACCCAGCCAGCGAGGGCGCCGATCGGGACGCCGATGAGCACGACGATCACCTGGGCCCCGAGGCCGACGAGCATCGAGACGCGGGCGCCGTAGATCATCCGCGAGAGCATATCCCGCCCGAGCTGGTCCGTACCGAATGGATATGCGCGGGTCGGGCCCTCGTTCAGCCGTCCGAAATTCGTCTTCGTATACGAATACGGCGCAAGAAAATCCGCCGAGACCGCGATCAGGACCAGCAGGATGACGACAACGCCGCCTGCCACCGCAAGCTTGTTCCGCAACAACCGCCGCCACGCATCCCGCCACAAGCTTGTCGGTCGCCCGGCGAACGCGCTTGCCGCTTCCGAGCGCGGGCTTTGCCCACGCAATCCGACGGGGGAGGCGTCGGAGGGGGGCGTTAGCCCCCCTTCGACGCTAGAGCCGGATTCGCGGGTCGAGAGCGCCATAGGCGAGGTCGACGACGAGATTCATGATCGCCAGGAAGGCGCCGTACGTCAGCACGACCGCCATGATCATCGGATAGTCGCGGCCCGTCATCGACAGCACGAAGAAGCGTCCCATGCCCGGCACGCGATAGATCGACTCCACGAAGAAGGACCCCGTGCCGACGGCGGCGAACATCGGTCCCAGCAGCGTGACGATCGGGATGAGGGCGTTCTTCAGCGCGTGCTTGAAGATGACGGGCGCTTCCGCGAGCCCCTTGGCGCGGGCGGTCAGCGTGTAGTCGGCGCGGATGACCTCGAGCATGCTCGCACGAGTGAACCGCGCGATGATGCCCATCGGCGCCAGTGCCAGCGTGATCGTGGGCAGCACCCAGTTGCGGGGCGAATCCCAGCCGCCGGTGGGGAAGAGCGGGATGATGAACGAGAAGAGGATGATGAAGAAGACGGCGAGGACGAAGTTGGGCACCGCCACCCCGGCCGTGGCGAGGGTGACCGAGACGTAATCCCAGCTTCTGTTCTGATAGACGGCCGCCAGGATGCCGAGGGCCAGGCCGCCGGCCACGGCGAGGACCAGGGCCATGCTGCCGAGGAGGAGCGACACGGGGAACGTGTCGGCGAGGATCTCACGCACCGTTCGCGTGCGATAGACGAACGAGTTGCCGAAATCGCCCTGGACGGCGTTGCGGAGGAAGATCACGAACTGCTCGTGCAGCGGCCTATCGAGGCCATAGTGAGCGGCGAGATTCCGCTGGGCCTCCGGCGACAGCGGATTGGCACCCTCGGAGACGGGATCGAGTGGGCTCCCGGGCGTGGCATGCATGACCAGAAACGTGACCAGAGCCATGGCGAGCAGCGTGGGAATCAGCCACAGCACGCGGGAGATGGCGAATTGAACCACCGGGATCCTCCAGGGGCTGGGGTCAAGGTTCCCGCTACTATACGCGATCCCGCGTCGATCCGGCCAGTGTTGACGGCGATTTGAAGTGAGCCGCGACGCGATATGCTGTGTCCAGGAGGAATCACTGCATGAGCGAGCGCGTGAAGGAAATCCTGTCCTGGTACGGCAGCGACAACCCGGGGACGCTGACCAACCTGGCCCGGCTGCTGAACAGCGGCACACTGGCTGGCACCGGCCGGCTCGTGATCCTGCCCGTCGATCAGGGCGTCGAGCACGGCCCCGCCCGCAGCTTTGCCGTCAACCCCGCCGCCTACGATCCGCGGTATCACTTCGAGCTGGCGGTCGAAGCCGGCTGCAACGGATACGCGGCGCCGCTCGGCTTCATCGAGGCGGGCGCCCGCGAGTTCGCGGGCCAGGTGCCGCTGATTCTCAAGGTCAACAACCACGACGTGCTCCTGGAGGAAAAGGACCCGAACCAGGCGATCACCGGCTCCGTGCGCGACGCGCTGCGCCTCGGCTGCGTGGCCATCGGCTTCACGATCTATCCAGGCTCCGAGCACCGGCTCGAGATGTACGAAGAGATCAGGGAGATGGCGGTGGAGGCGAAGGCGAACGGTCTGGCCGTCGTCATCTGGTCCTATCCGCGCGGCTCGGGGCTCAGCAAGGACGGCGAGACGGCGCTCGACGTGACCGCGTACGCCGCTCACATCGCCGCGCAGCTCGGTGCGCACATCATCAAGGTCAAGCTACCGAGCGCGCACCTGGAGCAGCCGGCGGCGAAGAAGGTCTACGAATCGACGCAGGTGCCGAGTAGCACGCTGGCCGAGCGCGTGCGGCACGTCGTGCAGGCGGCGTTCAACGGCCGGCGCATCGTCATCTTCTCTGGCGGCGCGGCCGCCAAGGATGACCAGGTCTTCGACGAGGTGCGCGCCATCCGGGACGGAGGCGGGTTCGGCTCGATCATCGGCCGCAACTCGTTCCAGCGGAAGAAGCCCGAGGCGCTGAAGTTTCTCGGCACGGTCATGGGCCTCTACGCCGGCACGCAGAAGTAGCGCGCGCGGCGGATCCCCTACGACGCGGACGCCGGCGTCTCGGTCGGCGTCTCGCCGTCGACGCGCAGCGGCAGGATGACGGTGAAGGTGGCGCCCTTGCCGAGCTCGCTTGCCACGAGGATGGTTCCGCCGTGGCTCTGCACGATCCCCAGGCTCACCGACAGGCCGAGGCCCGTTCCGCTGACCTCGGGCTTCGTCGTGAAGAAGGGATCGAAGATCCGATCCCGGTGCTCGGGTGCGATGCCCGGACCCGTGTCCTCGAATTCAACGCGAACGCCACTGCCGGTGGCCAGGGTGCGGATGGTCAGAGCGCCGCCGCGCTGCATCACGTACACGGCGTTGTTGATGATGTTGAGGAACACCTGCTTGATGCGCGCCACGTCCACCTCGACACCCGGCAGGTTCGGCGTGTACTGCTCGTTGACGGTCACGGGGCCGAAGGCGCCCTGCCGACGCATCATCGCGATGACCTGGTCCAGCACGTGGTTCAGATTCGCCGTCTCCGGCATGAAATCGCGCTGCCGGCTGAACTGCAGCAGGTCGCGGACGATGTCGCGCGCGCGTGAGGCCTCGTCCTGGATGAGCGTCAGCTCCTCGCGCATCGGGTCGTCGGCCTTGAGCCGCTCGGCGATGAACGAGGCGAAGCCGAGCACGGTCGTGAGCGGGTTGTTGATCTCGTGCGCGATATTGGCGGCGAGCTCACCGATGGCCGCGAGCTTCGTCGACTGGACCAGCTGCGCCTGCGTCTGCTTCAGCTCGCTCATCTGCTGCTTCACGCCCTCGTAGAGGCGCGAGTTCTCGATGGCGAGAGCGCCCTGGAGCGCGATGCCCTCGGTGAGCCGTAGCTCCTCGGCCGTGAAGCGGTGCGCTTCGCGGATCCAGAGCACGGAAAAGGCGCCGATCAGCTCGCCCTTCCACCGGATCGGCTGGATCAGCAGCGACCGGTGCTCCATGAAGCGCGCGATCGACGCCTCTCCGAGCGGGTGCGGCATCCCGTTCGTCAGCGTGACCGTCACCGGCGCCGCCAGGCCGTCCACGGTCGCAAAGAAGGGATCGTCCACCCTGAGCGCGGCCAGCCCGGCCTTGTTCAGCAGGTCCTTCGGCACGTGATATCCGACGAGCGGGACGAAGCGATCCCGCATCGGCGTGAGCAGCCACGCCATCCCGGTATCGCCGCCGAGCGCGCGCACCATCTCGCGCGTGGTCCGACGCAACACCTCGCTGAGGTCCAGCGTAGACCCGACGGCCTGGCTCACCGAGACCAGCGTCTCGGTGTGGCGCAGACGCAGTTGCGTCTCCTCGTGCAGGCGCGCGTTGCGGATGCCGACGGCGGCCGACGTGCCGAGCGCCTGAACCAGTGCCACCTCTTCGTTCTGGAACTCGCGGCGCTCCCGGCTCCAACACAGCAGCACGCCGATGGGCGTCCCGTCGAGCACGAGCGGCGCCCCGACGAAGGACGCCAGCCCCTCGCTCTTCGCCCACTCGCGCTCGCGGAACCGCGGGTCGACGAGGAGGTCGGGCAGGATGAGCGGTGAGAGATGCTCCATCAGCCAGCCGACGGCGCCCTCGCCGGCGGCGAACCGCATCCTCGACGGCGCCGGCTTCCCGGCGAGTCCCGCCTGCGCAGCCAGTCGATACTCGTCATCGCCTTCGTGCAGCCAGATCCGCACAATGTCGACGGCGAGCCGCGTCCGTACGAGCTCGGTGAACCGCTGGAGCACCTCGTTCACCTCGAGCGAGCCGGCCAGCAGGTGGCCGGCCTCCACGAGACTCTCCTGCTCCGCCGCGCGGCGCAGGACGCCGTCGTACAGTCGCGAGTTCTCGACCGCGATGGCGACCTGGTTGGCGACGATGTTGAGGAGCTGCTCCTCGTCGGCCTTGGCGCCCGGTGGCAGCACGAGCCGCGCGGTCATCTGGCCGAGCGGACGGCCGCGGACAGCGAGCGGCAGTCGCCACTCCGCCTCCGCCCAGTCGTCGGCGGACGCCACTCCGCGGCCGGCGAGCACGCTGCGGCGCCGCTCGCCTCCGTTGTCGCCGCTGACCTCGACGTGGACGTCCGTGTCGAGCATGTCGACGGCGACGAATGTCGTGCCGAGAGCGCGCGCGAGACTCGGAAGGAGCTGCTCCAGGAGGGCCCGGACGCCGACCTCGGACGTGATGTCCTGCACGGCGCGGTGGAGGTCGGCGAGCTGCCCCGCGCGCTGGACGAAGTGCTGGTTCAGGCGCTTCAGCTCCTCGACCTGCGTCACGAGGCGGTAGACGAGCCGCTGATTCAGCTCCCGCAGGTAGATGCCCTGCTCCTTTTCCTCGACCTGCTCGCGCTTGCCCTGCATGAACTCCGCGACCTGCCGCGGAAAGGCATCCACGTCGATCGGCTTCTGGATGTAGCCGTCGCAGCCGGCGACCAGCGTGCGCTGGCGGTCGCCCTCCATGGCATACGCGGTGACGGCGATCACCGGCGTGGTGGCGAAGGCCGGGAACGACTTGATGATGGCGACGACCTCGTAGCCATCGACGCCGGGGAGGTTCACGTCGAGAAGGATGAGCGCCGGCTCTTCCCGGATGGCCGCCTCGATGCCGGACAGGCCGTCCTCGGCGTCGATGACGGTGTACCCCTCGGCCTCGAGCACCGCGCGGACGAGCATGCGGTTCTCGCGGTTGTCCTCCACGTGGAGGATCTTCGCGCGACTGCCGTCCCTACGGACCGTTGCCGGCATGAGGCGTTCCCTCTAGGTGGCCGCCGCGCTCAGCGGCAGCGTGAAGTGGAACGTCGAGCCCTGGCTTTCCCGGCTTTCCGCCCAGATGCGGCCCCGGTGGAGCTCGACGAATTTCTTGCTGATGGCGAGCCCGAGTCCGGTGCCATCCGCCTGCTGGGCCAGCGGATTGTCGAGGCGCTGGAAGGGCTCGAACAACCGCGCGAGATCCGCCGGCGAGATCCCGATCCCGGTGTCGGCCACCGAGACGTGGAGCGCGTCGAGTTCCCGCCGCACCTGGACCAGCACGCGGCCGGCGCTCGTGAACTTGATGGCATTCGACACGAGGTTGAGGAGCACCTGCTTCACCCGCGTGCGATCCGCGTAGATGTCCGGGAGGTCGACGGGCACGTCGCGCTCGAGCTTGACGCGCTTGTCGCGGACGAGCGGCAGCGACGACTCGATGCACTCCTCGACGACGTCGTAGAGATTGAGCTTCTCGGGCCGCATCTCGAACTTGCCCGCCTCGATCCGTGAGAAGTCCAGGATGCCGTTGATGAGCTCCAGCAGGTGCCGGCTGGAGTTGTGCACGGACTTGACATATGCCTCCTGTCGCTCGGTGAGATCGCCGTCGAGCCGGTTCAGGAGCACCTTGGAGAAGCCGATGATCGAGTTCAACGGTGTCCGCAGCTCGTGCGACATGTTGGCGAGGAACTGCGACTTGAGGCGGCTCGCCTCCATGAGGCGGACGTTCGAGGTGGAGAGCCCCTCGTAGAGTCGCGCGTTCTCCAGCGAGATGGCCGCCTGATTGGCCAGGAGCGAGAGCACGTCGAGCTCCTGGGTATCGAAGATTTCGCCGGAGAGCTTTTCCCCGAGCAGCAGGATGCCGTTGAGCTTGTTCTCGATCTTCAGCGGGACGATGAGCGAGGCGTTGATGCCCTCGAGCTCGCCCTCCGCCGCCTCGAAGTACTTCGCAATCCGCGGGTTGAGCTTGATCTCTTCCTTGACGAGGAGTCCCGCCTCGCCTCTCAGCCACTGCACGATGGGGCTGTCGCTCGGGATGGCGTCGGCCCCGGAGCCCTCGTCGAGGGTCGTCTCCTCACGGTAATTGACGAACGTGTTGGTGGCGGCGTCGTGGATCATCAGCCCGGCGTGGGTGACGGGGATGCCGCGCACGAGACCGTGGATCAGCGTATCGACGAGCTCGTTGAAGTTGAGGATGCCACTCATCCGCTTGCTGAGCGACAGCAGGGTCTCGTAGCAGCCCTGCCGCTTGCTGAACATCAGCCGATGGATGCGATCCTCCAGCGCCTGGCCCCACGGTGAGAGCAGCACGGTGACCATGAAGCCAAGCGGCACGACGAGCCAGATCGTGTCGATGTCGGTGAGCCCGAACGACCGCTCGATCACCTGTGTCACCGCGTACAGCGCGCCCGTGATGGCGCCGCCAACGACGCTGTACACGGCCACTTTTTTGACGGCGAGATCGACCGCGAAGAGACGGTATCGCACGATCGACGTGCCCAGCATCAGCGCGAAGATCATGTTGGCGGGGATACCGATCGGATAGAGCTGGTCGGCGGCGGGGATGTACTTGGCCAGGATGAACCGGGCGAAGTCGATGATGCCGCCGGCCAGGCTGACCAGCGTGCCGACCAGGATGAGCGTGCCGCGGTTGCGCCGGAAGCTGGAGTCCACGCCGTGGTTGGCCTGGACCATCAGCCGGATCCCGTAGATCAGGTAGACGTTGAGGAACAGGAAGAACGGGATGTAGAGCGGGCCGGTGGCGGGCGCCCATCCCCAGTGCGTCCACACCACGCCCTTCATGAAGAGCGGGGTCCCGCTCAGGTTCACCAGCGTGTAGACAAACGAGAAGACGTAGGCGAAGACCAGCGACGGGCGGTGCCGGGTGGTGGCATCGAGAAAGATCAGCACGAAGTGGTAATGGAACGCGGGCACCAGTAGCACGCCGATGTGAATGATGATCTCGGCCAGCCGCGCGCCGTCGGCGTCGGGGGTCGTGCGAAGCAGGAAGACGCCGATATTCCACAGCGCGATGGCCGACGCAAAATAGGCAAAGACGCGATTCAGCCGGCTGCCCGGGTTCCGCAGCAGGCTCAGCGTCGCCAGGGAGACGTTGAGGACGAACGCGACGAGGGGGAGGAGGCTATGCGCGCTCATCGACCGGGAGGTACACCTTGTCCCGCTTCCGGACGGCCTGGATCTCGTCTCTCAGGATTCCAAACACCACCACGTCCCAGTAGCGCTGTCCGTCGTACCCCGCCTGCCTCAGCACGCCCTCCTGGCGGAACCCGTTGCGGCGAAGCGAATTCATGCTCAGCACGTTGTACGCGTAGACCTTCGCCTCCAGACGCCGCAGCCCGAGCACGTCGACGCCGTAGTACGAGACGAGCTTGCCGGCCTCGACGCCGAGGCCACAGCGGAGAGCGCGGCGGTCGGCGATGATCGTTTCCAGAAACGCGTAGCCTTCGAGCAGGTGAATGTTGAACAGCCGCACGATGCCCACGGGCGCCGTCAGTCCCGGCATCAACGCCTCCACCATGAGCACGACCTGTGTGGCGTCGTTCAGGATGACGTCGTGATAGGCGGGCGCCTTGTCCCAGTCGTGCTTGAAGGCGTGGAGGAATTCGCTGCCCACCATGCGTTCCAGAAACGGGTTCTCGACCCACGCGGCCAGGTGCTCCAGATCGTCCGGGGTAAATGTACGGAGGTAGACGCGCGTCCCGCGGGCGATGACGACGTGCTCCGGCCGCGGGCGCGCCTGAACGTAGAGGTGCCGGAACCCCTTGCGGAGCTCCGGCCCCGGCGGCCGCTCGGGCCGCCGTGTCTCGGTTGCCGGAAGTGCGGTCATCGTGCGTGGCGCCTATGGTCCGAAGTTGACCTCGATGCGGACCGTGGGATAGCCGAGGGACTTCTCAGTATTCTTCACCTTGACGAGCTGGTCGATGTCGTCCAGGTAGTACGTGTCGCCACCGTCCCGGCGCGCCTTGTCCTTCCGACCATTCGAAACCGAGAACGGTAGCCGGAAGACGCCCGAGAACTGCGCCGTGCCGAGACCCAGCGCCCCCGCGGGCGCCTGCATTGCGGCCGCGAGCTGCTCGGGTGTCCAGCCCAGGATGTTGTCCGGCGTGAACACGCCGTTTGCCATGACGATGCGCTGCGTGACAGGGCCGCCCGCCGACTGCTTCTTGCCCTTGAACTCACTGGGCGCGGTGAGGAACATGTCGCCACCGAACGTGCCCGTCATGACGACGTACTCGGGCGCGTCCACCATGTTGTCGGCATTGACCACGATCGCGAACGTGCCCCAGAGCCGGCCGCTGCCGAACGTGGAGCGGACAGGCCGGCCGGAGCCGTCCGTGGCGACGTCGATCTTGTCGGAGCCCACGCCGCTCACGGTGCACGACGTCACGTGAATCGGGGTGGCGCCCGAGGCGAGCAGCGTGGCCAGGATTTGCGGGCACAGTGGCGTTCCGAGCGCGGCCGTTCCCTGGAACGACGACGTCGCGCGGCGGTAGCCGTCATTGTCGATCATCATCTCTTCCGACAGCTCGTACAGCGTCGCGTCGGCGGCGACCGCAACCTCCGCGGGGATCAGCGCGAGAGCCGCGATCGCCACCGCGAGGAACTTCGTCGCTGCGCTCATGTGTGGTCCTCCTCGATCCGCACCGCCGACTCGGCGGCGCAGGTCTTCAGAGCAAGGCGCGGACCAAACGAACTGTCGACGTAACACACCGAAAATACTGGTGCTTCGCCAAGAAGAGCCCGGCGGCGCGGCTGAAGACTGGCCGCTCCGACGGGCACGCGCCGGATGCAAATTGATCGGGTGCTGGCCGGGCGCGCCGCCCTCATCGCGGCGCTCGCACCCAGGCCAGGCGGCTGATCCCGGCGAGGAACGTTTCGCGCGAGTCGAGGAGCTCGAAGGCCGCAGCGCGCAGACCGGCATGGAAATCGGCCTCGGTGAGATACCGGCGATCGACCTGCCGGAGCATCTCGAACACGGCGGTCGGTACCAGCCACCGTAGCGCGCGCACGGCGTGACCGACGCCCTCCGCCACGCGGACATCGCCGAACGTCTGCCGTACGCGCGCCGGCCGCGCGTACGTCAGGAACACCGCGTGTCCGCCGGGCTTCAGCATGCGGCGACAGGCGGTGAGCACGGCATCCGGCCGCGGATGCCAGTACAGCGTGTGCATGCTGACCACCGCGTCGAAGGCGCCGGCGCCCGGGACAGGCGCACTCGCCACGTCGACGTTCTCGAAGCGCAGCGAGGCCGGACGGCCGCCGTGGCGGCGCCGGGCGACGTCGACGAGATGGCCGACGGAATCCACGCCGGTGACGGCGTACCCGCGGGCAGCGAGCCGTGCGGCCACCGTGCCGACGCCGCACGAGATGTCGAGCACCGCCGGCGCCGGGCTACCCCGGCGCACCGGCGCCGAGCGCTCCACATACGCAAACACCTCGTCGAGCAGTGCCTCGTACGGGGGGAAGCCGGAGACGACGGCGTCGTACATCAGGCCGTAGCTCTTGGCGAGCAGCCGCTCGCTGGCGTGCTTCAAGGCTCGCGCGCCGACAGGATTGAGCAGCTGCGGCTCGAGGATGCCGCGCCCGGTGAGCTTCGGCTCCATCAGTCGCCCTTGCGGGCCCACATGAGCAGACTCGCGCCGTTGACGAACGTGCGACGCGCCTGCAGGATGGTGAAGCCGGCGGCGCGCAGATTGGCGCTGAACCGCGTCTCGTCCCAGTAGTGAGGCCCGATGCGCCGGCGGGCGGCCTCGAAGATCGAGTTCGGCACCAGCCACAGCAGGCTGGACAGCGCAGGCCGGATGCCGTCGCGACGCTTGATCTCACGGAACGTCGACCACTGAGCGACCTGCCGGGTGTGGTTCACGAAGACGGCGTAGCCACCCGGCTTCAGGATGCGATACGCTTCCTTCAGGAGCGTCTGCGGCTCCGGATGGACGTAGAGCGAGTGGATGCTGACCAGCCCGTCGAACGATGCCTCGCGGATCCCCGCGCCGTCGGCGAGGTCGCCGTGGCGGAAGGTGAGGTTCGCGAGGCGCTTGGCCCGACGCTTCTCCCGCGCTACCTCGACCAGCGCCGCATAGGACTCGAGGCCGACGGTGTTGAAGCCGGCCTCCGCCAGCACGAACGTGAAATTGCCCGGGCCACAGCCGATCTCGAGGACCTGGACGTCGCGCTTCAGCGTGCCGGGGGGCACACCGGCCGTGACGAGCTCGAGCACCTCGGCTTGGAGCTGCTGGTAGGGCCGGAACTGCTCGTAGATGTAGTCGTAGACGAGCCCGTAGCCGACGGACAGCATGCGGTCGACACCCCATCGGACGCCACCCAGCAGAGAGCCGACGACGCCCTCCGGGGTCGTGGTGTCGCGCGCGGGTGCG
>Ga0075429_100002898_pt1 | contig 14540 bp, 5 predicted proteins | sample RhiMetdeltSRZDD3_FD_75295 | JGI IMG/M metagenome (GOLD analysis project Ga0075429, IMG submission 75295) | Populus rhizosphere microbial communities from Tennessee, USA - Rhizosphere MetaG P. deltoides SRZDD3 | ecosystem: Host-associated > Plants > Roots > Rhizosphere > Soil | place: USA... | reverse complement strand
CGGTTACCCAAGAGCAGTGAGGCGATGATTTACCTCTCCATGACGCGTCTGATGTTGCGTCGGCTCACAGCAACTTGAGCTTTTCAAACAGCCTCTAAGCCATACAGAGGAGGAATCTCTGCCATGATGCAACTCGTGCAGGCCCTCGTGGAGCGTTTGGCGCAATTACCGGAGCCAGTCCAGCAGCACCTTGCACAGCACTTCTTGAAGGAAGTAGAAGAAGCCGAAACCCAGATGGCGCAACAGCCACGTAAGCGGATAGCCGGTCTGAGAAAAGGGACAATCGTCATTGCCGAGGATTTCGATGAGCCACTCCCCGAGGCATTTTGGCTGGGTGAAGCATGGGGTTACTGCTCGAGTGTGCGCTAAGTAGTAGTAGTGGGACGAGGTCTGTCATTGTTTTCGAGATGGGGCCTATCCCGCGATAGGCAGTATCGTGCACTACCTGTAAATCAGGTGAAGGAGCGGCTTCAACCCATAGAAAAGTAGACGTGACAACAAGCCGTGCTGACAAGCAACGTCCGAGTGCGTTGGACTGGCGCTGGCATCGTGCCAGGCTCAACTGAGACCAGTGGCTTTAATCAACTCAGGCATCCCAAAGTCGCCTTTGTCATTCATATACCATGGTTTCCAGTTGGGCCATTGTGACAGGAAGGAATGGCTATCACCAAGCAACAAACCGACCAACACTTCCGTGACAATGCGTGCACCGACCGGACCGAGCCGTACATGGATTTTGTTTTTCTCTTCATCGCTGCCTGGCTTCTTGATCGCTTCCTGCGCCCAAGTATGCTGGGCTTCGGCAAGTATGTAGAACCACAGCGGGGCATTGCCTTTGAAGCTCTCGCCGAAATGAAGAATGCACTTATTTTCCTTTAGTCCAGCAACGTTGGCTTTGCCCACTTTAAGTTCTTCGTCTGGGATTGGATCGAGACCCATATAGCGTGCAGCTGTTTGCCCGGAAGGTAACCTCATGCTCACACCACGCAAAAGATTGCGATAGGCAAGATTGGAAATTTCTTCCGGCTTAGGCAGTGGATGACCATCATCATCCGTTTTGAGATCACCACCCGGCTCAATTTCTTGGGAAAACTCCGGCAAAAATGCTAGCGGATTGACCAACGAGGAGTCGATTTTATACGTCGGTTGTACGCGGTGCGGACCACGGTTCGCAGGGTCGTCCAATTTGCCGTTGAGTTCAAAGAATAAACTCCAGTCAATCGCCCATTCGACGGGAAATTCACGAAATCCGTTTAGTCCTTGTGCTTGCACCGCGGCAAAGATAAATCGCCGGCCCGCAACACCACGGCCGATTTCGTCTTTTGAGGCGCCACTCCCGAGTTCAGTATTGAGGCGGTACAGAGGACGCACCATCGAATGGCCGAATCGATACGCCGCCGCTGCGAACTCTATGGGCATAAACGGCTCGTTTTTCCAATGATAGAAGTGCAGTTCCGGCTTATGTTTGTAGATGCTGGTGCTGTCCTTGAGATGCGGCAGGACCTCGTGGAGGATATCACAGCCAACGATTTTCGGCAGAAAATCGTGCAGGACTATCCACTGATAATGCCAGCGAACCAGCCGTTGCACATCCTCGAAAGTTATCTTGGCAGAATGCTTTTTCAGTTCGTCCGCCATTACGTTGTGAAAGCGTAAAAACACACCATGTAATTGTGATATGATAACGTTTTCGTCATTACGCTTATCGCCAATTAATGCCCGGCCATTGAAGCGCGGCAAGTCTTTCGTTTTACTTGGTCTGTCATCGCGTCTCAGATCACGACCAAGCGCAAAGTGTAACCCATCACGTTCAAACATATACGGCTGATCGGCTGGCCCGCGACCATAGAGGCAATCCAGATCGAGCCGTAGGGTGCGGAAATCGACTAATGCCTCAGGATCGTTTTGCCGCTGCAAACTACTTGCAGGATCGAAGGTAATATCGTGATCAATAAACTGACCAAGGTACGTGTAGCCAGCGGGGATACCAAAATTTTCCTCATCGTCGATTTTATGCTCAGATGTGGCCCTTGGAATGAGATGACCGTTTTTGTCGCGAACTGGCTCACCTGCCTCATCCTTTACGACCTCAGGTTCAGCTGTCATACCCTTAAGTGCCAACTCTCGGAGATCATTCGCATCGAAGTTGGCCGCCGGCAAGGTACGAAACATCCTCCCAAACCGACCTTCGAACTGGGGGGACTGGTGTAGCACATCAGTCCCACGCAGACTGCCATGGCCTGCACCAGTTCCACGGCCCCAAGGCATCTCCCTTGCAGAACTCCGAGCCATCATATCCTCCTTTCCGTCACCGTATCGGTGTCCTTTATAGCCGAAGAATGGCAAACGTCAGTCGTCTCCATGGGGGGAATCACATGCTGAGGTAAAAACTGTCATGCGACGTCCGAGAGGCTCTGCATTACGACATAGAATAGAGTGACAATTCTAATCCCTATATGCAGTCCGTTCCACTATCATTCTGTCCTTCGGCAGGCTCCACTATGGCAAGCACTCTCACCTGTGGATCGAGAACAAGCCATTCGATATAAGCGACTGAGTGAGTGCACTGCTCAGCATTTGGGTTGAAGGAAGCGCCTTTGAAAGGAAGGAGCCCAACAGCGGCGGCCATCACTTGGGTCCAGTGGGTGGACGCCTTGTGGCGGAAGTGCTGGTGGGACTTGCCTATTACGACTACCACTCCTTCCTCTGGCAGCCACCGGGGTGGCAGCCTCACCCTGCCGTTGCTCGCAAGGAGGATGGGGCATTCGCTATGGCACGGTTGGTTGAATTTACTGCCCCCATATACTAGCAAAGGGAAAGCCCTTCCCTTTGCCACGGCTGTGGCGGCTCTGCGATAATTGGAGGCCAATGTCCGTATGTGCCGGACTTGTAAGTAATTGGGAGCTACTCACACTCTGGCCACACTTCTCTCACGGTCATAACGCTCTACTGCTCAGTCGCATCTGTGGCTTTCCTCGCGCAGCAATAGCAGAGAATCATGAGCAGGGCCTTACATGCTCCACACTACACTTTGTTCTCATTACTAGCATCAACAGCTTCAGTTGCTTTGTACTCATCAACAGCATCAACAGCTTCAGTCACTATAGGTTTCAGCACCTTTATAAGTCTTTGAATATCTGCACGAAGCTTTGGGTCTTGACTCGGTCCTATATTAGTGTCTTTTATTACTATAGCAAGCGCTTTGCCAATTGCCATATTGAGGACATTGGCATATGGCTGCTCATAACTATCGATTATCTGATATAAAGCCTTATAGAGACTTTCTTGGACTTGCCTTAACTTATTTCTCGCCTCCTCTTTCGCAGTCGCAGTGCTGACGGGCGCATCCCTTGTATCGCGCCATTCCAGGTATTTGGCCGCCTGAGTCGCGGAAGGGTTTTCTCCAGGTGAAGTACCATAAGCACCAGGTTGGGTGGCTTCGAGTAATTCTAACGTCAATGACAGTCCATGGGGCTCCGTAGCCATAGGATTCTCCTCCGTAACACACATTCAATTGATAGATGAACCATCTCGCCCAGTACAATAGCAATTCCTGCTTCCATGTCAATGGTGCCAATGCCCTCCATATATGGTGCCAAATGTTGTCCCCACAGTTCAGCTTTATCCACCCCTCCGTACGCGCAAAATCGAGAGCTGCAGCTCTGGCTGTGCAACAAGGTGCTCAAGTATCAGGCGGTAATCTTCGAGGATGCGGATGATAGTGGTAGCGTCAAAAAGTATCATTTTGTAGGTGCATAATCCCTCTATCCCTTGAGGACTGTTACGGATTGATATGGCCAGATCACAAGCGCTAACTCCCGCGGCTTGTGTCTCCAAAGCTTGAATCGTCAATGCCGGCAGTTCCAGCGTGTATTGCCGGGCATTTTGCATAGCAAACATCACTTGAAATAGGGCCTGACGATCAACCTGACACGTGCGTACGATCATACGTGCGAGATATTCAAAGGGAAGCTCCTGATGCGCATAGGTGTCCAGCGTTGTGGCACGGACCCGCCGGAGCACCTGGCGCAAGGAGGGATTCCCGCCGAGATGTGTGCGAAGAATCACCAAATTAGCAAACAGGCCAATCAGCCCCTCAGTGTCCTGGTACTGCCGGTTGGCCACGAGGGTACCCACACGAATGTCTTCTTGCCCTGTGTAGCTATATAACAGTACCTTGAGAGCAGCCATCAAGGTCATAAATAAGGTGGTGTCTTCTTGCTGACTCAGGCGTGTGAGAGCCGTAGTTAGCTCCTTAGGTAACTGGAAGGTCTGGCGTGCCGTGTGCAAGCTCAGCTCGGTAGGGGGAGGACGATCTGTAGGCAGTTCGAGAATGGGTAATGGAGCATGCAATTGCCGCTCCCAGTAGGCGAGTTGGGCCTTTCCTGCCTCGCTGTGTAACCACTGGCGCTGCCAGTGGGCATAATCCGCATACTGCACGGGCAGATCCGGCAGTGGCGACGCATGGCTCTGGCTGAAAGCCTCGTAGAGCACCGTTAGCTCATGCAATAGTACACCCCACGACCAGCCATCGCTAATGATATGATGCATGGTCAGGAGCAGAATATGCTCCTGCTCTCTGAGCTGTAGCAAACGCACTTGGCATAGAGGGCCGTTTTCCAGGTCGAAAAAATAGAGCGCTTCGGCTCGTATTAGCCGCTGCGCTGTAGCTTCCCGTTCGACCTGGGGCAAGGCGCGGAGATCTTCTACCGGTAAGGGCAAGCGCAGGGTTGGGGCGATCACCTGCGCTGGCTGCCCTGCAACGGTCGTAAAGGTGGTGCGCAGGGCTTCGTGGCGTTTGATAATTTCGTTGAAGCTCTGCTCCAGGGCTGTCACGTTAAGGGTACCCGTCAGACGCACTGCATACGGCATGTTTGAAAAGGGCGCACCGGGCAGCAACCGGTCGAGGCCCCAGAGATGTTCCTGAGTCATGGTCAGCGGCACCGCTCCCTCCCGTACCACAGTCTTCAGGGGAGAAGCAGGTAGGCTCTGCACCGCACGGCGGACCTCTTCAACGTGTCGCGCCAGGCCTGCCACCGTCGGCGCATCAAACAGTACCCGCAGTGGCATGTCCACCTGAAACACCTTACGGAGGCGCGACATTACCTGCACAGCTAACAGAGAATGGCCCCCTAGGGCGAAAAATTTGTCATGGATGCCAACGGATCCGACCTTAAGCACACGCGTCCAGATACCTGCCAGGATCTCTTGACTGGGAGTACTGGGCGCAACAAATGCCTCGGACAGCTGGGGCCGTTCTTGGCCAGGCACTGGGAGTGCCTGGCGTTCTACTTTACCATTCGGTGTGAGGGGTAAGGCGTCGAGCATCATGAAAGCCACTGGAACCATGTAGTCGGGCAGTTTCGTTTGCAGGAAATTGCGCATCTCGCGGATATCAGGTGTACACCCATGGTGCGGAACGCAATACGCTACCAGACGTCTATCGCCTGGTGTATCCTCCCGCGCCAGAACAACGGCTTGCCGAATAGCCGGATGGTACTCCAGGGTCGCCTCAATCTCTCCCAATTCGATGCGGTATCCGCGGAGCTTCACCTGGTTATCAAGGCGCCCGAGAAACTCGACGTTCCCGTCCGGCAGGTAACGCGCCAAGTCCCCGGTTTTGTACAGTCGCGTGCCTGGCATATGACTGAAGGGATTGGGAATAAACTTCTCGGCGGTTAGCGCTGGCTGATTGAGATAGCCCCGCGTTACACTGGCACCACCGATGCATAACTCACCCGGCACGCCAATGGGCACAGGTTGCAGATATGAGTCCAGCAGATAGAGCTGCACGTTAGCAAGCGGACGGCCCAGGGGAAGCGTCGGCGTTCCAGGTAGGTGTTGATCTTCTGCTACCTGATAGGTCAGGACCCCTACGGTGGCTTCCGTTGGGCCGTAGTGATTGAGGATAGCGCAGCCAGGCGCGAGCCTCTGGAAGCTCTCTACCCAGTCCGAACGGGAAGCTTCACCACCCAAGATCAACAATCGACGCGGTAATGCTTGCTCCGGGTGCGGAGAGGTTTGCAGCGCTGCGAGGTGGGAGGGAACGATCTTGAGATAATCAATGGCATGGCGTCTAAAATAATCAGCCATGCTATTAGGGTCAGTCACACATGCCTGAGACAGGACATGGAGACACCCACCAGTACACAAGGCGCTAAAGACCATGGTATTACCCAAATCTGCGGCAAGCGTGGAGACTGTCGCAAAGCTGGCGGGGTGTGACAGTGACAGACGCCGCGAGATACCCTGCAGATAGTTGCAGAGTTGGTGGTGCTCGACAGCCACTCCCTTGGGTATCCCCATAGACCCCGAGGTATAAAGTACATAGACCAGATTGTCTGGTGTCACCTTATGGGTCGGATTTGTTCCGCTCTCCTGGGCAATCAGTTCCCAGTCGGTGTCCAGGCAAACGATCTGTGTCTGAGGCTCGCTGAGCCCTGCGCTCAGCCGCTGTTGCGTCAACAACACTGATATCTGCGCATCCCGCAACATGAAAGTCAGCCGCTCCGGCGGATAGGCTGGGTCGAGAGGAACGTATGCCCCGCCCGCCTTGATGATGCCAAGCAGTCCCACCATCATCTCTAAGGAGCGCTCAACATAGAGCCCCACCAGCACCTCTGGTCCGACTCCTCGGGCTTGCAGGTAGTGCGCCACCTGATTGGCCCTGATGTTAAGCTCTTGGTATGTCAGCTCCTGGTCTTCAAACACCACAGCTACAGCGTCTGGGGTGCGTGCCACCTGCGCTTCAAACAACTGGTGGATACTCGTATCCTGGGGAGAGGCTAGAGAGCTATCATTCCACTCCTCAAGCAGTTGATGCCGCTCTGCCCGGGTTAAAATCGGGAGGTCTACGAGCCGCCGTGCGGGGTCGGTAACCATTCCTTCCAGCAGTGTCTGAAAGTGTCCTAGCATCCGGGTAATAGTCGCGGTATCAAAGCGGTGACATTGGTAACCGATCCGCAACATCAATTCTGGTCCTGGCACTGCCACCACGGTAAGAGGATAGTGCGTCCTGGAAACAACACGCGCGCGGTGGATCTCCAGGCTATTACTCCACTCCTGAACAGAAGTGCGCGCCGGGTAATTCTCAAAGACCAGGAGACTCTCAAACAGGGGCAGCCCCCGCGGCACACCACTCCATCCTTGCACCTGTACAAGGGGACTGTACTCGTATTGGCGTGCCTCCACCAGTTGCTGCTGGCGTTCCTGTAACCATGGGATAAGCAATGCTTTTGGATCCACCCATACCCGAACTGGTAGGGTATTGATAAACAGTCCAATCATGGACTCTACCCCTGCCAGGTCCGTTGGGCGACCGGCGACAGTAGCCCCGAAAACCACATCTTCCTGGCCGCTGTATCGGCTCAGGAGCAGAGCCCAGGCGCTCTGCACGAGTGTGTTCAAGCTCAATTGGTGTTGCTGTGCCAGCGCCTGCAGGGCAGCTGTTGCAGCCACTGAAAGTCTCCTCTGCTGCTCGGCGTGATCGGCATTCTGGCTGGAGGAGCTGCCATAAGCATTGCCGATAGGCAGCGCGGTCGGAGTAGTAAAGTCCTTGAGTGTCTGCTGCCAGAATAGCTCCGCTTGCGATAGATCTTGCCGCTGCAGCCAGGCAATGTAGTCCCCATATGGGCGCCCCACTTCCAGGTGCAGCTCACCATCTAGGCAGAGCGCGTCATATATCTGGAAGACTTCCCGCAAGACTATAGGCCGAGACCAACCATCCAACACCAGGTGATGCAGGGACCAGACAAATTGATAGGCGTTCTCACTCAGTTGATTAAGGGCTAGGCGCATCAGCGGCGCTTTGGATAGTACAAAACCCTGTGCTCGGTCTTCTGCAAGGAAAGCCTCAAGCTGCCGTTCCTGCTCGACCGCGGACGTACTCCGCCAGTCGTGCTGTCGCCAAGGGAGTTCTACATGCCTGTAGACAATCTGAAATGGCTCGTCACGCAGCTCCCAACTGAAGGCAGTGCGCAAAGCTGGATGCCGATCCAGGGCAAACTGCCAGGCTCGCTTGAAGGTCGAAACACGCAAATTGCCCTGTAGGATGCAGCTCCACTGCACGCTATACACGCCTGGTTCCGAGGCGCACAGCGTGTGAAAGAGTATCCCTTCTTGCATGGGCGAAAGGGGATAGATATCTTCGATGTTGTCTCGACCGTTAATGGTCATCTCCTTCGGCCGATGCGCCGAGGGCTGTTAGAAGCTCATCAAGCTCCTGTTGGCTCAACTTCATGTTCGGGAAGTCAGAGGGTGTAAAACCACGAGCGTCAGGAGCCTGACAGTGCACAATGATCGTGTGCAAGGCTTCTATGAAATGCTGGGCCAACTTCTCAATCGTGTCACGTCGATGCATACACTCGCTATAGATCCAATCGAGTAGCAGCTGCTCCCCAGCTAGGCGTCCATTGATTTCCAGTAGATAACGCCGACCTCCCCGCGGGCTACGAGGCGGTCCGCTGGTTTCTCGGGCCGAGCCAAAAAGCACTGGCCCAGACACTCTCTGATGATCCTGCCCCAGGTAGTTGAAACACACCTCGGCCGGCGCTAAGGACCGCAGCGCCTCAGTGACTTCTGGGTCCTGACTGAGATAACGCAGCACGCCATAGCCAATACCCCGCCTGGGAATGTGGCGCAACTGCTCCTTTATGGTTTTGAGCGCCTCCACTGGAGTAGTGGCAGGACTGAGCTGCAGACACACGGGAAAGAGAGTGGTGAACCAGCCCACTGTGCGCGATAAGTCAACACCTTCTATAACCTCCTCCCGCCCATGACCTTCCAGGTCAACCAGCAAAGAATGCTCTCCAGTCCAGCGAGTAAAAGCTTGCACCAGAGCCGTCAATAAAGCGTCATTTATTTGGGTTTGATAGGTCTGTGGTACGTCCTGCAGCAGGGTATGGGTCTCTGCGGTGCTCAGCGATACAGACACCGTACGAGCCACTGCCACCGTGTTAGCCCCCCCTGGATAGTCGACTGGCAGACGACCGGCGTGGGCGCGAGGTGCTGTGAGCCAGTAGGTGATCTCCTGGCGCAACTCAGCCGATTGTGCATAGGCGGCCAACCGCTCGGCCCAGTGCTTGAACGAGGTAGTCTTGGGAGGAAGTTGTATCCTCTGACCAGCGCTGAGTTGCTGGCAGGCCATCTGCATGTCCTCCAGCAAGATCCGCCACGAGACGCTATCTATCACCAGATGATGGATGATCACCAGCAAGCGAGGCGGCTTGTATGGACCACAATCAAAGCAAGCGATGCGTACGAGAGGACCCTGGACGAGGTTCAGGCTCGCCTGAAGCTGTGCAGCTACCTCGGTTATTCTCATACCTTGTTGCTCTTCTGATAGCGCCGACAGATCGACCCGCATACACAGCGAAGATGCCTCAGGGTGTACAATAGCCTGCTGCCAGCCGTCTGCCTCCCGCCTGAAGCGGGCGTGAAGCATGTCGTGGTGTATGAGCAAATGCTGTACCGCCTGCTCCAGTGCAGAGCCGTCCAGCGGTTGCCGTACCTCCAACAACATCGCTTGATTCCAATGATGAGCGTCAGCCATCTCCTGCTCGAAGAACCAATGCTGGATGGGAGTTAAAGGTGCTGTACCAAGCACCAGGCCTTGTTCCGCCTGGATAGCTGGGGTGAGGCGCGCCACAGTCGCCAGCTCAGCGACCGTCTGCTGTTGAAATAGCTGCTTCGAGGTGAGCCGGAGGCCGGCTTGATTCGCTCTGGCAATAATCTGAATGCTGAGAATCGAATCCCCACCCAATGCAAAAAAGTTGTCGTGGATACCAACTTGCTCCAGCTTCAGCACTTCAGCCCAGATGCCAGCGAGCATACGCTCTGCTGGGGTACGTGGAGCAACGAAGACCCCTGATGCCCGGAGCTTTGCCATATCCGGCGGGGGTAAGGCCTGGCGATCTACCTTCCCATTGGGGGTCATAGGAAGGTTCTCAAGCACCACGAAGGCAGAAGGGACCATGTAGTCAGGCAGTTTTTCTTTGAGAGCACGGCGTAAGTATTGTACGAATTCCCGGGACAACCTCTCCTGCAGAGGCTTGTTGACATAGTCGCTCCAGGGTTTCATGTGCAGAGGTTCTGCAAAGAGAGATACGACGGTTGTCGACTTTTCCGACCCTGCAGTTGGACGGCGTCTGAATACAGCATCATAGCTGCCATCCATCCTGCCCGCCGACCAACTGATGTCGACGTCATAAGGTAACTCGGAGCTTAAGCTCCACAGCTGCTCAGGAGCTATGCCATCCTGCGGAAGTGTCGCGAGAAATTCCTGTAGATGGCCCCCCTCCTCAGTCTCAGCAGCGCTGGCGAGCCATTCTAGAATGCCGACGTCTGTCTGGACACGCGCATTGGGCACGTCTCGCAGCCCAATGAGATCTGGCTGCGTCTCTGCCAACAACCGGTAGACAGTCTCCAGGGTGAGGTTCTCTTTCCGCCAGTCCAGCCACTGTGGCTCGAATACGCGCAAATCCTCCGCTCCTACATGCAGTATCACATCGTAGCGGAATCTGTTGAGCTCATTGCGATGACGACCGCGTTTTGGCTGGATCTGTACATAGCTAATCTGTGGGAAATGCCGCTTCAGGGCCATAAAGAAGGCCGGATCGATAACCAGCTCCTCCTCTTGCGCGACGCTCTGTTGTATACGCTGCTGCAAATGGACGCGCGACAGCGAGGAGGGGGCTCGATAGTATTGCACAGATGCATGGTAGGCTTTCAGCAACGGCAGGCTGCGGACATCGCCCACAAAGATAAAGCCGCCAGACCGCACCGTGTGCACTGCACCCTGCAGGACACGCAAGAGATAATCAATACTGGGAAAGTACTGCACCACCGAGTTGAGAATGACTGTATCAAAGGCTTCGGTTGCGATGCCTTCAAAGTCCTCCGCCTTCTTATGGATGAGGGTCACATGTTCCAAGCCATCTATGGATCCCTTGACTTGCTGGAGATACCGCAGCGCTGCCGACGAGAAATCTGTGCCCCAGTATTCTGCGCAGTGAGGAGCAACACGGGACAGCAGCAGACCAGTGCCGCAACCGATTTCCAGCACCCGGTGTGGTTGCAGAGCTAGAAGCCGCTCCACGGTGGCGTCTACCCACTCGCGCATGTCTTCTGCGGCAATGGGCAAGCCTGTGTAGCTGCTGTTCCAACCCGTAATATTAAATGTGAGATCCTGATGCGCCGACGTTTGACCATAGATATCTTCGAAGAGAGCCTGCCAACTGGAGAGGCGCTCACCTGCCTGTACGTCCACCTGTGCGCGCAAGTCCATACTGCTGGGGTTGGGAACCACATAGGCTATTAACCGTCTATCGCCAGGCTGGTCCTCGCGAGCAACAACGATGCTCTCCTGTACAACTGGGAGTCCTCCGAGCACGGCCTCGATTTCCCCGGGCTCAACGCGAAAACCGCGGATCTTGACCTGTTGATCAAGACGGCCGAGGAATTCGAGGTTCCCATCGGATAGATAACGCGCCAGGTCACCGGTTTTGTACAGACGCGCTCCCGGTCTCTCGCTGAAGGGGTGGGGAATGAACTGCTCGGCGTTGAGCTCCGGACGGTCGAGGTACCCTCGCGCTAGTCCAGCACCGCCTATGTATAGTTCGCCAGGAATCCCCATAGGTACAAGCTGCATATTGGCATCGACGAGATACACTTCATAGTCACGTATTCTGATGCCAATCGGTGTGCGGCGGTCTGGTTCGGTTGCCGAGCAGAAAGAAAAGAACGTTGCACAGATAGTGCTTTCGGTTGGTCCATAACCGTTCACAATGCGCATCTGCTCTGAGAGATTGCGAAACCGTTGCAGGAGACCTTGTTTGATGGGCTCAGTACCAACGAGGATGCGATTGAGCGCTATCTGAGCATGTTGCTGCTCAAGGTGACTGGCAACCTCGGATAGCAGTGCCGGGGGTATATAGGCACTGGTAATATGATAGCTAACCAGGTAACGGGCTAACTGTTGAGGCTCCGAGAGGATTTCTGGCACGATGATGTGTAGTGTGCCGCCAAAGCACAGCATTGAAAAGCATTCCCACACGGAGACATCAAAACCGAAGGGGCAGACCGCCGTGCCTCTCCAATCTTTTCCGCCCGGGGCAACATGCTCGAACCCATACAATAATGCCAGAACCTGGCGCTGCTCGATCATTACTCCCTTGGGTTTGCCAGTCGACCCCGACGTGTACATCACATACGCCAGGTTCTCAGGGCTCACCCCACTCATGGGGTTTGCGATGCTCTGTTGTATGATATGTTCCCAGTCTGTATCCAGGCAAACCAGACGCAACGCCTGCTCAGGGAGGTGAGTAACGATCTTCTGCTGCGTCACCAACACTGATACCTGGATATCTGACAACATGAAGGCGAGGCGTTCTTTAGGGTATGCCGGATCCAACGGCACATACGCTCCCCCGGCCTTGAGAATGCCCAGTAATCCCACCACCAACTCCAGCGAGCGTTCCATGCAGAGGCCAACGCATACTTCCGGTCCTATCCCCAAAGCCCGCAGATAATGCGCCAATTGATTAGCTCTCCGATTGAGAGCCGCATAGGTCAACTGCTGTTCGTTGCAGACCACCGCCACGGCGTCGGGCGTCTGCTCCGCCCATGTCTCAAAAAGTTCATGGAGACACGTATCCTGCGGAGCATCCGTTATGGTGTGACTCCACTCCTCAAGGATATGATATCGTTCGGCTTCCGTTAAGAGTGGCAGGTCTGCCAGCCGATGTTCCGGGTGGGTAACGATGCCTTCTAATAAGGTCTGGAAATGTCCCAGCATCCTAGAAATCGTGGTGTGGTAAAAGAGGTCAGTCGCATATTCCACTGTCCCTTTCAACCCCTGCTCGGTGTCTCTCATAGACACCGTCAGATCAAACTTGGCTGTGCCACTCTCTACGTCCATCTGATCGAGCGTTAAACCAGGAAGTTGTAGAGCTAGCCGTGGGGTATTCTGCAGTGCGAACATCACCTGCACCAGTGGCGCATGGCTAGGACTCCGCTCGAGCAACAGTTCATCCACCAGTGTCTCGAAGGGCAGGTCCTGGTGATCATACGCATCCAGGGCTACGTCACGTACCTTGCCAAGCAGCTCTCGAAAACGCGAATTGCCCCCCATATTGGTACGCAGGGCTAATGTGTTGACGAAGAAACCAATCAAGGCCTCTGTCTCGACCCGTGTCCGGCCCGCAATAGGTGCACCTATAAGAAGGTCTTCCTGGCCTGTATAACGGTAGAGCAATGTCTTGAAGGCCGCCAAGAGGGTCATGAACAATGTGACCCCTTCTTGCCGGCTCAGGGCCTTGAGGGCTTCCGTGAGATACTGAGGGAGCACGAAAGATTGACATGCCCCTCGAAAACTCTGAAGAGGCGGGCGGGGACGGTCAGTAGGCAACTCGAGTACAGGGAGGTTCCCGCCGAGTTGCTGTTTCCAGTAGGTAAGCTGTGCCTCAAGAGTAGCTCCTTGCAGCCACATACGCTGCCAGAGCGCAAAGTCGCCGTATTGGAGAGGTAGCGCTGGCAGCGGGGCAGGCTTGCCAGTAGAGAAGGCGGTATAGAGAGCTGTAAGTTCCCGAAAGAAGACATCGAAGGACCAGCCATCAAAGACAATATGGTGCATGTTCAGCAGGAACACATGTTCCTCATCAGCAAGACGCAGCAGCTTGACGCTCCACAAAGGACCGTGTGCCAGGTCAAATGATTGCCAGCTCTCTGCGGCAGCCCCTTGCTGCACTGCAGCCTCTCGCATGACATCTGGGATCGCTCGCAGATCCTCCACTAGCAATGTCAGAGGGAAGGCTGGGACAATGACTTGAACCGGCTGTCCATCCTGCGCTGGAAAGATGGTGCGCAGGATTTCATGACGCCGCACAATTTCATCCAGGCTCTTCTCCAGTGCGGATACGTCGAGGACGCCCGTGAGGCGCAAGGCTATGGATAGATTATAGGTGGGACTACCGGGCTCTAGTTGATCGAGGAACCAGAGGCGTTGCTGGGCGTAGGAAAGCGGCAATGGGCCATCCCTGGGCATAGGCTGTAGAGGCAGGACCTTCAGGCTCGGCATACCCTGACGGGCTGTCTCGATACTCTTTGCCATACCTGCCACAGTAGATGTCTCAAAAAAACTGTGCAGAGACACCTCGAGGTGTAGAGTTTCCCGCATACGGGAAATAAGCTGTGTGGCCAAGATGGAGTCTCCCCCCAACTGGAAGAAGTCGTCATGGATGCCTATTCGCTCGATGTCAAGCACTTGTGCCCACAACCCCGCGAGCAGCTCCTCGATAGGTGTGCGTGGAGTGGTATCGCCTCTGTACATTGTGCCCTGTTCCGGGCTGGTAGCTGTCAGGCCGAGTTTTTCGGCCATGCCAAGACGCTGCACTTTACCAGTAGGGCTTTTCGGGAGATCTCTTACAATATAGACTTGTTGCGGCATCTTAAATGCAGCCAGGCGCGTCGCGACAAACAAGCGTATATCATGCTCCGTAGCCATAGTATTCTGATGCAACACCACGGCGGCAGCGATATCCTCT
>Ga0075429_100002894_pt1 | contig 14550 bp, 12 predicted proteins | sample RhiMetdeltSRZDD3_FD_75295 | JGI IMG/M metagenome (GOLD analysis project Ga0075429, IMG submission 75295) | Populus rhizosphere microbial communities from Tennessee, USA - Rhizosphere MetaG P. deltoides SRZDD3 | ecosystem: Host-associated > Plants > Roots > Rhizosphere > Soil | place: USA... | reverse complement strand
GGAGAATGTAAAAATGATTTTGAAAGAATTGAGAAAGCTATAGCGAAGGCTGAATTGTTGAATTGTGTCATTGTTTTGAAGGGGCATCATACGTTCATTGCTTGTCCAAATGGCAAAGGCTATTTTAATAACACGGGTAATGCGGGTATGGCAACGGCAGGCAGTGGTGATGTGCTTACAGGAATGCTAACGGGCTTATTAGCGCAAGACTATTCTTCAGAAGAAACGGCAATACTTGGTGTATACTTGCATGGGTTGGCCGGCGATCTAGCAGCAAAAGAATATTCGCAGGAAGCAATGATAGCTGGTGATATAATCGATAATATTGGCAATGCATTTAAACAACTCGAAACATGAAAAGGCTCTTAACATTAATTATCTTAGTTTTCGCCTTCTTTATTTCATTTTCACAAAAAGACAATACACTTAATTATCCTTTGCCCGATAGCGTAAAAGCAGGTTCTTTTCTTGCTGATATTTCCGTTTTGCCAATAGTAACGAACAAAGAGATTTCAATCGGTATTAAGACTGATGTTGTCAAACTTTCTCTTGAAGCTCACAAAAAAGAAAGGGAGATCGTTTTCGAATTTCCCCCGGGTTCTACGGTGATGGCTACTGGCATTGCTATAAAAAAAGAGAAAGATGAATTCAGCTGGAAGTATAAATGGACAGAAAAAGAGAATTATAAATTAATGATCGCAACCGCCGGAGATTCCGCAGGAAATTTTGCCTTGTATTCAGGCTATGTTTTTTTACCCAAAGAAAAGAAATGGAAGCTGATCGGAACCTGTAAGATATCGGGACAATGGAATACAATTAACCAACCTGCTGTTTTTACTTCCAGGACAAGGACTCTTCAAATAAAGATAAATGAGGTTTGGTGCCAGCGGCGAAATGGTTCATGGAAAAATCTATCAGAGAATAAAGATCCTTTACCTATAGTAAATCTTTATTCTCATGTTGATAGTTTGGAGCAATTAAGTGGAGATAAAAAATATATTGAATATGCTCTACAGACAAGTGGCCGATTTCACAGGGATAGTTTACTATATAAAGAACATAATGGTATCTATTACGCAAAAATGAAAGAAGGTGCGGGTCGGCAGGTTTCTGTCAACGATACGGTTACTGCTTTTTATAAGGGCTATTTGTTTGGTGATCTGTCTGTATTCGATGAAACAAAAGATAAGCCTGCAACCTTCCCTCTAAAAAGATTGATCATGGGATGGCAAATTGGGGTTCCCTTATGTAAAATTGGTGGTAAGATCAAGATTATTATTCCTTCTGATCTTGCCTATTCTATTCGGACAAGGGCAGCAAAAATTCCACCCAATAGTATTTTGGTTTTTGAAATTGAAGTAGTGGATGCAAAAGCACAGGCTAATTGATTCTAATCTATTGGGATTTTTAGCATTTAGTTTATTACATTTACAAAAAATACAGCACATGAAAATATTTGTTGCCGGCTTGCCCTATGACCTTGATGATGCAGAACTTGAAGAGATATTTGAAAAATTCGGCAAAGTGGTGTCGGCAAAAGTGGCTATGGACAGAGAAACCGGTAAAAGCAAAGGTTTTGGTTTTGTAGAAATGCCAAATGAAGTGGAAGCAAAAGATGCAATTGAAAGTCTCAATGATATTTCTCTCGGTAAAAAACCCCTGATAGTTAAACAAGCTGATGACAAACCTGGTGGTGGTGGTTCCCGTGACGGTGGTTCATACGGCGGAGGAGGTGGTGGTTATCGTGGCGGTAGTGGTGGCGGCGGTGGTCGTCATGGAAGACCGGGACCCCCGAGAGACCGTGGTCGCTATTGATCTTTCCCAGCAAAAATTTATTCACAAATCATTGCTTCTATTTATTGAAGCCTTCTATTCTTTACTTTTAGCCCCCGCTAAAAATTAATATCCTGTTAACTAACCAGTAATATTTCCGAAACGTTTCTCTTATTTATTTGTGCCATTCAAAACCTAACAACAAATGAAAAAAACTTATCTGCTATTGGCTGGCATTATTGTGTTAGCATCTTGTACAAAAACTTTCCAGGAACCACAGGCGGCCGATGAAGAAATTGCAACCGCCGCGGGGGGAAATTCTAATCATGAATCGGCAACATTTGGCGAAGCAGGAATGATCGATCTTGGGGAAAGTGGTGCTGCCGAGATCAGCGCATTTGATCCGCATACTAAGAAACTTTTTGTTGTAAATAATACAGCTGGTAATAACCGGATCGACGTAGTTAACCTTTCAAATCCATCTGCTCCCGTGTTGATCACCACCATCCCGATTTCTATTTATGGCGGATTGGTAAATAGTGTCTATGTAAAAAATGGAAAACTTGCCGCAGCCATTGAAGCAACGGTTAAAACAAATGCAGGAAGGGTTGTTGTATTCAATACAGAAACATATGCTGAAATAGCGGTAAGAACAGTTGGCTCTTTACCTGATATGGTTACTTTTTCACCAGATGGAAAACTGATTCTTATTGCCAATGAAGGAGAGCCGAATGATGCATATACAATTGACCCTTTAGGAACTGTTTCTATTATTGATGTTGAAAATAACTATTCGGTAACGACACTTGATTTCGGCAGTTTTGCATCACAAGCCGCGCAATTGAAAGCAAATGGTCTTAGAATTTTCGGACCTAACGCAAGCTTTGCACAGGATATAGAGCCGGAGTATATCGCTGTCTCTGCCAACTCGAATACGGCATGGGTTACATTGCAGGAAAATAATGGACTGGCAAGAATCGATCTTCGAACAAAAACTATTAAGTCAATATTCCCTCTTGGGTTTAAGAATTTCAATCTTGAAATGAATGCGATTGATCCTAGTGATCAGGATGGAGCTATCGGTTTATTGGCTCCATGGCCGGTAAAAGGAATTTATTGCCCTGATGGAATAGCGGTGCATCCGCATAGTGGAATACCTTATGTATATAGTGCCAATGAAGGCGATGCAAGAGAATGGGCAGGCTTTGTTGAGAATGTAAGAGTAGGTAATGCGGCCTATGTTCTTGATCCGACAGCTTTTCCTAATGCCGCAACAAACTATAAACCTAATTCAAAACTTGGTCGTTTGAATGTTACCAGAACATTGGGCGATACAGATGGCGATGGTGATTATGATGAAATATATGCACAAGGTGCAAGATCGTTTAGTATCTGGAATGGTAATACAGGTGAATTAATATTTGACAGTAAAAATGATTTAGATGTCAGGGCAAAAGCGAACAATAAATATGTTGACAGCCGCAGCGACGACAAATCAACAGAACCAGAAGGAATAACAATTGGAAGAGTTGGAAACAAAAACCTTCTGTTTGTTGGAATGGAAAGATCTGATGCCGTTGCCGTATATGATATTACTGATCCTGATAGTCCTGTTTATTTGCAATGGTTAAATTGCGGCGTTGGGCCTGAAGGTGTTTTATTTGTTAATGCAAGCGAAAGCCCGAATGGTAAAGGGCTTTTAATAGTAAGCAGCGAAGTTGACGGTATTGTAAAAATATTTACGACATTATAAATCTAGTTTTATTTTGTTATAAGGAAATACCCGGTTATTTGCCGGGTATTTTTATTTTGAAGGATTTATAATTGTTGCCAGTATCTTATTTTAATTATGGCATGATCCTCTAATCAATAAACTGACCCTTCTTTAAGTAAATCAAAACAGGTAAATTGTTATCTTACGGTAAATATCACATCATGGCAAATCCGCATCATCGTAAAAAACATAAAGCACATTTAAAACAATTTCAGAACAGGATCGCAAGCCAGACAGGAGAATCGAAAGAAAAGGCAAAGGCAAGTTCTGTATTTGCCGTCGGCGGCGCTGTGGTGGGCTTGGCCGTTTTATATTTCGCTACACAAGGCGATTTCGTTTGGGCACTTGGTGGCGGTGTTATTGGTGCCGCTGTTGGGTATTTAATCGGAAAGAATATTGATAGAGCAGCAAAGAAATAGTTTTATTTGTATCGCTTGCCGTGTTTTACAACTATATCCACTTTTTGTAAAAGATTTATGTAGCGCAATACATCACCACGCACTGCAATAATATCTGCATATTTTCCCTCACTTATGGTTCCCACTTTATCCTCCACACCCTGGAAAACAGAAGGCCAGTAAGTGGCTGCTTTTATTGCAAGCATCGGGTCCACTCCCATTTCTCTTACCCAAATATCAAGCTCATTCCATGTACTCTGGCTGTGGAATTTCATTGGAATACCAGAGTCTGTTCCTATCATCATGATAACTCCTGATTCTTTTAATTGTGAAATTTTTTTCTTTAATGTTGGTTTTCGGTATGGTGTTACCTGGAAATAAGAAAGCTCCGATGGTTTTGAAATAGATTTCCTGATATCCTGAATAATACTGTCTGGCAATCCCACTTTCCATGAAGGATCATCTAGATGCTCCTGGTTTTTTAAAACGTAATCATAATTAAAAAGACCTTCAACTGTTGGTGTCCAAAAAAGTTTATTGTTACTGTTGGCGGTTCTTTCTTTTATCATTTCCATAATATCATCAGGATACTCCGGAGCTGTGGCAAGACCGGTATGCTCAAAACAATCCACACCGGCCTTTAATCCTCTTCTTATTTCTTCAGGACGATGAGAATGCGCTACAACTTTCAATTTGTTCTTATGTGCCTCATCTACTACTGCCATCACTTCGTCCATAGTCATCTGGTCCTGGTCAATAAGTTTTATACAATCCACTCCTGCTTTTGCCAGCCTCTGCACTTTGCTTCTTGCATCATCCACGCCCTTTACTCCCCAACGAAATTGTTCTGTACCGGGATAGGGAGCATGCTGGATGAATGGTCCACTTACATACATGGTTGGTCCGTCAATTTTTCCTTTATTAATATCATCCCTTACGCCAATACTTTCTTCCAATGGCCCGCCAAGATCTCTTGCGCTGGTAACACCGGCAAGCAATAATTGTTTTGCAGAAGCAGGCATGATAACACTGCGAAATAATGGCGGATATTTTTTATCCCAATATGCATAATCAGAATGGCCGTCGATCATCAGGTGCACATGCATATCCCAAAGACCGGGTAATACACTCATGCCTTCAGTAGAAATGATTTCATAATCGTTTGGTACCTGCAGCGATCCCACTTGTCCCACTTTTACAATCTTCTCCCCTTCTATCAGTATCACAGAATTCTTTACTGGTTCTCCGCCATACCCATCTATAAGTGTACCGCCGACAAGAGCTTTTTTGTTTTGTGCCGAGATAACAATTGCAGAAAATAAAAGCAGGGAGGCAAGAAAAAGTTTTCTCATAGTCGTGTAGTTATGGAAATAAAGATAAACTATCTATAAATCATGAATCTTATTCCTGGTATAAAACCGAACAACTGAACGGCTCTACTAAAAGACTTGGTCCCCCAACACTAGTAACCTCAAATTTGTTATCCCATATGGCTGCTTTCCATTGCCCGGCAGCAGGAACGCCAATAGTTCTTTTCGTTCTCCCATTTAAGATAACAAGTATTTTTTTCCAGGGATCATTTAAATGTTGTCCGTTAAGAAGGTATACTACCAGGTCTTTTTGGCCCTTGTCGAGAAATTGAATATTGTCATGTATTTGTTTTGCATCAGTCATTCTGAAAGCAGGATGTTCCTTTCTCAATTTGACCAGTCCCTTTACAAATTCAAATATTTCATTGTTCTTTGTTTTTAAACTCCAGTCAATTGCATTGATACTGTCGGATGATTCAAAACTATTCTCCACTCCTTTTTTGCTTCTTAAGAATTCGGTGCCGGCATGTAAAAAAGAAATTCCCTGTGAGGTCAATACAATTGACAGGGCAAGTTTGTCCATTTCGATTCGTTCAGCTTTTGTTGCATCGTTTGCAGAAACAGCCAGTTTATCCCAAAGCACAAGATTGTCGTGACACTCGGCATAGGTGATCGTATTCCAGGGCTGCGCAGCATATGCCGCTTTTGAATAATTCACTTTTGTATAGTCTACCTGCGGATGTTTGCAGGAAGCAACAATTCCAAATTTTATGCTTTCTTCCATGCCCTGTTTGCCACTTACAAAACCTTTGTCATCATGTTCAAATACACTTCCTTTTATTCCATCACGGATATCATCACTGAAAACAGCTATACGATCAAGTTTGTATGCATTCTTTTTTAATGCCCGTAGTGAATCAGGTAAGGGCGATGATCCCGCCGTCCACCCTTCGCCATACAATAAAATATCCGGTCTTATCTTATGAAGTTCCCTTGAGATCAGGTTCATGGTTTCAATATCATGCACACCCATCAGGTCAAATCTGAAACCATCGATATGATATTCCTTTACCCAATACAAAACCGATTCAAGCATGAACTTCCTCACCATATATCTTTCACTTGCTGTTTCATTGCCACATGCTGTTGCATTGGAAAGTTTTCCATCTTTTGTATGCCTGTAATAATAGCCCGGTACTAGTTGATTGAAATAAGAATCCTGAGTTAGCCTTGTATGATTGTACACAACATCCATCACTACTCTGATCCCATTTTGATGAAATGCCTGCACCATTTGTTTAAATTCTTTGATTCTTGTCACTCCATCATAAGGATTGGTAGAATAGGAACCATCAGGTACATTGTAATTCAGTGGATCATAGCCCCAATTATATTGTGGTTTATCAGGTTTGCTTTCATCAATTGAGTAAAAATCAAAAACCGGTAACAAGTGTACATGTGTAATTCCCAGTTCTTTTATATGATCAAGCCCCGTTGAAAACCCTTCGGCATTTTTTGTTCCTGTTTCTGTAAGACCCAAATATTTTCCTTTATGCTTAATTCCGGAATTTGGATGTATGCTAGCATCTCTTACATGCAGCTCATAAAGTATGGCATCAGTTTTATTTTTGAATTCTGGGCTTTTATCATTTTCCCAGCCGGGAGGATTTGTTTCTTTCAAATCAATCACCACTGCTCTTTTACCATTCACGCCAACAGCTTTTGCATAAGGATCAGGAACTTCATTTAACCATTTGCCATTTATCTGAACCCTGAAAACATAGAATTTTCCTATTTGATCTCCGGCCACCGTAATGGTCCATGTTCCATCAGCACCTTTATTCATATCGAGCTTTCCTGTCTGTATTTCATCATCGCCTCCATTATAAAATATTAGCTGGGCTTTTTCGGCTGTGGGCGTCCAAATTCGAAAAGTTGATTGATTCTTTGAATAAGTGAGTCCAAGATCATTGCCTTTATAAACAGGATAAGCATCATAAATGCTTTTTTGTGCTTTTGCCGGGAATATATAAAGAAGCCAGCTAATGATCATAAGGGTTACTTTCATTCGATCGAGATTAAATTTAATAAACGGATATCTCTTCTACTAACAAATGTGAGGAGAAATTTTAGAAAAAATATGCAAGGTGATATTTAATCGTGTAAATTGACACCCAATTAAAAACGATTGAAATCATGGGCGATTTCCAGATCAAAAAGCAGCCAAAACAATATGATGTAGTAATTGTGGGATCAGGTGCCGGAGGTGGAATGGCGGCATATGCATTGTCAAAAGAAGGTTTAAGTGTTTGCCTTCTTGAAGCAGGTTACATGTATGATCCACAAAAGAATATTACCCAATTAAAAAATCCCTGGGAAAGCCCTCGTCGCGGAGCTTCAACAAAGCTTCGTCCATTTGGAGATTTTGATGCGAGTTATTATGGGTGGGATATTGAAGGGGAACCTTATACAAAAGCTTCTGGAACTGATTGGCTGTGGTGGCGTGCAAGAATGCTTGGTGGCAGAACAAATCACTGGGGTCGGATATCTCTTCGTTTCGGCCCTAAAGATTTTAAAAGAAAAAGCATTGATGGTCTTGGTGATGATTGGCCAATTGGCTATGAAGATATCAAACCATACTATGATAAGATTGATGAGTTGATCGGCATATTTGGAACAAATGAAGGATTGGAAAACGATCCTGATGGAGTTTTCTTACCGCCTCCGAAGCCACGTTTACATGAACTCTTTATAAAACGTGCAGCTGAACAAGCACAAGTAAAAGTGATTCCATCACGCCTTTCTATTCTTACCAAAAAAATAAAAAGCACAACTGATGATCGTGGCGCTTGTTTCTTCTGTGGACAATGTAACAGGAACTGCAGTATGGCAAAAGCAGATTTTTCTTCTACAAATGTTCTTATTTATCCTGCATTAAAGACCGCCAAAGTAGATGTTGTTGCAAATGCAATGGCCCGTGAAGTGCTGACAAACAAAGAAGGTCTTGCCACTGGTGTATCATACATAAATAAAGAAGATATGAGCGAATACCAGGTAAGCGGCAAGGTTGTTATCGTGGCGGCTGGTGCTTGTGAATCTTCAAGACTTTTATTGAATTCAAAATCTCAAAGACATCCAAACGGTCTTGCAAATTCTAGTGGAGTTGTTGGAAAATATTTACATGATTCAACCGGCGCTGCGCTTGGTGGATACCTGCCAACTTTGTTTGGCCGCAAAAGATATAATGAAGATGGTGTTGGCGGCCTGCATGTTTATTCACCCTGGTGGTTAGATAATAAGAAACTTGATTTCCCTCGTGGTTATCATATTGAGTATTGGGGTGGCATGGGTCAGCCTGCTTATGGGTTTATGGGTGGCATTGAAAGTTTCAATGGAAAATATTTGGTGAATGGTGTGAAGAAAGAGGCGGGTGGTTATGGCAAATCATTGAAAGAAGATTATCGTTATTTCTATGGCGCCAGTGTCGGTATGGCTGGTCGTGGTGAAGCGATACCTAGAGAAGATAATTATTGCGAGATCGATCCGAATGTTGTTGATAAATTTGGTATCCCGGTTTTAAAGTTCAATGTAAAATGGAGTGACTATGAAGTGAAGCAGGCAAAACACATGAAAGAAACTTTCAAAGAGATCATGCATAATATGGGCGCAGTTATTACATGGGGTGCAAATGACGATGAAAAAAATCAATACGGATTGGCCAAGCCTGGCGAGATCATTCATGAGGCCGGCACAGTTCGCATGGGAAGCAGCGCAAAAAATTCTGCATTGAATAGCTGGAACCAGGCACATGATTGTAAAAATCTTTTTGTGGTTGATGGTGGCGCATTCACATCACAGGCAGATAAGAATATTACATGGACGATCTTAGCTCTTTCAATGAGAGCTTCAGACTATATAGTAAGTGAATTAAAGAAAAATAATTTATAATACCAGCTTATAGCTCATAGCTATTGGCTCATAGCTTTTTTTATATGAAAAGAAGAGAATCGCTAAAGTTAATTGTTACCGGTGCAGTGGCTGTACCGGCAGTTGTTGCAGGCTGTGGCCCTGATGAAAAGAAAGCTGAAGTGGCTGCCGCGAACCCAACATTTACTATTGATCGCAACCCTGCTGAAATAGAAAATGAGAAGCGAATATTGGCAATGCCTAAGTTTTTTACCGATCATGAAATGGCAACGATTGCTATTCTTTCTGATATTATCATTCCTAAGGATGAGGTAAGCGGCAGTGCAACGGATGCAAAAGTGCCTGAATTCATTGAGTTCATTGTAAAAGACATGCCAAATCATCAAACACCATTACGGGGTGGTTTGCGCTGGTTGGATATGCAATCCCTCAATCGCTATAACAATGCATTCAAAGATTGTTCAAAGGAGCAGCAGATAGAATTGATTGATCAAATTGCTTACCCGGCAAAAGCAAAACCTGAAGTGGCGCAGGGTGTTTCTTTTTTTAACAAGATGAGGGATATGGTGGCAACAGGGTTTTATACTTCACAGATCGGTGTAAAAGATATTGGATATATGGGGAATGTTCCTACTCAATGGAATGGTGTGCCTGATGATGTATTAAAACAATACGGACTTGCTTATACCGAAAAAGAATTAAAAGAATGTATCAGCTTTGAAAAGCCTACAGCTTAAAATATTTCATAATTTTGATCTATAACCTTTTAATTTTTCCATATGAATAATCAATCAAGAAGAAAATTCATAAGAAATGCATCTGTCGCAGGTGCGGGTTTCTTCATCGTACCACGTCATGTTGTTGGTCGCGGTTTTGTTGCGCCAAGTGATAAACTACGCATCGCCGGCATTGGTGCTGGTGGTAAAGGAACAAGTGATCTTGCCGAATTTGCCAAAAGCCCCAATGTAAGTATTGTGGCCTTATGTGATGTTGACGACAGGCAAGCTGTGAAATCGAGAACAAACTTTCCGAAAGCTCCATATTATAAAGATTTCAGAGTAATGCTGGAGAAGGAAAAAAATAATATTGATGCAGTTTCAGTATCAACTCCCGATCATACCCATGCTGTTGCTACCATCGCTGCGATGCAATTAGGTAAACACGTGTATACACAAAAGCCATTGACGCATGATATTTATGAAGCGAGAATGTTAACTGAAGCGGCAAAAAAATATAAGGTAGTTACACAGATGGGTAACCAGGGTGGCTCGGGTGATGGTGTGAGGCAAGCAAAAGAAATGTACAATGTCGGAATGATCGGTGATATAATAGAAGCCCATGCATGGACCAACAGACCCATTTGGCCACAAGGGGTGCCAAAACCCACAGGCAACCATCCCGTACCAAATGAATTAGATTGGGATTTATGGTTGGGCACTGCTCCAAAGACGGATTATAATCCGGCATATGTACCATTCAATTGGCGTGGTTGGTGGGCTTATGGTACAGGTGCTTTGGGCGATATGGCCTGCCATATCATGGATCCCATTTACCGCATACTTCCGATAGATTATCCTTCTTCTGCTGAATGTAGTATTGCTGACCAATGGACGGGAATGAACAGTGAGGCTAATAATATTGATAGCTGCCCCACATCTTCCATTATACACCTTAATTATCCAAGAAAAGATAAGCCGGGAAATATCAAAGTATCATGGCACGATGGCGGCTTGTTGCCCCAACGTCCTGATGAATTATTACCCGGAGAGGCATTTGGTAACTGGGATGGAGGTGTATTATTAGTTGGCACCAAAGGAAAAATGTTGATGGATTGCTATGGCGCAAATCCAAGACTTTTACCATCTCTGCTGATGAAAGAAAAAGCAATGCCGAAGCCAACAATTAAAAGAGTTCCTGAAGGTCATTACCTGCAATGGGTGAATGCCTGTATTGCAGGTTATGGTAAAGGAGAGACCAGTTCTCCATTTGAATATGCCGGACCATTTACCGAAAGCATTTTAATGGGTAATCTGGCCATCAGAAGTGCCATGCGTATTGATCCAACTGTAAGCGGATGGGGTAAGTCTAAATTTACAGGACGTAAAAAACTTTTGTGGGATGCAAAGAATATGAAGATCACAAACTTTGATGAAGCTAACCAGTATGTGAGACGTCAATATAGGGATGGTTGGACCTTAGGAGTATGAATCTTGTTTAATTAAGAACGCTTTGAGGGGCCTCTCTTTCTTACCTTAAATAATTGAATAATACCGACCACAGGAATTCTATTGTCCGGCAGGGTTGCAAATTGGTAAATTAGTATTCAACAAAATAGTTTGCCATGAACGATCGTCTTCAGCAACGTCGCCGTTTTATTAAAAGCACCGCTTTCGGTTTGATTGGTATTACAACTTTAGGTAATGCCTCTGCGCATGGTGTAATCAATAAAACTGAAATGGGCAATAATGCCGATTCCCTTTTTTACAGGTATCCCAGTATGAATGATGAAATGGTAAGTGGTATTGTAGGTGCATCACATGGAAATTTTGATAAAGTAAAAGAGCTGGTGACTGCGAGGCCTGAATTGGCAGGTGCTTCATGGGATTGGGGTTTTGGTGATTGGGAAACAGCATTAGGTGCTGCTTCACATGTCGGACGCCGCGATATAGCTGAATTTTTAATGAGTCATGGTGCAAGACCAGATATTTTTACTTATGCAATGATGGGTATGCTAAAAAGTGTGCAGGAGATAATTGAAACGGTTCCGGGAATACAAACTCATGGCGGCCCGCATGGAATTACATTATTGCAGCATGCAAAGAACAGGCTGGAGGATAAAAATATTGCTGCAACAGATGCCGCCAATGTCAATAAAGTGATCAGTTATCTTGAAAGCCTCGGTAATGCAGATGTGAAACCAAAAAGTCTTGAACTTACCGAAGAAGAAAAGAAAAAATATTTAGGGGAATACCGTTTCGGAACTGGTGAAAACGAAATATTTGTAGTGGATCTGCATCGAAGAGGTTTTTTGCAAATTGGCCGTAAAGGAGCTTTTCAACGTGGCTTGACCAAAGTAGACGAGAATACTTTTTCACCGGTAGGAGCTCCTTCTGTCAAAATAGTTTTTAAAATTACTAACGAGAAAGCAGTTTCCTTAAGTGTTCATGAACCTCAGCCGTTGGTGTCAGCTGTAAGAATCTAACCGCGATGTTTTGAATAGGCGACAGCTAACCGTGCACCGGCTTTTGCATTGTTTTTTATCAAGGCGATATTAGCTTCAAGGCTTTCACCTTTCGTGTGATCAGCTATGTGCTTTAATAAAAAAGGAGTAACGTTTTTTCCACTTATGTTTTTTTCTTTTGCTGAATTCAATGCTTGTTGAATATAAACTTCCATTTCTTCAGAAATAATTTCTTGTTCGACAGGAACAGGATTTGCAATCAACACAGCTCCATTCAATCCCATTTGCCATTTCGCGTGTAGCATGTCAGCGATTTCTTCAAAATGATCTAACCGAAGTGGAGAATTGAAGCCGCTTTTTCGTGAATAAAAACTTGGAAATTCATTTTGTCCAATTGTAATAACCGGAATTCCTTTTGTTTCCAAATATTCCAACGTAGCTCCAAGATCAAGAATTGATTTTATACCTGCCGATACAACCGCCACTGAAGTCTGTTCCATCTCAGTAAGATCGGCTGATATGTCCATCGTTTCATTTGCATTTCTGTGCACACCTCCTATCCCACCGGTAACAAAAATTTTTACTTCAGCCATTGCTGCAATTCTCATTGTTGCCGCAACCGTGGTTGCTCCGGGTAATTTTTTGCTGATCACATACGGCATGTCACGCAGACTCACTTTCCAAACATCTTTTGCTGAGGCGAAATATTCCAATTGTTTTTTTGTTAAACCAGCATAACACTTCCCATCCATGATAGCGATAGTGGCTGGAACAGCACCATTACTTCGAACAATTTCTTCAACCTCCAGAGCTGTATCTAAATTTTGTGGATACGGCATTCCGTGAGAAATGATTGTCGATTCCAGGGCAACAATAGGCTTACCTTCTGCAAGTGCATCTCTTACGTCAGGATGTATTTCTAAAAATGATTGCATTAATCAGGATAATATTTTGAAACGAGGCTTAATAATTTTTCCTGGTTCAGATGTGTAGCAATAGCGCCATTCACTTGTAATATTTCTGCTGATAAAGTATGCGCAAGTTTTAAGCAATCGACATCTCCCTTGCCTAACGTTTTACCCAAAATAAAACCGGATAAGGAACCATCTCCTGCTCCTGTACAATCTACTATTTCAATTTCGGGGGCACGCAGTGTTATCGAACTTTCTTTATTATAAATAGCAGAGCCAAGCTTCCCGTTGTGCAGCCAAACATTTTCCACTCCCTTATCGATCAATTCTTCAATTTGATGTTGTGTGAATAATGCTTTTTCAGAACAGAGCACAGGTAATTCATCTTCATTCGGAGTAAGAAGATGAAGACCCTTCAGGTTTATATTCCTGAATTTTTTTGACTGTGGTACAGAAACAGGTTCAAGTACAAGTGGAATGCCCGTTTGATTACTGAAAGATAATAGCCAATTGCCAGTAGCCACACTTAAATTAGCATCGGCTAATAAATAAGAGGCCGTCTGTAGAAGTTTCTTGTTTTTTTCTAAATGTTCCGGTGTTATCAAATGAAACGCTTCGTTAGAGATAAAGGCTGTGAACAAAGAACCATCAACATTTAAGACGCCTGTATATTTTCCTGAGAACCCCCGGTTTGTTATTGAAGCATCAAGCTTAACGCCAGCTTTCGTACAGACTTGTTTCATCCAATCGCCATCACTATCATTTCCAAATACACTGATCAGTTGTACATCAACACCAAGTAAAGCCAACTGATGCGCAATATTTCTGCTTACTCCTCCTGCTGTTTTGGTTACCGTTGCATCGTTAGTCGTAGCAAGCATCAGTTCTTCTTTTGCATGAAAGAGCTCGTCAACAAAAGCAGCGCCGATACAAATGACGGGTTTTGGCATTTGACAAATTTAATGTTTACACAAAGCATTACAATGTTTGCCTTACAACTGTTATAAAAAAGTTATTCTATTATTTGTAGTAAACAGTAGAGTTAAAGAAATCGTCAAATAAGTAGTAAAAAAATAAAATAAATCTTATTAGATATGAAAACAATAGTAATGTTTTGTCTTGCGATTGTCATGGCGGGTGCAGCAGCCGCTCAAAAATATGACAGGCATCGCTATTCCCGACCAAGAGTACGCACTTCAATAAGTGTTGGTATCGGGTCTCCTTATTATTCGCCATATTATTCACCTTATTACCGGCCCTTTCCATATTATAGCAC
>Ga0075429_100002888_pt1 | contig 14561 bp, 11 predicted proteins | sample RhiMetdeltSRZDD3_FD_75295 | JGI IMG/M metagenome (GOLD analysis project Ga0075429, IMG submission 75295) | Populus rhizosphere microbial communities from Tennessee, USA - Rhizosphere MetaG P. deltoides SRZDD3 | ecosystem: Host-associated > Plants > Roots > Rhizosphere > Soil | place: USA... | reverse complement strand
GGCCGGACTCCGGGTCGATCACCGGCTCACCGGTGCCGATGACGCGGCGCTGCACGATGTACCCGTGGGGCGGGCTCTTGGCGATGATGTCCGCCCACTCCTCGTCGGTGGTCTCCCACCCGGCCACCGTGCCGTACGAGCTGAAGCCCGCGTGCGGCTTGGCGATCAGCTCGGTGCGGTGCGTGAGGCAGTACTCGCGAAGGTCGACCGACTCGCCGTCGACCTCCGTACGACCGTCGTCGACCAGCCGCGTCCACGGCAGCATGCGGTCGATCAGGGCGATCTCGTCGGCGGAGTACGCCGACCGGTAGCGGGTGTCGGACAGCAGAGCCAGGTTGTCCTTGTACGAGTAGAGGTTCGTCTGCGGATGCGTGAACAGGATGGTTCCGCCGTCGGCGTGGGCCTGGAAGAGCGGGTCCAGCAGAGCCTCGCCGTCGGGGTCGTTACACGCCTCGTGCAGCATGAAGTACCGCAGCGCGATGTCGATCGGTTCACCCTGGAAGTGCAGCTTGCCGTCCTTGGACTCCAGCTGACCCACCTCGGCGAGGTGCACGGTGATCCCGTGCCGGGCCAGCTCGACGGTGAACAGCCGGTACGGCTCGGGCACGGTGGCGAACGTGCCGGTCCACTCGACGACCGCGATCACCGGGTCACGGCCGCCACCGGTCACCGGCGCGGCGACCCGGCGCAGCATCGCCGCGATCCGCTCGCCCGGCTCGACGTTGATCAGCCGGTACTCGTCGACGAACGCCGCGAACGCGTCGACCGCGAGCAGCCCCCGGCTGATCTCGCCGATATGGCAGCCGCCCAGCTCGCTGCCGATGTTCGCCTCGAGGAGCCGGAAACCGGTGCCGTCGTAGATCAGGTCGGCGCGCCCGTACGGCGGTAGTGGCCGCAGCCCGCCGCGCAGCGCCACCCGGGTGGACACCTCGTTGACGCCGAGTGCCGCCGCGTACCTGGCCCCGTCCCCGCCGAACAGGCGGTCCGGGAGCGACGTGATCAGGCCGAACATACGCACGACGTCGTCGCCGGCCGCCCGGATCAGCGGGTCGGGCAGGAACAGCGGCCGGGACATCAGCCCGGAGCCCACCCCCGCCGCGAACCCCTCCTCGTACGGCGCCCGGATGCCCGCCTCCCGCAGCTCCGCGTCGACCACGCACCGTTCGAGGTATCGCACCGTGACCTCGTTGGCGGTCATCGAATCAGCCCGCCACCGGCTCGATGATCAGCTCCTGCTCCAGCTCACGGATGGCTTCGCGGTCCGCGTACACCTGCTCCGCCTTGTCGTGCGCCAGGATGATGTAGCCCATCCCCATGCTGGCGAACAGGTCCGTACTCGCCTCGACGACATCGCCCGTGCTCACCAGGTGCACCGGCGAGTGGTAGCTCGGGAGGTTGCGCGCCTTCTCGAAGATCTCGGCGTTGCGGACCATGCCGCTCGAGTGCGCCATCAGGAACACGGCCATGACGCGGCGCTGGAGGTTGAAGCCGTTGGGCAGGTCGGCGCCGCGGCCGGCGCAGATGTCCACGACCCGGGTCACCTGGCTGCCACCGGTGGCGATCGCCGTCACCGCCGGGTTGCCGGCCCCGGCGAGACGGCAGTTCACCTCCAGCAGGCGCGGGCCGTCGTCGGTCATCATGATCTCGGTGTGCGCGCCCCACCAGCGCAGGCCGATCGCGTCCAGCGCGCCCAGGCCGTACGCGATGAGGTCCCGGTACTCGTCGGTGTCGTACGGGATCCACTCGACACTGTCGTAGACGGCCATCCCGTCCCCGTACCGGACGCGGCGGTACTTGAGCATGTCGGTTACCGAGTGCTTGCCGTCGTGGCTGACCGTGTCCACCACGTACTCGGTGCCGCTCATGTGCTCCTGCAGCAGCACGTCCTCGTTCACCACACCCAGCTTGTCGCGGTTGCCGAGCAGCCCGCGGAACTTCTCCCGCCAGCCCTCCCCGCGCGGCGCGACCGTCACGCCGATCGTGCCGGCGCTCATCGTCGGCTTGAGGACGAGGTCGCGGCCGGTCATGCCTTCCCGCTCGATCCAGGCGGCCGCCTCCTCCTCGCTCGCCGTGCAGAACTGCTTGGCGATCGGCAGCCCGGCCGCGGCCAGGGCCTGGTGCATCTGGTACTTGTGCCGGCGCGCTTCGACCTTGCCCGGCACGTTGGTCCGGTGCGGGACGAGCTCGGTCGCGAGGTGCTCGGCCAGCCGCAGCGACGCCTCGACGCCGGGGATCACCGCGGTCGGCTCCAGCCGGGCGAGCCGCTCGGTGGTCTCGTCGAAGTCCCCGTGGTGGTTGATGAGGGCGTCGTAGTTCTGCGCGACGTGCGAGCCGTGCAGCGGCGCCAGCTCCGGGCCGGTGTAGTCCATGACCGCCACCGGGCTCAGGCCGGCCTCGCGCAGCGCGGGCGCGAGCATGGCGGACGACGTGTACGGGTCGACGATCGCGACCACTGGCTTGCTCATGCCGGTCACCTTCTGCGTGTTAGTTGACATCTGACGAACTGGCGCCGGACCCCGAGGCCCGGGCCGGCGTCCTGACCTCGCCGCCGAGCGGCGGGACGGGGTCGGCGGTCGGCTCACCGGCCACCGGCGCTGGCGCGATCGGCGCGGTCCCGACCGGCTCGCCGCTCACCGGCTCGACATCGGTATCCGTCGGCTCCGGCGCGGCCGGCTCCGGGTGCCGTGGCACCCACCGGGCGCCGATCAGCGTGACCAGCGCGGCGAGCAGCCCGATCGAGCCGGTGAGTATCCAGACCCCGGAGCCCCACAGCTGCCAGGCGGCCAGGCCGACCAGCGGGCCGATCGCGTACCCGGCCTGCTGCGGAACCGTCGAGGCGGCCACGTACCGCGCCCGGAGCCCCGGCTTCGCCACCCGGCCCGGGTACGCCATCATCGACGGCGCCGCGACGATCTCGCCGAGCGTCCAGACGAACGTGCCGATGAACACCGCGGCGACCCCGACCGGCAGCAGGTAGAGCAGGTGCCCGACGCCGAGCAGCAGCATGCCGAGCACGATCGGGATCTGGATCGCCAGCCGCTGGGTGAACTTGGTCAGCACGACCTCGAGCGCGATCACCATCGCCCCGTTGAGGGTCAGCAGGAACGGGTAGATCTGCTTGCCGTACCCGCTGCCGTTGATGTAGACGGGCAGCGCGGCGGTGCCCTGGATGTACACGATCGCGGTGAGGAAGAGGCCGAACACCACGAGCATGAAGCGGGTGTCGCGCAGCACCGCGCCGTACCCGGACCGGCGGCTGCTCCCCGGCTCCGCGGCGGCGGCCGCCGTCTCCTTGCGGGCCGGCCGGTCGTTGGGCAGCACCAACAGCGCCAGGATCCCGAACAGCAGCGTCGCGAGCGCGTCGGCGAAGAACAGGAGGTTGTACGAATAGAGCACGAGTACGGCCGCGATCAGCGGGCCGACCGTCGTGCCGATGTTGAACGCGAGCCGGTAGATGGAGAACAGCATCACGTGCCGGTCCTGCGGTACCAGCTCCATGACCCAGGCCTGCGAGGCGGGCCGGTACGCCTGCGCGACGACGCCGATGAACGCGGCGAGCACGATCGCCATCCACGGCTCGGAGACGAACACCACTCCGGCGACGCCTATCGAGCTGCCGAACATCGAGATGACCGTCGTCCACCGGTACCCGACGCGGTCGGCGAGGAAGCCGCCGAACGCCGTACCCGGGATCCGGGAGAGCAGGAGGACGGTCAGGGCCACGCCCGCCCAGTACGCCGAGAAGTGTTTCTGGTCGATAAGAAATAGGACGAGGAACGCGTTCATGAACGCGAGCAGGTTGCTGAGGAAGGTTCCCCACAGCAGCACCTGCACGGGGCCGGACATCGTCCGGAACGTGCCGATGATCGTGGGATGCGAGTTCTCGCTGGTTGTCATGCCCGCCCTCACCTCGGTTGTGAATCGAGCCACACCGTACCGGAACCCGCCGGGTCACGGCACCGACCGGCATAGACGGGCCTGATCACCCGGCCGGTACCTCCAGGGGCGTCCCGTCGATGCGGATCAGGTGGCTCACGTCCTGGACGGCGGCGCGCGTCTGCTCGACCGTGTCCGCCACCGCGATCACGTACCCCGAGTGGGACATGCCCCGTGGCGGCAGGAAGATCTTCATGCCGGGGCGCGCGACGGCGTCCACCTCGTACACCGGCGAGGTCATGAGCTCCCGGTTGAGGGTGACGTCGGTGACCTCCATGTCGTACGCCGGGAAGACGAACCGGATCGACGCGGCCTTGCGGTATGCCGCCCGCTCGACCACCGGCCGCTGGCCGACGGCGACCGCGGCGGCGGCGAGCGACGAGTCCACGCCGTCGGCGAGCAACCCGAGGTACGGGATGAGGTTGCCACCCATCCGCGCGTTCACCTCGACGAGGTACATGCCTCGCGGGGTGACCTTGAACTCGGTGTGCGTCACGCCGTTGCGGAATCCGAGCGCGCCGTGGCTGCGGACCAGCAGGTCGCGCAGCTCCGGGTCGTCGAGCAGCGGATCGGCCTCGAACACGTCGTGGCCGACCTCCTCGAAGTCGAACGGCGGGGTGGTGCCCAGGATCTTGTGCGCGACCACGAGCGGCGTGCACTCGCCGGCGAAGAACACGCAGTCGACGGAGATCTCCGGGCCTTCGATGAACTCCTCGACGATGATGTCCTCGGCGAACTCCCGGACGCCGGGCAGCCGTACGGCGTCGGTCAGCGCGTACCGCTCGTCGAGGTCCTCCGGTCGCTCCGCCTTGACGACGCCGAGGCTGGCGCCGAGGTTGCGCGGCTTGAGCATCACCGGGTACCCGATCTCGGCGGCGACCTCGCGCGCCTGGTCCAGCGAGGACACCGGTACGGAGCGGGGCTGGAGAAGGCCGGCGGCCCGTACGGCCTCCCGGGTGAAACTCTTGTCCCGGCAGTTCGCGACCGCCTGGGGGTCGAGCGTGTCGAAGCCGAGGGCCGCGCTCGCGTGCGCCGCGGGTTCGATGTACGCCTCGTCGTAGCAGAAGACGCCGGCCAGCTCCTGCGCGGAGGCGACTTCCTTGCCGGCCGCCGTGATCTGCCCGGCGTCCATGCAGTTGGTCATGGTATGTCCGACGATGTATGGCTGTTCCCAGCTCGGCTCGGCCGAGCTGAGCAACCACAGCCGGTACCGGGTGCTGATCGAACGGAAGATGTACTCGCGGAACTCCGCGTAGCTGCTGCCCACCACGAGCAGCAGCGGCCGCCGGTCTTTGTCAGTCATGTCCACCCTTATGACGCGAAGTAGTCCTCTTTCGTCCCGCGCCGCCGGATGTCGAGAGTCGCGCAGTGGAACCCGCCCCCGAACGTGTTGACCGTGCGGAACGGTACGGGGATCGGAGTGATCCCCCACTTCTCGAACAGCCGCATGAGCTCGACCTCGTTGGCCTCGACGAACACGTGCTCGGGGTCGAGCATCAGCGTATTCATACTGATCCAGCGGCTGCAGAAGTACATGGTCTGGTCTTCGGGGATAGCCGAGTCGGGGCAGACCAGCATGTCCCAATGCTTGAACATAGGCGGCAACTCGGGCACTCGCAACGGGTTGACGAGCACGGCGCCGGGCCGCAGCGGTACGAACGTGGCGTTCATGTGCATCGGGTGGTCGTCGACGAACGCGACTTCGTGTACCCGGAAGTCGTCGCCGAGCAGCCGCCGCACCCACTCGATGCCGAACCGGTTCGTCACGTGGCTGCGCTGGACGAGGATGTCCCGGCCGAAGCGCATGAAGTCACCGGCGTCGACGATCGGTTCGAACTCGCTGATCACCGAGTTCTCCGCCGGGAACGGGTCCGCCGGGTCGACCGGACCGCCGTGGGTGTAGTCCGGCCGGTACGACTCGTCGGTCAGCTCGGGCTTCGGCGCGGCGACCCACCGGGCACCACGCCGGAAGTAGTCCTTGAAGATGCCGCGGAACGGGGCGGTGGCGAAGTAGTACGACCGCCAGCCCATCGTCGCCTCGACGATCTGGTCCCCGGCGATGATCGCGATGTCCCGCGGGAACGTGTGGGCCGACCCGCCCGTGCTCTGCCAGTCAGGCGTGCCGAACGACCGGGACTGGTCGACCGGCTCCGGCCGCCGTACAGTCACCCCCGCCTTCGTGAGGATCTCGACGAACCCCTCCAGCTCCTCGCGCGCGGCGTCGACCTGGTCGGCCGGGAACTGCCCGCCACCGTTGCGCTTGTAGAAGTCGTAGGCCTCCGGCGGCATCGTCGCTTCCAAGGACACATGCCACGGGGGTACGGCGGCGCCGTCGATCACGCCGACGATGACCTCTTCCAACGGGTCCCATTCGTTGTACGAGGAGACCGGGTTCACGACTGACTCCCATCCACAGTGGACACTCGTACGGCCGCCGCCGGACTGGCCGCCTTCAGGCCGTGCAGCCGGCCGGCCGGAACCAGCAGCGTGTCTCCCGTACCCAGCCGGTGCGGCCGCGGCGTCGCCCACGCGTGCACCTCGACCTCGCCGTCGACGACCGCGACCAGCCGGTCGGAGTCGTACACGCGGGTCCAGAACGGGTCCTCGGGGCGCAGCGTGGCCCGCGTACCGTCGCTGGTCGCCGACGTGGCGAGCGAGGCGCCGAGGCGCGTGTGCTCGTCGAGCGTGTCGGCCCAGCGGATCTGCGCGACGAAGTCCTCGTCGCCCAGCTTCAGCAGGAGCTTGGTCTCCTCGATGCCGCGGACGAGGTCGGGGATGACCGCCTCTCCGTGGGTACGGGCGAAGCCGAGCAACAGGTTCTCGTACGTCATCCGGCCGTGGTGGATGTCGATGTGCGCGTGCTCGTCGCAGTACTTCGTGTCGACCCGGTCGCCGAACACCGCACGCAGCATGATGCCGGTGTCCGCGAAGCCCTGGGCGAACAGCCATTCGAGGTACGTGACCGCGGCCATGTACCGGAACATGCCCCGGTGGTCCTCGGTGAGGTAGTTGAAGTAGTTCGTGCCGACGAGGGAACTGGTCAGGTAGAAGTTCCAGTACGCGTGCACGTCCGTCTTCAGCCCGATGCTCGCGAGCATGCCCCGGAAGATCGTGCTGTGCTTGGCGCTGTAGACGCCGTACCCGAACTCGTCGATGAATATCTTGAAGAGCTCGGACTGCTCGACCCCGTACGAGCCGCCCAGGTTGCGGGCCATCGCCGAGGCCTCGGTCAGCGCGTCGAGCGCGAGCTGGATGAGGTGCAGCCCGGCCGCCTCCTCGGCGTGGGCGCACTCGGTGATCGCGCGCATCGAACCGCGTACCGGCCGCAGCCCGTCCACCGCCGGGTTGTTGCCGGTGTGGTCGGCCGGCGCGCCCGCGGTCGTGACCTCCGCCATGAAGTAGGCCTGGAGCTCCTCGATCGTACGCACCGGCGGCACCTGCACCGCGTCGCGCAGGAACGAGAACGCGAACCGCTCCAGGTCGGGCCGTACGGTGTCGCGCAGGCGCCGGACCTCGTCGCTGTAGAACAGGTCGAAGTCGTCCTTCCGCGACGACAGCCCGTTCGGCGGGAGCAGGATCATGTCGCTCTCGTACGCGCTGCACAGGATGCGACCGGCGACGAGCTGGCGCGGATCGAGGAACTGCTCGACCGTGGCCGGCGTACCGAAGTCGAGGCTGCGCAACTGGGCGAGCCCGACCGGACGGTGATATGGATTACCATCTATGTAGATTTCCGGACCGGCCTGGAAGATGCGCTGCGCGCAGTATGCCTCTATCGACTCGGTCAGGCGGTCGGTGAGAATCATGCTGAGCCCTCTGTCGTGTTCACCGCGAAGTGGATGTGGAACCCGTCGTGCCGGACGTCCAGTGTCACGGGCGCGCCGGGCCGGACCCGTACGGGCACCGGCAGGCACTGGATCGCCTGCTTCCAGTGCGTGTTCGGGTGCTCGGGCGAGTTCGTCACCATGATGTTCGGCAGCAGCTCCAGCTCGAACCAGAACACGATCGCGTGGCAGGTACCCGTCGTGCTCGGCTCGACCACGAGCTCGTGCCGGCGGTCGCCGGGACGGTCGCGGTAGAAGTCGAAGCTGAACACCTCGAACGGGTCCGACAGCAGCCGGTGCTCGTGGCGGCGCAGCCGGGAGTCGAAGTACTCCATCGAGGCCAGCTCGTTGAACTGCGACAGGTCGAACCCGTACAGCTCGTCGACGTGGTTCTTGCGGTACAGCGGGACGCTCTCGACGAGCTGGGCGATCACGACGCCCTGGCTCGGGACGATCACCGCGTCGGGCGTGAGCAGGTGCTCGCGGGCGTGCGCGATCGTCGGCAGGATGCCCTCGCCCAACAGTCCACAGTCGACGGTCTCGGTGACCAGGACGTCGGCCCGCCGGGGCAGGTCGACGCCGACCCGCATCTTGGTCGACATCTTCGGCACGACGCTGACCCGGTCGGCGTAGCCGGCCCGCTCGATGATCCGCCCCGCCACCGCGGCGACGGCGGTCTGGGCCTCACAGGCCACCACCTGACCCGCCCCCGCCCGCGCCGACATCAGCGCGAGCAGCCCGGAGCCCGTACCCACGTCGAGGACCAACTTGTCGGGCGAGACCACCTGGCGGATCGCCTTGTCGTACAGGTCGGCCCGCTCGTCGTCGTGCATCATCTCGAAGTGCCACCGGGGTACGAACCGCCGGACGGCGCGGTTCCGGCCAGCGATGGCGTGCCAGTTGTCCGGCTCGACGGCAAGGGCCCGATCGAACTCCTGGATCGCCTGCTCGTACCGTTCGTCCCAGTAGAGCGCCTGTCCGCGCTCGATATACCCCTCGGTATCCGTGGTGACAGTGTCCAAACCGCTGTTCATTCTCACGCCCGCATCGTTGAGAGCCACAGGTGCTGGCTGACCTACCCGACGGTCACGCCCGCCCGCGCACCGCGTTCACGTTCCCGGGCCATCCCAGGCCCGCCCTCGTCGTGCGCGACGGGTGGCAGGTTCGCCAGGATCCGCCGCCGGATGACGCTGATCGGGGCCTCGGCGTCCACATCGGTGAGGATCACCGCCGCCTGGTCCCCCGTCCGCACCATCGGAATCGCCGTCCGCATCAACGCCGCGACGCCGACGCGGGTGCCGTGCCAGGGGCAGCTCAGCCGCTTGCCGTCCGGCGTGAGTCGAGCCAGGCTGAGCGGCCCGCCCCGGTGGGGGCAGCTGTCGCGAACGAGCTGGACCTTCCCCGCCGACCGGAAGACGAAGAAACGGTCGTGACCGACCATGACGGTGTTGTGCTCACCGAGGTCGATCGTCACCACCCGGTCCATGCTCAACCCGCCACGTGGACGTCGTACGCGCAGCGGGGCGAGACCGCCCGTAGCCCGTAGACGCGACCCGCCGGGACGAGAAGGGCGTCGCCGGCCGCCAGCCGGTCCGGCTCGCCGGTCGCCTGGGTCACCAGGTCCGCCTCGCCCTCGACGATCCGCAGCACGGTCTTCCCGTCGTGGCTGCGCGTACCGAACGGGGTGTCCGGGGTCAGCGTCACCCGGCGCGGTTCCCCGCTCGACGACAACGCGGCCGCGCCGAGCTCCCGGTACCGGTCGATCGCGTCCGACCAGCGGATCTGGTCCGCCGTGTCCGCCTCGAACCAGCCACCCAGGAACTCCGCCTCGGCGATGCCGCGGATGAGATCCGGGATCACCGACGGCCCGTGCTTCTCGGCCAGCGCGAGCAGCACCTGCTCGCGGGTGATGCGGCCGTGATGCTCGTCGATGTGGGCGTGCTCGTCGCAGTAGTGCAGGTCGACGTCCTCGCCGAAGATCCCGCGGTACGTGCGAATCATCTTCACGAATCCCGGTGCGAAGACCCGCTCGGCGTACGTGACCGCACCCGCGTACTGGAAGAACCGCGCGTGGTCGCGGGAGAGGTAGTAGTAGTAGTTGTTCGTCGCGAGCGGCCCGGCGAGGTAGAAGTTCCAGTACGCGTGGACGTGCGTCGCCATCGACCGGCTGCGCAGCATCTTCGCGAAGATCGTGGTGTGCTTCGACTCGTAGACGCCGTACCCGAACTCGTCAATGAAGATCTTGAAGAGCGCGGACTGCTCGGGCCCGTACGCACCACCGAGGTTCTTCGACATCGCCGACGCCTCGGTCAGCCCGTCGAGAGCCAGCTGGACGAGGTACGTGTCGGCGGCCACCTCCGGCCGGCGGGACTGTTCGATCGCGACGAGCGCGGCCGATTCGCCGACCTCGGCCGCCTTGGCGGCGTGCTGGAAGTACGCGTCGAGCGCGTCCACCGTCCACGCGCCGGTGACGTCGACCTCGCTCGGGAGGAACGTATAAGCGAACCGTTCCAGATCAGAGATGGCTGACTCACGCAATCGACGCAATTCCTCGCTGTAGAACAGGTCGAAGTCGTCACGCAGCTCGGCGAGACCCTGCTCGGGAAGCAGTACCGTGTCGGCCTCGTAGAACGTGCCGAGCAACCGGTGCGCCGACAGCGCACGGTTGCCGGCCGCCTCGTCCGCGGTCAGCGGGCGCGAGAAGTCGATCTCGGCGACCGCGTCCGGCACGAGCATGCGGCGGTACGGGTTGGGCCCGTGCAGGACCGTCGGCTCACCCGTCGACAACCGGCTCCGGGCGTACGCCCGCGCCTGTTCGGTAAGTCCTGAAGGCGGCACCTGTGCTGTACGTGGTATCAGGTCCACATTCGCCGTCGTAACCATCGAAGTCCATTCACCTACGCGACGCGCCCTCAAGATTCGTCGACTGCCCAGGAAGCGGGTGGGGTTGGCGAGTTCAGACTGTACATAGCGACTCATGAGTCGTCCAGGCGAGACGGTGCTGGCCGTCACATTGACAGTGGTACGAAGCCGACACGCTCCGTACCGACGCATGTCGACGGTCGCCGCTGACCGACAGTGAAGCGACACCACGGTTTCCGCAACCCAAAATTGCGACGGTTCAATCACGTCCGGTGACCACGTACCCGCGCCGGAAGTGGCGTACTCCACAACGACGCTGCCCAGGACGTCGGCATGCCGACATGCGTCAACCGGCCGACACTTGTCGATGGCACGCCGGCCTCATCGACTAATGACGCGCTTCGCGGACTTCGCCCGGTAGCCCGATACTTGCCCAACTTGTCGGATGCCCGTGGTGTATTTGCTCGCGCGAATACTGCATCCGAAAACAACATCAGCGGTACCGCACGCCTGCCACCGGCTTGCGTGCTCCTTTCGGCGCCCGGCACCACGGCCGCGCGTGGCGCCCGCGTGCATGATCGGCGTCTGCGGCCCCCCGACCGCCGGCCGGACTGCGCGACCGCACCGCACACGGCGATCAAGGGGGCGGCGGCGCGGCGCCCGTCCCGCGGCGCCCGCCCAGCCCGGCCCCGTCGGCGGCTCACCGCCATGATCGGCGTCCGCGGGCAGATCGCGCAGTCCGACTACGCATCCGCACCGCACACCGCGATCAAGGCCGGCCGCCAGGGCCGCGCCGGCCTGGCCGCCGCCGAGCCGCCGAGCGGCCGCCGGCCCCGCGACACGGCGTACTCAGATCGTCTTCTGGTACCGCCCGAACGAGCGCACCGACACCCACATCAGGGCCACGGCCAGCAGGAGCAGCCAGCCGCCGTACGACAGCACGGTCGTCCACTGTGGACTCGCGGCCAGCGCCGCCCGGGCCGCGTCCAGCGACCAGCTCACCGGGTTGGCCGTCGCCACGCCCTGCATCCAGCCCGGCATCAGCGCCTTCGCCATGAACGCCGAGGACAGGAACGTGAGCGGCAGCAGGAGGAAGATGCTGAGGCCGATGATGCTCTCCCGCTGGCGTACCAGCAGCCCCATCACGTTGGACAAAACGGTGAAGACCACCCCGATCAGCACCGAGGCCAGCACGAGGACGGCGATGCCGGGCGCCCCGCCCGGGTACGACGCCCCGCCGACCCAACCCAGCAGGACGATCAGCAGGGACTGGAACGCCGTACTCACCGCCTGCTCGACCACGCTCGCGTTGAGGATCGCGCTGCGGTGGACGGGCGTGATGAGGAACCGGTTCATGGTGCCGCGCTCGATCTCGTCGATGGCGCCCATACCGGCCCACATGTTGGCCGACACCGCGTTCATCACCACGACGCCGGGGACCAGGTAGTCCAGGTAGGACGCCGACCCGAAGCCGGGCAGCTCGACGATCCGCCGGAACAGGCTGCCGAACAGGAACAGCCAGATCGCCGGCTGCACCAGCGTGATGATGACGACGCCCGGCTGCCGCAGCAGCGCCTTCAGCCGCCGGTGGGTCATCCAGAACGTCTGCCGCACCACTTCTCTCACTCCCGCGCTCATGCTCGTCCTCCCCGCTCCGACGTCCATGCCCGTCCTCCCCGCTCCGGCGCTCGGCGCTCCTTCTCCGCGGTGGTCCCGCACCGTTGCCTCGCTCCTACGCTCATGCCCGTCCTCCCCGCTCCGGCGCTCGGCGCTCCTTCTCCGCGGTGGTCCCGCACCGTTGCCTCGCTCCTACGCTCATGCCGCCGCCACCGCCTCGTACCGCCGACCCGCGTGCCGCAGGTACACGTCGTCCAATGAGGGCCGGGCCACCGTCACGGCGGCGACCGGTACGCCAGCCGCGTCCAGGGCGGCCAGCGCCATGGGTACGGCCGCCGCGCCGTCGTCCGCCCGCGCGCTCAGGCGGGCGCCGTCGAGCGTGATCTCGCGCAGGCCGGGGAGCGCCCCGAGCACGTCGCGCACCACCTGCTCCGCGGGTACGCCACGCAGCTCGAGGTGTACGGCGTCTCCGCGCAGTTCGCCCTTGAGCGCGTCGGGCGCCCCCTCGGCGACGACCCGACCACTGTCCACAATGGCCAGACGATCGGCGAGCCGGTCCGCCTCGTCGAGGTAGTGGGTGGTGAGCAGCACCGCCATCGACTCGTCGGCGGAGAGCTGGCCGATGAGCGCCCACAGCCCGGTACGCGTCTCCGGGTCGAGCCCAGTGGTCGGTTCGTCCAGGAAAAGCACCTTCGGCCGGTGCAGCAGCCCGAGCGCGACGTCGAGCTTGCGCTGCATGCCGCCGGAGTACGTACGCACGAGGCGGCCCGCCGCGTCGCCCAGCTGGAACCGGTCGAGCAGCTCGGCGACCCGCTGCCGCAGGAGCCGGCCGGACAGCCCGTACAGCCGACCCTGCAGGACGAGGTTCTCCCGGCCGGTCGCGGCCGGGTCCGCCCCCGAGCGCTGCGCGACGACGCCGATGACGCGCCGGACGCGGTCGGGGTGGCGCAGGACGTCGTACCCGGCCACGGTCGCCGTACCCGCGTCGGGCCGGGCGAGCGTGGTCAGCACCTTGACGACCGTGGACTTGCCGGCGCCGTTGGGCCCGAGCAGACCGAACACCTCGCCCGGCCGCACGTCGAGGGAAACGCCGTCGAGAGCGCGTACCCCCGGATAGGTCTTGACTAGTTGGTGAGCCGCGATTGCGGATGCCATGGTGTTCCTCCGTTGCCTGAGCGGTACGGGGAACCCAGCTATCCTTGCGGTGCCACCTGGTGCCGGGTTCCGCGTTCCGCGGGTCTGGTGCGAGGTCGAGGACCCTGCCGGTGGTGTTGCCGCACCGCCGGCAGGGGTCAAATCGGTCAGTCCGTCGGCGTGCCCCTCTCCGCCATCGCCTTGATGTCCGGCGGCAGCTCGCCGGTCTCGTGGAACGCGCGCCACATGTCCATGCCCGGCAGGGTGCCGGCGGTCAGCTCGTCGAGCAGCGACCGCACCCAGTCGGCCTCGGCCGCCCGGATCGCGATGTCGTACTCGCTCTCGATGAGGAAGATCCGCGGTACCTCGACCGCGGACGCCGCGAGCAGCTCCCGGCGCTCCTCGATCTGGGAGTCGAGCTGCTCCAGCCGCTCCCGGAGCAGCTCGATCAGGTCGTCGGGCGGGAGCACGCCGGCCACCGAGAGCGCCGCCTCGAAGGCGGGATACTCCTTGTACGGCGTGCCGATCAGCTCCCGGACCCAGTCGAGCATCTCGGCGCGACCGGCGTCGGTGATCCGGTAGACGGTGCGTTCCGGCCGGCCCCCCTGCCGCACGCTGCCGGTCGCCTCGACGAACCCGTGCTTCTCCAGGTTCTGCACGACCGTGTACAGCGAACCCCATTTGATCTTCATGTCCTGGTCCTTGCCCCACGAGCGCAGGACCGAGGCCATCTCGTACGGATGCATCGGCTTCGTCGAGACCGCCGAGAGCACGGCCAGCGCCAGCATGTTGGCCACCTTCCGTCGCTTCGGCATCTCATGCGTCCTTACTCGTACACGATTACTCGTAGGCGAGTGTACGCACGCGAGCGAAGGACCCGCAACCGGGAATGTGCTCCGGCCGTGAGGCGTTGAGGTCGCTCATGCCGGAGGCGGAGTTCGACCGTCAGCTGTCCACGCTCATCTCCCTGGGGTACCCGGCGCTGGCCGGCCTGACCGAGGACGCGTTCCGCGCGACGGTGGGGCCGCTGCGACCCGTCGCGCTCGAAGCCGCCGCCCCGTACGTGCTCGTCATCTCGCCGGCGCTCGTCGCGGCCGAGCGCGCCGTGCCGTTGCTCACGCTCGCCGGCGCGACCAGGCCCGGCGTCGTCGACCGCAACTTCGCCGAGGGCGACCTCGTCCGCTTCAC
>Ga0075429_100002886_pt1 | contig 14564 bp, 15 predicted proteins | sample RhiMetdeltSRZDD3_FD_75295 | JGI IMG/M metagenome (GOLD analysis project Ga0075429, IMG submission 75295) | Populus rhizosphere microbial communities from Tennessee, USA - Rhizosphere MetaG P. deltoides SRZDD3 | ecosystem: Host-associated > Plants > Roots > Rhizosphere > Soil | place: USA... | reverse complement strand
TGGAGCTCGCGCACGGCGGCACGCTCTACCTCGACGAGATCGGCGACATGCCGGTCGAGCTCCAGACCAAGCTGTTGCGCGCGCTCCAGGAGCGGACGATCGAGCGCCTGGGCGGGCAGGATTCCATCCGGATCGACGTGCGCGTGCTCGCGGCGACCAATCGCGACCTCGAGGCCCTGATGAAGGAAGGGCGCTTCCGCGAAGATCTCTACTACCGGCTCAACGTCGTGACCGTGAACCTGCCGCCGCTACGCGAGCGCCGGCGCGACGTGCCGATCCTGATCGAGCACATGCTGGCGAAGTACGCGGGTGAGCTGGGCGAGCGCGGGGTCGCCGCCGATGCGCTCGACCGGCTGGTGGGCTACGACTGGCCCGGCAACGTGCGCGAGCTCGAGAACGTCATCCAGCGGGCGATGGTCATGGCCACCGGTGGCATCATCCTGCCCGAGCACCTGCCAATCGGTCCGGTCTCCGCGGCCGCCTCGGTCACGGTCGACGCGCCGCTCGAGGAAGTCATCGAGCGCAAGCTGATCGAATGCGTCCGCGGCCTGCGCGAGCACGCCAGCGCCAACCTCTACGACCTGATGATCGGCCTGGTGGAAAAGCCGCTGCTCCGCGCGGTGCTCCGCGAGACGGCCGGCAATCAGGTGCGTGCCGCGCAGATCCTCGGGATCAACCGCAACACCCTGCGCAAGAAGCTACTCGAGCACGGGATCGAGCCGGGCGGCGTGGGCTAGGCGCGGGCGTCACGCGGCGCAGCGCTCGACGCGGGCCAGCGCGACTCGATAGAACTCGTGCCCCCGCATCCGGTGTGCCGCATCGCCGAAGTAGCGCCGGCGGTACTCCGCCGCGCCGACGTCGCTCTCGAGGGATAGCCCTCGTTCGGCCAGGAACTCCGGCACCCGGCTCGGCTCGAGCCCGAACGTCAGCCGCTCGCCGACCTTCTCGAGCGACGCGAAGAGGTTCCCGCTGCCCACGAAGACTTCCGGTCTCGTCAGGATATCTCGGTGAACGTAGGTGAAGAGCAGCAGGCTGCCCGGCCGCGCGCGTGAGCACCACCGGAGCGTGGCGTCGACGGCGCCTTCGGTCAGGTAGTTCGTCACGCCTTCCCAGAGAATGAACGTGCGCGCCGACTCGCGATAGCCCGCGGTGGTCATGGCCCGCGCGAGGTCTCGCTGATTGAAGTCGGTGGCGACGAACCGGACGTGGGCCGCCGACACGTCCGGGACGCGGGCCAGCACCTGTCGCTTGCGCGCCTGCGTGTCGGGATGATCGACCTCGAAAACTGTGACATCGCGCAAGGCCGGCAGGCGGTAGGCCCGCGAATCGAATCCGGCGCCGAGCACGATCACCTGCTCGATGCGCTCGGCGAGCGAGGTCTCGATCGCGTCATCGATGAGCCGGGTGCGCGCCACCAACGAGGCGCGCACGCCCGGCCAGCGCGCGTCGATGAAGCGCGGCACGAGGCCGCCCAATCCCGGAGCCGCGGCCAGCGGGGGAACGAGCACGAGCGGCCAGGTCAAGAACGCGCGTGCCAGCGGGTCGTCGAAGAGCCGCCTGGCTCTCGGCCGCGCTGACTCGAGCGCGCGGAAGAGCGCGTTATGCTCGGCGGTGCGACTTCCGCGCCCGGCTCGCATGGCGTATGCGTCTCAGGCGCGCCGGTAGATCTCGCCGCCGCCCTTCCTGAACTCTTCCGCTTTCTCGCGAAGCCCGTGGACGATCGCCGCTGTCTCCTCCGCGATGCCGTGCTGGGCGGCATAGTCGCGAACGTCCTGCGTGATCTTCATCGAGCAGAAGTGCGGTCCGCACATCGAGCAGAAGTGCGCGATCTTCGCGCCGTCCGCCGGCAGGGTCTCGTCGTGGAACTCGCGCGCGGTCTCGGGATCGAGCGAGAGGTTGAACTGATCCTCCCAGCGAAACTCGAACCGCGCCCGCGAGAGCGCGTCGTCCCAGTCGCGGGCGCCCGGATGACCTTTCGCGATGTCGGCGGCATGCGCGGCGATCTTGTAGGCGATCACGCCGTCCTTCACGTCCTTGCGGTTGGGCAGGCCGAGATGCTCCTTCGGCGTCACGTAGCAGAGCATCGCGGTGCCGTACCAGCCGATCATCGCCGCCCCGATCGCCGAGGTGATGTGGTCGTAGCCCGGCGCCACGTCGGTCGTGAGCGGGCCGAGCGTGTAGAACGGCGCCTCGTGGCAGACCTGGAGCTGGCGGTCCATGTTCTCCTTGATCAGGTGCATCGGCACGTGGCCGGGGCCCTCGATCATCACCTGCACGTCGTACTCCCAGGCGATCGTGGTGAGCTCGCCGAGCGTGTCGAGCTCCGCGAATTGCGCCTCGTCATTCGCGTCGGCGTTCGAGCCCGGACGCAGCCCGTCGCCGAGCGAAAACGCGACGTCGTAGGCGGCCATGATCTCGCAGATCTCGCGAAAGCGCGTGTAGAGGAAGCTCTCCTGGTGGTGGGCGAGGCACCACTTGGCCATGATCGAGCCGCCGCGCGAGACGATACCGGTCACGCGCTTGGCCGTGAGCGGCACGTAGGGCAGCCGCACGCCCGCGTGGATCGTGAAGTAGTCGACGCCCTGCTCGGCCTGCTCGATCAAGGTGTCGCGATAGATCTCCCAGGTGAGCTCCTCGGCCTTCCCGCCCACCTTCTCGAGCGCCTGGTAGATGGGCACGGTGCCGATCGGCACCGGCGAGTTGCGCAGGATCCACTCGCGGGTCTCGTGGATGTTCTTACCGGTCGAGAGGTCCATCACCGTGTCGGCGCCCCAGCGGGTCGCCCAGGTCATCTTCTCGACCTCTTCCTCGATCGAAGAGGCGACCGCCGAGTTCCCGATGTTCGCGTTGATCTTCACCAGGAACTTCCGGCCGATGATCATCGGCTCGCTCTCGGGATGGTTCACGTTGGACGGGATGATCGCGCGGCCGCGCGCGACCTCGTCGCGCACGAATGCCGGCTCCAGCCCTTCGCGGAGCGCGATGAACTCCATCTCGGGCGTGATCTCACCGCGACGCGCGTAATGCATCTGCGTGACGCGGCGGCCCGAGCGTGCCCGCAGCGGCCGCCGCACGCTCGCGAACCTCACGCCGCCCAGCGCCGGATTCTCGTCGCGGCTCCTGCGGTACGCGGACGACGGGCCCGGGAGCTCCTCGATGTCGCCGCGGTCGACGATCCAGGCCAGACGCAGCGGCGTCAGGCCGCGCTTGAGATCGAGGTGCTCGTTCGGGTCGGTGTAGGGGCCGCTGGTGTCGTAAAGACGCAGCGGGAGATTGCCGCCCGATAGCGCGATCTCGCGCATCGGCACACGGATGTCGGAGCGAGAGCCGGTGATGTAGACCTTGCGGGACGCCTGATGCGACTGTGACATTGCGGAGCCTCCCTTCGCTGGTATTAACCAGTTCAGGTTCATGCGGTCGGCGGCGGTGAGCCGCCCTCTCAGCCCGGTTCCCCGAGCTCCCGCGTTTACGGCCTATTTCCCTGAAGAATACAACCAGGCCAAGACTACGATGGAACCTCGCTCCGATCAAGTCGTCGGCCTGGCGTGGATTGCGCGTTCAGTGCGCGCGCCAGCTCTTGTCAATGTAGCGGCGCCCGTCCACTTCCGACGTCTGGATCGCCGCGCGGTAGGCGCCGGTCTCCACGCGGTGGACCTGCGTGTTGACCTCGATCCGTTCGGGATCGGGCCCGCCGTCGAGCGCCTCGGCGAGCACCCGGCCGTCGAGGGCACCGCCGTCCGTGAGGCCGAGCAGCGCGAGGATGGTCGGCGCGACATCCACGTTACCCACGGGCGTCCCGACCGTCGTGCGTTTCTTGAAGCCGGCGCCCCAGGCCAGGAACGTGTTGCGCACGTTCCACGGGCTCATGCTTCCGTGGTCGCTGGCGTAGAGCTTCGCGCCGCCGCTGATGCTGGCCAGATCGGTCCCCGGCACGCCGAACGCGTTGGCGTCCGAGGTCCACGGAAACGTGAAGAGCAGGTCCGGACCGCGCTCGGCGTTGGCGACGTGGATCAGCTCGAGCGAGAACGTACCGTCGACGACGCCGCGCGGGTCGCCCGCGGCCCGCGCGCCGGTGAAGACCACGCCGCCCCACTCGCGCGCCTGGATGAAGCGCGCGATACGCGCGACGCGGTCGCGATCGTGGCCCTCGACGTGCACCGCGACGGCCTGGCCGCTGCTGGCCAGGACCACATCACTCGAGTCGACCGCGGCCTTCAGTCCCGCGTCGATCAGCGCTCCGGCCACGTCGATCCCGCTCGTGTTGGTCGTGAAGCCGTGGTCGGAGACGACCAGCACGTCGGTGGACGGCATCAGCCCGAGCTCGTCGAGCGTCGTCAGCACGCGGGCGATCTCGCGATCGTCGTTGGCCAGCGCCTCCAGCGAGGACGGCGAGCCGACGCCGAGGTGATGCTGGCTGTGATCCGGCTCGGTGAGCCAGTTGATCACGACGTCGGGAGCCAGATCGGGCAGCACGTATTCGCGGAGCACCTGCTCCGTCCACGTGACCACCGCGTCGTAGCGAGGGAGCGCGCCGCGCGCGGGCGCCGGACCGAACTTCGCGAGGATGGTCGCGTTCACCTCGGCGGGCCACGCGACGAGCTTCCCCGGCTCGAACGCGGCGTTGATGAGCACGCCGACGCCGCGCGGCGCTCGCGCGTTCGTGAGCAGCGCGCTCCCGGTCGAGCCCGAGCTGACGCTGGCCAGCGTGAGCCCGCGCGCGTGGAGGCGCTCGCCGAGCGTCTCGGTGAGCACCAGGCGTCCCTCCGTGGCCTGATCGAGCTCGAGCAGCCGCCGGTGATTGCCGGCATCCAGCGCGCGGCGCGGATCGACCGCGGCCGCGAACATCTGGTTTCCCAGAATGCCGGTCGAGCCCGGATGCATTCCCGTCCCGATCGCCGCGGCGTTGACGCGGGTCACCGTCGGAAACACCGAATGGCTGTCGGTGAAATTCACGCCTTCGGCCCTGAGGCGGAACAGCGTCGGCGTGAGCTCCGGTGTGATCCCGTCGGGCCGGAGCCCGTCGACCACGAACACGATGACGAACCGCTTTCCCTTCGGCATGGGCAGCTATGCTAGCGCGTCGTGGAGAGGATTGGTATCATCCCGAATCACCATGAAAATCTGCTTCTTCCACCTCATGCCGTACCGGTTCCTCCCCGACGACTTCGAGCGGAAGTACCGATCGGTCTGGGTGGACGTTCCGCACCATCTGTTCGACGCCGAGAAGACGCGGCGCCTCTACCAGGAATTCCTCGATGAGCTCGAGTTCGCGGAGCGGCAGGGCTTCGACGGTCTCTGCGTGAATGAGCATCACAACAACGCCTACGGGCTCATGCCGTCGCCCAACATCATGGCAGCGACCCTGACGCGACGCACGTCGCGGGCGGCGATCGTCGTCCTCGGCAACAGCCTCGCTGCGTACAATCCGCCGCTGCGCGTGGCCGAGGAGTTCGCGATGCTCGACCTGCTCTCGGGCGGCCGGCTGGTGGCCGGATTCCCGGTCGGCACGTCGATGGACATGAACTTCGCGTACGGGATCAATCCGGCCACCTTGCGCGACCGGTACTACGAGGCGCACGACTTGGTCATGCAGGCGTGGACACGGCCGGACGTCTTCGCGTTCAACGGCAAGTATACGCAGATCCGTTACGCGAACATCTGGCCTCAGCCGCTCCAGAAACCGCATCCGCCCGTGTGGATTCCGGGAGGAGGCAGCGTCGAGACGTGGGAGTGGACCGCGAAGCTCGACTACGTCTACTGCTATCTGTCTTACTTCGGCTACAAGCGCGGCCGGGCCACGATGGACGGCTTCTGGGAGGCGATCGCGCGGGTCGGCGCCGACGACAATCCGTTCCGCGCCGGGTTCCTGCAGCTCGTGTGCGTGTCCGAGACGGACGCGCAGGCCGAGCGCGAGTACTTCCCACACGTGCACTACTTCTACCAGAAGTGTCTGAACGTCTGGGAAGGGTTCTCGGAAGCGCCGGGTTACCGCACGGTCAAGACCGTGCAGAGCGGGACGCGCGCGCAGGTCGGCGCGGCGGCCCGCAAGGCGCGGCAGTCACTCGACTGGGGCCAGTACGTCGATCAGGGCTACGTCATCGCCGGTAGCCCGCAGACGGTGCGCCAGCAGCTCACCGAGTGCATCAAGAGCCTGCGCGTCGGCCATCTGATGGTGCTGCTCCAGATCGGCAGCATGCCGAAGGAGCTCACGTTCAAGAACACCGAGCTGTTCGCCGAAGAGGTCATGCCGCACGTGCGCGACCTCTGGCCCGGCTACAAGGACCGCTGGTGGCCGTCGGGCGCCCGGAACGGGTCCTGATGGCCGAGACGCGGACGATCGAGATCCGCGGCGGCGCGGTGACCTTCAAGGTCCTCACCGCCGGGCGCGGCGTCCCGCTCGTCTACTTTCACTCGTACTACGAGCGGAACGCCTGGTCGCCGTTCCTCGAGCTCCTCGCCCGGTCGTTCAGCGTGTACGCGCCGGTGCATCCCGGCGTGGCGGGCTCGACCGGCATCGAGACGCTCGACGATCTCCTCGATCTGACGCTCGCCTACGACGAGCTCCTCGGCGCCCTCGGGATCGAGCAGGCGCACCTGGTCGGCCACTCGTTCGGCGGCATGGCGGCGGCCGAGCTCGCCTCGGTCTTTCCGGCTCGCGCGACGAGCCTCACGCTGGTCTCGCCCCTCGGGTTCTGGCGCGACGACGCGCAGCCGGCCGACATCCTGATCCTGCCGGCCGACGAGCTCGCGAGCGTTCTCTGGCGTGATCCGGCCTCGCGTGTCGCCGTCGAGTGGGCCGCGGGGATCGGCGGCGATCCTGACGATATCGCGGCCCAGGTCGAATCGCTCCAGCGCCGCTCGTCGATGGCGAAATTCGCGTGGCCCATTCCCGACAAAGGCCTTCGGCGGCGCCTGCACCGGGTTGCCGCGCCGACCTTGCTCGTGTGGGGCGACGACGACCGCGCGAATCCGGTGATCTACGCCGAGGAGTGGCAGCGGCGGATCAAGGGTGCGGCGCTGCGCTTGCTTCCGGGTGGCCACATGGTTCTGCACGAGACGCCGGAGGCGGCCGCACGCGTCGTCGCGGAGCTCACCGGCTCGTGACCCTTCTCGGCGGCAGCGCCTTGGTCACTGGCGGCGGCTCGGGAATCGGCCGCGCGATCGCTCAGGCGCTCGCGGCCCAGGGCGCGCCGGTGGCAGTCATGGACCTCTTGCCCGAAGGCGGCAAGGAGGCGGTCGCCGCCATCGCGGCGAAGGGTGGGCGCGCCACGTTCGTGCAGGGCGACGTGGGCCGCTGGGACGACGTCGATCAGGCGGTGGCGGCCGCGGTGCGCGAGCTCGGCCCGCTCGGGATCATGGTCAACGCGGCCGGCGTTCTCGACGGCTACGCGCCGGCCGACGAGATCGGCGCGGCACTCTGGGAGCGCGTGATCGGGATCAACCTGACCGGCACGTTCTACGGCTGCAAGCGCGCGCTGACCGAGATGCTCTCGCGCGGCCGCGGCCGGATCGTGAACATCGCGTCGGTCGCGGGCCTGGTCGGCTCGGGCGGCGGCGCGGCCTACACCGCCTCGAAGCACGGCGTGGTCGGTCTCACGCGCCAGCTCGCGATCACCTACGCCGCGCGCGGCATCACAGTCAACGCGATCTGCCCCGGCGCGATCCAGACGTCGCTGCGCGACAACTCGACGCGGATCCTCGGCGCCGACGCGCCGGTGATGCGCGGGGTCGGCGGCGACGAGGCGGCCGTGCGCGCGATCACGCCGGCGGGCCGGCGCGGCACCCTCGAGGAGATCGCCGCGGCGGCGTGCTACCTCGCCGGCTCGGAAGCAGACTACGTCACGGGCCATACGCTCGTGGTCGATGGAGGATGGACAGCCCGATGATCAAGCGATTTCACGTGCTCTACGTCGGCCAGGTGGATCTCGAAAATATCGGACTCCAGGGCACGCCGGCCAATGCGCGGCGCTACACCAACGACAAGCTGAGCCAGCCGTTCTTCGCGGCGCGCGACGTCGCCCAGCTGATGGACGACCTCGGCTACTACGCCCTGTGGACCGCCGAGCATCACTTCCAGCGCGAAGGCTACGAGGTCTTCCCGAATCTGATCCAGCTCTCGCTCTGGCTCGCGACGCAGACGCGGCGGCTGAAGCTCGGCTGCGCGTTCAACGTGCTCCCGATGTGGCATCCGATCCGGCTGGCCGAGGACTACGCGATGGCCGACATCGTGACCGACGGCCGCGTGATCATGGGCGTCGGCCGCGGCTATCACTCGCGCGAGGTCGAGTCGTTCGGCGCACCGGTCATTGACCAGGCGGCGAACCGCGAGATGTTCGAGGAGCAGGTCGATCTCATGCTGAAGTGCTTCCACGACGACTCGTGGAGCCATCACGGCAAGCGCTACGAGGCGCCGCCCCCCGTGGAGTATCGCGGCTACACCTTGAGCGACATCACGTGCGTGCCGCGGCCCAAGCACCTGCCGGTCGAAGTCTGGATGCCGATCGCCAGCAGCAAGTCGATCGACTACATGGGGTGCAAGAACTTCAAGGCGATGGTCACGCTCAACGGCGAGAAGATCCTCGACGACGTCGTGAAGGCCTATCGCGACGCGTGTGCCAAGTACGGCCACAAGAAACAGCTCGGCGAGGACATGATCTGGGGAGCCGGACTCTATCTGGCGGACACGCCCGAGGAGGCCAAGCGCCGGGTCGAGCCCGCGCACGACGAGCGCTACAAGTGGTTCGCGCCGTTCGGCTTCGTGCGCTACGCCGACGAGCAGGGGCGCACGTGGGGCACGCCGGGCGCGCCCGCGCGCACGCCGTCGCTCGCCGACGGCATCCAGCAGAAGGCGTGGTTCTGCGGCCCACCGTCGCACGTGATCGACGGCATCAAGTCCGTCGCGGCGAAGTATCCCGGGCTCGAGGACTTCATGATCCATTGGGCCGAGGGGCTCTCGGCGAAGGAGTTCAAGGAGCAGCTTCGCTGGTTCGCGCGCGATGTGATGCCCGCGTTCCAGGCGCGCTAGCCTCCGGCCATACGCGCGCCGTGGCGCCGGTACCCCACCGGGGTATCTCTCCCTCGGGGAAAACCCCCAAGGGATGGTATTTTCTCTTTCCAGGCCCTCGTACCTGTGGTAGGAATACCCCCGAGGATTCGGGTGTCGGTCCACCATTTACGAGGTAAGGAGGCACTATGGCGAAGGGGAAGAAGGCGTTCGGGGGCTACTCGATCAACTTCAAGGGCTGCAAGGATACGGCCGAGTCGATCTTTGGCGGCTCGCCGATCGGGCCGTCCGAGATGACGAAGAAGATCTGGGCCTACGTGAAGCGCAAGAAGCTGGCCGGCAAGAAATAACGTCCCGCGTCGTCATGATGTCACGGGCGGCTTGCGCTCCGCGAGCCGCCCTTCGCTTTTCCACGGCGATTGCCGGGCGATCTCAGAGCGGCAGCCGGTCGAGCGCTTCGAGAACCAGATCGGGGTGTACGCCCAGCTCTTCCTCCGGCGCGCCGGTGCGGTTGCACCACGCGACCTGATAGCCGAACGCCTTCGCGCCCGCGACGTCCCACCCGTTCGACGAGACGAACAGAAGCTCGCCGGCGGGCAGGCCCAGCGTCTCGGGACCGAGTGCGTACACGCGCGGCGAGGGCTTGTAGGTCTTGACGCGATCGACGGAGATGACGTGCTCGAGCAGCCCACCGAGCCCACTCGCGGCGACGGCGGTAGCGAGCATCGACGGCGCGCCGTTCGAGAGCACCGCCCGCGGACGCCCCGCGAGTCGCCCGAGGGCGGTCTTCACCTCGGGAAAACAGGCGAGCGAGAGGTAGGCGTCCATCAGGCGCCGCACCTGAGCCTCCGTCGCGGCCAGCCCGAGGCGGCGAATCGCGTAGCGGAGCGCCGCTTCGGTCACGGTCCAGAAGTCGGCGTAGGTGCCCATCAGCGCGCGCAGCCACGTGTACTCGAGCTGCTTCTGTCGCCACAGGGTCGAGAGCGCGATCGGATCGCCCGTGATCTCGCGGCCGGCTTCGACAACCGAGTGGACGTCGAAGAGCGTGCCGTAGGCGTCGAAGACGTAGCCGCGGATCGGGGTCATCGCGTCAAGGACATGCGCCGAGACTTCGCCGGCCGCCGGGGCGGCAGGCTCGGCTCGGGTGCGGCGTCGATTCCCGCCTCCACGAAGCCGTATTTCAGGAGCTTCTTGGCGTCGAGGAATGAGGAAGTCCGGGTGCGCGAGCCGAGCACGATCATGATGAACTGCTGCCCGTCGCGCCAGGCCGAGACCGCCAGGTTGTAGCCGGCCTCGAGCGTGAATCCGGTCTTCAGCGCCTGCACGCCGAGCGGATCGTTGAAGAGCGGAATGTGGCGCGCGTAGACCCGGCCGCGATAGACGAACGTCTGTCCGCCGAGCATCGGGCGCGACGCGGGATGATCGCGGAGGAGACGCGCGATGAGCTGGGCCAGATCGCGCGCGTTGCTCCGCTGCGCCGGGTCGGGCAGACCGTGCGGATTCGCGAATCGCGTCGCGTGCAGGTCGAGCTCCTGCGCTTTGGCGTTCATTCGGCCGACGAAGCTCCACTCGTCGCCCGCGAGGCGCTCGGCCAGCGCGGTGGCCGCGTCGTTCGCAGAGGCGATCGCCACGCCCTCGAGCAGGACATGCAGCGGCACCATCTCGCCGGCGCGCAGCCCCATCCGGGCTCGCGGCGTCAGGGAGGCGTAGCGGCTCACCGGAACCAGCTCGTCCAGCTCGGCGCGCCCGGCTTCGACGTCCTCGAACGCGAGGTAGAGCGTCATCAGCTTCACGAGGCTGGCGGGCGCGCGTTCCTCTTCCGGATTCTTCGCGAAGATCGTCCGGCCGTCCGGGTCGAGCAGCAAGACCGCTTCGGCCGTGAGCGCGGGCGGGCGCCCGTCGGCAGCGGGTCGCGCCGACTGCGCGGCGGCGGCGAGAGGAATCAAGGCGGTAAACAGGACCGCCAGGGCGGCGAGCATACGGCCTGGATGCACTGCGTCCGATTCTAGCGACCGCCCGAAGTGGGCGGCAAGGAAAAACCGGTCAGCGGACGGCTTGCTTCAATTCCTTCGACGGCTTGAACCGTGGAATGCGGCCGGCGACCGTCACCGCCTGACCCGTGCGCGGGTTCTTCAGGGTACGCGGCTTGCGTCGCGCGACTGAGAATGTTCCAAATCCCACGAGCGTGACGGCGTCGCCCCGCTTGAGCGAGGCCCGGATGCCCCCGAGCGCGGCCCGCAGCGCGCGCTCGGTGCCGGCCTTCGGCCAGCCCGCCGCGGTCGCCATCCGCACGACGATATCGGCTTTCGTCATCTACATTCCGAACGCGCCCCGCGCCTCGTCCATCACGGTCTCGTCGATGGTCGCGTAGCCGTGCTCGGCGGCGAACCGCTCGATCGCACGTCGCGCCATCGGACGGATGAACGACGGGATGCGTTCCACGCGCGCCTCGGCCTCTCTCGTCCACGGCACGGACGATGGTGTGACGTTGGCGCCTTCGTTGACCATCGCCGCGAAAGGGCAACCGCCGCCGTCACCGCCGGCGTCGCCCGGCGCCTCGCCGATCTTGACGGCGTCGTCTTCGAACGCGTCGGCGCGCGGGTTGGCCATCATCGTGCGCAGGTGCTCGAACGGCACGGGCGGGGTCGCCCCGCCCACCTTGACGCCGAGGCTTCGCACCATCTGCGTCTCGAACGGATTGGTGAGCATCGCGACGCGGAATCCGCATTCGGGACAGCGGAACGTGACAGCCAGTGAGCCTTCGTCGGGCCCTTCGGTCGAGTGGAGCTTCATCGGCTCGTCGCAGTCCAGACAAAGAAACTTCATGGTCCCGGCATTCTATCACCGCGCGCGCGCCGCGGCTGTGCCGACCGCCCGGCTCGCTTCGGGCGACTCCGCCGGCGTCAGCGATCAGGGAAAGGTCTTGCCGGGCGCCTGGAAGAACGTGTAATCCCAGACGCTGACGCGATAGGCCTCAGCGACCGGCAGATTCTGCACGATGAAGTACGCACGCCCAAAACCACCCACGCCGCCGGGAATGTACGCAATACGCTGACCCACCACGGCGCCCGCGGGATCGAGCGCCTGGGCGAGCACTCGCATCTGCGTCGCGAATTCACCGTTCCGGCTGTAGACATAACCACTGACCGTGCGCGAATTCGCGCCTTGCTCGGCGGCCGACCACTCGATCGAGAAGTGATGCTCCCACCCGGACATCAAGGTGGTCGTGGTCGACGAGGGCGTGAGATTGCTACTGGCGCAGGCGGCGGTGACCGTGACGATGGCCAGGGCGAACAGCCCGAATCGGATGGCCTTCATGGGTCGTGTACCTCTCGACCGCTAGGGTACACCTGCCCGCACGTCCGTCGCGAGGCGCGGGGCGAAGCGACCGGAACGCGGGCCGAGAGGGACGAGTGATGCACAAGTGGTGTAGGATGCTGACGCGGGCCGGTGTAGCTCAGTGGCAGAGCAGCTGATTCGTAATCAGCAGGTCGCGGGTTCAAGTCCCGCCGCCGGCTCCAGATACTTCAACTACTTCTGAAACGACTCCAGATCGGCGACAGGCTTTTGCGCTGAGGCTTGCGCTATCGAGGAAGGCTGAACGCTGCGCTCCGTCCGAGACATCTCGGTGCGGAGGTGATCGGGCGCGAGGTGCGCGTAGCGCAGGGTCATCTTGATGTCAGCGTGTCCCAGGATCGTCTGCAAGGCCTGCAGGCTCCCGCCGCGCATCACGAACCAGGAAGCGAAGCTGTGTCGCAGGTCGTGGAAGTGCAGACCGTTGAGCTTCGCCTCCACCACGGCGTTCTCGAACGCGGTCCGGATGTCGCCAGTCGGCCAAACGCGACCCGTATGCAAGCCTGGGAGGCCCGCCAGGACCTCGTAGACCGACTGCCGCATAGGAACCTCACGCCGCCGGCCCGACTTCGTTTCCGTGTCGGCGAGCCGGATGACACCCCGGCTCATATCGATCCGGTCCCAGGTCAGCTTGAGAAGTTCACCACGGCGCAGACCGGTCTCCAGCGCGACTCGGACCACCGCGGCCAGGTGCTTGGTCCGGCTCTTGCCGCAGGCCTCGAGGAGACGGGCTTCCTCATCCGGCTCAAGCCAGCGGATCCGGCCTTCCGGCTCACGCTCAAGGCGGATCTTGGGCACCGTGCCGATCGCGCCCCACTCGTCTATCGCCAGACCGAGCAGGTGGCGCAATAGGGCGAGAGGGCGGTTGATGGCCGCCGCCGTGAGCGGTCGCGCAGTGGCCTTCTCTCCGGCGCCAACCTTCCGGACCACCGCTAGCCGCTTTGAACGGTACTCGCTGATCCGGTCTGTGGTGATCTCCGCGAGCGGGGTGTCCGCGCCGAACTCGGCCTTCAGGTGCTTCACGATCCGGGCGTCGTTCCCGAGCGAGCGCTTCCGCGACTTCGCGGCCAGGTAGCGCTCGCACGCCTGTCCGAACGAGATCCCCGGGCTCTTCGGCTTCTCGGGGATCTGGAGCAACTGCGCCGCGAGGGCCTTCTCGGCGTCCTCCTTCGTCCACTCGGCCTTGTAGCTCCGGACCTGACGCACGCCATCCGGGTGTAACACCGCGCCTGTCTGCTGATGCCGGTGCCGTTATTCGCCGTAACGGCGACGTGATGATCTGCTGTGGTGCCAGCATCTATATCCCTACCACCGCGGGCGTAGTAGATGCGGACAGCGCGGTAGAGCCACTCCTTTCGGCTGCTCCTGGTCTCATCGGCGCCAACACCACTCCTGGACCCAGGCCGAGGGCCGGTCGCCGCGAACAAGACATTCGGGTGGGACTACCCTCCACATCACGTCTTCTCTCAGGGCGCGCGACTGAGCCAACGCCCTCTCGATTCGCTCGGCCTCGGTCCACTGATCCACATCTGAGGGTCGCGGAACCACCACCAGAATCGCCAAGATTAACGTGGCCCAAAGAAGGATTCGCATGTTGCTCACTGTCTACTGTACTCGCCTGGGTGGACACTCGACCTTGACCCACTTGCCGTCGAGACGGTGCTCGCAGAAGAGCGGTCGGGTAGGTTCCATTCCCGAAGGTGTCTCCTCCTGGAACTGTTCCCGTAACAGCTTGAGTCGCTCAACAAGCCGCTCCTGTTCGGATCGCGGTGTTGGCGGCGGATTATCGATCTGGTCGCCAGCCGGGAAGAACTCGAGGTCTTGCCATGGGGTCGGAGGGAGCGGGACCGGGCCGCACCACTCCTCGGAGTCCATAAGGGTGGTCAGACACTCCGGTGGCACGACTCGCCCTTCCATCGCTTTCAGGCGCCGGGTCTCGAGCTTATGCCGAGCGACCAAGTTGTTCGTTTCCATATCTCGCTCTGCCATGCTGACGGCGAGCGGCTCAGCCCAGAGCAGGTACGCAGCGAGAGCGAGCCAGATCATGGTCCTCATGTCGAGCCTCCGCTAGTCCGCTTGCCGCCTACTCCAGTTTCCTATGGGCAGTTCGTCTTGATCGCGGGGCGGAACGTCCCGTCGGCATCGTTGGCGGATATCGGAATTTCGCCAAGAGGCCGACAGGGCGTCGCCGTTGCACATCCTGTCA
>Ga0075429_100002885_pt1 | contig 14565 bp, 12 predicted proteins | sample RhiMetdeltSRZDD3_FD_75295 | JGI IMG/M metagenome (GOLD analysis project Ga0075429, IMG submission 75295) | Populus rhizosphere microbial communities from Tennessee, USA - Rhizosphere MetaG P. deltoides SRZDD3 | ecosystem: Host-associated > Plants > Roots > Rhizosphere > Soil | place: USA... | reverse complement strand
AAGAGCGTCTGGGCGAGGCGGGTGACCTCGGCCCTCGTCAGCCCGGCATGCGTCACGGGCCGCACGTCCACCGGCTGCCCGCCGATCAGCTCGATCGTCGCGACCCGGGTCGTGCCGTCGGCGTCGACGGTCAGCTCGACCAGGACCAGGACCTCGCCGGCCGGCGCAACCGGAAGCCCCGACACCCGGTAGCGCCCCAGGTGGCGGTTCGCGGCGCGCTCCGCCGACTCGCCCTCCCAGAGATCGAAGTCGAGCTCGCGCTGGCCGTCCTGCCGCGTCGCCAGCACGCGGTGCTCGCGGGTCGGCACCACCGCCGACGGCGCGATGACGAGATCGCAGGGGCCGTCGTCGATGCTGACCGCGAGGCCGCGGGCGGTGACGTCGAGCAGCAGGATCCCCTCGATGCGGCCGTCGAGGCGGGCGACCTCGACGGCGGCGCCGACCGCGACCACCTCGTCCGGGTTGGGCACCAGGCGCGGCTCCTTGCCGAAGATCTCGGAGATGCGGCGGCGCACCGCCGGCATGCGGGTCATGCCGCCGACCAGCAGCACCTCGTCGACCTGGTCGCGGGTGCGGCCGGCGCGCGCCAGCGCCTCGCGGCACGGCGCCTCGAGCCGGCGCAGCACCGGCGCCGACCACAGCTCGAGCTCGTCGCGCCGGATCGGCCGGCGCAGGTCGACCGCGGTCCCCGACGCCACCCGGGTCAGCTGCTCGAGATCGAGATCGGCGGCGATGCCGACCGAGAGCAGGTGCTTGATCCGCTGCGCCGAGGCGCGCAGCCGCGGCAGCGCCTCGGGATCGCTGGTCAGCGCCACGCTGTGGGTGTGGCGCAGCTCGCGCACCAGCTGGTCGACCACCGCGCGATCGATGTCGTCGCCGCCGAGGAACGAGTCGCCGGCGCAGGCGAGGACCTCGAACACGCCGCCCTCGACGTCGACGACGGCGACGTCGAAGGTGCCGCCGCCGAGGTCGCAGACGACGAAGCGCCGGTTCTGGCCGCGGTGGGCGCCGTAGCCGAGCACCGCCGCCACCGGCTCGCTCAGCAGCCGGCGCACGGTCAGCCCGGCGATGGCGGCGGCGTCCTTGGTCGCCTGGCGCTGGCCGGCGTCGAACCAGGCCGGCACCGTGATGACCGCCTCGGTGACCTCGGCGCCGAGGAACTTCTCGGCGACCCGACGCAGGTCGCGCAGCACGCGCGCCGCGATCTCCTCGGGCGACACCGTGCGCTCGCCGACCTTGATCCAGGCGTCGCCGTTGGGCGCCGGCACCACCTCGAACGGCAGCGTGTGGGCCAGCCGCCGCACGTCGGGATCGTCGCAGCGGCGGCCGAGCAGCCGCTTGGCGCCGAACACGGTCAGCTCCGGGCGGTGCATCGCCGCCGACACCGCCGGCGCGCCGACCACCACCGCGCCATCGGGCCCGAACGAGACCGCCGACGGCAGGGTCGTGGTGCCGGCGTCGGTGGTCAGGATGCGCGGCGCGCCGTCGCGATCGAGGATGGCGACCGCCGAGTTGCTGGTGCCGAGGTCGATGCCGACCGCGGTCGATGCCTGGCTCACTGGAACAGCCTCCGCAGCACGTCGCCGTCGCCGTCGCCCTCGCGCTGGCGCAGGGCGTCGAGCGCCACCGCCGCCTCGCGACAGCCGGGATCCTGGACCAGGGCCGCCTCGAGCTGCGAGGTCGCCAGGAGCGACTGGCCGCCGTCGAGGGCGTCCATCGCCGACGCCACGTGGTAGAGCGCGCGCAAGGTGCCGCTGCGCGGGTAGACGTGGAGCGCCGCCGACAGGATCTCGCGGGCGGCGGCGTGATCGCCGCTGGCCAGCCGGGCCCGGGCCTGGCGCTCGAACGCCTCGCCGGGGGCCGCCCGCGCCGTCGGCATCGCGAGCTCGCCGGCGCCGTCGCTGGTGTCGAGCTTGAGATCGCCGAACAGCTCGTCCTCGCGCAGCGGCTCGTGGTTGTCGAAGCGGACGCTCGAGCGAAAGCGCGGCACCACCGGCGGGTCGTGCGGCTCGAAGGCGCGGTCGCCGGTGTCGAGCTCGTCGAAGCCGATCAGCCAGCCGCGCGCCGGGTGCAGGGACGGGCCGACCGCGGCGGCGCGGCCCTCGGCGACCAGGGCGGCGCGCATCCGGTCGTAGGCGCGGTTCACGTGGATCGCGATCTCCTCGCACACGCGGCCGAGCGCCGGCGAGCGGTGGCGCGCCATGACGTCGGGGTGGAAGCGGCGGCCGAGCGCGATCCACGCCGACCGGACCTCCTCGGGCGTCGCCCCCCACGACACGCCGAGGACCTCGTGCGCCGCCAGCTCGCGCATGCGGAGCAGCTCGCCCTCGAGCGACTGGTAGACCGCGCGCTCGCTCTCCGACAGCGACGCCACCGGATCCGGCGCCGGCTCCGGCGTCTCCTCGTCGAGCATCGCGACCTCGGCGGTGGCCGGCTCGCCGTCGGGCGCCGGCGACGTCGGCTCGCCGTCGTCGGACTCCCCCGGAGTGGCGCGCCCGTCGGCGACCAGCGTCTCGAGCCGCGCCACCAGCTCGGGCGTGACCCCGTGCAGGTTGATCTCGACCGCGGTCTTGCCGTCGACCTCGTCGCCGACCTGGGTGACGGTGCCGTCGATGACGACGACCATCTGGTTGGGCAGCTCGAGCCCGAGGGTGACCTCGGCGTTGGGCTCGGCGGCGAACGGGACCCGCATGCTCAGCACGCGGCCGCGCCGCAGCTTGCGCGTGTAGAACGCCTCGACCTGGTCCCAGGTCACGCACCGCACCCGCAGGATCCGCGCCCCCGACATCCCGGTTACCGGCCCTTCTTGCGCTCGGCGATCAGGTCGACCTGCTTCTCGAGGGTCGGCTTCTTCGGCGCCGCCGACAGCGGCAGCCGGGGATCGCCCCCCGCGCGCCACTCCTCGGCGTTGATCCGGACGTAGCCGGGGACGAAACCGTCCTTCTGCACCCGCAGATCGTAGTCGCGGCCGGCCTCGATCCCGGACAGCTCCATGTCGTTGGTGATCCCGACCAGCAGCCAGACCGCCGCCCCCGCCGGCGTCGACTCGACGTGGATGCGGCCGCGGCCCGCGGTGAGGCCGGCGGCGGCGTCGGCGGGCGGCCGCGGCGGCACCGCCGGCAACGGCCTGGCCGGCGCGCCCGGCTCGAGCGCGTCGGTGAGGCGCGCGACCCGCGCGTCGGCGGCGCCGCTCCAGGCGCTGGCGCCGACCACGACGTCCTTCGGCTTGTGGCCGTCGAGCTCGATCCGCAGCTCGTGCGGCATGCTGGTCGGCAGGATCAGCGAGTCCATCGGGGTCCGGCCGAGCAGGAGCCAGACCGCGGCGCCGTCGGGGTTCGACCGGATCGCGATCGCGCCCGGATCGGGGAGCTCGGCGGTGAGGCGCGTGGTCTCGGCGGCGGCGCGCTCGCGCTCGCGGACCTGGAGCTGCTCCTGCGCGGCGAGGTCGTCCTTCTGGTTGCGCACGACCCAGACCAGCGCGGCGACGCCGGCAAGCACGAACAGCGCCGACACCCAGCCCAGGCTGCGCCGGGCCAGCGTGTGCGGCGGCTCGATCACCGCGACCTCCGGGGTCGCGGTCCGCGGCTCGCCCCGCTTGAAGCGCACCGGCGGCGCCGGCTGCGCCCGGGTCGCCCGCGGCGCGGCGCTCGGCGGCGGCGGCCCGACCTCGGTGTCGAGCTCGGCGAGCGCGGCCAGCGCGGCGTCGGTGGTGCGGCCACCGGCCGCCGGCCGCAGCGCGGGCTCCTCGGCGAGCAGGATGCGGCGGCCGGGGAACTCGGTGTCCTCGGTGCGCGGCGCCGGCAGCGGCGTCGGATCGCGGTCGTCGTCACCGGCGGCGCTGGCGACGATCGGGGTCGCCAGGCGACGCGGGATCGAGCCGGCCCGGCGCCGGCCCGGCTCCGGGGCGACGTTGGTGGGCACGTCCTCGGTCGGGTCGCCGTGGATCGCGATGATCTCGCTGATCGGATCGCGGCCGAGCTGGCGCGCCGCCGGGTCGACCTGGGTCAGCGGCTCCGACACGTCGTCGTCGAGATCGGCGATGACCGACTCGAGGTCCGCGCTCGGCTCGGGCCCGCCGAGCTCCTCGAGATCGACGACGTAGGTCGGCCCCCCCTTGTCGCCCAGCGCCGCCAGCAGATCTTCGGTGGCGGCGTCGAGGTTGGCGTCGGCGCTCGACCGGTTGTCGCCGACGAAGCGCGCGATCTCGATCGGCGACGCCGGCTGCCAGCCGTCGTCCTCGAGCGCCTCGGCCAGGTTCTCCTGCAGGGCGACCGCGTCGGCGAAGCGCCGGTGCAGGTCGGGATCGAGGGCGCGCTGGACCAGGCGCTCGACCGCCGGCGTCTGCCGCAGCGAGCCGGGCGGCACCTCGCCGGTCAGGAGCGAGAAGAAGAGCGCGCCGGCGCCCCAGACGTCGGCGGCCGGCCCCGGCAGCTCGCCGGCCGCCACCTCGGGCGCGAGGTAGCCGGTGAGGCCGCGGGCGAGGGTCGGATCGGCGCCGCTGGCGATCGCGATGGCGAGGGCGCGGCCGGCGGCGAAGTCGGCGAGCTTGACCGCGCCGTCGAAGTCGATCAGCACGCTGCGCGGGTGGACCGCGCCGTGGACCAGCCCCATGCCGTGGGCGGTGGCGAGGCCGTCGATCACGCTGCGCGCGATGGCGGCGGCGATCGCGGGCGGCAGCTTGCCGCCGCGGGTGCGGACGTCGGCGAGGAGGTCGAACAGCGCGACCGGACCGTTGACCGCCTCGGTGACCACGACGAGGTCGGCGCCGTCGCGCACGACCGCCAGCGTGCCGACGACGCTGCGGTGGTGGAACGACGCCAGCTCCGGCGGCGTCCCGGCCAGCGCCGACGCGAACGCCGGCTCGACGACCAGGCGCGAGTCGGCGATCAGCGCCCGCAGGTCGCGGCGGCCGCGCCCGTGCGCGCGATACACCTCGCCGTACATACCCACCGACAGACGCTCGGCCAGGCTGACGTCGGCGATGACACGGTCCGCCGCGGTCGGCACGGGTCCACTATACAACCGGACGCTCCCTAACGAGGCAGCGCGAGGGGGAACACGGCCCACAGGTACGGCTCGGCGAACAGGTACGCGAGCGCCGCCGCGGCCAGGAACGGCCCGAACGGCAGCGCCGTGTGCCGCAAGGCGACGTCCTTCTCACCGGTCTCCTCGGGCTCCGGGCCCGAGCCTTCGCCCTCGCCCTTGCCGTCTCGGGCCCTCGCGACGATCACCACCCCCACGCCGATCACCGATCCGATCAGCGATCCCCCGAACAGCGAGAACAGCACGCCCCGCCACCCCAGCAGCGCCCCGACGACGGCCAGCAGCTTGCCGTCGCCGTAGCCGAGGCCCTCGCGCTTGGTCAGGTAGAAGTACCCATCCGAGATCAGCCGGATCAACCCGTAGCCGACGGCGGCGCCGATGAGGCCATCCATCCAGCTGCGCTCCGGGAGCAGCAGCCCCAGGCCGTAGAAGACCGGGATCGCCGGGTACGTCACCCGGTCGAGGATCAGCTGGTGGTCGAGGTCGATGAAGGTGATGACCACCATCGTGAACGAGAAGGCGGCCATCACGCCGAAGCGGATCATGCGGTCGCCGAGCGCCTCGCCGACCTCGGGGCCGAGCATCTGCCCGCCCAGCACCACCGCGACGTACCAGGCGAGCGCGAACAAGAGCCCGGTCAGCGCCTCGACCATGAGGTAGCGCGCCGAGAAGCCGGCCCCGCAGTCCCGGCAGCGACCGCGCAGCCAGAGGTAGCTGAGCAGCGGGACGTTGTCGTACCAGCGCACCGCGGCGCCGCAGGCGAAGCAGTGGGAGCCCGGCGCCACCACCGACCGGCCCTTGGGGTGCTCGTAGGTGGGCGGCCACCGATAGATGCCCACGTTGGCGAAGCTGCCCCACAGGGTGCCGAGCACGAACGCCGCGACATACGCCCAGGGGCTCGTCGCCAGGGTCTCGAGCGCGTCCGCCCCCTGCATCTAGCTCACGCTACCGCGGTTGACCGCCGCCGTCGAGAACGCTAATACCCCAGCGATGGCCTTGCAGTCCCGAGCCCTGTGCGGCGCCGCCCTCGCCGGCGCGATCGCCGCCTGCTCCGGCTCGGGCGGCACCCCCGACAGGGAGCTGACCGGCCTGGTCACCGCCGCCGCCGCGCCGACCGCCGCCGCGCCCGCCGAGGCGGGCAAGGATCCGGCGCAGCTCGCGAGCGCCCTGGCGCGCCCGCACCACGTCGCCGGCGCCGCCCTCGGCGCCCATCGCCTGGTGGTCCGCTCGAAGATCGAGGTCGTGGACGGCAACCGCGTCGTCGAGCAGGTCGCCGACGACACCACCGTCGACTACGACGCCGGCGGCCAGTACCACGCCACCAGCACCAACTCCGCCGACTACGGCCGCGAGGTCTTCTACGTCGCCGGCGAGCTCTACCTGCGGCCGCGCTACTCCCGCTGGCACCGGCGCAAGCCGAACGACGACGCCGAGGCCGGCCAGCTGCTCGACGAGATCGCGTCGGTGCTGCCGTCGTACTACGACCTGCTCGCCGCCGGCGCCGACGTCGCCGACCAGGGCGCGGTCCAGCAGGCGGGCCGGGCCGCCCGCCGCATCCAGATCAAGCCGACGAAGTCGCCACGCAAGCCGCCCGCGCAGCCGCTGGTGCAGCGCAAGTGGCGCGAGTCGGCGACCGTCGAGGCGGTCGCGGGCGAGGTCGTGCTCGACGCCGAGACCGGCGTCGCCTTGACCGCCAAGCTCGCCGGCCAGGTCGCGTTCAGCCGCGACGGCCGCCGCTTCATCATGACCATCGACGTCGCCCAGGAGGTGACGCCGCTGGCGCAGCCGCCGAGCTTCACCCTGCCGGCCCCCGAGGAGGTGGTCGCCACCCCGGAGCGCCTGCACGAGGTCGACGAGCGCGACTTCCTCCTCGAAGGCATGGCGCCGCCCGCGCGCCGCGACAAGGACAAGGAGACGCCGTGACCACCGCCCTCGTCCTCAAGCGCGACTACCTGATCGCCCACCGCCGCCTCATCCTCGCCCGCGCCATCGCCGGCACCATCGCCGGCATGGTGCCGGTGCCGTTCCTCGACGAGTGGCTGGTCGGCGCCGTCGTCGGCGGCGGCTACCGGCGGCTCGCCGCCGCCCACCAGGTCGACCTCCACGACGACGCGGTGGCGTCGCTGGTCTTCGGCAAGACGCCGCCGCCGTCGTGGACCGAGATGGCCGGCTCCGCGATCGCGTACAAGATCGCGACCCAGACCTGGAAGCGCCTGCTGATCGCGCTGACCGCGCTGCGCCGGGCCCGCAGCGCCGCCAACCACTTCCTGGCCATGACCCTGTTCGATCACTACTGCGCGCGCCGCCACGTCGGCCTCGGCCTCAGCCGCGAGCGCGCCCTCGAGCTGCGCGAGACCATCAGCGAGGCGATCGCCGCCAGCCCGGGCGGCCTCGCCCTCGATCCGTTCCGCCGGGGCGCCCTCGCCGCTGCCCGCGCCACCGTGCGCGCCCCGCTCGAGCTGGCCGACCTGGTCTCCGGCGGCGCCCTCCGCCGCTACCTCGATCGCCAGGCCGACGTCACCGAGGCCGACGCCGTCGACGAGGTCGACCAGGCGCTCGACAAGCAGCTGGCCGAGTCGTCGAGCTTCCTGTCGCGCACCGTGTCCGCCGTCGAGCTGCAGCTGTCGGCGGAGGTCAACCCGTACGTCGACGGCCTGATCGAGCGCTTCGACGAGCTGTGGCGCCGCCGCACCGAGGGCGGGTCGTGACCGGGGTCGCGCCGGTCGCCGCCCCCGAGCGCGCCGCCCTCGCCAGCTGCCGCCGCGTCGTCGTCAAGATCGGCAGCCGGCTCCTCGCCGAGAGCCCGGCCGGGCGCCCGGCGGCGATCGCCGACCAGGTCGTCGAGCTGCGCAAGCGCGGCATCGAGGTCGTCATCGTCAGCTCGGGCGCGATCGCGCTCGGCGTGCGCGCGCTGCGCCTGGCGGCGCGCCCGCACGAGCTGCCGCAGCTGCAGGCCGCCGCCGCCGTCGGCCAGAGCCGGCTCATGCAGCAGTGGGAGCACGCCTTCGCCGCCCACGACGCCGTCATCGGCCAGGTCCTGGTCACCCACGACGACCTCAGCGATCGCGGTCGCTTCCTGTCGGCGCGGCTGACCCTGCGCGCGCTGCTCGATCGCCAGGTGGTGCCGATCATCAACGAGAACGACACCGTCGCCACCGACGAGATCAAGTTCGGCGACAACGACCAGCTGTCGGCGCTGGTGGTGAACCTGGTGTCGGCCGACCTGCTGATCATCCTCACCGACGTCGAGGGCGTGCGCGACGCCAGCGGCGTGCGCATGCCGGTCGTGCGCGACGCCGAGCGCGAGGCCGCGCCGGTCGCGGGCGCCAGCCGCGCCGACGGCGTCGGCTCGGGCGGCATGGCGTCGAAGGTCGCGTCGGCCCGGATGGTCACCCGCACCGGCGTGCCGGCCGTCGTCGGGCCGGGCCGGATGCCGACCGTCCTGGTCGACCTCCTCTCCGGCGCCGACGTCGGAACCCTGTTCATCCCGGGCCACGACGTGCTGTCGTCGCGCAAGCACTGGATCGCCTACGGCTCCAAGCCGGCCGGCCGCCTGGTCGTCGACGCCGGCGCCGTGCGTGCGGTCGCGGAGCTCGGCAAGAGCCTCCTGCCGCGCGGCATCGCCGAGGTCCACGGCGCGTTCGGCCTCGGCGACACCGTGAGCGTCGTGACCGCCGAAGGCCGCGAGTTCGCTCGGGGTCTCGCCGCCTACGCCGCCGACGACCTGAAGAAGATCCGAGGCTTGCATTCAGGGGACATCGAGGCCACTTTAGGCTACAAATCCCTCGACGAGGCGATCCATCGCGACGACCTCGTGCTCCTGTGACCCTGATCGTGATCCTACGGCCCCACACGAACGAACTGGCGAGATGACCGTGAGCGCACCCCGCGACGCGGTCTCCCCTGTGCGCGCGCTGGCCATCGACGCCCGCGCCGCCGCCCGACGGGTCGCGAAGGCCACCGCTGCCGAGCGGCGGACCGCGCTCGAGGCGATGGCCGCCGCCGTGCGCGCCGGGGAGGCCGACATCCTGACCGCCAACGCCGCCGACGTCGCCGCCGCCGAGGCGCGCGGCATGGCGCCGCCGATGGTCGACCGCCTGCGCCTCGATCCCAGGCGGGTCGCCGGCATCGCCACCGCCGTCGAGGAGATCGCCGGCCAGCCCGAGCTGGTCGGGCGCATCGAGCGGGTCGAGACCCGGCCCAACGGCCTCGAGGTCGCGCGCATGCGCATCCCGCTCGGCGTGGTCGCGATCATCTACGAGTCGCGGCCGAACGTCACCGCCGACGCCGCCGCGCTCTGCCTCAAGGCCGGCAACGCCTGCATCCTGCGCGGCGGCTCCGAGGCGTTCCAGTCCAACCGCGCCCTCGGCGTCGCCGTCGCCGCCGGCCTCCAGGCCGCCGGCCTGCCGCCGACCGCGGTGCAGATCGTGCCGTCGACGGATCGCGAGGTCGTGCGCGAGCTCTTGCAGCTCGACGACCTGATCGACCTGGTCATCCCGCGCGGCGGCGAGAGCCTGATCCGCTTCGTCGCCGAGACCTCGCGCATCCCGGTCATCAAGCACTACGTCGGCAACTGCCACGTCTACGTCCACGCCGACGCCGACCTCGACATGGCGCTCGCCATCTGCGAGAACGCCAAGGTCCAGCGCCCCGGCACCTGCAACGCCGCCGAGACGCTGCTGATCGATCGCGCGGTCGCCGACGCGTTCGTGCCGCGCCTGGTCGAGCGCCTGGCCAGCCGCGGCGTCGAGATCCGCGGCGACGCCGAGGTCCGCCGGCTGGGCGGCGGCGGCATCGTCGCCGCCACCGACGCCGACTGGGACACCGAGTTCGGAGACCTGATCGTCGCCGTCGGCGTGGTCGACGGCTTCGACGCCGCGGTCGCCCACATCGAGCGCCACACCTCCGACCACACCGAGGCGATCGTGACCCGCGACGCCGCGGTCGCCGAGCGCTTCCTGCACGAGGTCGGCTCGTCGACGGTCGTCCACAACGCGTCGACCCGCTTCGCCGACGGCGGCGAGCTCGGCCTCGGCGCCGAGATCGGCATCTCGACGACGCGCCTGCACGCCTACGGGCCGATGGGCGCCGAGGGCCTCACCACCACGAAGTTCATCGTCCGGGGCAACGGACAGCTGCGAACATGACAGGAAATCAGGGGATGACCCAGCGGAAGGGCAAGACCGAGAAGCGCGCCGGCGGCGCCACCGCGAAGACGGCAAAGGCCGCCAAGGCCACCAGGACCGCCGCCACCGACAAGGCGGCGAAAGGCTCGGTCGATCCGCGCCCGGCGCGGGCGCGCGACCACGACGACGGGGTCCCGGTCGAGCCGCGCACCGACACCGGCGGCCTCGACGGTGCGGTGCAGGCGGTGCAGCTCGCCCTCGACAAGAAGGCGCTCGAGCCGGTCCTGCTCGACGTCCGCGCCCTGTGCTCGTACTCGAACTACCTCCTGCTGGTGTCGGGTCGCTCGGAGCGCCAGGTCGACGCCATCAGCGAGGCGATCCGGGTCGGCCTGCGCGACGCCGGCCTGCGCCCGCTCAGCAACGAGGGCGGCCTGTGGACCATCCTCGACTACGCCGACTTCGTCGTCCACGTCTTCCACCATCCGGTCCGTGAGCACTTCGACCTCGAGGGGCTGTGGATCGACGCGCCGCGGGTGCCGATCGAGGTGCCCGCCGACGCGCGGGTGACGGCCGAAGAGGCCTATTGAAGATCACGGTCGCGGTGGTGGGCCGCCTCAAGGAGGCCTACCTGCAGGCGGCCGAGGACGAGTACCGGAAGCGGCTGCGCCCGTACTGCAGCCTCGACGTGGTCGAGGCCAGGGACGAAGGGGCGCTGCTGGCGGCGATCCCGCCCGGCGCCCACCTGTACGTCTTCGACGAGCGCGGCGCCGGCATGACCAGCGTCGAGTTCGCCCGCGACGTCCTCGGCGCCGAGGAGCAGCACGGCGCCGGCGCCCGGGTCGTGTTCGCGATCGGCGGCGCCGACGGCCACTCCGACGCCGTCCGCGCCCGGGCGCGCCGCCTCCTGGCGTTCGGCAGGTTCACGATCGCCCACCGCCTGGTCCGGCTGCTCGTGCTCGAGCAGATCTACCGCGGCTTCCGGATCCTGCGCGGCGAGCCGTACCACCGCGATTAGCGCCGGGCGCAGGCGCAGCTGGGTTGCAGCCGCGACCAAGGTGTCGTAGCAACTCCTGTCCGGCTCGCTGGGCCGTCATCCATGTGGACCGCTGCGGTCATCTCCACGCTGGCAGTCGTCGCCGGCGCCTTGCTGGCGCTGTCCGGCGCCGGCGCGCGCGCGATGGTGCCGCTGCGCAGCTTCGCCCTGGCCGCGGTGATCGCGACCGTCATCGCCCACCTCCTGCCCGAGGCGCTCGCCGGCGGTGGCCGCGCCGTGCTGCTGCTGTTCGCGGCGGCGGTCGCCGCGCCCGGCGTGCTCGCCCGCCTGACCGCGCGCCGCGGCGACCACGACATGCACCGCCGCGACGATCCGGCCGCCCTCGCCGTCGAGCTCGCCTACGCGTCGCTGCTCCTGCACAAGGTCACCGACGGCGTCGCCCTCGGCACCGCGCTCGGCCCGTCGCACCTCGGCCACGGCCATTGGGACGTCGTGCTGGCGGTCGCCGGCCACACCGTGCCGATGGCGGCCACGGTCGCCCTGACCTACCGCGCGCGCGGCGCCCGCACCGCCTGGGTGCGCACCCTCGGGCTGGCCGCGGCCATGACCGCCGGCGCGGCGGTCGCCGATCTCGCCGTGCGCACCGGCGCCGCCGCGGTGGCGCCCTGGCTCAACGCGATGGCCGCCGGCCTCCTCCTCCACGTCGTCGTCCACGACCTGCCGCGGCCGGGCGCGCGCGGCGCCGGCGCCCGCGTCGTCGAGCTGGTCGCGATCGCGATCGGCGTGGCGCTGCCGCTGCTCGGCGGCGCCGACGGCCACGGCGATGGCCACATCCTCGCCGACCTCGGCGACGCGTTCGCCGCGCTGGCGGTGCCGGCGGCGCCGCTCCTGGTCGCCGGGCTCCTCGCCGCCGCGCTCCTCGAGGGGATGGCCCTGCCCGGCCTCGACGGCGCCGCCCCCGGGCGCGGCCTCGGCGCCGAGACCTCGGCGCTCACGCTGCACTTCCTCGGCTGGCCGACGACGCTGCTCCGGCTGGCGGCGGTCGGCATCGTGGCGGCGGTGGTGCGGGTGGCGGCGCGGCGCCGCGGGCACGCGCACGCGCATTCGCATTCGCATTCGCACGAGCACGGCGACCACGACCACGCCGGGCACGTCGAGCCGGCCGCTGGGCCGGTCGCCGTCCTCGACGAGCTCGTCGAGCACAACGGCGCCTGGCTGCTCGCCGGCGCGGTGATCGCCGCCTACGTCGTCGCGCTGGTCGCCCCCGGCGAGCCGGCGGCGCTGTCCACGGCCGGCGCCGTCGCCGTCGCGGCGCCGATCGCGATCGCGGCGGCGGTCTCTGCCAGCGCGACCACGCCGGTCGCCGCCGTGCTGATCGGCCTCGGCTTCCCGGCGGCGCCGGCGATCGCCGCCCTGGTCGCCGGACCGGCGGTGCGCGCCGCGGCGGCGCGCGGCCGGCCCGCGCTCGTCGCCGGGCTCGCGGTCGCGATCGGCGTCACCGCCGGCGCCTACGCGCTGGTCGCCGCCGGCGCGGTGCCGCTGACGCTGATCTACGCCCGCTTCCCGGCGCCCGGCGGCGGCGTCCTCGGCCTGGTCGGCCTCGCGCTGCTCCTGGCGATCGCCGCCCGCACGATCTGGCGGTCCGGGCTGTCGTCGTGGGTGGCCGCGCTGCACGGCCACCACGAGGACCATCACTGAGCGCCTTCGGCGCTCGCAGAAGCCCAGAATTCCAGCACGCCCCGAGGCGGGATCAGCCGTGGCGCTGGCCCTTCATCGCGCGATCGATCTCGCGCTTGTCGTCGGCAGCTCGCTTGTCGGCGCGCTTGTCGTGCTGCTTCTTGTGCGTGACCAGCGCCAGCTCGACCTTGACCCGGCCCTTCTTGAAGTAGAGCTGCAGCGGGATCAGCGTGTAGCCGCGGACCTGGGTCTTGGTCTCGAGCTTGTCGATCTCGCCCCGGTGCAGCAGCAGCTTGCGCGACCGCTTGGGCTCGTGGTTGAAGCGGTTGGCCCAGGCGTACTCGTTGATATTCATGCCGACCAGCCACGCCTCGCCGTTGCGGATCTCGGCGAAGCCGTCGGTCAGGGTCACCTTGGCGTCGCGCAGCGACTTGACCTCGGAGCCGACCAGCACGATGCCGGCCTCGAACCGCTCGTGGATCTCGAACTCGTGGGTGGCCTTGCGGTTGGTGGCCACCACCTTGATCTCGTCGCGTGCGGGCTGCGCCACCGGCGCAAGCTAGCACGTCGCGGCGAAACCGGTCCCGGCACCGGCCGATACCGGCGGCGTGATCGTCGACGCCGCCCTCTCCGTCCTCTACGTCCCCGCCTGCGCCGCCTGCGACGCGCGGGTCGCCCGCGGCCAGCCGCTGTGCGCGCCGTGCGCCAGCTCGCTGGTGCCGATCGGCGCCGCCTGCCCGCGCTGCGCCGAGCCGCTGGCCGGGCCGGCGTCGACGCCGTGCGCGCGCTGCCGCCGCGATCCGCTGCCGCTCGACGGCATCGCCGCGCCATGGCGCTACGGCGGCGAGCTCGGCCGCGCCCTGCGCCGGCTCAAGTTCGACGGCCGCCCCGACGTCGCCCGCACCCTGGCGCCGCTGGTCGCGCCGTTCCTCGCCGCGGTCGCGCGCGCCACCGGCGCCGACGTGATCGTGCCGGTGCCGCTGCACTGGCGGCGGCGCGCCGCCCGCGGCTTCAACCAGGCCCAGCTCCTGCTCGACCACGCCGGCCGCGCCGCCCGCCTCGACGTGCCGCGCCGGGCCGGGCTCCTGCGCCGGGTCCGGCCGACCCTGGCGCAGACCGGCCTCAGCGCCCGCGAGCGCGCCGCCAACCTCGCCGGCGCCCTCGCGGCGCCGGCCCGCGCCCGCCGCGACCTCGTCGGTCGCACCGTCCTCGTCTTCGACGACGTCGTGACCACCGGCGCCACGATGGCGGCGGCCGCCCGCGCGCTGCGCGCCGCCGGCGCCGCCGCGGTGCACGGCTTCGCGGTGGCGCGCGCGGAAAGCTAGTTCCGCTCGAGGACCACGAGCTCGACGCGGTCGTTGACCTGCTCGGCCCCCTTCTGCGTCTTCGGCACCAGCGGCTTGGTCGACCCGAAGCCGCGGGCGTCGATGCGCGACGCCTCGATGCCCCACTGCACGAGCCACGCCGCCACCGCCTCGGCGCGCCGATCCGACAGGTCCTGATCGCGCGAGTTGCGCGGGTGGACGTGGACGGTGACGCGCAGGCGGACGATCTCCTTGTGCGCGCGCAGCGTCGCCGCGACCTGGCCGAGCACGTTGAAGCTCTTCTTGTTGATCTTGGCGGTGTTGGGCGCAAACATGATCGGCTCGAGCAGCTCGATCCGGTCCGGCATCGGCATGACGGCGCTGTCGCCGGGGTCGGCGCAGCCGTCGTCGTCGTCCTTGC
>Ga0075429_100002879_pt1 | contig 14578 bp, 13 predicted proteins | sample RhiMetdeltSRZDD3_FD_75295 | JGI IMG/M metagenome (GOLD analysis project Ga0075429, IMG submission 75295) | Populus rhizosphere microbial communities from Tennessee, USA - Rhizosphere MetaG P. deltoides SRZDD3 | ecosystem: Host-associated > Plants > Roots > Rhizosphere > Soil | place: USA... | reverse complement strand
CCCCAGCGGGGCGTCTGCACGTCTAGGCGCGATACTGCGCGGGCGATGTCACAGGAGAACGTTCAGGTCGTGCGGCGCATCTGGGAGCTCTACGCGCAGGGCACGCCAGCCGCGGTAGCTGCCACCTACGACGAGGGATTGCTCGCGCCTGACTCGACGTTCACCCCGGCGGAGGAGGTCCCAGGGAAGGAGACTTACGTCGGCCGCGAGGGCTTCATGAAGTTCCTGCGCGGATGGGACGCGGAGTTCGGGGAGTGGAGTCTCCAGGTGGAGAAGATCATCGACGCGGGAGACGACCGGGTCGTCGTACTCCTCCACGAGTTCGGGCAGGGCAGAAGAAGTGGTGTCTCGGTCGAGCTGAGACTCGGATCGGTGTACAGGTTTGAGGGTGGCCAGGTCATCGAGCGTCGGGATTACCTCGATCACACGAGGGCACTCGAAGCCGTGGGGCTGTCGGAGCAAGACGCTCACGCCGGCTCCTGAGCATGCGGGATACTGCGCGGGCGATGTCGCACGAGAACGTGGAGATCGTTCGGGCCGCGAACGAGGCGTGGAGCAGGGGGGACTGGGACGGCCTTCGGGATACGTACGACCCGGATGTCGTCATGAGAACGGTCGACGAATGGCCGGAGGCCGGACCACACTTCGGCCGGGATGCGGTCTTGCGGTTCTTCGAGCAGCTCCGCGCCACCTGGGACATCAATGAATTGGAGACCATCAGCCTGACCGAAGCCGGCGACCGGGTCGTCGGGCATTACGTGTTGCACGGCGTGGGTCGCGGACCGGACGCGAGAATCGACGTGTCCAACGTCGTGACGCTTCGCAGGGGCAGGGCGATCATGATCGAGTACTTCTGGAACCACGCCGACGCACTCGAAGCCGTGGGGCTGTCGGAGCAAAACGCGCACGCCGGCTCTTGAGCCTGCGGGCATCCTGCGCGGGCGCCCGGTGTCCTCGTTCCTAATCACAGAAGCCCCGCCGTAGCAGGGCTTCCCAAAGCTCCGGGGGTGGGACTCGAACCCACAACCTACGGATTAACAGTCCGCCGCTCTGCCGATTGAGCTACCCCGGAATGTCGTGGGAGAGGTTCGGCCACGGGGGCGGCTTCCCTCTCTCTGGATACAGCGCCCCCGAGGGGGCGCGCCCCAATACTAGAGAGGCCCGCCGCGGGGCTTAATCGGAGGTGGCGTCCTGCAGCGCCCGCGCCATGCGGAACTTCTGCAGCCGCCGCAGCGTGCGGATCTCCATCTGGCGGATCCGCTCTCGCGTGACGCCGAAATCCTGGCCCACCTGCTCGAGCGTCATGGGCTCGTTGCCGTTCAGCCCGTAGCGCAGCTCGATGATCCGCCGCTCCCGGTCGGGCAGGCCCGCCAGGGTCTTCATCAGGTCCTCGCGCATCATCTTGCGCGCCGCGACCTGGTCGGGCTGGTGGGTGTGGTCGTCCTCGATGAAGTCTGCCAGCGACGCGTCGGTCTCCCCCATCGGCGCCTCCAGCGAGACCGTCTCGCGCGCCAGCTCCAGCAGCTCCTCGACCTTGTCCGGCGGCAGGTCAAGCTCCTTGCCGATCTCCTCGGCAGTCGGCTGACGGCCCAGGTCCTGCACCAGCGAACGCTGCGTGCGCGTGACGCGGTTGATCGCGTCGACCATGTGGACCGGGATCCGGATCGTGCGCGCCTGGTCGGCGATCGCCCGCGAGACCGCCTGGCGGATCCACCACGTCGCATATGTGGAGAACTTGAAGCCCTTGCGGTAGTCGAACTTCTCGACCGCCCGGATCAGACCAAGGTTGCCCTCCTGGATCAGGTCGAGCAGGTTCAGCCCGCGACCCATGTAGCGCTTGGCGACGGAGACGACGAGGCGGAGGTTGGCCTCGATCAAGGCGTTCTTCGCGTCCACGTCGCCCTTCTCGATCAGCTTTGCGAGCCGCACCTCGTCCTTGGCGCTCAGAAGCGATACGCCGCCGATCTCCTTCAGGTAGGTGCGAACGGGGTCGGGCGCTTCCGCGCCGCCCGACTCGCGCTCCTCGACTACCGGCTCGTCGAACCGGAAGGCGTGCTCAGCCGTGCTCACGCGCTGGCTCCGTGGTCGGAGGCGAGATCTCCTCGCTTCCCATCAGCCTGGCCTTTGCCTCTGTGACCCTGCTGCGTTCCACGGACAGCCTGCGGTGACGGTCGAAGTCCTGTGCCGCCGTCGCCGCCCTGATCTCACGTTCGAGCCGGTACTTCTCGAGTTCGAGGAATCCGAACTCGAGCGCGTGCTCGCTGGCCGGCGCGCTCGAAGCCCGCACGACGATCTCGCTGACAGCATTCATCAGCGCCTCGTCGTGTGGTCCGAGTCCGGCCGTCGGTGAGTCGAAGTGCTCCAAGATCCACGCGCGCGCCCTGCGCAGCACGTCGGACGAGAGGTGCTCGTCCACGAGCCGCTCCAGGTACGCCCGCCCACGGTCGCCGCTCGAGACGCAGATCGCGAGGAACATGCGCTCGTTGCGCTCGACGCGAGACGCGCCGGCACGGTCGCCGAGCCGGGTGGTGCGGACGGGAGGACCCTCGGTGGGCCTTGCCAGGAGCGGGGCGAGCAGGTGCTCCGAGAGGTCGAGCCGATCTGCCACGTGGCGGATCTGCTCGTCCCGCTCGGCCGAGGGGCGCACGGCCGAGAACACGGGCGCGAGCTCTGCCACGACCCTGTCCTTGTCCGCTGCCGAGAGCGCGTCGGCATCGCCTAGCGCGCTCGTCACCTGGAATTCCAAGAAAGGAATTGCTGCCCCCACTCTGGTCTTGAAGCTGTCCGGGCCTGCCTCCATGAGGAGGTCACAGGGGTCCTTATCGTCCGGCAGCCGCACCACCTTGAGAATCAGGCCCCGTCCTGCGGCGGCCCGCTGGGCCCTCAGCATGGCCTCCTGGCCCGAGCGATCGGCGTCGAAGGCGAGCAGCACCTCCGGCGCGAGGCGCGCCAGCTCCCCCAGCTGCTCCTCCGTGAGCGCCGTGCCCATGGCGGCGACCGCGTTGGGAAAGCCCGCCTGGTGCAGGGCCAGCACGTCGGTGTAGCCCTCGACGACCAGGGCCCGGCCCTGCTTGGTGATGTGGGAGCGGGCCAGGTCGAGCCCGAACAGCTGGCGGCCCTTGCGATAGACGGGGCTCTCCGAGGTGTTGACGTACTTCGGCTGCTGGTTGTCGCGGGTCGCCCGCGCGCCAAACCCGAGCACCCTCCCTCGCCCGTCGCGCAGCGGGAACATGATCCGGGCGCGAAAGCGGTCGTATAGGCCCCCCTGGCGCCCGCGCTGCGCAAGCCCGGCGACCTGCAACTCCTGCTCGGTGAAGCCCGCCTTCTGCGCATTCACCAGCACCCGGTCCCAGGCGCTCGGCGCGTAGCCCACGCCGAACTCCTCCAGCACCTCGCGCCCCAGACCGCGGCCCTCGAGGTACTTCCGCGCGCCCGCCGCCTCGGCCGAGTCCCAGAGGTAGCGCGCGTAGAAGGTCGCGGTCTTGGACAGCAGCTCGAGCAGCCGCTCGCGCGCCCGGCGGCGCTCGTCGTCGCGGCCGCCCTGCTCGAACTCGAGCTCCACGCCGTAGCGGTCGGCGAGTTGCTCCACCGCGTCGCGGAAGTCGAGGCCCTCCTTCTCCTCGAGGAACGTGAAGATGTTGCCACCGGCCTGGCAGCCGAAGCAGTAATAGAGCTTCTCCGCCGGGTCGACGGAAAAGGACGGCGTGCGCTCGTCGTGGAACGGGCACAGCCCGAGGTAGCGGGCTCCGCGCCGGCGCAGCTCCGTGTGGGCCGACACGACCTCCACCATGTCGGCGGCCAGCCGGACCCGTTCGATCGACTCTGGCGTGACCCGGCTCACGTGAAGGCGCGCGGGACCGTGAGGCGCTCGAACTCGCGGATGCAGAATCGATCGGTCATGCCGGCGAGATAGTCGGTCACGCGAGTCACCGCGTCGGTGTCCGGGCTGGGGTCGAGCACGGGCAGCGCTTCCGGATGCTCGATGTAGTGATCGAAGAGGGCGTGCACGACCTGGGTCACGCGCTCCTGCTCGCGCCGCGCCGCCGGCCCGAAGTACACGTGGTCGAACATGAACTTGCGCAGCCGGCTCATCGCGCCGCCGACTCGCTCGCCCTGGACGATGTCCCCCGCGCGCTCGGACGCCTCGACTAGATCGTGCACGAGCAGGTCGATGCGCTCGGAGCCTGTCTCGCCGAGGATCGCGATCTCCTCCTGCGGAAGGTCCCCCTCGGCCAGCACGCCGGCACGCAGGGCGTCGTCGATGTCGTGGTTGATGTACGCGACACGGTCGACCAGCCGCACGATCCGGCCCTCGAGCGTGGCGGGCGTCCCCGGGCCCGTGTGATGCAGGATGCCGTCGCGCACGGCCTGCGAGAGGTTGAGCCCGCGCCCGTCGCGCTCCAGCACGTCCACCACCCGCAGCGAGTGCTCGTTGTGGCGGAAGCGGCGGTCGCAGCGTTCCTGGAGCGCACGATCGAGCGCCTCCTCCCCAGCGTGCCCGAAGGCCGGGTGGCCGAGGTCGTGGCCCAGGCCGATCGCCTCGGTCAGGTCCTCGTTCAGCCGCAGCGCCCGCGCCACGGTGCGTGAGATCCCGCAGGCCTCGAGGGTATGGGTGAGGCGGGTGCGGTAGTGGTCGCCCTCGGGATCCACGAACACCTGCGTCTTGTGCTTCAGCCTGCGGAAGCTCTTGCTGTGGACGATCCGGTCGCGGTCGCGCTGGAACGGGGTGCGCAGGCGGCACGCCGGCTCCTCCACGGCCCGATTCGGCGGGTAGGAGCGGGTCGCGAGCGGCGCCAGCTGCTCCTCCTCCAGGTCCCTGACCCGGGCCTCGAACGACCCCGCGACGGGGGCGTCTGCGAGCACAGCATCGATGTCGGCGGCGTGGGCCTCCACGTCGACGATTGTGTCAGCCGGCTAGGCGGTCTTGGCGGCGGCCTCTTCGAGGCCCTTGCCCACCGCCTCCCCCAGCGCCATGGCCGCCGACAGGGGTCGCACCATCACCGTGAAGTCGGCGATCTTGCCTGCACCGTCGAAGCGCAGGAGGTCGAGCCCCTCGACTTCCTTGTCGCCGACGCGGGCCTTGAAGACAAGCGCCTTGACCTCGTCGCCGTCGAGCTCGTCCGTGTAACGAAAGTCCTCGAAGGTGCGAGATACGACGCCCAGGAGCATCGCGACCGCCTCACGTCCCTCGAACGGCTTGAAGGTGATCGGGCTGTGGAACACCACGTCCTCGGCGAGCGCGTCGACCATCCGGTCGAGGTCCTGCGCTTCGACGGCGGTCCTGAATGCCTCGTGACTCATGGGCGGCTCCTCTCGGTGACCCTGCGATAGACGGCGGCGGTGAGCTCGCCGTTGCGTTCCCAGGTGAAGTGCTCGGCGACAGTGCGGCGGGCTGCAGCCCCGAGCCTATCGCGCTCGCCGGGATCGCTCACGATGCGGTCGATCGACCGCGCCAGGGTGCCCTCGTCCCCGGACGGCACGAGCACCATGCCGTCGCCGGCGGCGGCGATGTCCTCCGCGCCGGTGCCGGTGCCGCCGATCGCCGGCAGCCCGGCCGCCATCGCCTCGACGTGCGCCACGCCGAACGCGTCGTGGACGCTCGGCATCACGTGCAGCCAGCCGCGTGCCATGTGCTGCAGCGCGGCTGCGTGATCCATGGGACCGGCAAACGAAACGCGCTCCCCGACCCCGAGCCGGGCGGCGAGCTGCGCGAGCCGGTCGCGGTCCGGCCCCTTGCCGATCAGCACGTAACGCAGCTCCGGATGGCGATCCTGCAAGGCCGCGACGGCGCGGATCACAGCGGCCTGGTTCTTGTGTGGCTCGAGGTGGGCGACGGTCACGAGCGTCGGCTGCGGCGCACGCGGCGGCGGCGCGGCGGGGATGTCGGCGCCCGGGTGGACGACTTCGAGCAGGGGGAGCGGGCCGGTCAGCTGCTCGATCCCGCGCCGCGTCACCTCGCTGTTGGCGATCACGGCGTCCGCGGCGCGCAGCACGCGTGACACGACCTCCCGCCCGCGGTTGCTGCGCGCCGCCGTGTAGGACAGGTCACCGCCGTGGACGGAGACCACCAGCGGCACGTCGTTGCCGCGGTCGATCCAGCGCAGCACCGCGTCCCCCGCGGGCACGGCGTAGTGCGCGTGGACGAGGCCGGGCCGCGGCCCCTGATCGAGGGCGCGCCGCACGCCCCGCGCCGCCCAGCGCCCCCAAGCGGGGTAGCTCAGCGGCCGCGGCGGCGAGACGAACCTCGCATAACGCACGGGGACGCCGTCCATGATTGTGTGGCGAGGCGGGTTCAGCACACGTGCGGCCCAGCCCGCCAGCCGCCCGGAACGCAAGTCCCCGAGACTGGGCAGCGGCCGCTCGAGGGCCACCACGCGCACCTCCACCCCCTGCTCGCGCACAGCCGTGGCCTGGCGGTGGGCCCAGATGCCCCAGGCCGGATCCCGCGGCCGCGGGTAGTACTCCGCGACGACGGCGACGCGCACTATCGGCGGCCCACTAGGAGGAACGGTGGCGGAGCGCCGCCTGCGCGGCGGCCACCCGGGCGATCGGCACCCGGAACGGCGAGCAGCTCACGTAGTCGAGCCCCGATTCGTCGAAGAAGTCGATGCTGTCCGGGTCGCCGCCGTGCTCACCGCAGATCCCGAGTCCCAGGCCCGGGTTCGAGATGCGCCCGCCCGCGGCAGCGGCGCGCACGAGGCTTCCGACGCCCACCGGGTCGAGTGTCTCGAACGGGCTGCGCGGGACGATCTTCTGCTCCAGGTAGTGGGCCAGGAAGCCGCCCTCCGCGTCGTCGCGCGAGAAGCCGAGGACGGTCTGCGTGAGGTCGTTGGTCCCGAAGCTGAAGAAGTCGGCGTGATTCGCGATCAGGTCGGCGATCGTGCAGGCCCGCGGCAGCTCGATCATCGTGCCCACCGAGACCCGCAGCGGTTCCTCGCCCTCATCCTCGATCGTCTGCGCGGTCGTCCGCTCGACCAGCTCCCGCACGTACTCGAGCTCCTGCTCGTAGCTCACGAGGGGGATCATGATCTCGACGTCGGGCTGCGATCCCGTTCGCTTGCGCACCGCGAGCGCGGCCATCACGATCGCTCGCACCTGCATCTCGTACACCTCGGGATGGACGATGCCCAGCCGACACCCCCGGGTGCCGAGCATCGGGTTCACCTCCTCCAGGTGCTTGACGCGGTCGAGGAGATGCTCCAGCTCCGCGATCCGGCCGGCGTCGTCGGCGCGGTGCAGGCGGGCGCGCTCGACGAGCAGCTCCGACTTGCTGGGAAGGAACTCGTGCAAGGGCGGGTCGAGCAGCCGGATCGTCACCGGGTAGCCCGTCATCGCCTCGAAGATCCCCTCGAAGTCGGCCCGCTGCAGCGGCACCAGCTCCGCGAGCGCCGCCCGCCGCTCCTCCAGGGTGTCCGCCATGATCATGGCCCGCATCTTCGGCTGGCGATCGGCCTGCATGAACATGTGCTCGGTGCGGCAGAGGCCGATTCCCGCCGCGCCGAACTCGCGTGCGCGCCGGGCATCCGCCGGCGTGTCCGCATTCGCGCGGACGCCGAGACGCCGCACCTCGTCGGCCCACTCGAGCACCGTGTCGAAATGGTCGCTGAGCTCGGGCGCGACCAGCGGCACGTCCTCGACGGTCACGACACCGCGCGTGCCGTCGATGGCGATCATGTCGCCGGCCTCGAGCCGGGTGCCGTTCACGTTCACGGTGCCGCTGTCGAGGTCGATCTTCAGCGCCGAGGCGCCTGCCACGCACGGCCGGCCCATCCCGCGCGCCACCAGGGCCGCGTGCGAGGCCTTGCCGCCCTCCGAGGTGACGATGCCCTTTGCGGCGTGGAAGCCCGCGACGTCCTCCGCCTCGGTGAAGGGCCGCACCAGGATCACGTCCCTGCCTCCCTCGTTCTGCTGGACCGCCTCCGAGGCGGTGAAGACGATCTCCCCCTTCGCCGCGCCCGGCGAGGCCGGGACACCGCGCGCCAGGGGCGTGTACGAGTAGCTCGGGTCGAAGGTCGGGTGCAGGAGCTCGTCGAGCTTCTCGGCATCGATGCGCAGCAGCGCCTCCTCGCGTGTCAGCAGGCCCTCCTCGACCATGTCCACGGCAACCCGCACGGCCGCCTGGGCCGGTCGCTTGGCGGAGCGCGTCTGCAGCATGTAGAGAGTCCCGTCCTCGATCGTGAACTCGACGTCCTGCATGTCGCCGTAGTGGCGCTCGAGCGTGCGCATGATGTCGAGGAGCTGCCCGTGCAGCTCGGGGAAGAGGCTCTTCAGCTCCGAGAGGTCCTGCGTGTTCCGGACGCCGGCCACGACGTCCTCCCCCTGCGCGTTCTGGAGGAAGTCGCCCGACGGCTCGGGCGCGCCCGTGGTCTCGTCGCGGCTGAATGCAACGCCGGACGCGGAGTTGTCCCCGGTGTTGCCGAACACCATCTGCTGCACGTTGACGGCGGTGCCCCAGTCGTCGGGGATGCGGTTCAGGCGGCGATACTCGACCGCGCGCGCGCCGTTCCACGACTCGAAGATGGCGAGGATCCCCTGGCGCAGCTGCTCGCGCGGCTCCTCGGGGAACTCCTCGCCGGTCTCGGCTCTGAAGATCTGCTTGAACTCGCCCGTCAGCTGCTCGAGGGCCGGCGCGTCCAGGTCGGTGTCGAGCGTGGCCCCAGCCTGTTCCTTCTTCGCCTTGATGGCGCGCTCGAAGAGCTCGCCGTCGATGCCGCGGACGACGTTGCCGAACATCTGCACGAACCGCCGGTAGGAGTCCCAGCCGAAGCGATCGTTGCTCGTCCGGCCGATGAGGCCGCGCACCGACTCGTCGTTCAGGCCCAGGTTGAGGACGGTGTCCAGCATGCCGGGCATCGAGTCGCGGGCGCCGGAGCGCACCGAGACCAGGAGCGGATCCCGGGGATCACCGAGCCGCTTGCCGGTCTGCCCCTCGAGGCGCGCCAGCGCCTCGTCGACCTGCTCCTCGAGGCCGTCCGGGACCTCGCCCCCGGACTTCATGTAGGCGACGCATGCCGCGGTCGTGATCGTGAAGCCGTCGGGCACGCGAACGGGCCCGCCGATCCGCTTCATCTCGGCGATGTTCGCTCCCTTGCCCCCAAGCAGCTCGCGCATTTCGCGGGAACCCTCGGAGAAGTCGTACACCCACTTGTCCACGAGCCGGGCGATTCTATTGACGCGGGGCGCCCGCCTGTCAGGCGACGCTGCGCAGCCGCACGTGGGCGTGGTACTCGACCGTGCCCGACAGCGCCCGCTCGACCTGCGTGAGGGTCGGCCCGCCGGCGTGGGGTGCGTCCTTCAGCGGCGCGGCCAGCGCGCCCAGCATGAACGCGCGCGCGGACTGGTCGAGGGTGAAACCGTCACCCGCTCCGCAGTCGTGGCACACGACGCCGCCCGCGGCAGCCGAGAAACGCAACGAGCCACCGCCGGCCGGCCCCCCGCATCGCGCGCAGTCGGAGAGCTCGGGCATGAACCCGGCCGCGAGCATCAGCTTCATCCGGAACGCCAGCAGGTTCACGCCGCCCGCGACGCCGGGATCCGAGTCGAGCAGCTGGAGCTCGTGGCAGAGCAGGTTGTACGTGGCGGAGTTGCCCTCGCCCTCGCCGAACAGCCGCAGCACCGACTCGCACGCGGAGCCGGCGCACTGGATCGCACCACCGTGCTCGCGCAGCCGCGGGTACCACTCGACGCACTGCGCCTGCGTGACGGTGTGCAGGTCGCCGCGTCCCTCGTACAACACGAGGCTCACACGGGAGAAGGGCTCGAGCCGGCCGCCGAAGCGCGACTTCGTGCGGCGCACGCCCTTCACCACGGCGCCCACCTTGCCCCGCGTGCCGGTGTACATGTGGACGATGCGGTCGGCCTCGCGCAGGCGCATGGACCGAAGCACGATCCCTTCCGCCTTGTAGTAGGGCACTCCGCGCGCCTTTCGCTCCGTGTTTGCCGCCTTACCGGCAGGGGAAAGCAGCCCCTGCGGCTTCTACACTCTGACCGCGGCATCGGATGGAAACCTCGCGCAACGGAAAACCCGAGATCACCGTCTACACGACGGACCCGTGCGCGCGCTGCATCCGCGCGAAGGAGCTGCTGGCAAAGCACGCGCTTGCCTTCGTGGAGATCAACCTCGCGAAGGACCCGGTCGGCCGCCGCGAGCTGGCGGCGTTCACCGGGCGCATGACCTTCCCGCAGATCGTGATCGACGGCGAGCCGCTGGGCGGCTTCCAGGAGCTGCTCGAGGCCGACGAGGCCGGGCGGCTCGGGAGCCTGGCGGCCTAGCTGGTCGAGTGATCCGGCCGCGGCCCATCCGCGAGCTCACGATCGAGGCCGGCCGCTACATCTCCGCCGCCAGCGGCCTGGCGCACACCGGCGGGCACATATATGTCGTCGCCGACGACGAGCGCGAGCTCGGAGTGTTCCCGTCACGGGGCGACGCGCCCGGCCGCCTGGCGCGGTTCCTCCCGGGCGACCTGCCCGCCGACCGCGAGGAGCGCAAGCGCCACAAGCCGGACATGGAGGCGCTCGCCCTGCTGCCGGGAGCCCTCCTGGCGCTCGAATCGGGCTCGCGGCCCGAGCGCCGCGGCGGCGTCCTGTGGAACCTCGACAAGCGCGGAGCGCTGGCCGGCGACCCGCGGCGCCTGGACCTCCGACCCCTGTACGAGGCGCTCGAGCGCGACATCCCGGACCTGAACATCGAGGGCGCGACCGTGGCAGGCGCGGACCTGCTGCTGTTCCAGCGCGGCAACGGCCCCGGCGGCGTCAACGCCGTGGTCACGCTCGTGCTCGCAGGCGTGCGCGACGCGATCGCGGAGGGCCGCATCGACGCGCGCGCGGTGTTGGACGTGAGGCGCCACGACCTCGGAGAGATCGACGGGGTGCGCTTCTGCTTCTCGGACGCCACCGCACTACGGGACGGCCGCGTCCTCTTCACCGCCGTCGCGGAGGGCGGCGAGGACACCTATCACGACGGCGAGTGCGTGGGAGCGGGGATCGGGATGCTCGACGCCGCCGGGGACGTCGTGTCGTGGGAGCAGCTCGACCCGGCCTTCAAGGTGGAGGGCATCGAGGCCCACGACGACGGTGACGGGCCCGTGATCCTGCTGGTTGCGGACGCCGACGATCCGACGTCGCCGTCCGTGATGCTCCGCGCGCCTCTGCCCTATCCCGCCTGACCCAGCTCGGACAGCGCCGGGATGCCGTGCAACCCCGTTGCCTGCCGGCACGCGTCCCTGATCGCCTCGGCCGTCAGCGCCGCGGCCACGACGCCGACGACGAACGGCTCGACCCGCGGTGCGGTGCCGCTGGCCATCGCGAACACGACGTCGCCGTCGAACTGCGAGTGCACGGGGTCCACCGCGCGCGCCATCCCGGCCTGCGCCATCTTCGCCACGATCCCGCACTCGCTCTTCGTCAGCTCGGCGTTCGTCATCAGGCACACCAGCGTGGTGTTCTCGAGCGGCTCTCCCTTCCGGAAGCTCGGCGGCTCGATCGGCCGGGTGCGGATCATCTTCGTGGAGCCGGCGAAGCTGCCGTCGTCGGCGCGCGTGCCCGCCAGCACGCGGCCGTCCTCGCCGAGGACGTCTCCGAAGGCGTTCACGACCGCGAGTGCGACGATCTTGCCGCCCGGCGGGAGGTGCTGCTTCGCCATGCCCACTCCGCTCTTGACGGCGAACTCACGGCCGCGCAGCTTTCCGACCGCCGTTCCGGTCCCGGCCCCCACGGTCCCGAGCGCCGGGTCGCCCGTGGCCGCCTCGCATGCCGCGAAGCCGTCCGCCGGGCCGGGCCTGCCGCGCGGATCGCCGGTCACCAGGTCGTACACGACCGCCGCCGGCACGAGCGGGACGAGGCCGCCCGGCGTGTCGTAGCCGCGGCCGTTGCGCTCGAGCCAGTCCACGACGCCGTCCGCTGAGGCCAGGCCGAACGCGCTGCCGCCCGCCAACAGCACGGCATGGATCCGGGACGCGTTCGCAATCGGGTTCAGCAACTCGATCTCGCGCGTACTGGGCCCGCCGCCCCGCACGTCGGCCGACGCGACGGCGCCGTCCGGTGGCGCGAGCACCACGGTGCAGCCCGTGGCCGCCGCGGGGTCGCTCCAGTGGCCGGCCTCGAACCCGGCCGGCAGCGCCGGCTCGCTCACGGCGCCGGCACCCGCCTGCGGCGCGGCGCGCGCTGGCAGTTGCGGCACACGTAGGTGCCGCGGCCGGCCGCGACTAGCTTCGTCACCGGTCCGCCGCAGCGAGGGCACGGCTGCCCGGCGCGCAGGTGGATCAGGAACTCGTTCTGCATCGATCCCTGCTCGCCGTTGGCGTCGCGGTAGTCGTCGATCGAGGCGCCCTGGTGCGCGAGCCCTTTTTCGAGCGCGGCAACGATGCCCGCGTGCAGGCGCTCGAAGTCGGCGCGGCGCAGCCGGCCGACGGGCTTCAGCGGGTGGATCCCGGCCCGGAACAGCGCCTCGTCCGCATAGATGTTCCCGATGCCGGCGACGCGCCGCTGGTCCAGCAGGAAGGCCTTCACCGGCGCCCGGCGCCCGTGCGCGGCGGCGCGCAGCACGTCGGGGGTGAAGCCGGGATCGAGCGGCTCAGGGCCAAGCCGTGCATCGAGATAGCGCTCGAGCAGCTCCCTGCCGTCGATCACGACGCCGGTGCCGAAGCGGCGCTGATCGGTGAACACCAGCCGGTTGCCGTCGTCCAGCACGAGTCGCACCCGCAGGTGTGCGCGATCAGCCGCGTCGTCGCCCGCGGCGACCCAGAGCAGATTTCCCGTCATCCGCAGATGCATGACCAGGTACCGGTCCTCGTCGAGGTCGGCGATCAGGTACTTGCCCCGGCGGCGCAGGCGCTCGACGGCCCGGCCGCGCAGGGCTGTCTCGACCTCTGCGGGCGCCACCGGCGCAGTCCACAGGGGGTCGAGGACCTGGGCGTCGACGATCGTGCGGCCCGCCACGCGTTCCGCCAGCTGGCGCCGGATCGTCTCGACCTCGGGTAGCTCGGGCACGCCTTAAGCGTAGACGCGGCCGTGCGTCACCCGCGGCGCGCGCGGGGGTGCGCCTTGAAGTAGGCGTCCTTGATGTGCTGGTTCGAAAGGTGCGTGTAGAGCTGCGTGGTCGACACGTCTGCGTGGCCCAGCATCTCCTGCACCGAGCGCAGGTCGCAGCCGCCCGACAGGAGGTGCGTCGCGAAAGTGTGGCGCAGCGTGTGCGGGCTCATCTTGTCCGCCAGCCCCGCTGTCTGCGCGTGGCGGCCGATGATCTTGTAGAGGCCCTGGCGCGTGAGCGGCCCGCCGCGGAAGTTCACGAACAGCCGCGCCTCCGTGCGCTCGCCCACCAGATGAGGGCGCCCGCGGCGCAGGTAGTGGGCCACGGCGCGCGCCGCGGTCCGCCCGACGGGCACGAGCCGCTCCTTCGACCCCTTCCCCCGCGCGAGCACCACGTGGTCGACGAGATCGACCTGCGTCATCTCCAGGTCGATCGTCTCCGACGCGCGCAGCCCGCACGCGTACATCAGCTCCAGCAGCGCGCGGTCACGCAGCGCGATCGGGTCCGTGCCCTTGGGCTGCTCGAGCAGGCGTTGCACCTCGGCGCGGCCCAGCACGCGGGGCAGCTTGCGACTCTTGCGCGGCGGCGTGAGCTGCGCGGTCGGGTCCGACTCGCGCACGCCCTCGCGGCGCAGATGCCGGTAGAAGGAGCGCAGCGCCGCAGCCTTTCGCTGGATCGTCGACGTGGTCGCGGGCGGGCGGCCGTTGCCGCGCGCCAGCTCGGTCAGGAAGTCCGCCACGTCGGCCGCCTCTGCGTCCTCGGCCCCGCGGCCGCGCCGCGTCAGGAACGCGCCGAACTGGAGCAGGTCGGAGCGATACGACTGCAGCGTGTTGCGGGCCATCCCGCGCTCGAGCTCGAGATGCGCGAGGAAGTCGAGGACCAGCTCCTCGAATCGCCCCTGCACGGTCCCCACCTTCGTCGCCATGCCCGACTCTTTCGTGCGGGCGCCCCGGCCTCCTTGGCGCGCAAGCGAGGTTGCCGCCGGGTCAGGGCACCCGCCCGGTAACGCACCAGGCGCGGGCGGCGAGCCTGAACGGGCCTGCGCCGACGTCGAGCCGGCCCCGCAGCTCGCTGCGCAGCAGCGCGCGGCGCTGCGGCGGCAGCGCGGCGACGTAGGCGCCCGACGGCCCGACACCGCTCTCGAGCGGCCGCCACAGGTCCTCGAAGTCCTCGTAGTCGGCGGCGGCGGACAGGGCCGCGGTCTCCACGGCGTGCAGCCCCGCGTCGCGCCACAGCGCCTCCAGCTCGTCCGGGCGGCAGTGGCGCATCGAGCGCCCCTCGTCGAGATCGGCGGCCGCCGGATCGAGCGCCGCTGCCGCGTCCCAGAACCGGCGCAGGAGCGTCATGTCACCCGCGTAGTCCCAGACTGCGGCTGCCACTGTCCCGCCTGGGCGGGTGACCCGCCGCATCTCGCGCACGCCCGCCCCGGCATCGCCCATGAAGTTCAGGGCCAGCTGGGACAGAGAGGCGTCGAACGAGTCGTCTGCGAACGGCAGCTCCTCCGCGGCCGCGACCTCCACGTGCGCACCGGGCACCCGGGATGCACAAGCC
>Ga0075429_100002878_pt1 | contig 14581 bp, 9 predicted proteins | sample RhiMetdeltSRZDD3_FD_75295 | JGI IMG/M metagenome (GOLD analysis project Ga0075429, IMG submission 75295) | Populus rhizosphere microbial communities from Tennessee, USA - Rhizosphere MetaG P. deltoides SRZDD3 | ecosystem: Host-associated > Plants > Roots > Rhizosphere > Soil | place: USA... | reverse complement strand
CATGTCGGTCGTGATCGTCGTCGGCGCCCAGTGGGGCGACGAAGGCAAAGGCAAGGTCGTCGACCTGTTCACCGAGCAGGCCGACGCCGTCGTCCGCTACGGCGGCGGCGCCAACGCGGGCCACACCCTCGTCATCAACGGCCAGAAGCTGGTGACGCACCTGGTGCCGTCGGGGGTGCTCCACCCGGGCAAGCCGTGCCTGCTCGGCGACGGCATGGTCATCGATCCGCACACGCTGCTCGAGGAGATCGCCGAGCTGCAGGCGCGCGGCCTGCTCGCCGGCGGCGAGCTGCTGATCGGCCAGGACGCCCACGTCATCCTGGCGTACCACCGGCTCGTCGACGGCCTGCGCGAGGACCGCGCCGCCGGCAAGGGCCTGGCGATCGGCACCACCCGGCGCGGCATCGGCCCGGCCTACGAGGCCAAGGCGGCGCGCCGCGGCGTCCGCGTCCGCGACCTGGCCCGCCCGGCGCGGCTGCGCGCCCTGGTCGAGGCCAACCTCGACGAGCTGGTCCCGCTGATCCAGCACCTCGGCGGCAAGCCGCCGTCCACCGGCGAGGTCGATCGCTGGATCGACGACGCCCTCGCCGCCGGCGAGAAGCTCCTCCGCTACGTCGGCGACGCCAGCCGCGCCATCGCCGACCTCCTGGCCGCGCGCAAGCACATCCTCTTCGAGGGCGCCCAGGGCAGCCTGCTCGACATCGACCACGGCACCTACCCGTACGTGACGTCGTCGTCGACCATCGCCGCCGGCGCCTGTCAGAGCGCGGGCGTCGGCCCCACCGCCATCGACTGCGTCGTCGGCATCACCAAGGCCTACGCGACCCGCGTCGGCGGCGGCCCGTTCCCGACCGAGCTCCACGGCGAGGCCGGGGCCCGGCTGCGCGAGGCCGGCGCCGAGTTCGGCGCGACCACCGGTCGGCCGCGCCGCTGCGGCTGGCTCGACGTCGCCGCCCTCCGCCTCGGCGTCAGGCTTTCTGGGATGAACGGGCTGGCGCTGACCAAGCTCGACGTCCTGTGCGGCCAGCCGGAGGTGCAGGTCTGCGTGGCGTACGAGCTCGACGGCAAGGAGCTCGACGAGCCGCCGCAGGACCCGGAGGACGTCGAGCGCGCCCGCCCGGTCTACGCCACCTACGAGGGGTGGGGGCCGATCCCCAAGGATGCTCGGGATCTCACGGACCTGCCGGCGCCGGCGCGCCGCTACGTCGAGGCGCTCGAGCGCCTCGCGGGGGTGCCGTTCTACCTGGTGTCGGTGGGGGCGGACCGTGCCGAGACGATCTCCCTCCGGGATCCGTTCGGCGACTTCTAGGACGCGGTCGCACCTCCGGCGCGCGACCTCGGTGCGCACCGGCAACTGCAAGTCCCCGGCCCAACTGGTTTTCGGGCCGCGGCGGGTGGTAGCATTTTTCTCCAAGGCCGGGACCCTGCTCGGGGGTCCAAGGGGCGGGCCGATACGCCTTTCGATCGGCAGCTCAAGGAAGCGCACATGAAGATCGTCTGCGATGCCTGCTCTGCGAAGTACTCGATTGCTGACGACAAGGTGAAGGGGAAGGTCTTCAAGATCCGCTGCAAGAAGTGCAGCAACATCATCGTGGTCCGGGGCAACGCAGGAGGCGCAGGCGCCGACGAGCCGTCGCAGCCGACCTACGACCAGAAGGACGCCCGCGTCTACGACTACCAGGGCTACGACGAGGGCGCCGCCGGCGACGAGCCGGTCTGGCACATGGTGATCGATCAGGAGCAGATCGGCCCGGTCAGCGCCGGCGATGTGCAGCGCCGCTTCGCCGCCGGCGAGATCGACGCCGACACATATATCTGGCGCGAGGGCTTCGCCGACTGGCAGCCGCTCGCGGCGGTCGACGTGTTCGCGGCGCTGGTCGCCGGCGGCGCCGCCGCAGCCAAGCTGCCGGCGGGTGCCGCGGCGGTGTCGTCGATGTTCGCCGGCGACGACCCCGCGACCATCCGCAGCGATCAAGCCGACCTGTTCGCCGGCGCCGCGGCGCCCGCCGACGAGGGCGATGACGCCGGCGCCGATCTGTTCGGCGGCGCGGCGCGCACCGGCAAGGCGGCGGCCGCGAGCAGCAACGCCGCGCTCTTCGGCGGCAGCGCCGGCGCCGCGGCGAGCGACAAGGACCGCGATCGCGCTGCCAAGCAGGAGGCCGACAAGCGGCTCCGCGGCGAGCGCAACGAGAACTCGGTCCTGTTCTCGCTGAACAACCTGGCGGCGCTGGCCAGCGACGCGCCGCGGACGTCGGCGTCGTCCTCGTCGTCGTCCGCCTCGTCCTCGTCGTCGTCCTCGTCGAGCGGCTCGTCGACCGGCATGGCCACGTCCGGCGGCGGCGAAGGCTCCGGCCTCATCGACATCCGCTCGATGGCGAGCACGTACCTGAGCGACAAGGGCGCCAGCCGGTCGAAGCCGTCGATCGGAACGACCGACGACCTGCCGGTGTTCTCGACCTCGGCGTTCAGCGAGCCGGCGGTGATCATCCCGACCGGCGCGCAGTCGGGCGCCAACAACAAGGTGCTGTACGCGCTGATCGGCCTGGTCGGCCTCCTGGCGATCGTCGCCGTGGTGCTGGTGATCGTCGTCTTCACCGGCGGCAAGAAGGAGCCGGGCGCGACCATCGCCGCGAATCCGTCGGCGGCGGCCGAGGAGACCAAGCCCACGCCGCCCACCGAGCCCCCGACCCCCGGCGCCAACGCCGCCGCGCCGGTCGCCCCCACCGGCGGCGGGACCGAGCCGTCGGCGCCGCCGACGCCTCCGCCCGGCGAGACCCCGAAGGCGGCCGACACGGCGAAGCCGGACACAAAGGCCGACAAGACCGATCACCGCGGCAGCCACAGCTCGGACAAGGGCGACAGCAGGAAGCCTGACAAGACCGAGCCCAGGAAGCCGGACAAGCCGGAGCCGGCGGCCGCCCCCAGCGGCGGTGGCGGCGGTGGCGGCGGCTGCCTCGACGAGGTCGGTTGCCTCCTGGCCGAGAAGCCGCCCGCGTGCTGCTCCAAGTACGGCGGCAAGAAGAGCGGTGGTGGCGGCGGTGGTGGGGGTGGTGGCGGCGGCGGTGGCGGCAGTGACCTCCCCGAGTCCCTCGATCGCGCGATGATCTCGTCGGGCGTCGGCAAGGTGAAGGGCCGCATCGACGGCTGCGGCAGCCGCTCGGCCGCCAAGGGCGAGGTCAAGGTGTCGGTGAAGGTGTCGCCGTCCGGCTCGGTCGAGAACGTGTCGGTGAAGTCGTCGCCGGACGCCGCCCTCGGCAGCTGCGTGCAGTCGGCGATCGAGAAGGCGAGCTTCGCCAAGACCCAGCGCGGCGGGTCGTTCAGCTATCCGTTCATCTTCCGGTAGTAGCGGCGCACGAACACGGCCGTCGCGCCGACCATCGCGACGAAGACGGCCGGTAGCGCCCAGCGCCAGAGGCGCGGCGGCGCCGCCGCGGTCGCCGCCGCGCCGCACATGCCGTCGTGCGGGCGCGGCGCTGCCGGCAGCACCGCGAACGCGATGGTGAGGCCGGGGTCGGCGAGCGGACCGCCGGCGCCCTGCCAGCTCGCGTCGAGGGTCGGCAGCGCCTCGGCGCCGAGGCGCGCGGCCTCGACGCGGATGCCGGTGCCGTCCTCGATCCGGACGCCGGTCTCGCCGGGGCTGGGCAGGGCGTGGCGATCGCGCAGGACGAGGGTGTGGCGATCGCCGGCCGGCAGGCAGAGCCACGCGATCAGGTCGACGGAGAAGGCGCCGGCCGCGGTCGTCGGCGTGCCGAGGCCGACGTGCACCTCGGCCCAGGTCACCGGCAGCGGCGCGCCGTCGACGGTGACCGTCAGCGCAGGGGCGACCTCGGCGGCGAGGGCGCGGCCGAAGGCGTCGCCCTCCTCGTCGGAGAGCTGGCCGTCGCCGCTGGTGTCGAGGCTGCGCCGGGCGGCGGCGCCGGGGAGGTCGCCGTACACGACGGTGTACGCGAGGCGGATCCGGTCGCCGAGCGGCGAGAGCTTCAGGTAGCGGTTGTTGACGTCGAAGGAGGGCGCCACGTGCGCCGAGGCCGGCGGCGCCGCCCCGAGCGCCACGACCGCGACCAGCCCGACCGACGCAAACCGACGACCCATCGCCAGGTTTCGTACCACGCGCGGCTCGTGATCTCGCCCACGTACCCTGCCAGAAGTATCGGATTGACCCCTCTTTGGACGGGCGCCTATGCTGGCGCCACGCGGACCGGGAGGAGCAGCATGAAGTCGGTGGCATGGGGTTGCCTTGCCGCGGTTCTCGCCACGACGGGATGTGGCGACGCGGGCGAACGCGCACCTCTGTTCGCCCCCAGGCCGGAGTGTGAGGGCGCATCCATGACGCCGCTCCAGGGCGACCACGGCGTGGTCATCTCGCGCATCGCGATCGGCGACGCCGAGGACGGCTTCGACCTCGACGGCGACCATCGCCCCGACAACAAGCTCGCCGGCGCCGGCGCCCTGCTGCAGGGGGCGATCGACGAGTCGCTGGCCTCCTACGATCTGATCGTCCCGCTCGAGCTGTTCGACATGCCGCGCATCGCCGACGACTCGTGCGTGAAGGTCGCGGTCTACGTCGGCTCGATCAAGCGCGACCGCGACGGGGACGGCTACTACACGATGGAGAAGGGCGGCGACTGCGACGACCTCGATCCGGACGTCCACCCGGGCGCGCGCGAGGACACCGTCAACCTCCGTGACGACGACTGCGACGGTGTCGCCGACGAGGACCTCCTCGGCAACCCGCCCGAAAGCCGCGACGACACCGACGGCGACGGCAGTCCGCTGGCCCTCGGCGACTGCGACGACAACGACCCGATGCGGCGCCCCGGCCAGGTCGAGATCTGCGGCAACGGCCGCGACGAGGACTGCGACGGCGTCGCCGACCGCGGCCGCGACAGCCAGGGCCAGCTGGTCTGCAACCCGTTCGCGCAGGCGATGAGCACGGTCGAGCTCGATCCCGGCTCCTTCGACGACGCCGGCCGGCCGCTCGTCACATTCCCGGCCGGCTCGGTCGTGCCCAAGCCGGGCCGGCTCGAGCTCGAGGCCGGGCCGACGCGGGCGATGGTGCCGCTCCCCGCCGGCCGCGAGGTCATCGAGCTGCCGCTGACCGGCGCCCAGATCTCGGCGGCGATCGAGTCGGGCCCCGGCGGCGTCCGCCTCATCCGCGGCCGCCTCGGCGGCGTCATCGCCGCCGCCGACGCCGATCGCCTGCGCGGCCGCCGCATCGACCGGATCGGGCTCACCCCGTACCTGTCGCTCCTCGACGCCGCCTTCACCGGCATCCTCGGCAGCCACCTCGGCCTGGCGACCTTGCCCAAGCATCACCCGTACGCCGGGTGCCGTCTCACCGACATCGACGTCGATGGCGACGGCCTGGAGGCGTTCTGCGACAGCGATCCGACCGACTCGCTGAAGGGCGTCGATCTCTGCATCGACGGCGACGGCACCGAGCTCCTCGATGGCCGCTCCGCCGACGGCGTCGTGATCCAGTGCTCGACCGCGGTCGACGACAACGGCCTGCCGCGGTTCGTCGATGGCATCTCCGCCGAGCTCGACTTCGACACGATCCCGGCGATGCTGCAGCGCTGACGTTTTCGACGTCCAACCCCGGACGTCTCCCGCTACCATCGCGGGATGCAAGGCTGGTTCAGCGCGGGCGCCGCCTGGCTCCTCGTCGCCGTCGCCGGTTGCGGCGGCTCCGACCTCAAGGCCAGCGGCGAGCCGTGCGTCGCCTCGTCGGAGTGCGGCCCCGGTCTGGTCTGCGACTTCGGCCAGCAGCCGGCGGTGTGCGCCCCGAACGCCACCGTGCCGCCCGATGGGCCGCTGGTCGATGCGCCGCCACCGCCGGATGGGCCGCCCCCCGACGGGCTGGTCCCGGATGCCCCACCGCCGCCTCCCGACGCGCCTCCGCCTCCGCCCGATGCCCCGCCGCCGGTCGACGCGCCACCCCCACCCGTCGACGCCCCGCCCCCGGATACGATGTAGGTGAGCGCCGCGGGGTGCTAGGGTAGCGCCCGCATGCGCGAGCGCGGTCTCGAGTTCAAGGTCGGGCTTCTGATCCTCGTCGCAGCGGGGATCCTGGCCGGCTTCATGTTCGTGCTGGGCAACTTCTCGCTGCGCCCCGGCTTCGTCCTCTACGTCGACTACGACTACACCGGCAACCTGCAGGCCGGCGCGCCGGTGAAGGTCGCCGGCATCAAGGTCGGCAAGGTCAAGAAGGTCGAGTTCCTCGGCGGCAAGGTCGACCCCAAGACCAACCGCCGGGTCCAGGTCCGGATCGAGGCCTGGGTCGAGAACCGCGCCCGCGACTCGATCCGCGCCGACTCCGAGTTCTTCATCAACACCGCCGGCGTCCTCGGCGAGCAGTACCTCGAGATCGTGCCGGGCGACGACTGGAACCAGCCGCCGATCGAGCCGAAGACGATCGTCCGCGGCACCGATCCGCCGCGCACCGACCTCGTGGTGTCGCGGCTGTACGAGGTCCTCGACGGCCTGTCCGAGGTGCTGCGCGACGACCGCGACGTCATCCGCGACCTGCTCAAGAACGGCGCCGGCGCGGTCGCCGAGGTCAACACCCTCCTGCGCGACAACCGGGCCGAGCTCGGCGCGCTGATCAGCGGCGCCGGCGACTTCACCGGCCAGGCGTCGAAGACCCTCGAGAAGGTCAACCAGGGCCTCGGCGATCCGAAGGTGATCCAGCGCGTGCTCGAGAACGCCGACGGCGCGCTGGTCGCGGCCAGGGGATCGATCAACACCCTGACGCCGCCGGCGGCGGCCTTCCTCGGCGACGCCACCCGGGTCACCGGCATCGTCACCGAGCAGCGGGTCGACAAGGCGATCGCGGTCGCCGACAAGGCGGCGACCGCCGCCGGCAAGGCCGGCGGCCTCATCGACAACGTTGACGGCATGGTCACCGACCTGCGCGCCGGCAAGGGCACCGCGGGCGCCCTGCTCGCGCGCGAGGATGTCTACGCCGACCTGCGCGAGCTGATCCGCGACCTCAAGCGCAATCCGTGGAAGTTCTTCTGGAAGGAGTGACGTGCTCGCGCTCGGCGATCGGCGGCTGACCCTCCGGGTCGGCAGCATCGTGCTGGTGGTGGTCGCCCTCGCGGTCGCCTTCGAGCTGTTCCTGTCGAGCAAGCTCGAGGTCGGCGCCGCGGTCCGGATCAAGGTCTACTTCCACCACGTCGGCGCGCTCCAGCCCGGGGCCAGCCTGATGGTCGCCGGCCACGAGGTCGGCAAGATCGACGGCATCGTCATGGTGCCGGCCGGCCCGTCGCGCGCGAGCGATCCGCTGCACGGCGCCGGCGGCGCCATGGCGCTGGTCCGGGTCGACGCGTCGTCGGTGTGGATGGTGCCGATCAACAGCGTCCTCTTCGTGTCGTCGCGCGGCTTTCTGTCGGAGCGCTACCTCGAGGTGGCGCCGCCCGACGGCGGTGCGCCCGGTGAGCGCCCGGTGCGCAACGGCGACGCCCTGCGCGGCATCGATCCGCCGTCGCTCGACGATGTCTTCGTGCGGACCTGGGCGAACCTCGAGCGCTCGCGCGTCTTCCTCGAGGCGGTGCGCCCCGAGTGGGACAAGCTGGTCGCCGAGATCGACGCCCTCGAGGCCACGCTGCGCGAGGCCGAGCCGGCGCCCGGCGCCTACGCCGCGCTGGGGCTGCAGGTGCGCGCCACCGCCGCGCAGGCGGGGCTGGCCTGGGCCAAGGTCCAGGCCAGCGGCGTCGACGCCGACGCGCTCGCGGCGCTGGCGGCGCAGGTCCGCGCCACGCTCGAGGCGTTCGAGGCGGCGAGCGCGCGGCTGTCGGCGCGGCTCGACGCGATCCAGGCCGGGCTCGAGCGGGTCGGGCAGCAGGTCGACCGCGCGTCGCCGGAGCTGGTCGCGAAGCTGCGCAAGGCGGTGGACGGCGCCGAGGCCGCGCTGGCCAAGGTGGACGCGCTGGTGGCGTCGGCGCGCGACCTCGTCGGGCGATTCGAGCGCGGCGAGGGCACGCTGGCCCGCATCTCGCGCGACCCGGAGTTCCCCGAGGAGGCCAAGGACCTGGGCAAGATCATGAAGCGCCGGCCGTGGCGCCTGATCTTCCACCTCGGCGACGAGCCGCGCTCCGCGCCCCCGCCGCCGCCGAGCGGGAAGGCGCCGACGCGGCAGCGGTGACCGTCAGGGCGCGGCCGGGGCGGCCGGGGCCGAGGTGGCCGGGCCCGGGGCGGCCGGCGTCGCGGCGGCCGGCGTCGCGGCCGCGGTCGGCGCGGCGACCGGGCAGGCGGTCGTCCGCGTTCCGTCGGTGCACAGCGACAGGCGCTTGCGCAGGTCCTGGTTGTAGGTCGTGAAAGCCGAGACGCGCTCGTCGTTCGCCTCGGCGGCCATCGGCCCGGTCTCGCTGCTGAGCCACAGGACGGCGCCCGCGGTGCCCACGACCGAGACGCCCGCGAGCACGCCGCCCACCGGGTCGAGGACGGAGCCGTCGCCATCGTCATCGTCCGAGCGCATGCCGATGGCGGAGAGGCCGAGCCCGGTCACGGTGCCGACCAGACCGGCGATGAAGATCCACTGCATCAGGTCTCGACGCTTCTCGACGCGCCGGGTCAGCTCGCCGGAGCGCCGGCCGTGGCGCGCCGTCGGGGACTCCGGCTCGACCACCGCCGCGAGGTCCTCGGCGTGGTACACGCGCGTGCCATCGCCGAGCACGATGTAGTCGGTGCTCTTCGCCACCACGGTGCCGCGCGCGACCAGCACGGTCTCGGCGTCGGCGCGCGCGAACAGCCGCTCGTACGCAGCGGTGCGCTCCGCGTCGTTCGCGCCCGGGGCTGGCGCCGAGAGGGGCTGGTGCGGGTGCGGAACGTTGGAAAAGCAGGCAGGGACCGCGGCGAGGAGCGCGAGGGCGACGCGAGGCGAGACCTTCATGCACTCGTGGGTAGCCGATCACCGCGGTCGGGTCAGCGCGGCAATGCGGCAAGCCGCGGCTGTCGGCGGATAACCCCGGCTTACGGCGCCGACGGCAGCTCCCACACGTCGAGCCCGGCGTCGCGGTCGCTGTGCTCGGCGCCGCTCGATTCCCACGCGATCAGGACGACGTGCTGGGCCGGCAGCCAGGCCGCCCACAGGAGCGCGGGCGGGTACTCGCAGGAGAAGTGATCGCGCGGACACCGGTAGAGCGCGTGGTCGCCGACGATCTGGTTGCCGCGGAGGAGGCGGACGGTGCCGTCGCGCTCGGCGAGGCCGAGCTTCGCGACCGGGAAGCGGGCGACGGTGGAGCGGCGCGCGTTGAGGGTGAAGCGCGAGATCTCGGCGCCGGTGATCGGGTCGAAGCCGAGGTCGCGCAGGAAGCGGTTCGCGGTCGCGATCCGGCCCGCGATCTCGTCGGCGTCGTCGCGGAGGTCGCGATAGATCCAGGCGGTGTCGGCCCAGCGCGGCGGCAAGAGCGACAGCCTCGCGGTGACCCGGCCGCCGCGATCGACGATCGCGACCTCGACGTCGCGCTTGTCGCGGCTGCCCTCCGAGGCGCAGGTGTCGCCGATCGGGGCCTCGCGAAGGACGGCGAACCGGTCGTGCGCGGCCGAGTACGCCACGAGCGGTGCGTCGAGGCCGGTCACGCGCGCCTTGCCCGGCGCGCTCGCGCGCAGCGAGGCGAGGGGCGGCTCGTCGAGGAGCGGCGCGAGCGCCGGGTTGGCGACGAACGCGGCGTAGTGCTCGATCGCCGCCTTGCCGAGGTAGGGCCGCATCGTGGCCGCCGCGCCGGCGCGGTCGCCGAGCGCGAGCTGGACGAGCGCGAGATCGAGCGCCAGCCGCTCGCTCGGCGCCGCCGCCAGCGCCGCGGCCAGCTGTCGCTGCGCCTCGGCGAGGTCGCCTCGCACCTCCGCGGCCCAGCCGCGCGCCCGCGCCAGGGCGGCGATCACGCGGGCCCGCGGGATCGCCTTGTCGCCGCCGGCACAGTGTGGCTCGGCGATCAGCAGGGTGTGCTTGGCCCGGTCGTAGCGCGCGCCGCTGAACTGCGGCTCGCACTCCGACGGATCGTCCGGCTCGTCGTCGAACAGCTCGCCCAGCTCGACCTCGACGCTGCCGCTGCGCAGCACGCCCCCGTCGGCGTCGATCGCGAGATCCGCCGGTAGGTCGCCGTCCGTCTTGATCGGCGCCGGCGCGGCGACCGCGGGGCGGGCGACGGCGGCCACCAGCGCGAGCGCGGAGAGGGCAGCGAGCTTCATCGCCCGAACCTACGCCGCCGGGCGCGGGGATCTTCCAGCCGGAGCGTGCAGGGTGTGGCAAACGCGAGCCGACCAGACCGTCACGACGTGTAGATCGTCCGCGACGGCAGCTCGATGCACGTCAGCGGCCCGCCGCGTCCGGCGCCGGTGTCGATGCCGATCAGCGGCCCCCGGACCCACGCCGCGGTGCGGCCCTCCTCGGCGCCCGGCAGCTCGCTCACCCGCGTGTGGCCGAAGACGAGGGTCTTGCCCTCGTACCCGGCGAAGAAGTCCGGCTCGCGCATCCACAGGAGCGGCCGCACGGCGCCGTCGCGCGGATGCTTCCAGACCGTCCCCTCGCCATCGAGACCGGCGTGCACGTAGATCGCGTGGTCGTCCTCGTACCAGACCGGCAGCGCGCGCATCCACTTCACGACCGCGGCCGGCAGCCACGACTTGACGTCGAGCATCGCCGCCATCTCGTCCATCGGCAGGCCCTCGCCCGACAGATCAGTGTCGCCGTCGGTGAACGAGCGGTAGGTCTCGGCGGTGCCGTTGCCGCGCGGGCCGAGGAAGCCGAGGTCGGGCTCCTCCCACGACGCCACCCAGGCGTCCTCGTGATTGCCCCGCAGCGTCACCACCGCGCCGCTGGTCTGCTCGGGCAGCCGCCGCACGCACTCGACGACGCCGCGCGAGTCGGGGCCGCGATCGACGTAGTCGCCGAGGAAGACCAGGGTGTCGTCGACGCTGATGAACGGCAGCGCGGCGAGCAGACGATCGAGCGCAGGCCGGTCCCCGTGCACGTCGCCGATGACGAAGGTGCGCCCCACGCCCCCAGCGTAGCGCGGGCGCGGCCATCGGTCACCCGCCGCGGACCCCGAGCGCGTGCAGGTGGCGGCCGAGCGCCTCGACGTCGCCGAGGTGGTTGTACAGCTGGGCCGAGATCCGGACGGCGGTCAGGCCGAGCTGCGGCCAGTCCACGATCGGCACCTCCCAGCCGGACTCGAGCAGGCGGCGCTCGAACGGGCCGGGAGTCGCGCCGGCGGGGAGCGTGATCGGCAGCGTGGCCATGGCGCCGATCATGCTGTCGGGCGCCGGCGGGCGCGCGCCGAGAAGGTCGGCGAGGAGGTCGCGACCCGCGATCGCGAGGCGGTGGTTGCGATCCATCACCGCCGGCCACGAGCCGCCGAGCTCGGCGACCGTGTCGAGCGCCTTCGGGATCGCCAGGTAGTGACTGGGATCATGGGTGCCGGTCCAGTCGTGCTCGACCTGGTAGCGCGTGCGCCCGTCGAGCGGGAGCGTGGCGCCGTGGCTGGTCACCAGCGGGCGCACCGCGTCGCGGCGATCGGCGCGCACCCACAGGATGGCGGCGCCCTTGGGCGCGCACAGCCACTTGTGGCAGTTGGCGGCGTAGTAGGTGGCGCCGACGGCGTCGAGCGCGACCGGGACCTGGCCGGGAGCGTGGGCGCCGTCAACCAGCACCGGCACGCCGCGCGCTTCGAGGCCGCGCACGACCGCGGCGAGATCGCTGACCAGGCCGGTGGCGCTGGTGATGTGATCGACCAGGGCGAGCCGGGTCCGCGGCGTCACCGCGGCAAGGATCGCCCGGGTGTGCTCGTCCGGTTCCCGGACAGGGAACGGCAGGTGGGCGAGGACGATGCGGGCGCCGGCCGCCTCGACGATGCGGTCGAGGGCGTTGCGGCAGGCGCGGTAGGTGTGATCGGTGGCGACGATCTCGTCGCCGGGCGCCAGCGCGAGCGACGCCAGCACGGTCGCCACCGCGGTGGTCGCGTTCGGCACGAAGACCAGCCCACCCGGGTCGGCGCCGAGGAAGGCGGCGAGGCGGTCGCGGGCGGCGTCGACCAGCGCCGGCCACTCGAGCAGGAAGAAGCGCATCGGCGACGCCTCGAGGCGGGCGCGCAGGCGATCCTGCTCGGCGAGCACGGCGCGCGGGCAGGCGCCGAACGAGCCGTGGTTGAGGTGGACGATGGCGGGATCGAGGGCGTAGGCGGACAGCGGGGCGACCGGGCGATCGAGCACGGGCGGAGGATAGGGCGGTCCGCGCGCGCCGACGAGATCCCGGCGAGCCCGGGATGACGCCGGGGAGGAAGAAAGCGGCGCGAATCGGGTGAACCTGCATCTCCGCGCGGTGCCAGGGCGCACGGCCCCAGGCGGGCGCCGGGGCGATCCCCGACGGCGCATCGGCCGGGCGCGGCGGCGGCGATCGCGTATGTTCAAGCGGTGCCGGAGACGGACGCGATCGAGATCGCGGCACGCCGGATCGAGCGCTGGAAGCGGTCGCTACTCGACCTGACCCTGCGCAACCGGCTGCTCGACGTCAGGGATGGCAAGCAGGTGGTGCCGCTGGCCGGGGTCGATCCGGTCGCGCTCGCCACCGCGCTCGACGAAGGGGCGGAGCTCGCGCTCGCGCCGTACGCCCCGCCCGCGCTCGACGACGCCGAGCGCGTCGCCGAGGCGGTCGAGCACGCCGCCTTCGAGGCGCTCGGCGAGCGCCGCCTGCTGGTGCCGCTGCCGGAGGCCGAGGTCGATCGCCGCCTGGTCACCATCGTGCGCGCGGCCCGCGAGCACCTCGCCGACGGCGGCACCCACACGCTGTGGGTCGGGCTCGGCCTCCTGTCCTGGTACGAGCTCGACGTCGAGTCCGGCGCGCCGCCCCGGCGCGCGCCGCTGATCCTGCGCCCGGTCGAGCTGCGCCGGGTCGGCCCCGGCGCCCGCTTTCGCCTGGCCGCCACCGCCGACGACGAGCCGCGCGTCAACCAGACGCTGATCGAGAAGCTGCGGGTCGACTTCGGCATCCAGGTGCCGCCGCTGGGCGGCGACGAAGGCGAGCCGCTCGACCTGGCCGCCGCGATCGAGCTCGTGCGCGCCGCGGTGGCGCACCGGCCCGGCTGGCGGGTCGACCGCGCCGCCTGCGCCGGCATCTTCTCGTTCGCCAAGTTCGTGATGTGGACCGATCTCGAGGAGCGCTCGGAGCGGCTGACCCGCAGCGCGGTGGTCCGCCACCTCGCCGGCCACGCCGGCCAGCCGTTCCCCGAGCAGCCGGCGTTCCCGGCCGCCGACGCCCTCGACGGCGTCGCGATCGGCGCGCTGCTCGCCCCGCTCGACTGCGACTCGAGCCAGCTGGCGGCGGTGCTCGCCGCCGAGCAGGGCCGCTCGTTCGTGCTGCAGGGCCCGCCCGGCACCGGCAAGTCGCAGACGATCTCGAACCTGATCGCGCAGTGCCTCGCCGCCGGCAAGACCGTGCTGTTCGTGTCGGAGAAGATGGCCGCCCTCGAGGTCGTGCAGCGCCGGCTGGCGGCGGTCGGCCTCGGCGACTTCTGCCTCGAGCTGCACTCGCACAAGGCGCGCAAGCGCCAGGTCATCGAGGCGCTCGGCAAGGTGCTCGAGCGGGCGTGGCGGCCCGGCGACAGCGGCGCCGCCAGCGCCGACGACAAGCTGGCGGCGGCGCGCGCCGCGGTCAACGACTACGTCGAGGCGCTGCACGCGCCGACGCCGCTCGGCCTGACCGTCCACGACGCGCTGGGGCGGCTGGTCGAGCTGCGCGCCGCGCCGCCGGCGCCGTCGGCGCCCGCGATCCCGGCCGACGGCCCGTCGCTGGCGGCGCGCAAGGAGGCGCTGGCGCGGTGGGCGGCGGCGGCCGGCGAGGTGGCGCCGCTCGGCGACCACCCGTGGCGCGAGTCGCAGCTCGCCGAGTGGCAGCTGTCGACCGCCGACGCGGTCGCCGCGGTGGTCGCCGAGGTCGAGGCGGCGACCGCCGCGCTCGAGGTCGAGCTCGCCGAGTGGGGGCGCATCGTCCCCGGCCTCGGGCCGCGCAGCCTCGACGAGGTCGACGCGGCGGCGCGGCTGATCGCGGTCGCCGCGCGGACGCCGCGCCCCGGCGTCGAGCTGCTCGCGCCGCCTCGGCCGACCGCTCAGCCTCCAGCGCCCGGCGACGTGCCGGCGTGGCTGTCTCTGGCCCGGCGCCAGCGCGAGCTGGCGGCGCGCCTGCGCGAGCGCTGGAGCGATGCCCTCGACGCCCTCGATCTGTCGGCGCTGGCGGCGCGGTTCAAGCGCTGGGCCGGCCGCTTCTTCCTGTTCCGCTGGCTCGCCCTGCGCGCGGCGCGCGCCGACGTGCGCAAGGCGCTCACCGCCGGCAGCCTCCCCGACGACGCCACCGTCGCCGACGACCTCGAGGCGGCGATGGCCGAGCTCGGCTGCCGGCGCGCCCTCGACCAGGCGCAGGCGCCGGCCCGGCGCTGGCTCGGCGACCTCGGCCGCGACCGGGCCGCCGACGTCGACCTCGACGCGGTCGGCGGCGCTCTCGACTGGGCGCGCGAGCTGCGCGAGGCGTTCGACGCCGCGCCGGTGACGCCGCGCGACGCCGCCGCCCGCGAGGCGTCGTGGCGCGCGC
>Ga0075429_100002875_pt1 | contig 14589 bp, 9 predicted proteins | sample RhiMetdeltSRZDD3_FD_75295 | JGI IMG/M metagenome (GOLD analysis project Ga0075429, IMG submission 75295) | Populus rhizosphere microbial communities from Tennessee, USA - Rhizosphere MetaG P. deltoides SRZDD3 | ecosystem: Host-associated > Plants > Roots > Rhizosphere > Soil | place: USA... | reverse complement strand
CCGTACCAGGTCCCGGCCGCGGTGCTGACCACCCTCGACGCGCGCCGCCTCGACCTCGAGCGCTTCCGCTGGCTGCCGCCGGCGCTGGTGGCCCGGCTGTCGCGCGTCGTCGCCGATCCGTCGTTCCAGCTATTCGAGATCGTCCTGCAGTCGGGGAGCGTCAGCGGCGGTCCGGCCGACCTGGCCCGGCTGGCCCCGCAGCTGCACAAGGGCCTCGACCCGCTGGTCAGCGAGACCGTCATCGTCGACGGCGCGCCCAGCCTGGTCGTCCTGGTCGCCAGCCAGGAGACCGACGATCAGCTGCGCAGCCGGGTGTCCCAGCTGGTCGGTACCGGCGCGGTGGCGACCGTGCGCAAGCTCGACCAGCAGCCGGGCGACTCCCACTTCCGGGTCAAGGTGCGCCCGGTCGCCGACACCACCGGCAGCCGCGACCTTCAGGTCAGGGTCCCGGTCGCGCTGCTCGACTCGATGTTCGGCCGCCTTGGTCAGTTCTTCGGCGTCACCACCCGCTTCAACGCGCTCGTCTTCGACAGCGACGTCCAGGACATCCTGACCGAGCTCGCCGACTACAGCGTCCTGCGCGCGCCCCAGCTCCTGCCCAAGGTCGACCGCCTGGTCCGCCAGCAGCGCGACTACGCCACCCTCGAGGCCGAGACCCACCGATTGATCAGCGTCATCCACGAGATGACGCTCGGCCTCCGCGTCATCCCGATCGACACCCTGTTCGCGCGCTTCCCGCGCGTGGTGCGCGATCTGGCCCAGAAGCACGGCAAGGAGGTCCGCCTCGAGGCGCAGTCGAACGGCATCCGGGTCGACAACGGCATGCTCGAGCTGCTCGCCGATCCGCTGATGCACATGATCCGGAACTGCATCGACCACGGCCTCGAGCCGCCGGCGGTGCGCGAGCAGGAGGGCAAGCCGCGCACCGGCCGCCTGATCCTGCACACCGAGCAGCGCGGCAACCACATCGTGATCGAGGTCGGCGACGACGGCCGCGGCATCGACCTCGAGCGCGTCCTGGCGCGGGCGATCGACAAGAACCTGGTCGACGCCGCCCTGGCGCCGACCCTCACCGACGACCAGATCGCGCGCTTCATCTTCTCGCCCGGCTTCTCCACCGCCGAGCGGGTCACCGACACCTCGGGCCGCGGCGTCGGCATGGACGTCGCCCTGGTCAACGTCACCAAGCTCGGCGGCGTCATCGATATCGTGACCCAGCGCGGCCGCGGCACCACCTTCCGCATCGACATCCCGCTGTCGAAGGCGATCCAGTCGATGCTGCTGGCCGAGACCGGGGTCCAGACCGTCGCCTTCCCGGATCGCATGGTGGCCGAGTGCGTGGTCGCCCAGGCCAGCGAGGTGCAGTCGGTCAACGGCCAGCGCTCGATCGTCCTCCACGATCGCTTCCTGCCGCTGTTCAGCCTGACCGACCTGCTCAAGCTGCCGGCGCGGCCAGCCGAGGCCGGGCGCAACGAGCTGTCGATCGTCGTCTGCGAGCTCGAGGGGCGCCGGGTCGGCTTCGAGGTGCACCGGATCCGCCGGCGCACCGATCTGCTCATCCAGGAGATGCACCCGCGCATCGCCAAGCTGCCCGGCATCGGCGGCATCTCCACCCTCGGCACCGACAAGATCGTGATCGTGGTCGATCCCGAGGGGCTCTTCGACCTGGCCCGCCGCTTCGCGGTGTTCGGCCTGCGCAGCCACGCGGTGCGCGTGGCGGAGGGGCTGTTCTGATGCGCGAGCACGTCTGCGCGCGCTGCGGCGACTTCCTGCTGCTGTTCCCGGCCGAGAACATCGTCTTGATCGAGCCGGTGCCGCTGCACACCCGGTTCGGCGCCTGGATCCACCGCCGCCGGCCGAGCACCGCCGAGCCGGTGCTCGATCTGCGCCGGCTCCTCGCCGTGCTGCACCCGGTGTCGCCCGAGCACGGCGTCACCCTGCAGTGGCGCGCCACCACCGGCAACCGGCGGATCCGGCTCCTGGTCGACTCGGTCGAGGAGATCGTCAACTGCTACGCCGGCGATCTGATCGACGTCCCGATCCTGCCGCGCCGGCTGCGCCCGCTCTGCGATCAGGTCATGCGCGATCCGGGCGGCGGCCTGCGGCTGCGGGTCAAGCCGGACGTCAAGCTGCCGTTCGAGCGCATGGGCGATCGCCGCCGCTTTGCCCTGTCCCTCCTCACCATGGGGCCGGCCCGATGAGCGCCCCCGCCCGCAAGCGGATCCTGGTCGTCGACGACAGCTCGCTGATGCGCCGGCTGATCACCGAGATCGTCGAGGCCGATCCCGAGCTCGAGGTCGTCGACGTCGCCGAGAACGGCAAGATCGCGCTGCAGAAGATCCGCGAGCTCCAGCCCGACTGCGTCCTCCTCGACATCGAGATGCCGGAGCTGTCCGGCCTCGACACCCTGCGCCGCCTCCGGCTGCGCAGCCCGGCCAAGGTCGTGATCCTGTCGTACCTCGGCCACGAGGGCTCGCGGCTGCGCGCGCAGGCGCTCCGCCTCGGCGCCGCCGAGGTCATCGACAAGCCGAGCGCGGCGGTGAGCCCGGACCTGCGCGCCACCCGCGGCGCCCTCATCCAGCACACGCTGCGCCGGGTGCTCGGCCTGTCCGCCGTCGACGTCCCGACCGAGCCGCTGGCGCCGACCGGCGCGCTGGCCACCGCCAGCATCCTCGCGGTCGACGTCCGCCACCTGGGCGAGCTGTACGAGCGGGTCGAGGCCGCGGCGCTGGTCAAGCTCCTCGACGAGCAGCTGGCGCTGATCGACCAGGTGGCGCGCAAGCACGGCGGCGCCCTCGACGCGCAGGCGGGCGGGGCCACCCTGGCGGCGTTCGGCGTGCCGAAGCGGCGCGGCGACCACGCGGCGCGCGCGGTCGCCGCCGCCGGCGAGCTCCTCGACGCCCTGGCCGCCCGGCGCAGCGAGCGCGCCGCCGCCGGCGCTGCGGTGGTCGACGTCGGCGTCGCGGTGGCGACCGGGCTCGTCCTCGCCGGTGAGCTCGGCCCGCCCGGCGCCCGCCGCTACCGGACGGTCAGCGACGTCGTCGACCTCGCGGCGCGCCTCGGCCGCGCCAGCCAGGACTACGGCGCCGAGCTGATCGTGTGCGGGCAGACGGTCGCCGCGCTGGCCGCGCCGCCGCCGGCGCGCCGGCTCGACGTGGTGCAGCTCGACGCCGACGGCGAGCCGGTGGAGCTGTACGAGATCCTGTCCGCGCGGGTCGAGCTCGACGACGCCACCCGCGACGCCTACGCCCACGGCCTCGACCGCTACGAGGCCGGCCAGTTCGCGGCGGCGATCAAGGCGTTCGACGAGGTGCTGCAGCGGCGGCCGCTCGATCGCGCGGCGGCGCGGCTGCTGGCGCGCTGCCGGGCGCTGGCGGCGGCGCCGGCGGTGTGGACCGGTGTCTGGCCGCTGGCCGGGATGGGAGCCTGAGCCATGCAGCGCGATCTCCTCTGCTGCGACCTCAACGTCCACCACGTGGCGGTCCCGCTCGAGCGCGTGATCGGGGTCGCCGAGGGCGTGCTGGTGACGCCGCTGCCGTACAGCGCGTCGTCGTTCGAGGGGCTGGTCGAGGTCTTCGGCCAGGTCATGCCGCAGGTGAACCTGGCGACCCTGCTCGGGCTGCGGTCGGGCCCGGGCGGCATCCTGGTCGTCGTCTCCGACCGCGGCGGCTCGCTCGCGCTCCGCGTCGATCACGTGAGCGGCATGATCCAGGTCGACGGCGAGCGGCTGATGCCGACCGCGGCCAAGGCGCGCGCGCTCCACCCGCTGTACATCGCCGAGTTCGAGCACCGCGCCGCGCCCCACCACCTGCTCGACCTCGACCTCCTGGCGACCAGCGAGGAGCTCGAGCTGTCGGCGCCCGACGGCGCGGTCCTGGTGCCGGAGTCGCGGCCGGCGGCGCCACGGGCCGAGCCGGAGCAGGAGTGGCTGCCGCTCCTCCTGCTCGAGATCGCCGGCGAGCGCTACGCCATCCCCAACCGGTCGATCGTCGAGCTCAACGTCCCCGACGGCATCCGCAGCATGCCGAGCGCGCCCGACTGGATCCTCGGCCTGATCGACGTCCGCGGCGCGCCGATCATCGCGGTGTCGACGGCGTCGCTGCTCGGCCGTCCGATCGGCGACCAGCCGCCCGAGGTCTGCCTCATCGCCGAGCTGGAGCCGGGCTTCCCGATCGCGCTCTTCATCGATCGCGCGATCGGCCTCGAGCGGGTGTCGCCGAGCCTGATCCACCCGATGCAGCAGGCGATGGTCGGCGTCGGCGGCTACTTCGTGCTGCAGGAGGACGAGATCGTCGGCCTCATCGATCCGAAGCTGCTCCTGGCGCAGGTCGCGACCACCCTGAAGGCGGCGATCCCGCAGCGGGCGCTGGCCGCGCCCGAGGCGCGCGCCGAGGAGGCCGGCCAGTACCAGCAGCTCCTGTCCTTGCGGGTCGGCCGCGAGCGCTACGCCATGACCCTCGATCGCATCGAGCGGATCGAGGCCTCGGTCCGGCTGACCCCGCTGCCCAGCCACATCGAGTACTTCGACGGCCTCGCCGACGTCGGCGACGCCATCGTGCCGGTGATCGACCTGCGCCGGCAGCAGGGCCAGGAGCTGCTGCCGTTCGACACCAGCGAGCGGCCGCCGTGCATCCTGACCGTGCTCGAGGGCGCGGTGACCGGCATCCTGGTCGATCAGGTCCTCAGCATCGTCGACGTCGCGCCCGAGCGCCTCGAGCCGGTGCGCGATCCGTCGCGGCTGCCGATCTCGCACGTGGTGACCCACGAGGGCCACCTGATCGCCCTGCTCACGATCGACCGCCTCCTGCCGAGCTCGACCAGCGCGCCGCGGCCCGAGCGAGGCGGTCCGTGATCGACGCGTCGCTGCTCGATCTGTTCCGCGCCGACGTCGCGGCGGGCGGCGGCCGCATCGAGGAGCATCTGGGGGCGCTCGGCGCCGACCCGGCGCCCGGGCCGCGGCTGGCGGCGACCGCGCGCGACGCCCGCGCCCTCTCCGGCGCCGCCCGCCTGCTCGGGCTCACCCCGGCGGTCCGGCTGGCGCGGGCGATCGAGGACGTCGCCGGCGCCGGCGCGCGCGGCGCGATCCCGCTCGGCGGCGCCGCCGTCGAGGCGCTCCTGGCCGCGACCTCGCTGCTCGCGCGCGTCGCCGCCGCCAGCGCCCACCTCGACGGCTGGCTGGTCCAGCACGCCGCCGACGTCGACGCCGCGGTGGCGGCGATCGCGGCGACCAGCGGCGTGCCGGCGGCCCGGCTCGAGCCGCCGGCCGCGCGCGACCGGGCGGCGGCGCGCGCCCCCGACGCCGCGCCGGCGCCGACCGAGCGCCTGCGCCGCGGCACCAGCGTGCTGCTGGTCGACGACCAGCGCATGATCGCCGAGGCGATCCGGCAGATGCTCGCCGGCGAGGCCGGCATCCGGCTCCACCACTGCGCCGATCCGGCCCACGCGCTGGCGATGGCCGCCGAGGTCCAGCCCACGGTCATCCTGCAAGACCTGGTCATGCCCGACGTCGACGGCCTGACCCTGGTGCGCTACTTCCGCGCCTACCGCGCCACCAGCGACGTGCCGATCATCGCGCTGTCGACCCGGGACGAGCCGGAGGTCAAGGCCGAGGCGTTCCGCACCGGCGCCAACGACTACGTCGTGAAGCTGCCCGATCGCCTCGAGCTGGCGGCCCGCATCCGCTACCTGTCGAAGGGCTACATCAACCAGCTCGACAGCCAGGAGGCGTGGGCGGCGCTGGTGGCGAGTCAGCAGCAGCTCGAGATCCGCAATCGCTTCATCCGGCAGACCTTCGGCCGCTACCTCTCCGACGAGATCGTCGAGAGCCTGCTCGAGACGCCGGGCGGCCTCGACCTCGGCGGCGAGACCCGGCGGGTGACGATCATGATGACCGACCTGCGCGGCTTCACGCCCCTGTGCGAGACCCTCGAGCCGCGCCAGGTGGTCGCCATCCTCAACAACTACCTGGGCGCGATGACCGACGTCGTCGTCCGCCACGGCGGCACCATCGACGAGTTCATCGGCGACGCCATCCTGGCCGTGTTCGGGGCGCCGATCCGCCGCGACGACGACGCCCGCCGCGCCGTCGCCTGCGCCGTCGAGATGCAGGCGACCATGGACCAGGTCAACGCCGAGAGCGCGGCGCAGGGGCTGCCCCGGGTCGAGATGGGCATCGGCCTCAACACCGGCGAGGTCGTGGTCGGCAACATCGGCTCCGACCGCCGCGCCAAGTACGGCGTGGTCGGCCGCGCCGTCAACCTGGCGTCGCGCATCGAGTCGTACACGCTCGGCGGCCAGATCCTGGCCGCCGAGTCGACCATCGCGGACGCCGGCGACGGCGTCGACCTCAACGGGCAGATGGAGATCCTGCCCAAGGGGGTGGCGGCGCCGATGACGATCTACGACGTCGGCGGCATCGGCGCGCCGTACCACCGCCACCTCGGCCTGCGCGTCGACGAGCCGCTGCTGGCGCTGCCGGCGTCGGTCGCGGTGCGCGTCCTCGTGGTCCAGGGCAAGAGCGCGCACGGCGAGGGCGAGCCGGGGGAGCTGGTCGCGCTGTCGTCCCGGGTCGGACGCATCCGCGCGCCCCGCCCGGTGGCGCCGATGGAGAATGTCCGGATCGAGCTCTGCGACGACGAGCTCGCCGGCGTCGAGCTGTGGGGCAAGACGATCGCGGCGCGGGCGCCGGCGGCCGAGTCGACGTTCGATGTCTGGTTCCTGTCGATTCCCGATGAGGTGCGCGCCGTGATCGAGCGATACCGCACCTCCGTTGTGCCGCCCGGCTGACCCCAGCGACGGAGTGGCGTTGCGCGTCGTCCCACTCGCGCGGTGGGAGACATGCATCAGCCAGCATGTCGTACCCAATCGATTTCGCCTTGCTGGATGCAGAGGACGTATCGATGGCGGGATGCCGCACATATTTGGCGCAAAGAGATAGTGCCTATTGAATCTCATACAGTACTAGATCCATAGAATGCCGGCTGCGCTCGGGGTAGTGCAGGCGCGAGCGCTCCGCCGTGGCGCCGCCGTCGCCATGGTGGCGATCGCTGCCGTCGACTCGTCGTCTGCAGTTGCGCAGTCGGCCGACGTCGTCGATATCGAGATTCCCGCCGTCGTGCTCGAGTCGCGACCGTCGCAGATCGAGGAGGCCGCGGCCGAGGAGGATCTGACCCAGACCGTGCTGTCGGTCGCCAAGCGGGTCGAGACGGTGGAGGCGGCGTCGTCGATCGTCACCGTCGTCACCCGCGACACCATCGACGTCCACGGCTACACCGATCTGTCCGACCTCCTCGACGAGATCCCCGGCTTCGAGGGCTACCGTCCGGCCTTCTACTACCAGTCGTCGGAGGCGTTCGCGCGCGGCAACGCGCGCACGATCCTGGTCCTGTGGAACGGCGTGCCGATCAACTCGCCGCAGACCAACCGGCGCGCCCTCGGGCCGTATCTGCCGATAAACGCCCTCGAGCGCGTCGAGGTCGTGTCCGGCCCCGGCGGTGTCTTGTGGGGCGCCAACGCCTTCCTCGGCATCGTCAGCGCCACCCCGCAGCGCGAGCTGCGCGGAGACGCGATCAGCGCGGTCACCGCCACCGCCGGCGCCAGCCCGCGCGCGAGCGGCGAGTACCGCGCCTCCGCCGCCGTCGCCGATCAGTGGCTGCGCGGCCGGGTGAAGCTCTACGCCAACCTCGGCCTGGTCTCGACGCGCGGCGCCATCCTGACGCCGCCGTACGACCTGACCAGCGGGCCGTTCCCGGCCCCCGACAGCGACGGCGCCTTCCAGCTGCGGCCGTCGACCGGCTACACCCACAACGCGCGCGATACCTGGATGCCGCTGACCCTGGCCGCCGACCTCGGCCCGCTCAAGATCGACGTGCTTTATCCGGTGATCGATCGCCAGTTCCGCGAGTTCAACGACCAGGGCCTGCGCACTGACCAGTTCGTCGGTCAGGACGGCATGCTGGTGGTGGGGCCGTCGTCGCAGCGCGCCGAGAGCGTCACCCTCGGCAGCGTCCAGCTCGACCGCGATCTCGGCAAGTCGCTGCACGTCGCGGCGCGCGCCTACTACACCGGCTTCGAGGACCGCTGGGTGCGCCTGGTCAAGTTCCCGGCCGGCCTGCTCGGAGCCGAAGCGATCCTGGTCGACGAGACCTACGCCGGCATGAATCCTTACCTCCACGACGGCGCCTACCGCTACGGCGCCAGCGTCGACGTCACCCGTGCCCGCGGCTGGTCGACCACGATCGTCGGCGCCGAGGCCTACCGCGAGGGCATCCGCGAGGTCCGCCGCTCGGTCAGCGGCGGCCTCGCCCCCGGCGACTTCCTCCTGATCCACCCGGGCCAGCGCGTGGTCACCTCCGCCTTCGTCAACGAGGAGCTCGACGTGTCGCGCCGGCTCGGCCTCGAGCTCGGCGCCCGCGGCCAGTACGCGCCGGGGGCCTACGCCCCGCTGGTGCTCGGTTCGGCGGCGACCCGCGTCGGCCTGGCCCGCAACGTCAACCTGAAGCTGCACGCCGCCCAGGGCTTCCGGCCGCCCGCCTTCGAGCAGACCAACGGCAACGACGACGCCCGGACCAACCCGTTCCCGCACCGGCAGTCGAACCCGGACCTCAAGGCCGAGCGCAGCCTGTCGCTCGAGTCCGAGCTGAACGCGCGCCTCGTCGCCGACGCCGGCGGCCTGCGCTGGCTGGCGCTGCGCCTCGGCTACCAGTACACGCGCCTCGACGATCTCATCGTGTTCGGGGCGACCGGCGAGCCGGAGAACGCCAACCGCCGGATCATGAGCTCGATCGAGCTGCGCGGCGAGGCCGCCATCACCGGCGGTCATCGCCTGGTCGTCGGCTACGGCTTCCTCACCGGCGAGGACCTCGAGACCGGCCCGTTGCGCAACATCCCGGAGCACCGTCTGGCGGTCGACGTCGAGGCGCGCCTGGCCCGCCGCGTCGGCGCCTTCCTCGGCATGGTGATGTCCGGTCCGGTCGAGGACATCGACCGCCTGCCGGTCACCAGCGTCGACGGCAGCGCCACCGCGTGGTCGTCGATGGTGGTCGTCGATCGGCTCCCGGCCAGCGCCAAGCTCAACCTCGGCGTCCGCGCCTCCGGCCTCATGGGCGGCCACCTCGATCTCGGCGCGTACGTGATGAACGCCCTCGACTCGCAGTATCCGATCGCCGATCCCGACTTCGAGCGGCGCGAGGCGATCTACCCGATGACCGCGCCCGGGCTCGACGCCCGGCTGACGCTGGGATGGAGGATGTGATGGTCCGGACCGTCGCGCTCTTGCTGGCGGCGCTGGCGCTGGGTGCCGGGTGCGATCGCGCCCCGGTCCGCGCCGTGATCTACTACAACCTGTCGCAGGTCGCGGCCTCGGCTGCCGACGATCACTACCAGCAGTTCGCCGACGTCGACGGCGCCGTCGTCGATCTCGGCTGCCTGGTCGTCGAGCGCCGCCAGGTCAACTGCTACGACAACGCCGGCACCGGCGAGCCCAACCTCCGCGTCGCCGTCGTCGAGTGCGACTGCCCGTGCATCGACGCCGAGGCCGATCCTTGCGACCCCAGCCGCCCGGCGGTGCGGGCCGGGATCATCCGCGGCCTGGTCAACCAGTCCGACGGCGCCGTCATCCTGGGCGGCGTCGACATCCCGACCGAGGTCGAGCTGTCGGAGGCGACCGGCCTGTTCATCACCCGCGAGCCCAACGCCGATCCCAGCCCGCAGCCGTCGTCGGAGCTGATCCTCGACGGCGCGCTCTACCGCGACGGCTCGGTCGTCCGCGGCGCCCTCAGCAGCCCGACCAGTGAGCTGGTCGAGGGCAACGTCACCATCGTACCGGTCCGAGACGAGGTGTCCCTATGAAGCCGAGCTTCTTCTTCGTCGTGGCCATCGTCGCCGGCGCCGCGGCCGGTTGCACCGAGCCGCTGGTGTGCAGCGAGGGCACCCACCTGGAGGGCAACGAGTGCCGGGCCAGCCTGTCGCCGGCGTGCGGCCCGGGCACGCGCCTCGAGACCGGCCTGTGCGTCCCCGACCAGGGCGGCGGCGCGACCTGCGGCACCGGCACCCACCTCGAGGCGAACATCTGCATCGCCGATGTCGCCCTCGGCGGCAACGCCGCCCGCTTCTACGAGGTCGCCCTCACCGCGCCCGCGATCTACGTCAACCTCGCCAACGCCCAGCTCGGCGAGTCGTTCCGCAGCGGCGAAAACCTGCTGTTCGTCGGCGTCTACGAGCCCAACCAGGCCGACCTGCGCGTCTTCGGCGGCAACGGCACCCGCAGCGGCGCGACCTACCTCCTCGATCGCACCCGCTCCTACGACAGCCCGATCGCCTTCGTCGGCGAGAAGTTCTCGACCCAGCCGTTCACGCTGGCGCTGTACGCCTTCGGCGCCTCCCAGCCGATCATGCTGGTCGACACCGTCATGAGCGACGCGACGACGACCAGCGTCGACGGCGTGACGATGGTCCAGGCCGGCAAGGTGTCCGGCGTCCTGACCCCGCAGGCCGCCGATGCGGTCTACATCGAGCAGGCCAACCAGACCCTGCTCCAGCTCAACCGCTCGCTGCGGGTGACGCCCGACGTCGACCACGACGGCGATCGCACCCCCGAGAGCTGGACGATGGCGCTGCAGTTCACGACCGTTCCCGTCTGGCTCTTCTGACCGTCGCGGCGTCGGACAGCGCCCGCCTGGCAAAGCGCGGCACGCGTCCTGCCGCCGCCGTCGAGCGCGCCCAAGCTCCGCGCGTCTGCGACGAAGGGAGAGCGTCATGCGCAAGCGCTTCACGGCTCACGATCGGTCTCGAACGTATCTCGTGCTGATGGTCCTCCTCGTGCTCGTGGCCCCCGCGACCGCGCAAGCGCAGGACGTACCGGACGTCGTCTGGGAGGCGCGCGGCGACTCCGTCTCGCAGGTGGCGTTCGCCCCCGACGGGCAGCTGGTCGCGATCGGCAGCAGCGCCGGCACCGTCGCGCTGCGCCGCGTCCGCGACGGCCAGCTGGTGCGCACGATCGCGCCGTCGGGGGGCGGCGAGATCCGGGCGCTGGCGTTCTCCCCGGACAGCCAGCTGCTCGCGGTCGGCACGTCGATGACGTACCTGCATCTCACGATCTGGCGGGTCGCCACCGGCGCCCTGCGCAACGGCCCGTTCACCGGCGGCGGCCGGTCGGCGGCGTTCTCCGCCGACGGCCGCTTCCTCGCCACCGGCACCGCCAGCCAGGCGATCCTGATCTGGCGGGTCTCCGACATGCAGGTGCTGCAATCGCTGCGGTTCACCGGCTACGGCAACATCGTGTACCGGGTGGCGTTCTCACCCGACGGCGCGCTGCTGGCGTCGTCGGGGTCGAACCTCTACGTCCGGCTCTGGCAGCCGTCGAACGGGACGATGGTGCGCAAGCTCGCCGCCGGCGGCATCGGCGTGCCCAAGCGCGGCCTCGTCTTCCTGCCCGACGGCCGGACGCTCGCCACCGCCAGCGACGACCGGAGCATCCGCCTGTGGCGGGTCTCGGACGGGGCCGCGCTGCGCACCCTGACCGCGAGCGATCCGGTCCGCTCCCTCGCCGTCACGTCGACCGGCGACACCCTGATCTCGGCCGGCAACGGGATCGCCTTCTGGAGCGTCCCCGACGGCGACCTCCTGCTCACCTACGACGACCAGGGCGTCACCGCGCTCGCGCTGTCGCGCGACGATCGCTTCGTCTGCTACGGCCGCGCCGACGGCACGGTCGCCCTCGTCGACGATCCGTTCTAGTTGCTGCAGGTCGACGGATCCGCCAGCACCGCCTGCGCCTCGGCGCTCAGCGACGACCACGGCTGCATCGCGTTCTGGAACTCGGTCCAGGCGCCGGCGGTCGGCGATCCGGCCACGGTCTTTGCCTCGCAGATGAAGAACCTCTGCGAGCCCCCGGGCATCGGGATCCGGTGCAGGAAGTCGGCGAGGACCGGCAGGGCGGCGGTATCGCGGAGCCAGTACAGCGGGAACCACAGATTCTCCGCCCGCTGCTGTTCGGCCGCCACCGCCAGCTGCGCCCGGAAGAAGGCCAGCCACTCACTCCGGTGCTCGCGCACGGCGGGGAACGCGGCGACGGTGAGCTGGTTGCTGAGGCGGGAGATCGCGAGGTTCTGCAGCCGCAGGCTGAACGTCTGGGTGACGAGCGGGGAGATCAGCGCCAGGCTGTCGACCTCGCCGTAGTTGAAGCTGACCAGGTACTCGAGCCGGGCCATCGCGGCGTCGGTCGGATGCGCGCCGAGGGTCGCGAGCTGGGGCGCGAGCGCCCGGCGCGGCAGCGCGACGCCACACCGGCGCCACCACGGGCGGTAGGCCGGCAGCGGCGGATCGGCGATGAGCGGGGCGAGGGCGTCCACCCACGCCGCCGCGTCGGCGCCCTCGGCGGGCAGTCCCTCGAGGGCGCGGCAGGCCGCCTGCAGGGTGTTGTCGCGGGCGAAGCTGGAGTCGAGCTGCGCGTACACCTCGCGCAGCCTGTCGGCGCCGACCGCGGGCGCGTTCCGGTCCTCGAGCGCGCGCTCCTGCTGCGCCGCCGACCGGCTCTCGAACGCGGCCAGGGCCGCCGGCGTCGACGGGCGCAGGTAGCTGCCCATCCGGTTGATGGCGTCGTAGCCGACGAGGACGCTCCACGGGTGCACGTCGCCCTCGTCCGGCGCCAGGTAGCCGCCGTCCGGGATCGAGAGCGCCAGCGGCACCTCCGGGACCAGGGTCTGGACGCTGGCCTGGCCGTCGGCGTCGACCACCGTGAGCTCGACCGGCGTCAGCAGCTGGCCGCCGCCCTCGTGGAGGGTGAAGGTGACATCGCGGCGACCGGGCTGGGCGGGGAACTGGACGTCGATGCTGGGCGCCCCGGGCGCCGGCAAGGAGGCAATGACCCGCTCGATCGTCGCGGCGTCGAGCGCGGGCGCAAAGGCGCGCACGAAGCTCGCGCCGTCGACGGTGCCGAGCCCGTGGCCGGCGAGCACGCCGCGCAGCGCCGCCCAGAAGGCGTCGTCGCCGACGCGGGCGCGGATCTGGGTCAAGACCCACGCCGCCCGCTGGTACGGCCCGGTCGTGTAGCGCTGGTCGAGCGGCAGCGAGGTGTCGACAATGGCGTAGTCGGGGCGGAAGGCGAAGTCGTTGCCGAACAGACGCCCCTTGCCCTCGCCGTCGCGGTGCGCGCGCTGGGCCTCGGCGCCGAGCAGCGTGGCCATCCCCTCCTTGACCCACAGGTCGTCGAAGGAGTGGATCGTGACCCAGTCGCCGAACCACTGATGGGCCAGCTCGTGGGCGTTCACCTGGAACGCGTAGTCGCTGGCCGGATAGTCGTAGCTGTAGTCGTTGCGCGCGTACTTCTCGCTGATGAAGCTGAGCGTCGCGTTCTCCATGCCGCCCATGTTGAACTTCGGCACCAGGACCACGCCGTAGCTGTCCCACGGGTACGGCCCGAGCAGCGCCTCGAAGGTCGCCATCGACCGGGCGATGTCGCGCAGGTACTGCTCCGCGTCGATCGCCAGGCCGCGCCGGTGCCACACGCTGAGCGGCACGCCGCGCGCGCTGGTTGCGTCGGTGTGCTCGAGGTGGCCGGCGGCGAACGCCATGATGTAGGGCGGGATCGGCTTGTCGATCTCGTAGCGCACGACGCGTGCGTCGGCGGTGGTCTCGTCCTTGACCCGGCGCCCGTTCGAGACCAGGTCCTCGTCGGCGGCGACGGTCAGCTCGACGGCGAAGCGCGCGCGATCCGACGGATCCTGCTTGGCGACCAGCCACTGGACGCCGCCCACCGGCTCGGAATCGGTCAACGCCACGTGGCCCGGGGCCGGATCGACGACGCGCGCCCGGAAGGAGGTCAGGCCATCGCCGGTGGCGGGCGCGCGGAAGTCGAAGGTGAGGGTCAGCTCCTGCGCGCGCGGCACGAGCGGCGTCAGGTCGACGACCACGGTGCCCGCGGTCGCGTCGGCGACGAACGGCAGCGCCTGGGTGCCCGCGCGCACGGCGCTGAGCTGGACCCGCGTGTCCAGCTCGATCTTGCCGTCGACCGGCGAGCCGACCTGGAGCGTGACGTCCTCGCTGGCGACCAGCGCGTCGGCGTCCCAGTCGTAGTGCCCGCGCAGCTCGTAGGCGACGGCGTCGTAGTCGCGGGCGCCGGTCGGCGGCGGCGGCGCGTCGGGACCGGCGTCCGGCGCGCCGGCGTCCGCGGGACCCGCGTCGGGGATGTCGGCGTCATGCTGCGGGGGCTGGAGCGGCGCATCGTCGGAGCACGCGGCGCTCACGGCGAGCCCGATGGCAAGCGCGGGCAGGGCGAAGCGGGTCATGGCGTGCGGACAACTGCAAGCGCGAGGCCGCGGCGAGACTCGTTCGATCTCGCTGGCTTGTGCGCAGGGGCGGGCGCTGTCACCGATTTCCGCCCGGATGTCGCAGTGAACCCCGAGGCTCGGCACACCGCCCGGACCCGCAAGTGCCTCGACCGAGTGATAGCGATCCCGCCCGGCGGTCGAGGCGCGCCGAGCGCAAGGCGACACGACGAAGGGCTACTGGGTGTAACGCGAGGAGTGGCAACGCCGCGATCGGCGATGGATCGGCCGCCCGGCGGGTCGAAATCACCCGGTCGAGGCACTA
>Ga0075429_100002874_pt1 | contig 14589 bp, 11 predicted proteins | sample RhiMetdeltSRZDD3_FD_75295 | JGI IMG/M metagenome (GOLD analysis project Ga0075429, IMG submission 75295) | Populus rhizosphere microbial communities from Tennessee, USA - Rhizosphere MetaG P. deltoides SRZDD3 | ecosystem: Host-associated > Plants > Roots > Rhizosphere > Soil | place: USA... | reverse complement strand
ACATCGAGCGCTTCCTGCGGGGTGGCGTCGATGAAGTGGAACGTGGTGCCACCGTCCATCTCGATGGGCGGTCGGGGGTCATGCGTGAGCACGAACACCGGGGTGTGGAACGGCGGGTTCGGTCCCCACCAGCCCCGCCATTCCTCACCCGTCTCCGGGTGGGTCCACCCACCCGTGTACGGGCCGAACTTGCCCCGGCCCATGATCTCCGCCCCGATGCCGGGGCCGTGGCGCACGGCGAACGCGTCGTCGACGCCCTCGTCGCCGCCGGGCTGACCGACCATGGAGCGCCAGAAGCGCGTCTCGAACATCCACTCGTGCAGCCGTTCGCCGGCGTGGCCGAACGGCGCCTCGAGCGTCAGGCCGTCACCCGTGCCGTACCCGTCGAGTGAGATCGCAAAGTTGTGGACGCGAACGCGTGACATGTCTGCGCACCCTACCGAGCCTCGTGCTAGCGGCTCGCTAGCCGCAGGAAATGGCGCCGACAGACCATTGGTCCTTAACTGTCACACCCCCTGAGGACACTGGTCCCCGCAATGCGAGATCCAGGCGGAGTTAGGGACCAGAGTGATGACCCAACCGATGACAGTCGAGGACCTCGAGCGCCTCCTCGCGCCGTTTTTCGACGACGAGACTGACGACGAGCCCGAGCCCTACGAAGACGACGACGACACCTCCGACGACCGGACCGACGAGCCAGCCATGTTCCGACGTGACACCCGAACACCCGAGTGGGCCAGCAGCTTCGCGGTCGCCGTCCAGGCCCAGGCCCTCGGCAACGCCGCGGCGGCCGCCGAACGGGCGGCGCAGCTCGCCGATCAGGTCGGGCGGTTCGGTTCGGCCGACCTGTCCCAGGTGGTGGTCGATGACCTGACCCGGGCGGTGGCCGGCTGCTGGGACCGGGGGTGGCAGCCGGCCGACCTTGCCCACGTGCTCGGCCGCCAGCTGAAGCGGCCGTTTCGACGACGCCTGCCCGACGTCATCGCCCTCGAAGCGCAGGCGTACCGCGACGCGCCCTACGCCGAGCCGGCCTGGCTCGCCCAGACCGACGCGGTCACGGCGGGGGCCTCGCCACCGGATCGACCCAAGCTGCTCGACAGCTGGCAGGTCGACTTCGACCACGTCCGTGACGTCGTCTACGCCGCGGTCGTGCTCCTGGTGGCGTTGCGGCAACTGCCGTCACAGCCGCGGCTGTGCTCGCCGCCGTCGGAGTGGGCCCGCCGTCCCCGGTCGGCAGCGCCGCCGGGCTCCGCTGGCCGCCGAACGCCGGGGTCGGCGGCCGACCCGAAGATCATCCAACGGGTGCGGGCGCTGCTCGCCAAGGCCGAGTCGACCGACTTCCCCGACGAGGCCGAGACTTTCACGAAGAAGGCGCAGGCGCTCATCGCCCGCTACGCCATCGACCAGGCCATGCTCGACCACGGCTCCGGGCATGGCCCGCCGGGCGCCATCGGCCGCCGGGTGCTCATCGACGATCCGTACGCCAAGGCCAAGTCGGTGCTGCTCGGGGTGGTGGCCCAGGCCAACCGGTGCACCACGGTGTGGCAGCCGGGGCTGGCCCTGTCGACCGTGTTCGGGCAGCCGAGCGACCTCGATGTCGTCGAGCTCCTGTTCAGCTCGCTGTTGACTCAGGCGACCCGGGCCATGGTGGTTGCCGAGCGCGAGCTCGACCTCACCAGCCGCGAGCGGTCGTTCCGGCACAGCTTCTGGGTGGCGTTCGCCGGGCGGATCGGCGAGCGCCTTCGGGAAGCGACGGCCGAGGCCACCGAAGAGGCCTCGGCCCAGCACGGCCGGGACGTGCTCCCGGTTCTCGCCAACCGGACGGGCGTGGCCGAGGCCGCTCGGTCCGAGGTCTTCCCCGAGGTCCGCACCGGCACCATCCGCAGCAGCAACGCCCTGGGCTGGCACCGCGGCCGCCAAGCCGCCAACGAAGCCGACATCGGCCGCAAGGCCGCCCTCAAAAAGGGCCAGTAACCATGCGCCGCATCGCGGCTCACCCGAGCGAGGCCCTCGCCGCTCGACGAGCCACGGACCCAGCAACAACTGCGCGGTCAAGCACGCCGCGAGCCGCGGCACGACCGACGCCACACCGAACACCTCCACCGCCGAGGACTCCACCAGCGACTCCGCTACCGAGGCCGACACCACCGGCCCCGCTGGCGACGACGCAACGGGCGGCGAAACGGCCGAGGTCCACACCAGCGGCACCTGCGGCCGGCGTGCGACGTGCGACGTGGCTCATCGGGGCGCTGCGGGGCCGCTCAGGCGGCGGCTTTGGTGGCGAGGCCTCCGTCCGGCGAGCCTCTGGCGTCGTCGATCCGCGGGGCCGCTCAGGCGGCGGCTTTGGTGGCGAGGGATTCGGGGAGCTCGGCGTGAGCGAGGAGCTCGCGGCCGGCGACGGCGGCACTGACGTCGGACCAGGTCGCCTCGGGCAGCAGATGCCGGTTGACGTAGCGGCGGGCCACCAACGCCTTGTGATGGGCGTGCGGCGTGTCCTCGGCGGCCTGCTCCAGCAGCAGCGCCGCCGACACCGTGTGCTGCAGCAGCGACGACAGGCGGGCCGACTGCGCCTCGGCGTGCTCCGGCTCGGCGGCCAGCAGGACATCGGCCCGCTGGATCAGCTGCTCCGCCGCCTGCGCCACCGCCGCCACGGCAGGGGCGACGTAGGCGGGGCCGCTCGCCCGAGCGGTCGCCAGCGCGGCCTCCACCCGAGCGACGACGGCCTCGTGGGCCCGCTGCTGACGCGTCGCCCGGAGCACGTCGAGCGTGCAGATGTTCTCGCTGCCCTCCCAGATCGGGTGGCACTGCGCATCGCGCAGCTGGCGGGTGAGGCCCCAGTCCTCGCAGTAGCCGTTGCCGCCGTAGAGCTCGACGGTGTACGACGCGGCCTCGACCCCCAGCCGGCACAGGCGGTTCTTGGCCGCCGGCACGAGGATCCGCCGGAGCCGGTCGCCGTCGGAGAAGCGCAGGGCGTCGGCGCACTCGAAGCCCAGCGCAAAGGCGGCCTCGAGCTCGACCAGCAGGTCCACCAGCTGCTCCCGGACCAGCGGCAGGTCCACCAGCACTCGGCCCTTGGCCTCCCGCTCGTGGGCCCAGATGGCGGCCTCCACGAAGCAGCGGCGGGCGATGCCCAGCCCCATCAGGGCCACCCCGAACCGGCTGCCGTTGACCATCTCCATCATCCGACCGAGGCCACCGGCGTCCGAGCCGGCAGCGGCCTCGCTCCCACTGGGGTCGCCGCCCGACCGCCCGCGCAGGGCGTACCCGATGGCCTCCTCGAAGACCACCTCGCCCGTCGGGACGCTCTTGGTGCCCAGCTTCTGCTTGAGCCGCCGGATCACGTAGTGGTTGGGGCTGCCGTCCTCGAGGGTCCGGGGCACCAGGTACAGACCGAGCCCGGCGCTGCCCTCGGGCGCCCCTTCGGGCCGGGCGAGCATCACGATGGCGGCACCGTCGACGTTCGAGGCGAACCACTTCTCGCCGCTGATCGCCACCCGGCCATCGCCGACGTCCCGGGCAACGCAATGCACCGTGCGGCCGAGGTCCGAACCGCCGTCCCGCTCGGTCAGGAACATCGAGCCGTCGACGGCGGTGCCGGCGTCGGGCGAGCGCAGGCCGGCCATCAGGGGCGCCCTCACGTCAGCCGGCGCGTACCGGTCGACCAGTCCGGCCACGCCCGAGGTCATCCCCAAGCTGCACACGAGACCGGTGTCGGCCTGGGCCAGCAGGTAGCTCGACGCGCCGAGTACCACGCCCGGGGTCGGCCGCCGCCGCTCGGCCTCGTGGCCGGCGAAGCCCGAGGGGTAGCCGGCGTCCCACAGCGCCTGCTTCGAGTCGAGGTTCGCCGGGTGGTGGGCCACCTCGCCCACCTCGGTCGCCCAACGGTCGTAGCGCACCAGTTCGGGCGGGTGGGCGTCGACGATCTCGCTGTTCGGGGCCACCCGCTGACCCACCAGCGCGCCGAAGCCCGACAACAGCTCGTCGGCCCAGGGGCGGTCCTCGGGATCGCAGTCCCGTTGGACCCGGGCCTGCAGGTCGGGGTCGATCGCATACCAGTTGAGGCCGATCGCCCGGTCGTAGCTCGCCCAGTCGATCATGTTCCTCCCTTGGGTCGCGCGCCGCCGAGGAGCGACGGCATCGGTCAAGTCTTCTTCTGGCGGTGCCGCAGCATCCCGACGGCCTGCCCCAGGAGGGCGCCGAGCAGCACGCTGATGACGATCACGAACCACAGCGGCTGGGTGCCGTGGATGAAGAGGAAGTTGGTCTCGGCCTCGTCCCGGTTCTGGACGATGAACACCAGCACTGCCAGCAGGGCACCCCCGGCGGCCAGCGCCCGGACCGGGACCTCGAACTTCCCGAGCTTGACGGTCTTGGCGTCCTTCGGGGCCTTGGGCACCTTCGCCGCCTTCTTGGCGGACTGCATCGGCCCGGCGGCCGACTCGGACATCGTCGGAGTCTGGTCGAGCTCCTTCCAACCGCCGCCCACCGGCTGGTCGTCAGGAATCTGTGCCATTGCTCGGATCGTATGCGGCGTCCTCCGGAATGGCTGGCCATCCGGGCTCCACCCCGCTCGGGCGCCGCCACTTGCTAGTTGAACGACTAGGAAATGCGTTAGTGTCGCCCTCCGTGTCTGGGACACCACGCTCATTGGGCACCGTCCTGGTGGTCGGGGCCGGCACCCGACCTTCCGATGAGGCCGACGCGCCGGCCGGCAACGGCCGGGCCATAGCGGTCGCCGCCGCCCGATTCGGAGCGGAGGTCGTCTGCGCTGATCGCGACCGGGCATCCGCCGAGGCCACGGCCGAGCTGATCCGGGGCGAGGGCGGCACCGCCCACGTCTTCGTCGGCGATGTCGGCGACGCCGACACGGCCACCGCCATCGTCCAGGAGGCAGCGGAGCTGGCCCCCGACGGCCACCTGGGCGGTGTTGTCGTCAACGTCGGCATCGGCATGGGCCGACCGACCGGGCTCGAGGGCACCACCGCCGACCAGTGGGACACCACGTTCGCGGTCAACCTCCGGGCGCACTTCCTGATCGCCCAGGCGTCACTGCCCCGGATGACCGAGGGCGGGTCGATCGTGTTCATCGGCTCGGTGGCCGGCCTCCAGCCCGGGAGCCGGTTGCCGGCCTACGACGCCTCGAAGGCGGGGCTCGTCGGCCTCAACCGCCACGTAGCCCTGGAGGGCGCGCGGCTCGGGATCCGCTCGAACCTCGTGGCGCCCGGCCTGATCGACACACCGCTCGGGCGCGCCGCGTCGGCCGGTCGGCCGTCCCGCCGCCGCACCAACGTCCCGCTGGGCCGCCAGGGCACCGCGTGGGAGGTCGCCAACGTCGTGACGTTCCTCCTGTCCGACGAAGCCAGCTACCTGACCGGCCAGACCATCGCCGTCGACGGCGGCCTCAGCCTCCTCTAGCCGGACGACCGGCCCAGCCGGTGATCAGACCTCGGCGGCGCGCACCCGGCGGGCGTCGAACGCCGTCGATGGGTGCCGATCGAGGAACTCCCGGATCAGCCCGCTGACCAGCTGCGGCTGCTCCAAGGTGCACAGGTGCCCGGCGTTGGGAACCACCGCGAACTCCGACCGCTCGATGCCGGCGCATAGGGCGTCGGAGTAGGCCCGGGGCACCAGCACGTCGTGGTCGCCCCACAGCACCAGCGCCGGCGCCCGGATCTCGCCAAGCCGGTCGTGCAGGTCGAACTCAGCCACCGCGAGGGCGGTGCGGGCGTACACGTCGGGATCGGTGCTCAGCGCCTCACGCTGGTTGTCGCGGATGATCTCGGGCCGCTCGAAGACCGTCGTCGGGCTCCAGGCCAGCCCCGCCGCCGTGCCGCCATGGAGCGGCGTGTCGGCGAAGCCGTGGTCGCGCACGAAGCGCGCCATGGCCTCCAGCCCAAGGCGGTACGACTCGTCGGGCCGGGCCGCCGACTCGGCCAGCACCAGCGAGTCGACCAGCCACGGGTAGCGCAGGGCCAGATCCAGGGCCACCATGCCGCCCATCGACAGCCCCGCTATGTGCGCGTGGGTGATCCCCAGGGCGCGGCAGACGCCGGCGACGTCCTCGGCGAATAGGCCGATCGAGTAGCGGCCGCTGGTGCGCTCGGAGCGCCCGTGGCCCCGGTGCTCGATCGCGATGCATCGGAACTGGTCCGACAACCCGTCCAGCTGCGGCGCCCACTCGCGCCACGTGCCCCCCATCCCGTGCAGCAGCAACAGCGGAGGGCCTTCGCCCTCCTCGATGACATTGAGCCTGATGCCGTTGACCTCTCCAACCAACATGACCGGTTCGCCTCCTACTGGTCGTTGTCGTTTGCCCATCCGTCGACGGCGAGCGCCCGCTCGGCGAGAACGAGCACCTCGTTTGTCACGGCTTTCACGTCCACAGACCCCGGGTCCATGAGCGATTGCAGGCCGATGCCGCGCAGCAGGCCGAACAGGATGACAGCCTGCGCTTCGGGATCGGCGTCGGGCCGCACCTGGCCGAGCTCGATGCCGTCGTGGATGGCATCGACGATCAGCTGGCGCGCCGCGTCCTGATGGGTGTTGAGGGCAGCCTGCAGCTCCGGCGGCGCCCCGGCGGCCTCGCCGATCATGACGTAGACCGCTCGCGTGTAGGGCCACGGCCGTTCCAGGCTCTCGAGGAAGACCCGCATCATCACCAACAGGGCGGGCAGGCCGCGGGACTCGCCGACGGCCGGCTTGACCAGGACAACCCGGAACTCGCGGAGAACGTCGTCGACGAGCGCTAGCAGGAGGTCGGTCTTCGACCCGAAGAGGTAGCCGGGCAGCCCGTGGCTGCAACCGGCCTCGCGAGCGATGTCGGCGAAGCTGACGCTGGTGGTGCCCCGCTCGGCGATGACCTTCGCCGCGGCATCGAGGAGCCGGCGCTCGGAGGTGGCCCTCCGCTCGGCCTGGGTGCGTCCTGAGCGCACGTTGCGCGTCGTCGCGGGCACGGTCAGATCCTAGATGATCATCCAGTCATGTGTTGGCGCGCGCACCCACAGAGGTTGAACTCCCCTGATTGTTGCACCCAGATAACCTCGCCCGCTGTGGAACCTGCGGGCGAACGACCGGGCGAGTCCGACGAGCCGGGCACGAACGACGACGTGCAGCTACCCGAGTGGCCGCACCCCGAACCAGAGCTCCGCCTGGCGCCCGTCCCGCCCGAGGACCGTGCCCCCGAGACGGCCGAGCTGCTCGCCCAGCTCAAGTTCCGGCCCGACGGCCCCGACCCGAACATCTTCGCCACCCTCGCCCACCACCCCCGCCTGCTGAAGCGCTGGTCGGCCTTCGGCGGGACGCTGCTGCGCCGCGGCGAGCTGAGCGCCCGTGCCCGGGAGCTGCTGATCCTGCGCACGGCCTGGCACTGCAGGGCCCACTACGAGTGGAGCTACCACGTGCCGCTCGGCCTGATGTCCGGCATTACCCGGGCCGAGGTCGCAGCCATCCCCGAGGGCCCCGCCGCCGAGATGTGGGCGCCGGCCGACGCCGCCCTCCTGCAGGCGGCCGACGAGCTGCACCGCCACGCCATCATCAGCGACGACACCTGGGCGAGCTTGGCGAAGGAGCACCCACCGGCTCAGCTCGTCGAGATCCCCATGGTCGTCGGCCAGTACCACCTGGTGGCGTTCACGCTGAACTCCCTCGGCGTCCAGCTCGACGAGCAGCCCGACGCCAGCGCGAGCGCCGTCGACGACTAGGCACGAGGACGGGCGGGGCGGGAGCGCATGACGGACTACGTCGAGCGGACCACCCGGCGGCGCCGGCACGAGTCGCACCCGCCCGAGCGGCCGGTCGATCTGTCGCTCGCCTCCCTGCAGTTCGCCCGCCACCGCCCGACCCGGTGGCTCAACCCGGACGTCCTCGTCGGCTCCGGGCTGCGCTATGCGCTGACCTCGGTGTTCGGGTCGTTCCTGGACAAGCGCGAGCTGCAGGCCAACATCCCGGCCGCGGTCGACACCCGCTACGCGAAGGCCAGCAGCCTGTGGTTCGACTACATGGCCGACACCGGCGACGGCTTCGACTCGACCTACACCATGGCGTCGCTGCTGGCTCAGCGGCAGTTGAGCGTCGACGTCGACGGCCACGACACGCTGCTGCCCCGGGGCCAGATCCTCGTCCTCGGCGGCGACGAGGTCTACCCCGTCGCGACCAGCGACAACTACGAGCAGCGCATGTCCGGGCCGTTCCGGGCCGCGCTGCCGTGGTCCACCGGCGACCACCCCAGCATCTACGCCCTGCCCGGCAACCACGACTGGTACGACGGCCTGACCGGGTTCCTGCGGCTCTTCGGCCAGCAGCGCTGGATCGGCGGCTGGACCACCCAGCAGACCCGCAGCTACTTCGCCCTGCAGCTCCCCCACCGCTGGTGGCTCTGGGGGATGGACATCCAGTCCAACCAGTACGTCGACGAGCCGCAGCTGCGCTACTTCACCAAGGTCGCGGAGGCCACCGAACCGGGAGACCGCCTCATCCTCGCCACCGCCGAGCCGTCGTGGATCGAGACCGAGCGGCGCCCCGAGGCCTACCGCAACCTCGCTTACGTCCAGCAGGCGCTGCTGCGACCCAATGGCATCGACCTCCAGGTGGTCCTGGCCGGCGACCTGCATCACTACAACCGCTACACCCGAGCGGTCCCCGGCGCCCCACCGGCCGAGGACGAGCCTGGGGACAACCCTGGGGAAGCTGGGGGTAAAACCTCGGGACCAGCTGTGGACAATGGGGACAACGTCACCGGCACGGACGACCTCGGCCCCGACTGGCCCCTCCACCTGATCACGTCAGGTGGCGGCGGTGCCTTCCTCCACCCGACCCACGACCTGCCGCGCCACCTCGACCTTCCCGCAGCTCCCGACGGCCACGGGATCACCAACCGATACCACCGGACGCGCTGCTACCCCTCCGCTCCGCAGTCACGCCGGCTCGCATGGGCAGCTCTCGGCCTCCCGTTCCGCAACCCCGGCTTCCTGTGGATCGGCGCCGCGATCCAGGTGGCGTTCCTGTGGACGAACCAGTTCGGCCTCCGCAGCCTGAGCGGGCGGCCGACGCTCCCCTATGCCACGTCCGCCCAGCGCACCGAGTGGGAGGACATGGCCCTCGGCCTGGTCCGCAACCCGATCGCCGGCATCAGCCTGGCGCTGCTGGCGGTGAGCCTGATCGGCCTGGCCCGGCACCCGCCGTGGACCCGGCGCTCGTCGGTCGACTGGGGCGTGCGCGTCGTGCTCGGCCTGCTGCACACCGCCGCCCACGTCGTCGCCCTGGTGGTCGTGGGCCTCGTCGCGGTCCGGCTGGCCGCCGACGTGTTGTCGGGCGGCTGGTTCATCGTGCTCACCAGCGTCCTCGCCGCGGTGATCGGCGGGTTGGTCTCCTCGGTGGTGGTCGGCGCCTACTTCGCCGCCACCAACACCATCCCGGGCCTGCGAGTCCACGGCAACGAGGCGTTCTCGGCCGCCCGTCTCGCCCGGCACCGCAACTTCCTGCGGATGCGGATCGACGAGGACGGCAGCCTGACGATCCACGTCATCGGGGTCGACCGCATGGTCCGACGCTGGCGCGCCGACACGGACACCGTCGATCCCGAACACTCGTGGCTGGTCCCGGTGGGCCGGGCTCCCGAAGCCCACGTGGTGGAGACCATCCGGGCCGGTTAGGGCAGCGCCGGCGCCACCTCGGAGGCGACCAGCCGCAGGTGGTCGAGGTCGCTCAAGTCCAACACCTGGAGGTACAGCCGCTGCGCACCAGCCTCGACGAAGCCGGCCAGCCGGTCGACGACCTCGCTGACGGTGCCGCCCGCGGCGTTGTCTCGCAAGCCCTGGGGATCGTGGCCGATGGCCTCGGCCCGACGGGTGAACTCGGCCTCGTCCTTGCCCACGCACAGCACGACCGCGGCCGAGTAGATCATCGAACCGGGGTCCCGCCCGGCCGCTTCGCACGCGGCGACCACGTTGTCGATCTGGGGCCGGTACCCGGGCAGCGGCGAGAACGGCACGTTGTACTCGTCGGCGAAGCGGGCGGCGAGGCGGGGCGTCCGCTTGGCGCCCCAGCCGCCGAGGATGATCGGCGGGCGGGGCGACTGCACGGGCTTCGGCAGCGCCGGCGAGTCGGTCAGCTGGTAGTGGGTGCCGTCGAACGAGAACGTCTCGCCGGCAGGCGTCGCCCACAACCCGGTGATGATCTCGAGCTGCTCCTCCAGCCGGACGAACCGCTCGCCGGTGTCGTGGAAGGGGACGCCGTAGGCGGTGTGCTCGGCCTCGTACCAGCCGGTGCCCAGCCCGAGCTCGACCCGGCCGCCGGACATGGCGTCGACCTGGGCGATGCTGATCGCCAGCGGCCCGGGCAGGCGGAAGGTCACGGGCGTGACGAGCGTCCCGAGGCGGATCCGCTGGGTCTCCCGGGCCAGCGCCCCCAGCGTCACCCAGGCGTCGGTCGAGCCGGGCGAGCCGTCGCCGTCCCCGATACGCATGTAGTGGTCGGATCGGAAGAAGGCGTCGAAGCCGAGGGCTTCAGCTTCCTGGGCGACGGCGAGCAGGTCGTCGTAGGTCGCTCCCTGCTGGGGTTCGGTGAAGATGCGCAAGGCGACAGGCACGGCCGACACCTTAGGAATGTCCGCCGGAAAAGCGATGCCCGCACGCCGGATTCGACGTGCGGGCACCGAGCAGTGCCGGGGGCGTTACGAGGCGAGGGACTTCAGTTGCATCGCCGAGGCGATCTCGACGGCGCCGAAGATGATCAGCCGGATGCCGAGCAGCAGGGCCAGGGCGAGCACGGTCACGTCGGGCCAGGCGATCGCCATGATGCCGATCACCAGCGTCACGAGGCCGCCGATGAACAGCCAGCCCCAGCCGTCCTCCCGCTCCATCAGCGCCGCGGTGATGCGCACGGCGCCGGCGACGATGAGGCCGAGGGCGGTGACCACGGCGAGGGCCCACAGGGTGATGCTGGGCCAGCTCAGCGCCACGATGCCCGCGACGATGAGCGCGATTCCGCCGACGATGGCCATCGTCCGGTGCCCGTAGCGGCTCGAGCCGAGGAGCTCCTCGACCCCGGTGAAGATCAGCCCGAAGGCGACGAACAGCGCCAGGGTCTCGACGGCGACGACGAGATCGAGGACGAGGATCGCGCCGATCACCACGGACACGATCCCGACGATCAGGAACAACCACCACCGGGAGGACGCACGTCGCAGCTCCTCTCGGGTCGGGACGTCGAACTCGCCGAAGCCGCCCGACGTTGCGTACTGGCTCATAGCAGGCTCCTTTCGCGCCCGCCCCCGGCGAGAAGCCCCGCCGGAGCGGGGCATCTCGACGCAAGCCGTACCCTGTCGTGCTTTCTGCGAACCCGACCAGGGTGTTCGCGGTTGTGCTCCTGGCCTCGCCCTTGACTGTCACAGGGTGGTCGTAAGGTCGGGGCCATGGATCAGCGGACGGACTTCCCCGGACCAGCCGCCCTCGGGCGAGGCGTGGTCGTCGCCGACGGGCCGGTGCCCGCGGCGGCCGCGGAGTGGCTCCGGCTGCGGATCGACCCCGAGGTGCTGGCGGCCCCGGGCGAAGCGCTGGCGTGGCTGGACCTGGCCTGGCGGGCCCGGCAACCGACGGTCGTCGAGCTGGCGGTGCCGTTCGCCGACATGAAGCGGCCGGAGACCGACGACCGGCCGCCCTACGAGCTCGATCCCGGCTTCGAGTTCGCCCGCGAGCGGCTGCACTTCCTCGTCTGGGCCAACCGCTACGACGGCCGCAACGGCGACGAACCGCCCCGTTGGCACCACGCCACCCGCGCGGCACGGCTCGAGGCCGAGGTGGGGGGCTCGGCCGACGTGGTCCTGGCCGACGGGTCCGAGGTGTGGATCGACGGCGGGCTCCGAGGCCTCGGGCTCGACGACGTCGACCAGCCGGTGGTGCACCTCAACCAGCTGTGGTCGGGCCAGCTGCGAGCCGACGTCGCTGCCCAGCCCGACGAGGACCTGGCGGCCGACCAGCTGGCGGCGGTCGCCCACCCCGGCGGGCCGGCCCGGATCCTGGCGCCGGCCGGGTCGGGCAAGACACGGGTGCTCACCGCCCGGCTGCGACACCTGCTGCGCGACCGCGGGTGGACGGCCGACACGGTCACCGCGCTCGCCTACAACACCCGGGCCGCCGACGAGATGCGCTCGCGAACCCGTGACCTGCCGGATGCGCAGGTCCGCACGCTGCACGCGCTGGGCTTCGAGCTGCTGGGCCGGGCCTACGGCGGGCGGCCGCGGGTGCTCGAGGAGCGGGCGGTCCGCAACCTGCTAGAGGACCTGGCCCCGGTCAGGCACCGGGCCAACGACGACGTGTACGCGCCCTACCTCGAGGCGCTCGCCGAGGTGCGGGGCGGACTGGTGCCGCCGGACGAGGTCGAGGCCGACCGCGACGACGTGCCGGGCTTCGGCGACCTGTTCGCCGTCTACCGGGAACGGCTCTACGACATGGGGGCCATCGACTTCGACGAGCAGGTGTACGGCGCCGTCGAGGTCCTGCTCCGCAACCCCGAGCTGCGGCAGTGGGCGCAGCGGCGCTGTGGCCACCTGCTGGTCGACGAGCTGCAGGACCTCACCCCTGCGCAGCTGCTCATGATCCGGTTGCTGGCGGCACCGGCCTACGACGTCTACGGCGTCGGCGACGACGACCAGGTCATCTACGGCTACGCCGGGGCCGATCCCCGCTTCCTGGTGCACTACGACCAGTACTTCCCGGGAGCCGCGAGCTACCTGTTGGAGGTCAACTACCGCTGCCCGCCGCCAGTGGTCGAGGCGGCCTCGAAGCTGCTGTCCTACAACTCGCTCCGGGTGGAGAAGGCCATCCGGGCGGGGCGGCCGCCTGCTGGCGACGACGGTGGGCCGGAGCTGCTGGTCGAACGGCACGACGACAGCCGGCTCGGCGAGCGCCTGGTCGAGCTGGTGCGGGAATCGCTCGACGGCGGGGCGTCGCCGTCCGACATCGCGGTGCTGACCCGGGTCAACGCCGGGCTGCTGGCCCCCCAGCTGCTCCTCGGCGAGGCGGGCATCCCTCTCCACGCCGCGGTCGGCGAACGGATGCTCGACCGCACCGGCACCAAAGCCGCCCTGGCCTGGCTCCGCCTCGCCGTAGCGGCCGGCGGTAGCGGGCTAGCCAGCAGCACCCTCAGCGGGGGCGACCTGGCCGTGGTGGCGCGACGACCGTCGCGAGGCATGTCGCCGGGATTGTTGAAGGCTCTCGGCAACGGGACGTGGGGGCTGTCCCGGCTGGCGTCGTTCGCCGAGGGCGGCAAGGACGACCGGTCCCGCAACGCCCTCACTGGCCTCCACGACGACATCGCCATGCTCGGCGGCCTGGTCCGGGACGGCGCCGGTGTCGCCGAGCTGCTGATCACGGTGCGCGACAAGGTCGGCCTGGCCGGCGCCCTCGGCCGGCTCGACGACGCCCGATCAGCGCCCGGAGGTGGCCACGTCGACGACCTCGATGCGCTGGTCATGGTGGCCCGGGCCTACGACGCCTCGGCCAATCGGGCTCATGGCCGCAACGGCATCCGGGTGGCCGGGTTCGAGACGTGGCTGCGGGAGCGCCTCCACAACCAGGATGCTCCGACGGGTGACAGCGTCACGCTGTCGACGGTGCATCGGGTCAAGGGGCTGGAGTGGCCGCACGTCGTGGTGTGGGACGTCACCGACGGGGTCATGCCGCATCGACTCAACCAGGTCGGCCGGCTGCTCGAAGAAGAGCGGCGCGTCTTCCACGTCGCGCTCACTCGGACCCAACGCAGCGCGGTGGTGCTGAGCCGGGCCGACGCGCCGTCGCAGTTCCTCGACGAGCTCACCGGCGAGGCACCCCATCGGCCCCGTGTCACCGTCGAACCTGATCGTCCGAGCCGGGTGAAACGGACCACGGCCAAGACCGGGACCGACGCCGAGCCGTTGACGGGGGACGAGGCGAAGCGGTCCGAGGCGCTGCGGGAGTGGCGGCGCAAACGGGCGAAGGAGGACGGCGTGCCGGCCTACGTCGTGCTCAACGACCGCCACCTCGACGGCATCGCCCGCCGGGGGCCGACCACGCTCGACGAGCTGGCCCGGTGCGACGGCATCGGCCCCACCAAGCTCGACCGCTACGGCGACGAGATCCTCGCCGTCCTGGACGGGTCATGAGACCAGGAGGGAGCCGCCACCACGTGAGTTGTCCGGCCACCTCGTAGAGTCAGCAGCCATGTCTGATGCTGAAGAACCGACGCTGGTGCCGGCGGACCCGCTGGCGACTGGTGGGCGCATCGTGGTGGGTGTCGACGACTCGACCGACGCTGAGACTGCCCTGCGGTGGGCGCTGCGCGAAGCCGTCCTGCGCAAGGCGACGGTCGAGGTGGTGCATGCCTGGCCGCTGCCGATGTCGGCGCTGCCGTTCGGGGCGACGCTGGTCGTGCCGGCCGACGAGGCCGAGCTCGACGAGGCGGCCCGCCAGCACCTCGACGGCCTGGTCGACGCGGCGCTCGCCGAGCTGCCCGGCGACAAGCCCGACGTCATCCGCACGGCCGTGCCGGGCGACGCCGTCATGACGCTGCTGGACGTGTCGGCCGACGCCGACCTCCTGGTGGTCGGCTCGCACG
>Ga0075429_100002872_pt1 | contig 14596 bp, 12 predicted proteins | sample RhiMetdeltSRZDD3_FD_75295 | JGI IMG/M metagenome (GOLD analysis project Ga0075429, IMG submission 75295) | Populus rhizosphere microbial communities from Tennessee, USA - Rhizosphere MetaG P. deltoides SRZDD3 | ecosystem: Host-associated > Plants > Roots > Rhizosphere > Soil | place: USA... | reverse complement strand
CCTCAAGAAACTTCAAGAGCGCCCCCTCCTCCTTACTGAGCCCCTCCCCCTCTTCCGCCTTCGCGAGCTCCTTCTTCCACCGCTCGAAGAGGGCGGGGTCCTGATAGGCCAGGAGGACCGCCGGATGGATGTAACACTTGCGGCAGATGGCGGGGGTGTTGCCGAGCTGTTTGGCGACTTCCTCGACCGCGCGTGCGATCACCGACTTGATGTCGGTGTTCGACTCGGGGGGGCCCGATGTGCCGAGCTCCGTCACCGCCAGGAGGGTGCCCGCCCAGGTGCGAAAGTCCTTCGCGGTGAATTCCTGATCCGAGATGTGCTGCAGATACTCGTTCACGTCGGCTGAGCTGATCGGCTGAGGCTCTCCGGTGTCGTCCTCATACTGGAACAGGTCCTGCCCGGGAAGATCCTTGCAGCGCTTGACCAGCCGCGCCAGCCGGCGGTCATTCACCTTGATCGCGTGCTCCTTCCCGCCCTTGCCGCGAAAATTGAAGTGGATATGGGCGCCCTTGATGTCGACATGGCGGTTCTGCAGCGTGGTCAGCCCGAAGGAGCGATTGGTCCTCGCGTATTCGTCGTTGCCGACCCGGATCAGCGTCGCTTCCAGCAGACAGACGATGGTGGCCAGCAGCTTTTCCCGGGGGAGTCCCGGCAGGGCCAGGTCCTTGTCGAGCTGGGCGCGAATCCGCGGCAGCGTGTTGCCGAACAGAATCATCCGGCCGTACTTGGTCTCGTCGCGCACCGCGTGCCATCGCTTGTGGTAACGGTACTGCTTGCGTCCCCGTGCATCTCGTCCGGTGGCCTGGAGATGTCCCTGCTCCTGCGAGCAGATCCAGACGTCGGTCCACGCCGGCGGAATGGCGAGCGCCCGGATGCGCGAGAGCGTTTCCTTGTCGCGGATCGGGCGTCCGTCCGGTCCGGCAAAACTCCAGCCGGTTCCCGCGCGGCGGCGACGGATGCCGGGACGGTCGTCTCTCACGTACCGGAGGGAGGCGGCCTTGGCGGATTCCTCCGGCTCCGCTTGCGCGGTTCGTGGTATGGCGCGTCGCTCCGGACCCTGGTGTTTACCGTTCACCATTCACCGTTCACCATTCACCGTTCACCGTTCACGCTGTTCAGCCCCGACATCCGGACGCCGTTCCAGAGATACAGCGCGAGGAACCCCACGCTCCCGACACTCACGGCCAGCCGCACCGGGAGGGGCGAGGTCCCCGCGGAGACGAATCCCTCGATGCCTCCCGCCACAAGCAAAAACACGACCACCGCCCCCAGGAGGCGCATCGCCAGCCGTCCGGCAAGCACGACCGCATCGCGGCGGGGCAGCTCTCCCGGCAGAATGAGGGCTTTCCCCAGCATGAATCCGGCGGCTCCTGCGACCCAGATCGCGAAGAGCTCGAGCAGGCCATGCCCGATCACAAAAGTCCAGAGATATCCCAGCAAACCAGCGTTGGCAAAGTGTCCCGATGCCGCCCCGATCGAGAGCCCGTTGAGGGCCAGCAGCAGCAGGGAACCCACGCCGAGGGCGATACCGCCGGCGAAACACATGAAGGCGACGCGGATGTTGTTGGTGATGATCATCGAGGCGACCAGCGGCCGCTCCCCGGAGAGCGCTTCCACGTATCCGGAGCCCTGCGCCTGCCGGCCGGCTCCGGCTTCCGCCCGCTCCAGCAGGACATCCGGCAGCACCAGGGGAGCGAGTGAGGGGCGATCCCGGAGGAGTGCGAACCCCGCCAGTGCCGGCAGCATGAACACCAGGGTGGCGAGCAGCACGTAACGGCGGGCCAGCACGATGGCGGCGGGGCATTCCCGGACGAAGAACTCCCAGATTTTTCCCCAGGTCTGTCGCTCCTCGCGGTAGAGCGCATTGTGTCCCGCGGCCACCAGCCGGGTGAGCCGCGCCAGGGTGAGGGAGTCCGCCCCGTGGGTTCGGGCCCGCGCGAGATCGGCGGAGATTTCGCGATAGCGGGCGGCGAACTCGGGGAGCTCTTCGGCGGAGAGCGCATCGAGGCCGCCACCGGCGACCTGCTCGGCGAGCTTCTGAAATTCGTCCCAGCGGGCGGACTTCCGCGCGACCAGCCGGTCGGCCACGCCGCTCTTCTCCCGGCTCCTGACACCGAAGCGGCCGCGCCGCCGGGCCAGCTCATCCTGGTACAGTCCCTCGAGGAATGCCCCATCGTCCGGAGGGCGCTCCGGAAATCGCTCCCCGAACCGGGCCGCCAGGTTTCCGGCGAGCCGCCGCTGCACTGCCGGCGGGAGCGACGCTGCCCGCTGGGAAAACTCCCGCAGAAGACGGAACTCGTCATCGGCGAGCAGCGGACTGCCGGACAAGGGAGCGGCACCGGTTGCGTCGGGAAGGCCGGTCTTCGCTCTGCCCGGCGCCGTCGTGGAGGCGCGGACCTCCACCGGGTGATCGCGCACGACCACCGTTCCCGCCACGAGATCGCCGATCCGCTTCGCCCGCGGATGAATGGCGATGAAGAACACACCGACCAGGAGAAAGAGGTCGACTGGAAGGAGCAGGTTCCTGGCCGCGGCGTCCGAGAATGACACCGCGTGACCAGTGTCCCGGATCACCCGGATGCCGAGCCAGCGCTTGCCGGGAGTCTGACCCCGGCGCAGCCCTTCGAAACAGGTGAAGTAACCCCAGACGACGGAGTAGAGGATGAGCACCAGGACGGCGACCAGCCAGGGTGCCGCGTCACGCCACACCCCGGAGGCAATGCTCAGCGCACCGCCGAGCACCGCAAGGATGAGCCAGTCGGCAAGCGCGGCGAGCGTCCTGCTGCCGATCCCGGCGATTTCGTAGTCGAGGACCACGTTTTCCGGAGTCTCGACTTCGAGATGCTGCCGGCGCTCGAACGCTGGGGGGCGCTGGACCATTCGCGACGCCCGGTCTGGGGGATGGCGAAACAGGGAGTTCGGAACAATGATAGTGTGGGCACGACCGGTTCACAGTTTTTCCCGCGGAGTTCAGCCATGGCCGAGGCTCCAGCGCTCCGACCGCTGTCGCTGGGTGAGGTGCTCGACGTGTCCTTTGGCCTCTATCGGTCGCTGTTCGTGCCGCTGGTGGTCGTCGCGGTGATCTGTCAGGCGGTTCCGATGGCGCTCGGCGTCTACCTGGGCGCGTCCGGCGCGATGTTCATCAATATCTCCATGAGCCTCCTGTACATGATGCTGGCCGTGATCCTCGGCGCCATCGGCGTCGCGGCCTCCACCTTCATCGTCTCCGATGCCTATCTGGGCCGGGAAATCTCCGCCACCGTCGCGCTGCAGCGGGCGACGACGCTGCTGGGACGGCTCGTCGGCATTTCCTTCATGACATCGATCCTGGTCGGTCTGGGACTCTTCCTGCTGATCGTGCCGGGCCTCATCCTGCTGTCGGGTCTGGTCCTCAGCACGGTGGTCGCCGTACTCGAGTCGTCGCCCAGCTCGACCGCCGCGATGGGCCGCTCGTGGGAGCTCACCCGCGGCTTTCGCGGAAAGGTGTTCCTCACCTTGCTGGTCGCCTTTCTCCTGCTCCTGGTTCCCGGCATTGCCCTCGGCGGGGCCGGCGCCATCCTCGGGGATTCGGACGGCGCCGTCTCCCTGATCGTGCTGGTGCTCGAGTCGGTGCTGCAGATCTTCATCTATCCCTTCGTCTACGTCGTAATGACGGTGCTGTACTATGATCTCCGGGTGCGGAAGGAGGGCTTCGACCTGGAGCTGCTCGCCTCCTCCCTGCAGCCCGCGTGATGGTGCCCGCCGACTCGCTCCGCGCGGTGCTGGACTCGGTCTTCGCGGCGCCCGAGTATCGCTGGATCGAGCGGCCCGAGTCGTACGCCCAGCTGCGCCGCTGGATCCGCATGCTGCAGCAGTGGCTCTTCGATCTGCGCGAGACCCATCCCGCGGCGTTCCGCCTCCTGCTCGCCGGAATGATCCTGCTGGTCCTCGTCATCTTCGCCCACGCGGGATGGGTCTTCCTGCAGACGGTGCGGGCCGCGGGCGAGAGCGCGCCCGGCGCGACTGCCGCACCGGTTCTCCGGCGCGATCAGGCGTGGTATCGGCGCGAGGCCGACCGGCTCGCAGGGCTCGGCCGGTATGCCGAGGCGATGCAATACGACTTCCTGGCCCTGGTCCTCGCGCTCGATGCCTCGTCTCTGGTCCGCTTTCACCCGAGCAAGACGCCGGGTGAATACTCCCGCGAGGCCCGGCTCGCTCCCGCGGCCCGGGATGAATTCCGCGCTCTGGTGCGCACGCTCTACGGCTATGTCTTCGCGCGGCGACCGTGCGGTCCCCGGGAATTCGCCGAATGGCGCGCCCTCGCGGCACCGGAACGCTATGCGCCAGCGTAGCGAGGTCGCGCTGGCGGTCACGCTCCTGGGCGTCCTCATCGTCGTCGCGGCGCTGCTGGGGCGCCGGCCCGGCGTCGACCGCGACGAACGAACCTCCACGTTCATCGCCGCTCCGGGTGGATCCCGGGCGCTGCTCGACGCCATGATCCGGCTCGGCATTCCGGTGCAGCGGTTTCGCGAGCGGTCCCGAGGCCTGGAACGGATCGCCTCGTCGAAGAAGCCGGTCCTCGTGATTCTCGCCCCCAGCATTCCTTTCTCGGCTCCGGAGCGGAGCGCGGTGCTGCGCTTCGGCACCCGGACGGATCTGGTCCTCGCCGGACGGTCGGCCCAGCCGCTCATGCGCTGCTTCGGCTACCAGGTCAACCGGAGGTTTCTGGATTCGGTGCGGGTGGTTTCTCCGGGAACGCCGCCCGGTCCCGCGTCGCCCTGGGTGCGCGCGACCCTGGTGGCGACGGGGCGGGCCCGAGTGGTGGACTCGAGCCGTTCGGCCGACGCCGAGCGGGTGTCGTGTGTGGTGCCGCCGATCCGCGCCGTGGACACGCTGTTGCTTTCCGAGCAGGGCAGACCGGTCGCGCTCCGGCTGCGGCGTGCGGATCACGCTCACGATGTCGTGCTGGTGGCGGACGAGGAATTGTTTCGGAACCGGACGCTCCGGCGCACCGATGCGGGCCCGTTCGTGCTGGGCCTCTTCGCGGATGGGTACGACCGGGTGGTCTTCGAGGAGTATCATCATGGGTATGGCGCCACCGGCTCGCTCGGCGCCATGGCCCTCGAGTGGAGCCGGCGCTCGCCCTGGGGCGTGATGGTATGGCAGGCGGCGGCGGTAGGCGTGCTGGCGCTTCTCTTCGGCGCGGTACGGTTCGGCCCATCACACCCTGGGATTGCCCGGAGGCGACGGTCGCCGCTCGAGCACCTTCGCGCGCTGGCAACCGCCCTGGCCGCGGCCCGTGGTCACGACGTGGCCATCGGCGCCATTGTGCGGGGACTCCGGCGTCGTCTGGCTCCCCCCGGCCTGCGTGTCCGGAGCGACTGGCGCGCCTGGCTCGCCCAGCTAACACGCACCAGCGTCTCACCCCGCGCGCAGGACGCACTGACCGCACTCCAAACGCTCACCAGGCCCGGACAGCCGTCGTCGAGTGTGCTTCGGGCCGCGAATGCCGTGGAGGATCTGTGGGAGGATCTGAGGCCCTGACAGAGGACGAGGTGAGCCGGCACGCCGCATCGGCAGGGCGGGTGCTCACCGAGCTCGCGCGGGTGGTGCTCGGACAGGACGCGGTCCTGCGCGAGGCGCTGCTCGCGCTCCTTGCCCGGGGCCACGTGCTGCTCGAAGGCCCTCCGGGAACTGCCAAGACGCTCTTGGTTCGCGCCCTGAACGAGGCGCTCGGCCTCGAGTTCCGGCGGATTCAGTTCACGCCCGATCTCATGCCCTCGGACGTCACCGGTGTGAGCATGCTGACCGGGCAGGGATCGTTCGCATTCCGCCCCGGGCCGCTCTTCGCTGATCTGGTGCTGGCCGATGAGATCAATCGCGCTCCCGCCAAGACCCAGGCGGCGCTGCTGGAGGCGATGGAGGAGCGCAGCGTCACGGTCGATGGCGAGCGCCACGCGCTCTCGGCCGCCTTCACGGTCTTTGCCACGCAGAATCCGATCGAATTCGAGGGGACCTATCCGCTCCCGGAAGCGGAGCTCGACCGCTTCATGCTGAAGAGCACGATCGACTATCCCGACACCGCGACGGAGGAGGGCGTCCTGCACCGGGTGCTCACCGGCTTCGAGTCCTCCGACGCCTCGAGCTTCGGGATCGGGCGCGTCCTCGATGCGGCGGGGCTGGCCGAGCTTCGCGACGCGGTGCGACGAGTGCGGGTGGAGCCGGCGCTCACGACATACATCACCGCGCTGGTGCGCGCGACCCGGGGCGCGCCGGCGCTGAGCCTCGGCGCTTCTCCCCGCGCGAGCGTGGCGCTGCTCAAGCTGTCACAGGCCGCCGCCCTGGTCGACGGACGCGACTACGTCGTCCCGGACGATGTGAAGTCCCTTGCGACTCCGGTTCTCCGGCACCGGGTGATTCTGGCTCCCGAGCTCGAGCTCGAGGGAGTGACGGCCGATGCCGCGGTGCAGACGCTGATCGAGCGGGTCGAGGCGCCGCGGGCGTGATCCTCCCGTCGCGCCGATGGTACCTGGGGGCACTCGGGCTGTCGCTGCTGGCCCCGCTCTCGATCGTGCTCCCCGGAATGACCGGGGTTCTCTTCATCGCCGACGTGATCTGGGTCATCGCATTTCTGGCGGACGCCTGGCGGATCGGCGGGCTCGATCTCCGGCAATTTCCGGTGAGCCGGGAAGCACCACCTGCTTTTTCGGTGGGTCGTCCGCTGCCGGTGGTCTATCGGTGGCGGAATCCCCTTTCGAGAGCGCTGCCCCTCCGGGTGCGCGAGGAGGCGCCGGCACCACTCCGGCCCGACGGAGTCTTCGAGCGGAACCTGCTGCTGCCGGCGGGCGGCGCAGAGCGGGAAGAAGTGGTTTTCACGCCGACCAGACGGGGCAAGGCCACCGGTGGGCGGCTCCATCTGCGGGTGCTGGGCCCGCTCGGGCTGGCGTGGCGACAGGGTACCCGGGTGCTCCCCTGGCGGGTGATTGTCTATCCCAGTCTTCGCTCGGCCGCCCTCCGTGCGCTTCCGGGCCAGGCGCAGCGGCGTCGCGAAGCGGGATTCCGGAGCATGCGCCGAGTGGGCGAGGGCCGCGTGTTCGAAAGTCTTCGCGAATGGGTGCCGGGCGAGGAGACCCGGACGATCGACTGGAAGGCCACCGCGCGGCGCGGCAAGCTGATGGCGCGGCAATACGAAGACGAACGGCGCCAGCACGTGATGATCGTGATCGACGCGGGCCGGCTGCTGACCGCGGAGCTCGAGGGCCGGGCCCGCCTCGAGTCGGCGGTGGATGCGGCGCTCGAGCTTGCCCATGCCGCCGTCGCCCATGACGACAACGTCGGGTTGCTGGTGTTTGCCGACGAGGTACTGTCCTATGTGCCGCCCGGTCGGGGGCGACGGGCGCTGCGACTGGTGCTCGACGCGCTCGCCGGAATCGAAGGCCGCCTGGTCGAACCGAACTATCCCGCGGCCTTTGCCTATCTCGCGGCCCGTACCCGGAAGCGGGCGTTCACCGTGCTCCTGACCGACGTGATCGACCGCACCGCGAGCGATGCGTTCGTGGCCCAGGCGGGAACGCTGCGTCCGAGGCATCTGCCGCTGGCGGTCACGTTGCGCGATCCCGGTCTCACCCGGCTCGCCTCCGGCCGTCCCGCCGACCTCGGCGCCGCCTTCGAGCGCGCGGCGGCGGAGGAGCTGCTCGAGGCGCGGGAGGAAGCGCTTGGCGAGCTCCGCGCCCGCGGTGTGCTGGTTCTCGATGTTCCGCCCGAGGGGGCTGCCCGCGCGGTGGTGGAGCAATACGAGCGGCTCAAGCGGCGGGCGGCGATTTGATGGCGGTCACTCCCTCGTTCCGAGCCTTCGTCCTCGACCAGCTGGGCCGGGTGGCTGAAGGCATCCGTGCCCGCGGCATGTTCGGGGGCGTCGGGATCTACGCCGGCGACCTCTTCTTCGCGCTGATCGCCGGCGACACCCTCTACCTCAAGGTGGACGACAGCAACCGCCCCGACTTCGTTGCGGCGGGCATGCCGCCGTTCATGCCGTTCGGCGAGGAAGGCGAGGTGATGCAGTATTACCAGCTGCCCGCCGAGCTGCTCGAAGGCAGTGAGGAGCTCGGGGCATGGGTGGCCAAGGCCATCGAGGTGGCGCGCAGAGCGAAGCGACCCAAGAAGAAAAGGTGAGAGCTATCAGCTAACCGCTAACCGCTAACCGCTATAGAACCTTAGCTTAGCCGTTAGCCGTTAGCCGTTAGCAACCCCCCTGCGGAGGGTCGCTTTCCAGCCGTATCTCGTGAGCGGGATCTTTCCGCCGGGGCCGAATCCGACCCCTTCGCGCTCCAGCAGCATTCGCTGGGTCAGCTCGGCGCCGGGAACCCGGCGGCGGCTGACCCGTCCTTCGGCGTTCACCACCCGGTGCCAGGGAACCCGGGTTCCGGAGGGGAGGGCGTGCATCGCGTAGCCGACCTGGCGCGCGCGCCCGGGAAGCCGGGCCAGGCGCGCTACCTGGCCGTAGGTCGCCACGCGGCCGCGAGGAATCCGCCGCACCACCGCATAAATCCGCTGATACGCCGGGGACGCCGGCACGCTACGGCGTGCGCGGCTCGTGCACGAGCCGGCCGCCGACGATCGTGTAGATCACCTTCCGGTCCTTGAGCCCGGCCGGAGGACCACTGAACGGGTCCTGATCCAGCACCACGAGGTCGGCCACTCTCCCGGGCATCAACGTCCCCTTCCAGCTCTCCTCTCCGGCGGCCCAGGCATTGTTGATGGTGTAGGCACGGAGCGCGGTCTCGAGATCTACCCGCTCCTCGGGAAACCACCCGGCGGGCGGTTTGCCATCGAGGGTTTGGCGGGTCGTGGCGGCATACATCCCGTGCAGCGGATTGGCGGTGTACCAGGATGCGTTGGTGCCCGGCCAGTCGCTTCCGAAAGAGAGCCGTACCCCGGCCTTCTGCAGCGTCGCGAAGGCATAGGCCCAGCGCGCCCGCGCACCGATCCGCTCCTCCATCCAGCGCATGTCGTCGATGGCGTGATAGGGCTGCACCTCCGCGATCACGCCCAGCCGTGCCATGCGAGCCGCGACGTCCGGACCGCGCATCACCTGGGTATGGATCACCCGGAAGCGTCGATCCTTCGGCCCGTTGGCTCGCATCACGCGTTCGTACATGGTGAGCAGGGTGTCGATCGCGTGATCGCCGATCGCGTGCACCTGGGGCCACCACCCGGCGGAATCCGCGATGAAGAGGAGCCGCTCCATGTTGCCGGCCGGCTCCATCATCGGGCGCCAGAGTCCCAGCAGCCCGCTGGTGCGATACGGCTCGTAGAATCGGGCACTCGAGTTGCCCATGATGCCATCCACGAATCCCTTGAGGCCGCCGAGCCGGATCCACTCGTCCCCGAATCCGGGACCGATGCCCTGCGCCCGGAGCGCCTCCACCCGGTCCAGCGTGGGCCGCGCGTACACTCGAAGGGTGAGCTCGCCGCGAGCTTTGAGCGCCTGGTAGACCTCGAGCTGCTCGGGCGAGGTGTTGTCGTGAATCGTGGTGACGCCGTATTCGCGGAGCTGGGCCATCGCCACCCGGGCTTCGGCCAGACGCTGCGCGAGACTCTTGCGCGGAATCGCGGCGCGGATCCGCTCCGCCGCCGCGGGAGAGAGCCGACCGGTCGGACGGCCGGCGGCGCATTCGACGCCGTCCCAGTCGCACCCGGCTTTGGCCGCTTCCAGAGCCCGCTGGTTGGCGAGGTAGGCCGAGCGGTCCCATTTGGAGAGCAACGCGGGCGTTGCCGGCGTCAGCGAATCGATCACGTCGCGCGTGGGAGTGAACGGGGCCCGGCGCGTCCCTCCGGCCGGTCCGGTGGAGCCCTGGGCCCAGGCCTCGTATGCGCCCCAGTCGCCGCCAACCATCCACGCGCCGGGCGGGAGCCGCGCGGCGGCCTCCCGCACCCGGCGAACCAGCGAGGCATTGTCCGAGACGTCAAGCAGGTTCGCGCCCAGGAGCAGCGCGCCCGCTTGTGCGAAATGGGTGTGATTGTCGATGAAGCCGGGGGCGACGAAGCGGCCCGTCAGCTCGAGCACCCGGGTGCGTGGCCCTCGATATCGCGCCAGCTCGGCGGCGGTCCCGACCGCAATGATCCGGTCGCCCGAGACGGCCACCGCTTCCGCCCAGGGCCGCGTGCTGTCGCCGGTCCAGACCCGGGCGCCGGTGAGGAGGAGGGTGGCTTCCTGCGCGCGGGCGGTCGATGGGCACAGGCATGTGATGAACAGGAATATCGGGTGAATCCAGCGTTGTGAGCGCATCGTCGTAGTATACGCCTTTCGCCCTGGTCGGGTATCTTCTCCCTGGACTTGTGAAACCACAGATTTCACGGATTGCACAGATAAACAAGTCGAATTCAATGAATCAAATCTGCGTCCATCTGTGTAATCTGTGGATTCAAAGCTCTTGTGACCACTTGATCCCTGCACGGTCCTCTACTGAACTGGTTCTCATGTCACCTTCGCACTGGTTTCCCGCTCTGGTACTGATGGCCTCCTGCGCTCCGGGCGAGACCGCGTCACGTTCCAATGATGCGCCCCAGGTGCCGGCCGAGGCCGTCGCCGTGCTGGACACTGCGACCCTGATGACCCACATCCGCGCCCTGTCCGACGATTCCATGCTGGGCCGGGCTCCCGGGAGTCTCGGAGAAGAGCGGACCGTGGCGTATCTGGAAGGTCAATTCCGGTCATTGGGGCTCCAGCCGGGCAATCCCGACGGGACGTATATCCAGAATGTTCCGCTGGTCGCGATGACCGCAGATCCGGCAATGGCACTGACGGTCCGGGGCAAAGGCGCCGCTCGCCGGCTCAAGTACCGCGACGATTTCGTGGCGTGGACCCGGCACGTCTCGCCTTCGGTCAAGGTCGACAACGCCGAGCTGGTGTTCGTGGGGTATGGCACTGAGGCGCCTGAGTTTTCCTGGGACGATTTCAAGGGCCAGGACCTGAGCGGCAAGATCCTGGTGATGCTGGTGAACGATCCGCAGCTCCCCGATACCACTCAGTTCCGCGGCGTGGCGATGACCTATTACGGCCGCTGGACTTATAAGTTCGAGCAGGGCATGAAACACAAGGCGGCCGGGGTTCTCCTGATTCACGAGACCGGGCCAGCAGGATATCCCTGGCCGGTGGTCCAGGGAATGGGCGGGGAAAAGTTCGACCTCGCGACACCCGACAGCAACCGGACTCGCGCGCCGATGGAAGGCTGGATCCACCTCGATCAGGCGAAGGCGCTCCTCCAGCTGGCCGGGCAGGACTTCGACTCGCTCAAGGCCCGGGCCACGACTCGCGAGTTCACACCGGTCCCACTCGGCCTCTCGGCATCCATCGCCATCACCAACAGGATTCGTTCAGTGTCGTCGCGCAACGTGGTGGCTCGGCTGGTGGGGAGCGACTCGGCGCACGCCGCCGAGCACGTGGTGTATACCGCGCACTGGGATCATTTCGGGGTGAGCACCCCGGTCGATGGCGACTCGATCTACAACGGAGCCCACGACAACGCCAGCGGCACTGCGGCGCTTTTGCTTCTGGCCCAGGCGTTCAAAGCGATGCCCACGCCTCCGAAGCGGTCGATCCTGTTTCTGGCCGTCACCGCGGAAGAGCAGGGACTGCTCGGCTCACAGTACTACTCCGTCATGCCGCTCCATCCGCTCGCCTCGACGCTGGCCAACATCAACATCGACGGCCTCAACACCTACGGGCGGACCAGCGACGTCGTCGTGGTGGGCAGTGGCGCGTCGGAGCTGGAGGATGACGCCCAGACCGCCGCCTCGGAGCAGGGCCGGGTTCTCAAGCCCGATCCGGAGCCGGAAAAGGGCTTCTACTATCGCTCCGACCACTTCAGCCTCGCCAGGCAGGGTGTGCCGGGCTTCTATGTCCACGCTGGAGTCGATGTGATCGGCAAGCCGGCGGATTTCGCGATGACGAAGCGGTCCCAGTACACCAACGAGGATTACCACAAGCCGTCCGACGAGATCAAGCCCGACTGGGATCTGACCGGGAGCCTCGACGATATCCGGCTCTACCTGACGATCGGCTACCGCGTGGCTCAGGCGGAGAAGTATCCGGAGTGGAGACCGGGCAATGAGTTCAGGGCGATTCGGGAGGCGATGCTGAGGAAATAGGGGTCAGGGGTCAGGGGTCAGGGGTCAGGGGTCAGGGATCAGGGATGAGGGGAAGGTCTTTGCTGACCCCTGATCACTGACCACTGACCTCTTCCATTTCCTTGACCGCCGCCCGATTCACGAGGATCCTGATGTTGTTACTCAGGGGATCGACGGGCAGCATGAAGAAATAGGGCGTGATCGGCGGGTAGCGATTCATGAGGCCGACGATCTCCTCACCATCGGCAAAGACCACCCGCGCCAGTCTGGCGCCCATGATTCGGTTATCTCCCGCCGAGACCTCCTTCGCGTCATTGTAGTCCGGCCGCCCGGTCGCGGTCTTCACGAAGAAGAGCGCCTTCACGTCGGACAGCGTCACCTCGACCATGCCGCCGGTCATAGTCCGCAAATGACACTTGGGGCGCTTGGGATCCACGTCGAGGCTCAGCCCCTTTTGTACGGTGCCGTCGAGAAAATTCGCCACGATCAGATGACCCTGCATCGGTTCCCCCTAATCGATCTCATCGAGTGACCTGGGCCAGTCGCTCTTAAGCAACCGGGAAAGGGCCCGGTCCGCCAGCAGGCGTCCCTCGGTCTGACATCGGGCGCAGTAGTTGGTTTCGTTGTCCGCGTAGCGTATCCGCTGCACCGGACTGGCGCAAACCGGGCAGGGAAGTCCGAACCGCCCATGCACCGCCATTCCCTCGCGAAATGCCGTGACCCGCTCGGGAAAACCGTCTCCGGTTTCCCTGCGCAGCCGCTCGGTCCAGGCCGTCAGCGTCTCCCGGCAGGCCCGGTGCAGCGTCTCAATGGCCTGGTCCGGCAGGCGCCCGGTGAGCGACAGGGGCGACAGCTTCGCCGCATGCAGAATCTCGTCGGAGTACGCATTGCCGATGCCGCTGAAAAGTCGTGGATCGGTCAGCGCTCGCTTGAGCGTGTGATTCTCCGAACGGATCCGGTCCCGGAACTCTTCGGTGCTCGCAACCAGGACGTCGAGTCCGCCCCGCTCGAACGCCCGCAGCGATTCGGCTCCCTGCACCAGGTGTAAAGACGCTCGGCGCTTGGTTCCCGCTTCGGTGAGCAGGAGCCGGCCGGCCGGAAAATCGAACGCCGCGAGCGTGATGCGTCCCGGCCCCTTGGCGCCATGAGTCACCCATCTGAACCGCCCGGCGATCATCAGGTGCACGACCAGATACAGCTCCTCACCGAAATCGAACCGGATTCGTTTTCCCATCCGGCCGAGGGCCTGAACCGCGCGGCCTTCGAGCAGCGCGATCGGAGGCTCGACCGTGCGGAGCACGAAGGGGCTCGTGAGAGTGACGGCCTGGAGCGGGGCGCCGAGGATCCGGCGCTCGAGCGCCTCGATGTAGATCGTGATGTCGGGGAGCTCGGGCATAGGAGGCGGCTAACTGCTAACGGCTAACTGCTAACGGAAAGGCTCTTGAGCGGTTGGCGGTTAGCAGAGAGCGGTTAGCTCATTTCCGGATCCCGGCTAGCCGCATCATCAACACCGCCGCTCGCGCCGTCTGCATCTCGAGCGTCGGCAGATTCACCAGTTCCTGCGGCGAGTGGGCCCCCGCACCCAGCGCCCCCATCCCATCGAGGCCGGGGATATAGGGGGCGACGAAGGAAAGATCGCCGGCGCCGCGATTGGCGGCATCCATGGCGCGGAGTCCGGGATATCCGAGCGCCCGGCTCGCGCTGTCGTACTGGGCCAGCAGCGCTTCACCTGCCGGAGTAATGGGCATGGCGGGGTAACTGTCCTCGAACACGATCTCGGCACTGGTGCCGGGGAGATTCTTGGCGACGATCTCCCGCATCACCGCCCGCGCCTTTTCCTTCTGCTCCTCGGTCACGAACCGCAGGTCACCCCGCACCATCGTCAGGGGCGAAATGATGTTGGTCTTGCCCGAGACGGCGAAGTTGTAGCCCGAGGTGTCCGGAATCACCTCGGTGCCGCCGACGATAAAGCCGGGATTGAAGGTGAGGCCCGGCGCTCCCACCAGCTGCTCCCGGAAGCTGTCGAGGATTCGAGCGGCCTCGTAAATAGCGCCGTAGTTCGACCCGAAGACCCCGGCCGAGTGGGCCTGCCGTCCGGTCACCGTCAACTGCCAGTTGGAGGAGCCCCGGCGCGAGATGCTGGCCAGGGTGCGGCTGCCCCCCTCGAAGGAGAGCGCCACATCGCTCCGCTTGGCGGCATCGATCAATGCTGCCCGGGCCACGTCCAGGGGGCGACCGGTGAGCTCTTCGTCGCCGGTGATGACGACGGTAATGTGCATCGTCTCGAGCAGTCCGTTGGCCGCCAGCGCCTTGAGGGCGTAGAGCAGCACGGCGTCTCCGCCCTTCATGTCGCTGGTGCCGGCGCCCCGGGCAACCGAATCCATCCGCACGAAACGCTGGCCTTCGCCTTCGAAGACGGTGTCGAAGTGACCGAGGAGCAGCAGACGCCTGGGCGTCTTGCCGGCCTTCCTGCCAATGCGTTCCGCGA
>Ga0075429_100002871_pt1 | contig 14598 bp, 6 predicted proteins | sample RhiMetdeltSRZDD3_FD_75295 | JGI IMG/M metagenome (GOLD analysis project Ga0075429, IMG submission 75295) | Populus rhizosphere microbial communities from Tennessee, USA - Rhizosphere MetaG P. deltoides SRZDD3 | ecosystem: Host-associated > Plants > Roots > Rhizosphere > Soil | place: USA... | reverse complement strand
CGCCGGCGGCGGCGTCTGCGTCATCGCGCCGAAGGTGCCGATCACCGCGTTCTTGTCGGCCTGCACGACCTGCAGCACGTCCGTGCCCGTGTGCTGCGCCTTGCGGTCGCGCTTGAAGTTGTCGGCCGCCTCGATATTCCGCGGCAGGTTATCGGCGAGCGACTCCTGCAGCGTGCTCTTGGCCTCCTTTTCCTCGACCACCGGCGCCGGCCGGGCGCTCACGGTGTCGACCTGGCCGGCGTTGCTCTTCGACTGGCCTTCGCTCGGCGGGATCACGACCGCGTCCTCGGACTTCTTCAGCTTCTCGCCGGCGTCGTCGTGCGTCTGCTGGTTCTCCTTCAGCCGCGCGAGCGCGCCGAGGCCGCGGGTGAGGACCGGCAGCGCCTTGCCGGCGAGGTATTGGGCGACCTTGCTCGTGCCGACGGCGCCGAGCAGCGCGGCGGCCGCGGCCGCCGCTTTGGCCGCCAATCCTTTTGCGCCGCGCCGGCCGCGCCGCTTGGCCTTGGCGGCCTCAGGCTTCGGCGGCTTGGGCGCGGGCTTGCGCACTTCGGGCACCGGCTGCGGCGGCGGGCCCTTGCCAAGCCGCTTCTCGGCCGCCGCGCCTTCAGCCTCGAGCTGCGCCGCCTGCTCGGCGGTCATGTCCTCCGGCAGCTTGATCCACTCGCCGCTGCGCATGCGGTACCAGCGAATGCCGCCGATCCCGACCACGGGACCGGGCGGCGGCTTCACCGCCGCCGGCGCGGGCGTGCGCGCCGGAGCGCGCGCGCTCTCGCGGCTAGCGCTGGCCGCTTCCGGCATGCGCGAGCACCAGCTGCTCGAGCTCGGGGGCGGTTATGCCGCGCGCGTCGGCGTCCGCGCCGAGGTCGCGGCGGATTTCCAGCAAGGCCTTGCCGAGCCCGGCTAGCGCATCGGGATGCCGCGCGCCTTTTTCCCGCGCGATCGCGCGCAGCGCGGCGTGTGCCCGGATCACCGCGGCCCCGCCGTAGAGCGCGAGCTGGCGGTCGAGCGCCTGCAGCGTGTGCGGCGCCGTGCTTTCGTTCTGCCAGCACTCGACGAAGAACTGATAAGCCGCGACTTTCTGTTCGTGGATGCGCTCGGTGCGGCTTCTCGCCGCCGCTCTGCGCACCGCCGAAGCGATGAGCGCGGAAGCGGCAAGCACGACCACCGAGGCGATGGCGGTCACGCGAGCCACCTGCGCATCGAGGCTCGCGAAGAACGAGCCGATGTAATCGAGCGCGAGCCACGCGCCGGCGCCTAATGCCGCGATCAAAGCGAGCCCGAGCAGCAGCCCCAGGGTTTTTCCGAACATGCTCATGGAAGACATCTCCTTTCGTCAGAAACGCAGGCTCACGCCTGCAGTGCTCATCATCGAATGCCACGTGCCGGGGCCGCTCGCGCCCATGCGGGCGATGAAGCCGTCGCGGTCGGTGTATGGCCGGCCGTTCTCGATCTGCTGCGCCACGGCGGCCGTCACGCCCACGAGGCCCATCAGCTCGGTGCGGCTTGCGCTGTTCAGGTTCAGCAACCGCCGCCCGGCGTCGCCGGTCGCGGGCGGATGGTCGGCATGGAAGTAGTTCACCAGGCTCGTGTCGACGACGTTGTCGGTGTTGCTGCTGAGGTTGCTCACGCTGCCGTCGGCGGCGACGATGCGCGCCGTCGCCTGGATCTCGCTCGGCACCTGCTGCTCGGCCTCGATGATCTGCGCGATCGCGTCGCCCGCCGGGTTGCCGCTCGCGCGCGCCCTTTGCGCGTCCGCCGAGCGGTTCGGCTGGCCGTAGACGGCGCGCACGCTGAGGTCGGCGCTGCCGTTCGCGCGCACCGCGTCGCGCACCGGGCTTTCGAACGTGCGCAGCATCGACTGGATGCTGCGGTTGTTGGCGGCCTGGGTGAGCGGCGTAAGGTTGCGCCAATCGCTTCCCGGTCCGCCGAAAGTGCCGTTGATGAGGTGGCCGCGCACATAGTAGGTGGAGCCGCCGTGGCGGTTCAGGCGCCTGGAGAGCTTGTTGCTCCAGGCGTCGTTGGTCGCGGAAGGCGAGTTCTGCGCGAGCAGCCCGCGCAGTCCCGTTACCCTCGCGCCGGTGCCGAATCCGGAGGCGTTGACGCCGTCGTATTCGCGCCGCTCGGCGCCGGCGGTGGTCGTGTCGACCAGCTTTTCCGTCAGCTCCTCGCCGGTCGGGTTCACCTCTCCGACGACCGCCCAGCGCGTGCCGCGTGGCTGTGCCGAGAGGCTGCGCATGCTGTTCCTCACCCGGATGGCGGCGAGCACCGGGTTGATCAGCCCAACGCCGATGCGGCTGCCCGACAGGCGGTTGACCGCCTGCGCGCCTTCGCGCAGCCCGGCTTGCAGGCGCTGCGCGGCCGGGGCGTTCGGATCGCCGCCGAGCGCGCGGCTCGCGAGGCTCGCGGCCTGGCGGCGGATCCAGTCCACCGCGCGGTCGAGCATCTGGTCGACGCGCGCCTGCAGGCTGCGAATGGTGTTCTGCACCTGGGCGCCGACGTCGCCCAGGCCGATGAAGCGCGCGAGGAAGTCGAGGATGATCGGAATGGTGCGCGCCATGGTGCGCTCGACGAAGTTCGCCGCCGAGCCGATCGCGCCCGCGGCGATCGCGGCGATCGAGTTCACGATCGACTCCACCAGCTCGAGGATCTCGTTGATGCGCTGGATGAAGAACATGACCGTGTTGTAGGTCTTGATGATCGCCTGGATCACCGCGCCGACCGGGCTCAGGAGCGACAGCAGCTGCTGGATGCCTGCCATCACCAGGCGCTGCTGGATGAAGGAGCGGATCGCGCCCAGCGCCGCCTCGCGCAGGTTGCCGAAGAACTCGCTGACGCGGTCGCGCAGCGCCTGCACCAGGCCGCGCTCGCGGATATCGACGATGAGCTGGAAGCCCGCCTCCAGCATCGACACCGTGCGCTCGCCCATCAGGCGCACCAGCTTCTGGCGCACGCGGGCCCAGCTCAAGCCCAGGATCTGCAGGATGAACCAGATGATGCCGCGCAGGTCCCACTGCTCCGGGATCTGGATGCCCGAGCGCGCCACCGGCCCGGCGAGCCAGGCGATCACGCCGTCGCGCAGGTGCGTGAGGATGTTGCCCATGAACTGGCGCACGCCCTGGCCGACGGCCGACAGGAGGTTGCGCAGGAAGCGCACCGGGTCGGCGATGATCACGTTGAAGGTGTCGCGCGCGCGGCGGAAAATCGCGACCACGCGCGCCCCGCCGGCGCCCATCGCCGCCTCGAAGATCAACTCGGCGAGCTTCATCAGCGCGGCGCCCGCGAAGCCCGCGAGATCGGAAAGCAGCGGCCGGAAGAGATTGACCATGCGCCGCAGGGTGTCGATCGGGGACAGCACGTCCTCGAGCTGTAGCGAGTTCCACGCTGTAGCGAAGGTGCCGGTGACGCGCTCCCACGTCAGGTTGCGCGCGCGCGTCTCGTCCATGAACCAGGTGTACGCGCGCTCCAGCGCGCGCGACTCCACGAGCTGGTCGACCCGCTCGCGCCCGCCCGGAATGAACTCGGCGACCGCGCGCACCACGTTGAGCGGCGTGCGCGCCACCGGCGCGTCGGTGAACGGGTCGCGCCCGAGCATCACGGTGACGAGCGAATAGCCGGGGATCTCGCGGCAGAAGTCCGCGAGCGGCTGCATGAAGGTCTCTTTCAGCCAGGTGATCGCCTGCCTCACCATGCCGGCGGCGATGTCGCGCAGGCGCGCGAGCGGCGGGCCGAATACGTCGCGCGCCCGGCGCCACACGTCGGCCGGGCTGAAGATGTCGCGCCAGCCGAGCCCGTCGGTGAAGCGCGTGAACGCGTCGCGGATGCCCGCGAAGCTGAGGCCCGCGTTCTCCGCCTGCTGCGAGAGCCAGTTGCCGAGCCGCGTCACCACGCCGTAGCGCTCGAGCACCTGGAACAGGATCTCGCCGCCCGGCACGAGGCCCATGAAGCCGCGCAGCAGGTTGACGAGCGTGCGCTCGACCGCGCGCATGTTGATCGGATTGCGGCCGATGATCAGGGTGAGCAGCGTGAAGCCGGGCACGTTGGCGGCGAGCTCGGCGAGGCCGTCGAGCACGTCGTCGAGCCCCAGGCGCTGCACGCGCACCGGCGAGCTCTGCTGCTGCACGGTGTGGGTGAGCTCGTGGGCGATCAGCTCGAGCCCCTCCGCGCTCTCGGGCCGGTAGCGGCCCTCGCCGAAGTACACGTGGTTGCCGACGGTGAAGGCGCGCGCGTTGATCTCGCGGTTGAGCCGCGCCGCCTGCGGACCCGTGTGCACCCGCACCCCGCCGAGGTCGGCGCCCAGGCGCGGCTCCATGAACGTGCGCACGGCGGCCGGCAGGGGATTTCCGGATTCCGTATTGGAAACACTGGTTTGCAGCCGGTGCGCCGCGCTCGCCGGCAGCGGCATGCGCACCACGTTGCGCGCGGTCTCGCGCGCTTCGCGCTCCGCCGGGTCGTCGACCGGCGCGCGCCGCAGCGTCGCCGGCTGCAGCACGTGCACCGCCGCGGCGGGCCGGACCGCCGGGCTGCGGGTGACGGGCTTGTGGACCGCGACTCGCATCCGCTAGGGCACGCGGCCTTCCTTGAGCAGCTCGCGCCGGATGCCGTCTTCGACGTCCTCGAGCATCACCACTTCGCCGCCGCGGCCGAGCGCCGCGAGCGAGGCGTAGCGCACCACGTTCATGATCGTGCCGCCCGGAACCTCGTGGTTCTCGGCGATCGCCGCGAGGTCGATGCGCGGGTCGAGCCGCGCGCGGCGCGGGAACGCCTCCCGCCACAGCCGCAGGCGCTCGGCGGCGCGCGGCATCGGGAAGTGGATCACGGAGTGGAAGCGGCGCATGAACGCCTCGTCGATGTTCGCCTTCAGGTTCGAGGCGAGGATCACCACGCCGTGGAACTCCTCGACCCGCTGCAGCAGGAAGCTCACTTCCTGGTTGGCGAAGCGGTCGTGCGAGTCCGAGATGCGCGTGCGCGAGCCCCACAGCGCGTCGGCCTCGTCGAAGAACAGGATCCAGCGCTTGTGCTCGGCGAGGTCGAACACGCGCGCCAGGTTCTTCTCGGTCTCGCCGATGTACTTCGACACGATCATCGAGAGGTCGAGCTTGTAGACCTCGCAGCCGCAGTGCCGGCCGACCAGGCCCGCCGCGAGCGTCTTCCCGGTGCCAGGCACGCCGTGGAACAGGCTGACGAAATTCGGCCGCAGCCGCTCGCGCATGCCCCATTCCTGCAGCAGGCGCGGGCCGTGCAGGATCCAGTGCTTGATCTCCTCGAGCTGCTCGAGCGTGGAGTCGGGCAGCACCAGCTGCTCCCAGCCGAGGTCGGTGCGCACGAGGCGCGCCGGGAACTCGGCGCTGAAGCCGGGCTTCCTTTCGAGGCCGGTGGTGAAGCGGTGCAGGTGCTCGCGCGAGAGCATGAGCGTGCCGCTCAGCGCCGACTCGCCCGGAGCGACCGGCGAGAGGTGCACCACGTTCTGCCGCGCGAGGAACTGGTCGGGCTCGAAGAGGCGCGTCATCGCGAAGCGCGCCGCGAGGTCCTCGCCCGCGAGCACGAAGGCAGCGGTCTCGCCGGTGGGGATGAAGCCGCCGTGGGTCGCGCCCTGCATGCCGCCGAACTCGGTGAAGCCGCGCTGCGTGACGTCGTTGCGCGACCACAGCACGTCGAGGAGCTGCGGGCGCACGTGCGGGATCAGCGCGAGCAGGATCACGAGGCGCGCGCTCGGCGGCACGCGCTCGCCGCAGATGAAGCGCGCGTAGTCCGAGCGCCCGGCGTCGAGCGGCGGCGGCGCGATGGCGAGCGGGTCGGCGTGCGCGCCGGTGCCGAAGTAGCCCTTGAGGCGCGCATCGAGCACGCGCGTGAACCACTCCAGGTCGGCGTCGAGGTCGCCGGCGTTCGCCCTCAGGGCGTGGGCCAGTCCGTGTACAGCGGTCGTGTCATCCATGGCAGTTTCACCGTCGCTAGCCCCCAGGGCAGGTGCCCGAGGAGCACGTCGAAAGACTCCGGCTCGAGCTGCAGCCGCCAGCCGTCCTCCTCCTCGCGCAGCGCCCCGCGCCGCTGCAGGAAGGCGACGCGCAGCCCGTCGACCGAGGTCTTGCCGAGCGCCTTCCAGTGGGCGATCGCGGCGCCGAGCAGCGCTTCGCCTTCCGCGCGCTCGCGCGCGCCGAGCAGGCCTTCGCCCACCGCGAGCGGCGTCTCGGGCCGCAATCCGAGCAGCAGCTTCACGAAGCCGAGCTCGAACTCGAACACCTCCTCGCGGCCGGTCGCGAGCCAGTGGAGCAGCGCGGCCGCCGCTTCCAGATGCACCAACTTGGTTTTCTGCAAAAACCCGCAGGCGTCGAAGAGCCGCGGCAGGAACGGGTGCAGCAGCACCAGCCCCGCATTGCCGACGATGAGGCTGGCGATCCCGGGGATTTCCGCCGCCGGTGCTTCGTCGATTGCTCGTTCTTCTTCCACCGCAGGAAACGACTGCGGCCTCGCCGCTCGCGCGCGCTGCTCGTGCTTTGCCTCGTCCCTAGGGCTCGGCGCCTTTTGGCCGACGGCGGCTGATGTTCCGATGCGGCCAAGGAAAGAGGCAGGCATGTGCAGCGCCGCGAAGAGGAGCGCCGCGAGGCGGTGTGCGACGGGCACGGGAAGCGCAGCGGGCGGCGTGGCGAGCGTCGCGACCATCTCGCGGACCGAACGGGCCGCGGCGAAATGAACCGCTAGCGCCGGGTCGCCGGCGCGCGCGGCGAGCCATCTGCTCAAGGCGGGGAGATCCACGATGGATTCGTGCTGCTGCGTGCGGGCGGCGGCTTCGACCCAGCGGCCCGGAGCCAACAGCTGGAGCAGCCGGAAGTAGTACTGCACGGCATGCTCGAAGGCGTGTTCGCCGCCTGGGGCCTGGTGGACTGCAATTGCCAAAGATTCAAGGAGCGTGTCGCGCAGCGCTGAAACCGCGGCCGTCGGCTCGGCGTGCGCGGCGTGCCACGCGAGCACGCCGCTCTCGAGGTAGCGGAGCAGGACTTGCAGGCGATCGGCGCGCGGTTCGCGCACGGTTTCCGGCGGCGGCCGCTGCAGCGCGATCTCGCGCTCGAGCGCGGCGGCGAGCGCGTCGGCCAGCCCATTGAGGCTCGCCACGCGCAGCCGCAGCTCGAGGCGCGGGATGTGCAAGACCGCCTCGCCGGGCGCCGCCCGGTCGAACGCGCGCGCGAACGCCTCGCGCAGCTCGTCCTCGACCAGGACGCGCACCCGGGCGCGCGCCGCGAACGCGTCCTGCGCCGAGCGCACGGCCACGCGCCAGCTCTGCCTGCGCACGCGGTGCACGCCGGGTGTCATTTCAGCGCAGCCGCGTCCCGAGCATGCTGCCGATCACGGTCCTCAGCGCCGGCGCGGTGGTCGTCCGCACGCTGACCGCGTTGAGCCCTGTCTCGACCTGGTTGAGGGCGTCGATGTCGGCCACCTTCGACAGGCTTTCGGTCGCGGCGCCGATCGCGGCGGCGCCTTCCGTTCCCGGCTTCACGTCGAGGCCGGCGCTCGCCACGTAGGTCGTGGTCGCCACGATCGCGTTCGCGAGTTCGGTCTCCGCCGCCTTCATCTGCCCCTCGAGCGCCGTGCGCTTCTCGGCCTCGAGCTCGGGATTGAGCAGCTCCCTGCGGATGAGGTCGACCTTGCGCGTCTTCCACGCGGCGTCGGTGGCGTGCATCTCGAGCACCGAGTCGGTGAAGCCGCCCGCCGGCAGGCCGGCCGCTCCGCCCGGCTGCGTCATGCCGCCGCCCGGGAGCGTGGTGCCGCCGCCCGGGAAGGTGGCGCCGCCCGCCTTGCCGCCCGCGAACATGGTGATGGTGTCCTTCAGGCCCTCGAGGTACTTCTTGCTGAAGTCGAGCTCCTTCCCCAGGTCCTTGACGAAGTCGTCCTTGAACTTGGTGAAGCGGAACTTGTCCGGGAACGGCACCAGCCGGATCGGTTTGTCGAGCACGAGCGGCGGCTTCGCCGGCGGCACGAGCACCGGCGGCCGCGGCTGCTCGCGGCGCTCCTCGCAGCAGGTGTAAGGCAACATGAAATCTCCCACCACGTTGTTCTGCGCATCGCACACCAGGACGAAGGTGCCGCCGCGCGCCACCCCGGCGCAGTGCTCCAGGCCCGGGTGGTCCTTGAGGAACTGCGAGAACTGGGCGCTCGCCGCTTCCTGGTCCTGGGCGTCGCCGATCATGTCGTCGAGCCAGCCGAGCCAGCGCGCCGGCTGGCCGGCGATCACGTGGTCGAGCGGCGTGACGAACTCCTTTTTCGTCACCGGGCTGAAGGCCTCGTGCAGCTCGATGGCCGCGGTGGACACCTGCGCCACGTCGTCGCGCCAGCGCGGGTCGTAGACCTCGGCCGCGACCTTCTGCTTGGCATTGCCGGCGTGCACCGCGAGGCGTTCCTTCTTGGCCTGCGCGGTCCCGACCACCGGCACGTTGTTGTTGTCCTCGTCGGTGATCTCCTTGCCGGCGGCGGCGGCGGTGACCCGCGTGACGAATCGCTCGCCGAACGCGTTGACGTCGTCGAGCTGCAGAGCGAGGTCGGCGCGCATCAGGTGGTGGAAGCGGTACAGGTCGGCGAAGCGCCGCGGCGGCCGCCAGCCTTTGGGCGGCTTGTCGAGGTGCACGTACTCGAGGTCGATCGGCAGATTGAACTGCTTGATGACCTTGCCCAGCTCGCCCAATGCGACGTCGTAGTTGAGGCCGAGGTGACCCTCGATGCGGAAGAAGTCGTAGGCGCCGAGCTGCGCCTGGAGCGGCGCGGCGGCCGGGCCTTCGGCGCCGTAGAGGTCGGCGTTGTAGGAGTAATTGCGCCGCTCCAGGCCGCGGCGCGAGAGGTCATAGCTCCATGTCCCGACGACGGTGCGCGCGTCGTAGTAGTACGGAATCGCGCGCTCGTCGAGCGGGCGCATTTCCGAGCGGCTCGGGGTGATGCGCACGCCGCGCGCGGGCGCCGGGAAGCGAAACCCGGCGATGAGCGCATCGAGCCTGCGCAGCAGAAAGAGCGCGCGCGCGCGCCGCTCGTACTCGGCGCTCACCATCGGCGACGGATAGAACCCGGTGCGCTCGCGCGCGCTGCGCCGCGCGGGATCGAGCGCGCCCAGCACCAGGTGCTTGGGAAAGGCGTTTAGGTCGGGGCAGCAGGCCGCGGTGTCGCCGGCCATCGCCTCGAGGAAGGCGTTGTAGGTCTCGACTACGTCCTTCAGGAAATCATAGTAGTACTGCAGGCCGCGATCGATCCGGTCGGCGTCCGCCGCGAGGGCCTCGAGCCGCGCGCGCCAGCGCGGGCCCGGATCGTCGCGCGTCACGTCCTCGAGAAACGGCTTGCAGGCGTCGTAGAGGTCGTCGAGCTGGCGCAGCAGGTCGGCGAGCGTCGTGGCGCAGGCCTTGCGGTAGATCCCCGCCAGCGCGGCCTCGCTGTTCAGCGCGCCGCCCGGCATGGCGCGCGCCGCGCTCACCGGGGCGAGCGCGCGCGCCGCGGCGTCGGGGGTGGCGATGGCGCGCGCGAGCCGCGCCGCGGCTTCGCGCTCGACGAGCAGCAGGCGCAGGTTGTGGCAGGACTCCTGGCCGAGGTTGTCGCAGTCGGTCCCGGTGCACAAATCCGGGTCGCGAAGGTAGCTCTCGACGTAGAGCACCGCGTACATCGATTCGAGGTCGCGCCCCTCGCGCGCCGCGAAGCCGCTCAACAGCAGCGCGCGCGGGTCGTCGGTGCCCTCGGCGACCAGCTCGTACGCGAGGATCATGTCGGCGCCGGCGCCGAAGGGCGGATACACCGGCGCGGTGCGGTCGTAGGGCTTGTAGCGGTTGTAGGCCGTCTCGGCCGGCACGAACGCCGCGTCGCCGTCGGTGGTGGTGCCCACGCCGTGCGGAAGCAGCACGCGCTCGCCCTCGATGCGCGGCCACAGGCCGCAGGCGATGCCGACGCCGATCAGCGCGACGCGCGTCACGCGGCCCTGGTCGTCGAGGTACTCGGCGAGCCCGTTCAGGTGCGCCGGCGTGAGAACCTGGTCGCGCTCGAAGAACGTGTACTGCGTCGCGATGCGGTCGAGGCTCCGGATGGTGTCGGTCATGGCGGCGTTCCTCTCAAGCTTCCCAGGGCACTGCGCCCGAGGATGAATTTCTCCGGCGCCTGGCAGTCGGCGAGGTCTGGCGCCGGGTAGACGTTCTTCGCCTTGTAGAGCGCGTCGCGCAGCGCAGTGAACTTCGCGGCGCGGCCCGCGGTATCGCTGCCGTCGAGCAGCGCGCGCCACGCGGCCCACGCGGTCTCGATGTCTTCCATGTCGTCGTCGTTGACCCAGCAGATCTTGGGCAGGAGGTGCGCCGGCGTTTCCTGCCGGATCACGTCCTCGGCGAAGCGCCGGAAGTCCATGTTGCGGAAGCGCCCGGCCATCGCCGGCAGCACGATGTGCAGGCGGTAGGAGTAGGGATCGTCCCCTGCGCTGTCGAGCCCCGGGCAGATCGGCAGGAACTCGTCGACCGTCATGCCGGGCCGCGGCCGCAGCAGGATGTTCTCGATCACGGCCAGCCGCTCGCTGCGGTGCTCGGCGGCGAGCAGCATGAACTCCTCGATCGCGGCGTCGCGCAGCTCCGGCGTCGCGAAGTACTGGATGCGCCGCGCCACCACGTCGCCGGCGGCGTCGACCACATTGAAGGAGAAGCGGCCGTCGCTCGTCTGCGTGCGGCGGTAGCCGCCGGCTCGCTGCGCCGCTTCGAGCGCCTGTGCCATCTTCGCGAACGCCTCTTCCGCGCTCGCCCAGTGCTGCGTGCTGCTGAGGAGCACGCCGGCGGTGAAGCGCCGGCGCACGCGGAAGCGGAATTCGTCGATCCCGTCGGCGTCGCGCTCCTGGTAGACGTCGTACGCGAGCGCGCCCAGCCCCAGCAGGTGGGCGAGGCGCTTCTCCAGGCCCGACATGTTGTCCGGCGCGGCGCGGGTGTAGTCGAAGCCCAGGCCGCGCGCGGCGCCGAGCTCCGGGTATTGGCCGAGGAACGCGCACTTCGCGTGCACCGCGGCGGCCGGCGTCGCGCCGAACAGCGCCGCCTGGATCTGGAGGTAGTCCTGCAGCCGCTCGGCGAAGCGCGCCATCAGGTGGTCGAGGAAGCGGTTTCGCCGCTCGAGCATCTGCGGCCGGTTCTCCGCCAGGCCGTCGAGCAGGTCCTGGATGCGAAGCTTCCATGCTGCCGGTGTTTCGTCCGCCGCGCCCGCGGGATAGAGCTCGCGCTGCCCGTCCACGGGCTGGCTGAAGTAGGAATGCTGCGGCTCCGGGTCGAGCGAGAAGAGCTCGCGCACCGAGGCGAGCTGCGCGCAGTCGTTCGCCATCACCTGGTCGAAGAAGAGGAGGTAGGCCTGGAGCTGGAGCGCCTGCGCCTGGCGCTCGCGGCTCGCGCTCGCCGGCAGGCCGGCGTTGCCGATGCCGTAAACCGCGGGGAAGTGGATGCGCATCGGCGAGTAGTCGCCGGCGTTGCGGAAGCGGCCGAGGATCGGCGGCGCGTCGCCCGAGGGCCGCGGCGCGTAGCGCTCTTCGTCCTTTTCGCGCAGGCGCTCGTAGCGCTCGAGCGCGTCGGCGGCGCGCGGCAGCGGCATCACGCCCTTGTAGAGCACGAGGCGCGACTGCGTCGCGTCGAGCCGCGCGCGCCTGCCCTGCGCCACCGGCACTTCCCACTTGCTCTCGGTCTCGCGGTCGGGCGCTTCGGCGGGACGCACCACGAGGTCGCGCACCGCGCGCACGCCGCGCACGTCCATCACCTCGCTGATGAGGTCCGAGAGGCGGATCGTGGCGCGCAGCTCCGCCGCCTCGAGCTCTTGCGCGTCGATGAAGCCGTTCGCGGGCGCCGGCCCGTCGAAGAGGTCGGGCTCGGCGCGCGGCGTGCCGTCGGGCAGCGGCCGGCGCAGGATCTCCTCGCGGCGGTAGCGCGGCACGCCCGGCGCGAGGTAGCGCTGCACCGCGAGCAGGATCGCGGCGTAGGTTTGCGCCGGATCGGCGTCCGGCTCGAGGTCGATCTCGCCGCAGACGACGAATTCCTGTACTTCGACCGCCGCCACGTCGGCGAAGTCCTCGCAGAGGTTGCGGTTGCGCTGCAGGGCGGCGACGACCTCCGCCTGGATGCGCGCGCGGTCCGCGGGCGCCGTGCCTTCGGCGTACTCCACGCGCACGCGGTGCAGGCCGCGCAGCCGCACCTCGCGGATCCCCGGCTGCGCCGGCCGGCGATGGAACAGCGCGCCCGGGACCGGGTCGGCGTAATACGTCGGCGCGGCGAAGGGCTCGATCCAGGCGTTGCGCACGCCGCGCACGTCGAGCACGAGGCGGCGATAGTCGAGCGCGGTGAGCGGCGCGTTCGGCAGCGCGCGCCGCGCCCGGAAGAACTGGCGCTCCATGTTGCGCACGTCGTCCGAGGGCGCCGCGAGCAGGTCCTCGACCGGGTAGCACGCGCGGTAGCACACGTCGCTCAGCGCGTAGCAGATCTGCTCGAGCGCCGTGATGCCCGGGTCATGGATGTTGTGGTCGGTCCAGATCGCGCGCGCATAGCCGCGCACCGCGCGCATGCCGAGGTCGAAGAGCGGCGCATGGTCGAGGCCGAGCGGCAGCGTCGTCGGCTTGCGCACGGTCGCGGCGCTCATCCGGGCACCGGCGCGATGTCGTGGGTCTCGTCCGACACCAGGATGGCGTCGGGCGTGGCGGCGCGCGCTTCGTTCACGTCCTCCGTGTCCTGCGCGCCGCCGCGCAGGTGGTACATGCGGAAGTCCGTGAGGTAGTCGACGTAGGGCCGCTCCTCGATGAAGTCGAGCACCTCGGACTTGTAGACCAGGCCGCCGAAGGCGATCGCGCGGCCCGGGTCCTGCGCCCAGGGCGAAAGGTGCGCGACGATCTCCTCGCGCAGCTGCGCGGCGTAGAAATTGAACTCGAAGCCGGCGCGGAAGGCGACCTTGAAATCGAAGCGCACTCGCTGGTAGCGCGGGTTGCGCGCATGCACGCCGATGCCCATCGGCGCGCGGCGCACGACGTGGTCGTGGATGCGCTTGAGCATCCCCGCGTCGACGCGCGGCTGCAGGCGGTCGTAGGCCGGGCGCTTGCGCAGGTCGGGCACCACCACGAGGGTCACGTGCCCCGGGTCGAGCCAGGCGCCGGCGCCCGCGCAGTGCGGGATGCACTTCACCTTGCGCAGCTCGGGAAAAGCCTCGAGCACGCTGCGCTCGTAATCCCACGCGCTGATGCAGCGGGCGCGGTGGCGCAGGCGCTCGGCGACGCGCGTGTCGAAGCCGGTCTCGAGCGGCATCCCGCCGAAGCCCGCGAAGGGCTGCGCCACGCCCTTCACCGCGGCGAGCGGCGTCTTCAGCTTCGCGATCCTGCCTGCGGGGAGTCCCTTCGTCTCGCCGGCGCGGCGCTCGACCTCGATCGCGTTCGCGGCGACCGACACGAGCGAGCAGACGCCGTGCACGTCCTTGCGGATCGAAGCGCGCACCCACACGAGGCCCGCGGGCAGGAAGCTGTTCAGCGCGCTCGCCTGCGGCGGGATGACCAGGTGCACGATGCCGGTGGCGAGGAGGCCGTTGGTGCCGTCGCGCACCGCCTCGCGTCCGGCGAGCGGCTTCCAGTAGTTGTCGCACAGCACCGACCAGCGCACCTCGGGAGCGGGATCGACCTCGGGATCGGCGCTGCCTTCGGCCGCCTGGAAGAGCAGGCTCGCGCTGTCGCCGCCGGCGATGCCTTCGAGGCCGGCGAGGAGCTCGCCTTCGTCTTCGTATTCCGGCACCAGCGGCACGCGTTTGCCCGCGACGAAATCGAGCTGCGCGCGCAGCCAGCCGTGCTCGCGCCGCTGGCCGAAGGCGCCGACGTGGAACAGCTCCACGTCGGCGGCGCCGAACGCGCTTTCCCGGTCCGAGTCGATCTGCGCCTCGCGCGACACCGCGCGATAGGAGAGCGAGATCTCGCTCAGCATCGGCGTGTAGGGCTCGTGGTCCGGCACCGCCTTGCCGGAAAGCAGCTTCGAGCGGTACTCGGCGTGCCGGAAGTCGCCCTCGAGCTGCAGCGTGATGAAGCCCGGGCGCGCGGCCGGCGGGCCCGGGTCGAAGCGGAACATCGGCAGCCGGTAGCGCTCGCGCTGGGCGGCGAGCGCGAGCAGGCGGCTGCCGCCCGCCGCGAGATGATGCAGGCGCCGCGCCGCCGAGGCGAGCGGCGACCCGGCCTTCGAGAGGTCGGCGCCGGCGAGCTCGATGCGGCGCACGTTGCCCTCGCGCGGCCTGAACAGCGCGTGCTCGTCCTTCGCCGCGGTCTCGTGGCCCGCGCCGTCGCGCAGGGCGATGTGGGCCTTGAAGTCTTCTTCCTTCGGCAGCGGGGTGTTGTAGCCCTTGTAGCGGTCGGCGAAATTGGGCAGGCCGCGCCAGTGCAGCTCGAGCGTGAGCTGCTCGAGGTCCTTCGCCAGCGCCTCGGGATAGCCGACCATGAAGCGCGCGCCGTTCGCGGGCTGCGCGCCGAACGGCTGGAACGGCTTGCGCGCATCGACGAGCCCCGCCTCGTTCTCGAGCTGCAGCGACTTCACGCCGCTCACTTCGACCGCGACCCTCGCCGAGACGACGACGAGCCGCTGGAGCAGCGGGTAGCCGTGCGCCGGCGCC
>Ga0075429_100002870_pt1 | contig 14598 bp, 9 predicted proteins | sample RhiMetdeltSRZDD3_FD_75295 | JGI IMG/M metagenome (GOLD analysis project Ga0075429, IMG submission 75295) | Populus rhizosphere microbial communities from Tennessee, USA - Rhizosphere MetaG P. deltoides SRZDD3 | ecosystem: Host-associated > Plants > Roots > Rhizosphere > Soil | place: USA... | reverse complement strand
ATCCAGGGCCTCGACAGCGGCGCGGACGACTACCTGGTCAAGCCGTTCGCGCCCGAGGAAGTGTGCGCGCGGCTGCGCGCCGTGAGCCGGCGCAGCGCCGCGCCCGGCGGGTCGCGGCGGCGCTTCGGCGCGGTGGACGTCGACCTCGGCGCGCGCGCCGCGTTCGTCGGCGGCCGCGCCGCCGACCTCACGGCGCGCGAATGGTCGGTGCTCGAGGCGCTCGCGCGGCGCGCCGGCCGCATCGTGCCCAAGGGCGAGCTGGAACGGCTCGTGGTCGGCTTCGATGCCGAGCTGTCGAGCAACGCGCTCGAGGTCCACGTGTCGGCGCTGCGGCGCAAGCTCGGTCGCGAGCTGATCGAGACCGTGCGCGGGCTCGGTTACCGGATCGGCGCGCCATGATTGCGCCGCGACGCCTCGCACTGCCGCGCGCGCCGGACGCGGCCCCGGGCGCGGCCCCGGACGCGGCCGCGCCGGCAGCCCCGGACGCGGCGTCGCAGCCGCCCTCGGTGCGTGCGCGGCTCGCGCACGCGCTGCTCGCGTGGTCCGTCGTGTGGAGCGTCGCGGTGGCCGCCGCCGTCTGGCTCGCGGTGCGGCACGAGGTGAACGAGCTGCTGGACGACACGCTGGAGGCCTCGGCCGGCGTGCTGGCCGGGCTGCTGGGCCGCGGCGACGCGGTCGTCGACGCGGAGCCGGCGCGCGCCGCCGCGCCGAGCTTCGGCGAGGGCAAGCGCTTCGCGTGGCAGGTCGTCGGCGAGGGCAGCCGCGTGCTGCAGCGCTCGGCGCACGCGCCGGCCGAGGCGTTCGTGCCCGCGCGCGCGGCCGGCTTCAGCCGCACGCCGCGCTGGCGCGTCTACGGCCTGCCGCTGGCCGGCGACGGGCGCATGCTGTACGTCGCGCAGACCGGCCGCGAGCGCTTCGAGGCCGAGGTCGAGGTGGCGACCAACACCGTCCTCGCGGCGGCCGCGATCGGCCTGGCCGGCCACGCGTGGCTGCGCCGCCGCGTGCGCCGCGAGCTGCAGCCGCTGCAGCGGCTGTCGCAGCGGCTGGCGGCGCACGAGCCGTTCGACGGCGGCACGTCGATGGGGCCGGCGGAGCGGCGCGAGCTCGCGCCCGTGCACGCGGCCATCGACGAACTGTCGCGCCGGCTCGCCGAGCGGGTGGCGCGCGAGCGCGCGTTCACCGCGCACGCGGCGCATGCGCTGCGCACGCCGCTCGCGGGGATCGACGCGCAGCTCGCGATCGCCCTGCGCGAAGCGCCGCCGGCGCTCGCGCCGCGGCTGCGCCGGGCGCGCGAAGCCACCGGGCGCCTGCAGCGCGTGGTGACCGCGCTGCTCGCGCTGTTCCGCAGCGGCTGCGCGCCGCAGCGCCAGCCGGTCGACCTGCACGGGCTGCTCGCGCGGCTGCCGGTCGATTCGCTGGCGATCGAGGTGAGCGCCGAGTCGCCGGTCGACGCCGACCCGGACCTGCTGGCGGCGGCGCTGCTCAACCTGCTGGACAACGCCTCGCGCTGCGGCGCGCGCACGGTCGCGGTCGACGCGCCGCGGCCCGGCACGGTGCGGCTGCGCGACGACGGCCCGGGCGTCGCGGGCGCGCGCCGCGCGGCGCTGCAGGCCGCGCTCGACGCCCAGGCCTACGAAGGCGCGACGGGCCTCGGCCTCATGCTCGCGGACCTGGTGGCGCGCGCGCACGGCGGCAGCGTGCGGCTCGTCGACGCCGGCCCGGGCTTCGGCGTGGAGTTGCATCTCGGCTCCCGCCCGCCCGCCTGAAGCCCGCACGAGCCGCCCGCCTGAAGCCCACGTCAACCGTGCGTCGCGCGACCCCCGCGGCCTGTGCTCCGACCCGCGGGGTAGGAACTGCCTGACATGCGGACGTGGCGACAGACGACTTGCCGCGACCGGCGCGGCGGCTACGCTCGTGTCACAGGGCGGATGGTGCCCTGAGTCAACGAGGAGCAATCATGAACTTCATCATCTGGCTCGCCGTGGGTGGACTGATCGGCTGGCTCGCCAGCCTGCTCATGCGCACCGATGGGCAGCAGGGCATCATCCTGAACATCGTCGTCGGCATCGTCGGCGCGTTCCTGGGCGGCTGGCTGCTCGCGCCGATGTTCGGCACCGGCACGATCAACCAGAGCGACTTCAGCGTCAGCGGCCTCGCGGTCTCGCTGCTGGGCGCCGTGATCCTGCTGGCGATCGTCAACCTCTTCCGCCGCGGCCGGGTGCGCTGACCTCGCGTCCCCGCATTCGTCCCACGGTCATCCGCGCGCCGCATGCGCCTTCGGGCGCGATGCGGCGCGTTCGCGCTGGGCGAGCAGCCCGAGCGCCTGGTCGGTGTCGATGGGCTTGACGAGGTGGTGGTCGAACCCCGCCTCCTTCACGCGCCGCCGGTCCGCCTCCTGCCCCCATCCCGTCACCGCGATCAGCAGCATGTCCCGCGTCTGCGGCCGCGTGCGCAGCGATTCGGCGATGCGGTAGCCGTTGACCGAGGGAATGCCGATGTCGAGGAACGCCGCGTCGGGCGGCGAACGCTGCGCCTCCTGCAGCGCGGCCGCGCCGTCGTGCACGACGCGCACGCGGTGGCCGGCGAGGCGCAGGATCTCGCCGAGGCTGCCCGCGAAGTCGGCGTTGTCGTCGGCGATCAGCACGTCGAGGGGCTTCGGCGCCGCGGTCTGCACCGGTGCGGGCGGCGCGGCGGCCGCGGGCGCCGCGACGGTCGGCAGCTCGACGCTGAAGGTCGAGCCCTTGCCGAGGCCCGCGCTGTCCACCCCGAGGCGCCCGCCGTGCATGGCGACCAGCTCGCGCGCGATGGTCAGGCCGATGCCGAGGCCCGCGGCGCCGCGCTCCAGCGAGGTGTCGACCTGCACGAACATGTCGAAGATCGCCGCCTGCTGGCGCGCGTCGATGCCGATGCCGTTGTCGCGCACGGCGAGCCGCACGCGCCCGTCGAGCGGCTGCACCGCGAGCGCGATGCGGCCCCCGGGCTCGGTGTACCGGGCCGCGTTGTGCAGCAGGTTCACCAGCACCTGCGTGAGCCGCGCGGGATCGGCGTCGACCCACACCGGCTCGTCGGGCCGCTCGAAGGAGACGGCGTGCGTGCGCTGGCGCAGCATCGGCTCGGCCGCCTCCAGCGCGCGCGCCGCGAGCGCCGCGACATCGATGATCTCGCGCCGCAGCTCGACCTTGCCGCGCGTGATGCGCGAGACGTCGAGCAGGTCGTCGATGAGCCGCACGAGCTGCGCGAGCTGGCGCTGCATCATGGCCTGCGCCGTCTGGCGCACCTTCGGGTCGTCGCCCGCGCGGTCGAGCAGCTTGAGCCCGTTGGCCAGCGGCGCGAGCGGGTTGCGCAGCTCGTGGGCGAGCGTGGCGAGGAACTCGTCCTTGCGCCGGTCGGCCGCGCGCAGCGCCTCCTCCGCGGCGCCGCGCTCGCGCATCTCGCGCGACAGGTCGTCCAGCATGCGGTTGAAGGCGTCGACCAGCACGCCCACCTCGTCGTTGCTCGTCACCGGCACGCGCAGCGTGTAGTCGCGGTCGGCGATCACGCGCCGCGACACCTCGGCCACCGCGAGGATCGGCCGCGTGATGAGCGGGTGCAGCTTGCGGAAGATGAGCGCCGCGAAGAGCTGCCCCGCCACGATGGCGAGGGTGAGCAGCCACAGGTAGTCGAGCGCGCGGCCCGCCAGGTCGTGGCGCGAGCGCAGCACGAGCGTGCCCAGCGTCTCGCCCGCTTGCCGGATGCGGTGCACGACCTCGGCGTCCTGCAGGCCGAAGCGCACGCCCTCGGGCGGCAGCGCGGCGGGCCAGTGCACGCGCGTCGCCTCCGGCAGGGCGTACTCGGCGAACACGTCGCCGCGCGCGTTCAGCACGGCGGCCGACTCGATCTGCGGGCGCACGCGCAGCGCGCCGAGCGCCTCGCGCGCGGCGCGCGCGTCGTCGAAGGCGAGCGCCGGGGCGAGCGACTGCGCGAGCAGGTCGGCCTGCGACTGCAGGTCCTCGAGGCCCGCCTGGCGCACGCTGCGCACCTCGTAGGCGAAGAGGGCGGCCGCGCACAGCAGCAGGGCCGCGCCGGTGGCGCTCATCACCACCACCAGCATCTTGCGGCGCACCGAGCCGAGCAGCGTCGTCATGGCGTCACCACGCGCTCGGCCACGGTCAGCAGCCGCGCGCCGAGCCGCAGGCCGGCCAGCTGCGCCTGCGCGAGCGACGCCTCGAAGCGGATGCGGCCGTCGACCGGCACGAAGTTGAGCATGCCGCCGCCTTCGAGGCCGCGCGCGTGGTCGGTGACGACCAGCACCGGCCGGCCCTGCAGCCGCGCGTTCCAGCGCGCGGGGTTCGCGGCGCGGCCGATGAACAGCACGTGCAGCCCTTCCACCCCGTCCGACTCGCCCAGGCGGCGCACCTCGACCGGGCGGCCGTGCTCGCGCCGCGCGGCCGTGATGGGCTGCAGCGCCGCGTGCACCGCGGGGTCGCCGGCCACGCCGACCACCAGGGGCGCCTCGGGATCGGTGAACGTCGCCGCCGGCCATTCGACGTAGGCGAGGAACTTCTGCAGGTAGGCGGCCTTCACCTCCGGCTCGGTGGCCATCGGCTGCGCGGGGGCGTGGCCGGTCGCGCCGAGCAGCAGGGCGAGCGCCATGCCGGCGAGCCACGCGGCCCACCCGGTGCGGCGCGCCGGCGGGCGAAGCGTCGGGAGCCTCATGCGCGTCACGGCTGCCAGTGCAACTGCAGTTGGACGGACCGCTCGTGCTCGACGCGGTTCGCCGGCGCGCCCCATTCGGGGTGGCCGTCGTCGAGCAGGTTCATCACCGCCAGCGCGACCTCCGTGCCGGGCGCGGGCTTCCACGCGAGCCGCGTGTCGACGGCGGTGTAGGCGGGCACGACCGGGTTGGGCCGCGCGCCGGTGCGGCGGACCGACAGGTCCCAGGCGGCCTGCGCCGTCAGGTCCAGCGACGAGCGCAGCGTTGCCCAGTGGCGCGGGTCGTTGCCGAGCGCGGCGAGCCCGCCGAAATCCGCCGCCCCGGCCCGCGTCGCCAGGCGCTGGCGCAGCAGGACGCCGCCGGCGTCGAGCCGCCAGTGCGCCACCGGCCGCCAGCGCGCCCACGCCTCGAGGCCGCGCGTGCGGCCTTCGTTGTCGTTGCGGAACTGCAGGCCGGCGGGCGTGCGCGCGACGCTGCGCAGGCGGCTGTGCTCGTGGCGGAACAGCGTGAACGAATACGACAGGCTGGATCCCGGCTGGCCGCGCCAGCCCAGCTCGAGCACGTTCGACACCTCGGACAGGAAGTCCGGCCCGCCCGCCAGCACGAACGGCGGCGCGGCCGGCTGGAAGAACTCGCGGTCGATGCGCGAGGGCGCGCGCACCGCGCGCGACAGCGACGCCCATGCGGTGGCAGTGGGGCGCGCCTGCCAGGCGAGCCGCGCGCTCGGCAGCACCTCGGTGCCGGTGTAGGGGTTGGATTCGACGCTGGCCGCCAGCGTGAGCGAGAGCCGGCGCGGCAGCGCGATGCGGTCCTGTGCGAACAGGCGCTTCCAGGTGAGCTTGCGCGCGGCGGGCAGGAACGCGACGGGCGCGAAGTTGGTCACGTCGTCGCGCGACTGGCGCAGTCCCGCACCCACCAGCGCCTGGTGCGCCGCGTGGGGACGGAAGCCGAGCTGCGCCACGACGTCCACGGTCTCGAGCGTCTCGGCGAAGATCTGCGGATGCCGGCGCCGCGTGCGCTCGACGGAGGCCTGCACGCTCGCGTCGCGGTCGGGGCCCAGGCGGCGGTCCCAGCGCGCGAGCAGGTTCGCGCCCGAGAAGTGGCGCGCGGAAGGCGGCTGGTCGACCACGCCGTGCACCAGGTCGCCCTGCAGCGTGAGGCTCTCGCCGGTGCGCGCCCAGTCGGCGCGCAAGCCCCCCTGAGCGAGCTCGCCGCGGTCGCGCACCGGCAGGCCGTTCGCGCGCTCGCTGGCGCGGTGCACCCGGTGCCGGGCGTACAGGCGCACGCCGCCGCTCTCGCCCAGGCGCGTGCCCCAGCGCACGCCGCCGCCGCGCGCGCGGTTGCCGGCGTGCAGCGCCGCCGACGGCCCCTGCGTCGCGAGCGCCGAGCGCGTGATCACGTGGATCATGCCGTTGACCGCGTTGCTGCCCCACAGCGCCGTGGTGGGGCCGCTCACCACCTCGATGCGCTCCACGTCCTCGAGCGCGACGTCCTGCGCCTCCCAGAACACGCCCGAGAAGAGCGGCGTGTACACCGTGCGGCCGTCGACGAGCACGAGCATCTTGTTGGCCAGCACGTTGTTGAAGCCGCGCGCGCCGATGGCGTACTGGTGGGCGTCGGCGCGCGCCACGTCGAGCTGGGGCGCGAGGCGCAGCGCCTCCGGCAGGCTGGTGGCGCCGGCGCGGCGGATGTCGTCGGCGGTGATGACGTAGGCCGAGGCCGGCGCGTGGTCCAGGCGCTCCTCGAAGCGCGACACGGTGACGACCACCACGTCGCGCAGTTCCTCCAGCGAAAGCTCGGCGATGGAGGCGCCGAGGCTCCACGCCGGAACCGCGACGGCGGCGAGCGCGAACGGGACCAGGGCGCGGCGGAGCGCGCGCACGGCGACGCCGACGCGCCGGACGGGACGGGCCTGTGTCATGCGCGGCAGGATACGCCACGAGCCGCCGGTGCACGGCCGGAGCGAACGCTTCGTATCATCCCGCGTCGCCCTGCACGGAGTCTTCGCCATGACGTTCCTTCGCGGTCCCGCCTTCGCGGCCCTGGTCATCCTTTGCGGCCTGCACGCGCCGGCGCAGCCCGCCGGCGCCGGCGCGCCGCCGGCGTCGGCGAGCGCGGCCGCGGCCGGCGCGTCCGCCCCGCTCGTGGAGGGCACGGTGCGCAAGATCGACCGCAAGACCGGCCGGCTGACGCTGCAGCACGGCCGCATCCCGAACCTCGACATGCCCGGCATGACCATGGCGTTCCCGGTGGCGGACCCGAAGGCGCTGGGCGCGCTGAAGGCGGGCGACGAAGTGCGCTTCAGTGCGGAGCGCGTGAACGGCGCCGTCACGGTGACCCGGGTGGAGAAGGCGGCGAAGTAGCCGGCCGGCCCGGCCGCCACGCGCCCCCTGGCGCCGGCGGGCGAGCGCGCCCTGCCGCGATCGCCTGCCCGCGGGCACGCCCTTCGCTACATGCCCTCGACCGCACCGTGAACACGCGATGCCGCCTGCACGCCGCCCGCTCGCCCACGCACTGGAACTGACCGTCGGCCTCGCCCAGCGCGTCGGCGCGGCGCCGGCGCTCGTGCGGGTGCCGATCGCGCTCGGCTTCTTCCTGCTCGCGCTCGGCGCGCGCTTCTGGCTGTTCGACGTGCTGCCGGGCGGCAGCTTCCCGTTCCTCACCTTCTTTCCGGCCGTCCTGCTCGCGGCCTGGATCGCCGGGCTCGGCCCCGGACTGCTCGCGGCGGCGCTGAGCGTGCTGGCCGCGTGGTACTGGTTCCTCGGCGCGCCGGGCTGGGTCGGCGCGATGTCGAGCGCGGACGCGGTGGCGATCCTGTTCTTCTCGTCGGTCCTGCTGGTGGTCGTCGTCGTGGTGCACGTGATGAACCGCGCGCTCCGCGACGCGAGGACGGCGCAGCGGCTGCTGCGCGGCACCGAGCAGCAGCTGCGGCGCGTGCTCGACAACCTGTTCACCTACGTCGCCATCCTCGACCTCGACGGGACGGTGCGCGAAGTCAACGAGGCGCCGGTGGTGCTGGCGCGCACCAGCCGCGACCGGGTGGTCGGCCAGCCGTTCTGGGACACGCCGTGGTGGTCCGGCGACGCGCAGTGCCGGTCGAGCGTGCGCGACGCCGTGGAGCGCGCGGCGCGCGGCGAGACGGTGCGGCGCGACATCGAGATCCGCGGCGCCGGCGGGCAGAGCGCCACCATCGACTTCCAGGTGTCGCCCCTGCTCGACGGGCACGGCGCGCGCGCGGCGCTGGTGGCGAGCGGCGTCGACGTGAGCGAGCGCGTGAAGGCGCTCGCCGCGCTCGAGCGCAGCCGCGCCGAGGCGCTGGCCGCGGCGGCGTCGGCCGAGGCCGAGCGCCAGCTCCTCGACGCCACCTTCGATGCCGTGCCGGCCGGCATCATCGTCGCCGACCGCCACGGCAAGCTGCTGCGCATGAATCGCGCGAACGAGCAGATCTGGGGCCGCGCGCCGTTCTCGGACGACGTCGAGGGCTATCGCGAGTGGAAGGGCTGGTGGGCCGACGACTCGCCGCGGCGCGGGCAGCCCCTGCAGCTGCACGACTGGGGGCTCGCGCGCGCGCTGCGGGGCGAGCGCTGCGAGGAGCTGGTCGAGATCGAGCCGTTCGGGCGGCCCGGCGAGCGCCGCCTCACGCTGCTGTCGGCCGCGCCGGTGCTCGACTCGGCCGGCCGCGTGTCCGGCGGCGTGGTGGCGCAGGTGGACATGACGGCGCGCGCCGCGGCCGAACGCGCGCTGCGCGACAGCGAGGCGAAGTTCCGCGCGCTCGCCGACAACGTGCCCCAGCTGGCGTGGATGAGCGACGCGCACGGGTCGATCCACTGGTTCAACCGCCGCTGGTTCGAGTACACCGGCATGCAGGCCGAGCAGATGGCCGACCGGGGGTGGTGGCGCGCGGTGCACCATCCCGACCACGTCGAGCGCGTCGTGCAGAAGTTCGACAGCCACCTGCAGAGCGGCGAGCCGTGGGAGGACACGTTCCCGATGCGGCGCCACGACGGCGCCTTCCGCTGGTTCCTTTCGCGCGCGCTGCCGGTGCGCGACGAGCAGGGCCGCATCGTGCGCTGGTTCGGCACCAACACCGACATCACGGCGCAGATGGAGACCGAGCGCGCGCTGCGCGAGAGCGAGGAGCGGCTGCTGGCGCGCGAGCAGGCGCTGCGCGAGGCGGACCGGCAGAAGGACACCTTCCTCGCGACGCTGGCGCACGAACTGCGCAACCCGCTGGCGCCGATCCGCTCCGCCTCGCACGTGATCCGGCTGCGCGAGGTGCCCGACGAGACGGTGCGCCAGGCCAACGCCGTGATCGAGCGGCAGAGCGCGCACCTGGCGCGCCTGGTGGACGACCTGCTCGACGTCTCGCGCATCACCTTCGGCAACCTGAGCCTGCAGCGCGCCACGGTGGACCTGCGGCGCGTGATCGACAGCGCGCTCGAGACCTGCCGGCCCGTCATCCGCGCCAGCGGCCACCGCTTCGTCGCCGACATTCCCGACGCGCCGCTGCACGTCGACGTGGACGAGACGCGCGTCGCGCAGTGCATCGCGAACCTGGTGCACAACGCCTGCAAGTTCACGCCGCCCGGCGGCGAGGTCTCGCTCGTCGTGAGGCCGAAGGACGAGGACGCGGTGTCGGTGAAGGTGCGCGACAACGGCCAGGGCATCTCGCGCGAGATGCTCGGCAGGATCTTCGAGCTGTTCGTGCAGGAGCGGCTGTCCGGCATGGGCGGCAACACCGGGCTCGGCATCGGGCTCGCGCTCACGCGCCGGCTGATCGAGATGCACGGCGGCAAGGTGCTCGTGCGCAGCGACGGCGGCGGCAAGGGCGCCGAGTTCGAGATCGTGCTGCCGCTCGCGCGCGCGGCCGCCGCGGCGGCGCCGCAGCCCGAGCCGGAGCCCGCGGCGCGGCCGGGCGGCGCGCGCATCCTGGTGGTCGACGACAACGCCGATGCGGTGGCGAGCCTGCAGGCGCTGCTCGCGCTGGACGGCCACGAGGTGTTCACCGCGTGCGACGGGCGATCGGCGCTCGCCGCGGTGCAGCGCCTGCGCCCCGATGCGGTGGTGCTCGACATCGGGCTGCCGGACATCGACGGCTACGAGGTGGCGCGGCGCATCCGCGCCGATGCCACGCTGCCGGCGCAGCCGCGCCTGGTGGCGCTCACGGGCTGGGGGCAGCACCACGACCGCGCGCTCGCCTTGCGCGCCGGCTTCGACCACCACCTCACCAAGCCGGCGGATCCGCACGTGCTGGAGGCGATGGTGAGCGGGCAGGTCTCGACGGGGCAGGACGCGCTCACGGGCTCGTGAGCGCCCGCAGGCCCGCCCCGGGTGGCTAGAGTGCGGTGATCGACTCCGGCTGCCGGCGGCGCAGCGCGTGCCACGGCATCACCGACGGCGGCTTCACCGCGCAGACGACGCGCGGCCCGCGGTCCATGAGCAGCGAGCCGATGGTCCGCTTCTGTTCCTCGATCTTCGCGAGCAGCGCATCGATGGATCGCTGCAGCTCTTCGGCCCTGTCTTCTTCCATTGCGACTCCCGACTGTGTCGCCCCGTGTTCTTTGCCGGACGGGCTTCCCTGGCGGTGCAGAGTGTCGCAACCGTGCCCGGCCCGGGCATCGGGTCGAACACGTAGACTCCGCTGCGATCCGGGCTACGGATTGGGGGGGTGCGCGCGACGCGGGGGGGAATGGCTCTTGCTCGTGTGTCGCATGCCGTTCATGCTGCGACTTGCATGCTGCTGTGTCGCGCTCGCGCTCGCGGGCTGCGCTGCGCTGCGCGGGGACCGCAAGGGCGACGACACCGCCGGGGCCAGCGCGGCCGGCGTCGACGAGGCGCGCGCGCGCTACCGCCTCGAGGTGCAGGCCCCGCGCGGGCTGCGTACGCTGCTGTCGCAGAACCTCGACCTCGCGCGCTTTCGCGATGCGCCGGCGCGCGAGGGCCTGAACGACGAGGAGCTCGACCGCCTGGTGGCCGCCGCGCCCGGGCAGGCGCGTGCGCTGCTCGCCACCGAGGGCTATTTCAGCCCCGAGGTCACGGTCGACCGGCCCCCGGCGGTGCCGGGCGAGCTGCCGCGCGTGCGCGTGGCGGTCGAGCCGGGCGCGCGCACGCGCGTGGCCGGCGTGACGCTCGAGGTGCAGGGCGAGCTGCAGCAGCGCGCCGCCGCGGGCGAGGCCCACGCCCAGCGGCTGATCCGGCGGGTGCGGCGCGACTGGCCGCTGAAGGCCGGCGAGCCGTTCCGCCAGCCCGACTGGACGTCGGCCAAGAACACGGCGCTCGGGCTGCTCCACGCCGACGGCTATCCGGCCGCCAGCTGGATCGCCACGGATGCGCAGATCCGCAGCCGCGAGCAGCGCGCCGAACTGTCCGCGACCGCCGAGAGCGGCCCGCGCTTCCACATCGGCGAGGTGCGCATCGAAGGGCTGCAGCGCTACGACGAGCGCGCGGTGCGCCATGTCATGCCGTTCTCTGCCGGCGCACCGTACAGCGAGCAGCGCCTCGTCGAGTTCCAGGAGCGCCTGGCGCGCACGGGGCTCTTCGAGGGCGCGGTGGCCGAGATCGACACCGACCCGCGCCATGCCGCCGCCGCGCCGCTCACGGTGCGCGTGCGCGAGGAGCGCCTGCAGAAGGTGACGCTCGGCCTCGGCTACAACACCGACACCGGCACGCGCGCGACGGTCGAGCACACGCACCGCAAGCCCTTCGGGCTGCGCTGGACGGCGCTCGACAAGCTCGAGGTGGGCCCGCAGCGCAAGGCCTGGGAGTTCGACTTCCGCTCGTATCCGAAGCCGGGCTTCCGGCGCAACCTGGTGGGCGGCACGCTCGAGCGCTGGAGCGGCCCCGACGAGGAGCGCTATGCCGGGCGGCTGCGCGTGGGCCGCGCGTGGGAGGACCCGCGCCGGGAGCGCCAGGTGTACGCGGAGTTCAACAACGCCCGCGTGCGCACGCCGACGGGCGAGTCGCGCGCGCAGTCGCTCACCGGCCACGTCGACTGGACGCGGCGCGCCGTCAACAGCCTCGTGCTGCCCACGCGCGGCCATGCGCTGCTGCTGCAGGCGGCCGTCGGCGGGACGCGCAGCAGCACGGCGGACAGTGGACCGCTCGCGCGCGCCTACGCGCGGCTGTACCGCTTCCTGCCGTTCGGGCGCGGCTGGCACGCGACCTTCCGCGTCGAGGCGGGGCAGGTGTTCGCGCGGCAGGCGGTCGGCGTGCCCGACACCCTGCTCTTTCGCGCCGGCGGCGAGGAATCGGTGCGCGGCTACGAGTTCCGCAGCCTCGGGCCGATGGCGAACGGCGTGGTCACGAGCGGCCGCGCGCTGCTCACGGCGAGCGCCGAGGTGGCGCGGCCGGTGTCCGCGCGCCTGCCGGCACTCTGGGGCGCGGCCTTCGTCGACGCGGGCAACGCGGCGCTGCGCTTCAGCGACCTGTCGCCGGTGGTCGGCGTGGGCGTGGGGGTGCGCTATCGCAGTCCGGTGGGGCCGTTGAAGTTCGACGTCGCGTACGGCGTGGACGACCGGCGGTTCCGGGTGCACCTGAGTGCGGGCGTCGCGTTCTGAGGCGGCCATGCATGCGACTTCGCCAGGCGCGGCCCCCGCCCCAGCCCCTCCCCGGGAGGGCCGGGCGAGGCGGTGGTGGGTCGTCCTCCTCCTCGCTGCACTCGCCGTGGTGCTCCTGGTCGTCGCCGGCGCCGGCGGGGGGCTCTGGTGGACGCTGCGACACGAGCGCGGCACCGCCTGGCTGCTCTCGCGGCTGCCGGGCGTGGAGGTGCTCAACCCGCACGGCACGCTGATCGGCGACTTCGGCGCCGACTCGATCGTCTGGCGCTTCGGCGACGGCGGCGAGCTGCGCCTGGTGCAGCCGGCGTGGCAGGGGCTGGCCGTCGACCGGTCGTCGGCCGGGACGGCGTGGGCGCGCGTGCGCTTCCAGCGGCTGCAGGCCCGGGAGGCCCGGCTGACGATGCCCAGGCCCACGCAGACCAACCGCACGCCGCCGCCGCAGGAGCTGCGGCTGCCGGTCGAGCTGGAGGTGCAGGCGCTGCAGGTCGACGCGCTGCACGCCGCGCCGCTCGGCGAGGAGCCGCTGACCGGGCTGCAGGCGCGCATCCACCTCGGCGCGGACGCGGGGCGGCAGCACCGCATCGAGGGACTGGCGGTGGCGCGCGGGCCGCTGCAGGCGCAGGGCCACGTGCGCGTGGCCGCCGGCGCGCCCATGCCGGCCGAAATCCGGCTGACGCTGCGCCAGGCCGCCTCGGCCGCGGCGCCGGGCTGGTCGGCCGAAGCGGCGCTGTCCGGGCCACTCGCCCGCTCGGCCTTGGCGGCGCGGCTGCAGACGCACACGGCGCCGCCGCAGACGGTGGACGTGTCCGCGACCGTGCAGCCCTTCGCCGCCTGGCCGGTGGAGCGCCTGGACGGGCGCGTGCAGGGCCTGGACGTCGCGGCGCTGGTGCCCGGCGCGCCGCACACCGCGCTCACCGGCGAGATCGTGGTCCGCGCCGACGCCGAGAAGCCGCTGCAGGTGCAGGCCGACCTGGCCAACGAGCAGCCCGGCGCCTGGAGCGCGGGGCGGCTGCCGGCGCGCCGGCTGCAGGTCGTGGCGACCGGCGAGGCGCGCGACCGCGACCGCGTGCGTCTGCAGTCGCTGGACGCGGCGCTCGGCACGGCCGAGCACGCGGCCGGCCGGCTGCAGGGCGAGGGCCGGTGGAGCCGCAGCGAAGGCTGGATGCTCGACCTGGGGCTGCAGGGCGTGCGGCCGGACCGGCTCGATGCGCGCGCGCCGGCGATGGCGGTGGACGGCACGGCGCGCCTGGCCGGCCGGGAGGTCGCCGGCGCGCCCGGCCAGCCGCCCGCGCAGCGCACCGTCGACGCCGAGGTCGACGCCACGGGCACGCGCCTGGGGGCCGGCGCCGCGCCGCCCGTGCGGCTGCAGGCGCGCGCCACCCTGGCGAGCGGGGCCGACGGCCGGCTGCAGGTCGACGTGCCGCAACTGCTGGCGGCCAGCGGGGCCGCCCGCGCGACGGTCAAGGGGCAGGCGCGCCGCGCGGCCGCCGCGGCCCCCTGGCAGGTGGACGGCGCGCTGGACCTGGCCGACTTCGATCCGCGCCCGTGGTGGCCCGCGCCGCAGGCCGCGGCATGGCGGCGGGCGCCGAGCCGGCTCACCGCGCAGGCGCAGGTGCAGATGACCGTGCCGGCAGCCGGTCCGGGCGATGCGCTCTTCGCCTGGCTCGCCGGCCTGCAGGGGCGCGCGGCGCTGCGTGTCGCGCCCAGCACGCTGGCCGGCGTGCCGCTGCAGGGGCAGGCGACGCTGCGCGGCACCGGCGCCGCCCCGGGGCTGGAAGCCTCGCTCGACGCGCAGGCGGCAGGCAACCGCGTCGCCGCGCAGGGGCGCTTCGCGCGCGAGCCCGCGCAGGACCGGTGGGAAGGGCGCGTCGACGCGCCGGACCTGCAGCGGCTCGCGCCGGTCGTGCAGGCGCTCGCCGGCGGCACCGCGCGCGGGCGGGCGGCGCCGCGCGTGGGCGGCTCGGCCGGCGGGCAGTTCCGCGTCGAAGGTCGCTGGCCCGACGTGCGCAGCGACGGGGATCTCGCGGTGCGCGGCCTGGCGTGGCCGGGCCTGCGCGTGCGCCGGGCCGACGCGCGCTGGCGCTGGGGCACGGCGCCGGATGCCGTGGCGGACGTGTCCATCGGGGTGGCCGACCTCACGCTCGAGGGCAGCGAGCGGGTGCGCCAGATTCGCTCGCTCGCCGTCACCGTGGCGGGCACGGCGGCGTCGCACCGCGCGCAGGCCAGCGCCGACGTGGCCGCCGCGCCGCCCGCATGGACCGACGCGGTGCAGGCGCCGGCGGCGACGGGTGCGGCGGGGCCGGGTACGGCGCGCACGGGCGCGGCGGGCACGGGCGCGGCGGGCACGGG
>Ga0075429_100002867_pt1 | contig 14599 bp, 15 predicted proteins | sample RhiMetdeltSRZDD3_FD_75295 | JGI IMG/M metagenome (GOLD analysis project Ga0075429, IMG submission 75295) | Populus rhizosphere microbial communities from Tennessee, USA - Rhizosphere MetaG P. deltoides SRZDD3 | ecosystem: Host-associated > Plants > Roots > Rhizosphere > Soil | place: USA... | reverse complement strand
CTTCTGGAAGCCGTCGACCATCACCTGCTCGCCCGGCTTCAGGCCGTCGAGGATGACCCACAGGCCGCTCTGCTCGCCGCCCACCTTCACCGTGCGCGCGGCGAGCTTGCCGTCCGCGCCCACGACCATCACCGTGTCGCCCTGCGGTGAGCGGTTGACCGCCTGCTGCGGCAGCGTGATCGCGCGCTCGACCTGCGCCTGCTCGAGCCGCACGCGCACGTAGAGGTTGGGCAGCAGCAGGCCCTCGGCGTTGGGCACCTCGGCGCGCAGCATCACCTGGCCGGAGGTGGGGTCCACGGAGAGATCGGAGAACAGCAGCCGGCCGGTGGCGGGGTATTCGCTGCCGTCTTCCAGAACGATGCGCACGCTCGCCGCCTCGGGCCCCGAGGCGCGCTTGAGCTGGCCGCTCGCGAGGGCGCGCCGCAGCCGCAGCACCTCGGAGGCGGGCTGGGTGAAGTTCACGTAGAGCGTCTGCACCTGCTGCACCACGGCGAGCGGCGTCGGCTCCCCCTGTCCGACGAGCGCGCCTTCGGTGACCAGCGCGCGGCCGATGCGCCCGGCGATCGGCGAGGTGACGCTGGCATAGCCCAGGTTGATGCGCGCGGCCTGCACCGCCGCCCGGCCGGCGGAGACGTCGGCCTGCGCCGACTTCTGCGCCGCCACGGCGTTGACGAACTCCTGCTTGCTGATCGCGTTGGCCTCGACCAGCGGCTTGAAGCGGTCCACCTGCGCGGTGGCCTGGCCGAGGCCGGCCTGCGCGCGCGCGAGCGACGCCTCGGCGCTCTGCACCGAGGCGCGCAGCGGCGCGGCGTCGATCTGGAACAGCGGCTGGCCGGCGCGCACGTCGCTGCCCTCGCGGAACAGGATCTTCTGCACGATGCCGGCGGAGCGCGCGCGCACCTGCGCGACGCGCGAGGCCTCGAGGCGGCCGGGCAGCTCGACCGTGAGGCCGACCGCGCGCGGCTCGACCACCACGACGCCGACCTCGGGAGGCGGCGGGGCGCCGGCGCCGGCCGCAGGCGCATCGCCTTTCGGCCCGCAGGCGGCGAGCAGCAGCGCCAGGGGCAACGCGGCCAGCGCAGCGCGCGCGAAGCGGGAACGCGCGCGGGCGGCGGGGAGTGGGGACGCCGTCATGGGAAGAACCTTTGCGATGGGCCTGTGGGTGCCCGGCGGACCGCGTGACGGGCCGGCCGAAGCGGGTTAGTATACATACAAGCGTGAATGTATGTAGTCGCGCCGCACGAGGTCACACCGCATGGTTCGACGCACGAAGGCAGAGGCGCAGGCTACCCGCAACCTGATTTTGGACACCGCCGAGGTGGTATTCCAGGCGCGCGGCGTCTCGCGCACCACCTTGGAATCCATCGCCGCCGCGGCGGGCGTGACGCGCGGCGCCATCTACTGGCACTTCAAGGACAAGGCGGAGCTCTTCAACGCGATGATGGAACGGGTGCGCCTGCCGATGGAAGACGACACCGCGGCCGATGCCTCCGGCGACCCCCTCGGCGCGCTCGTCGACGGCTTCGTCGCCGCGCTGCGCCGCACCGTGGACGATCCGCAGGTGCGGCGCGTGTTCGAGATCGCGAGCCACAAGGTCGAGTACGTGGAGGAACTGCAGGAGCTCGCGCAGCGGCACCTCGCCGCGCGCGCCGAGTGCATCGGGCATACCGAGCGCACGTTGCGCGGCGCGATGCGCCGCGGGCTGGTGTCGCTGCGCGTGCCGGTGCGCACCGCCGCGCTCGGGGCGCATGCGCTGGTGAGCGGGCTGCTGCGCAACTGGATGCTCGATCCGGCCGCGTTCGACCTGGTCAAGGTGGGCCGGCAGGCGCTCGACGCGTACTTGCGCGGATTGCTCAAGGGCTGAGCCGACGCAGCGACCGCACCCTTCGACAAGCTCAGGACAGGCCCTTCGACAAGCTCAGGACAGGCCCTTCGACAAGCTCAGGACAGGCCCTTCGAAGCTGTGCCGCGGAGTCGGCTCACTCGGAGCCGAGCCGACCGTTCGCAGGCGAATCGTTCACCGGCTCTGAGCGTCGCCGGCCGTGGTGCCCGCGTCACTTCCCCCTCAGTGCGGGGGGAACGCCGCGAAGCAGGGCAGCCGCTCGGCGCGTTGCGCGTAGCCCGCGAGGTGCGGATGCGCGGCGGGGTCGACTTCGCCGGGCCGATCGTCCTGGATGAACGACCAGGCCACCGCGGCGGTCACGCCCGCCTGCGTGAGCCCGGCCTCGTCGTCGGGGAGCGCACGCTGCGCGAGCGCACGCTCCAGCTCCGCGCAGGCGGCCGCGAGCTGCCCGCGCACGCGCTCGAGCCACGGCGCGTGGCGCTTCTCGGGTGGCCGCTGCGTGTGCTCGTAGACGATCTGCACCGTCTTCTCGCACGCCGCCAGCGCCAGCCCGATGACGCGCAGCGCGTGCTGGCGCTCGGCCACCGTGCCGGGCATGAGCGTGCGCCGCGGCGCGGCCAGCGCTTCGGCGTGCTGGAGGATGAGCGTGGAATCCAGCAGCACCTCGCCGTCGTCGCACACGAGCGAGGGCGCCTTGACCACCGGATTGACGGCGCGGAATTCGTCGAACTGCCGGAACACCGAGATCGACCGGTGCTCGAAGGGCAGGCCGAGCAGGCGCAGCGAGATCGCGACGCGCCGCACGTACGGCGAGTCGAGCATGCCGACGAGTTGCATGGCGCGTCTCCGCAAGCTGGGAAAGCGCAAGCATAGCGGCCTTGATGCAGGACAAGCGCCCGTGGCGCGGGCGTGTTGCGCAACGTCGTGAGAGGAAACGGTCTGCAACCGCGCGGCCGCGGCCGGCGGCAGCGCGCGCCACGGCCGCGAAAATGCCGGCTTTGCGTTCCCCGGAAATCACGACATGAAAGCCTTCGTCCTCGCCGCCACCTTCCTCGCCGCCGCCGCCGCCCACGCGGGCGACGCGCCGGCCGCCGTGCACGGCGTGCGCCTCGCCGCCCTTTGCAACGCATGCGGCGTCGTCGCCGACACGCACACCGAGACGCGCAAGGGCAAGGCGAGCGGCGTGGGCGCCGTGGGCGGCGCGGTGGTGGGCGGCGCGGTCGGCAACCAGTTCGGCCACGGCAACGGCCGCGCGGCCATGACGGTGCTGGGCGCGGTGGGCGGCGGCGTGGCCGGCAACGAGATCGAGAAGAGCATGAAGAAGTACACCGTCTGGGTCACCACGGTGACCTTCAAGGACGGCAGCCGGCAGCGCTACGAGCGCCGCAGCAACCCCGGCCTGCGCGCGGGCGACGTGGTGAAGCTGCGCAACGGCCAGCCGGTGCGCGCCGCCTGACGCGTCAGGCGCTCCGCTCGAACTTGAACACCCCGACGCTCGCGCGCAGGTTGGGGAAGCGCCGCACGATGCGGCCGTCCTGGATGCCGAACGAGTCGAGCACGCGCAGGCCGTCCTTGCGCGCGAGCACCTCGAAGTCGGTGTAGGTGCCCACGCGGATGTTGGGCGTGTCGTACCACTCGTACGGCAGCGCCTTGGTCACCGGCATGCGGCCGGTGGCGATGCGCAGGCGGTTGGGCCAGTGCGCGAAGTTGGGAAAGCTCACGATGCCGATGCGCCCCACGCGCGCCGTCTCGCGCAGCATGCGCTCGGTGTTGCGCAGGTGCTGCATCGTGTCGAGCTGGAGCACGACGTCGAAGCTCTGGTCCTCGAACATCGCGAGGCCTTCCTCGAGGTTGAGCTGGATGGCGTCGACGCCGCGCTTGGCGCACGCGAGGATGTTGTCGTCGGCGATCTCCACGCCGTAGCCGCTGCAGCGGCGCCGGTCGCGCAGCAGCGCCAGCAGCTCGCCGTTGCCGCAGCCGAGGTCGAGCACGCGCGAGCCGGGCGGCACGAGCTCGGCGATCAGCTCCATGTCCTTGCGCTCAGACATTCGCGGCCTCCGGCGCGCGTTGCGTCCCTTCCGGGGCGGTCCGGGGCGGGGGCCCGCCGGGCGCATCCGCCTCGTGCGCGATGCGCTCGAAGCGCGCGCGCAGCAGCGCGTGGTAGCGCGCGTCGTCGAGCAGGAACGCGTCGTGGCCGTGCGGCGCATCGATCTCCGCGTAGCTCACGCGGTGCCGGTTGTCGAGCAGCGCCTTCACGATCTCGCGCGAGCGCGCCGGCGAGAAGCGCCAGTCGGTGGTGAAGCTCACGAGCTGGAACTCGCACGCGGCATGCGCGAACGCGGCCGTGAGGTCCCCGCCGTGCTCGCGCGCGGGGTCGAAGTAGTCCAGCGCGCGCGTGATCAGCAGGTAGGTGTTGGCGTCGAAGTACTCGCTGAACTTGTCGCCCTGGTGGCGCAGGTAGCTCTCGATCTCGAACTCGACGTCCTGCGTGCTGTACGCGTAGTCGCCGTTGCGCACCATGCGGCCGAACTTGCTGGCCATCACGTCGTCGCTGAGGTAGGTGATGTGGCCGATCATGCGGGCCACGCGCAGCCCGCGCTTGGGCACGACGCCGTGCTCGTAGTAGTGGCCGCCGTGGAAGTCGGGGTCGGTGACGATGGCGCGCCGCGCCACCTCGTTGAACGCGATGTTCTGCGCCGAGAGGTTGGGCGCCGTCGCCACGGCGATGCAGTGCCGCAGGCGGCGCGGATGGCGCAGCGCCCACGCCAGCGCCTGCATGCCGCCCAGGCTGCCCCCGATCACCGCGGCGAGCTGCTCGATGCCGAGCGCATCCAGCAGGCGCGCCTGCGCGTCGACCCAGTCCTCCACCGTCATCACGGGGAAGCGCGCGCCGTACGGCTTTGCGGTGGCCGGGTCGAGATGCATCGGGCCGGTCGAGCCGAAGCACGAGCCGGGGTTGTTCACGCCGATCACGAAGAAGCGGCGCGTGTCGAGCGGCTTGCCGGGGCCCACGAGGTTGTCCCACCAGCCCTCGCTGCGCGGCTGGCCCTCGTAGGTGCCGGCCACGTGGTGCGACGCGTTGAGCGCATGGCACACGAGCACCGCGTTGCTGCGCGCGGCATTCAGCGTGCCGTACGTCTCGTAGACCAGCGTGTAGTCCGCGAGCTGCGCGCCGCTCCTGAGCGGCAGCGGCTCGGCGAAGTGCCGCGACTGCGGCGTGACATGACCCAGTGAGCTCATCGACCCGAAATGAAGAAACCCGGCGGCCGCCAAAGCGGGACACCGGGTTCGGGAGTCCATCTTTAGCTGGATTTATAGAGCGCCCGCAAGCCGGAACAAATCAGCGCTGAGGGCGGATTGTAGCCCCGTTGCCCGCGCCGCCGCGCGGGGTGCGCTTCACGGACGGGCTTGCCCGATACTGGTCGATCGACTAAAAACAGGCCATGCCCCGCCCGTCGCGCAACCTGGATCTCGCGCTGCTCGCCGCGGGCCGCGAGCTGTTCCCGCTCGCAGGCTGCGCGGGGCTGTCGGTGCGCGCGGTGGCCGAGCGCGCGGGCGCCAACGCCGGCATGTTCCACTACCACTTCGGCTCGAAGGACAACTTCCTGCGCACGCTGCTGCAGCAGGCGTACGAGGAGGTGTTCGCGGGACTCGCGCACGCGGCGGCGCAGGAGGGCGGCGCGGTCGACCGGCTGCGCGGCGCGCTCGTCGCCGCGGCCGGCCTGCTGGTCGAGCATCGTCACACCTTCGCCCGCGTCTGGATGGACGCGGTGGCCGGCGAGCCGGTGGCGGCGGAGTTCATGAAGCGCAACGCGCCGCGCCACCTCGGGCTGCTGCTGGAGCTCGTGCGCCAGGGCCAGCACGACGGGTCGCTGCGCGCGCTGCCGCCGCTGCAGTGCGTCGCCACGCTGATGGGCGCGGCCGTGCTGCCGGTGATCTTCGTCGCCGGCCTGGTCGAGGTGGCGCTGCCGGCCGCGCAGCAGCGCCAGTTCGCGGCGCAGGTCATGAGCCCGCGCGCGATCGACGAGCGCGTGGAGCTCGCGCTCGCCGCGCTGCGCGCCGCGCCGGCGGTGGCGCTGCGGCGCCGGGCGTTGCCCGCGCCTGCGCCTGCGCCCGCGCGGCGCACCCTGCGCTGAGGAACGCGCGTGCGCACGGCGCCCCTGCTCCTCGCCGCGCTCGCCTCGCTGGGCGCCCTGGCGGCGTGCGAGCCGCGCCGCCCGGCCGGGTGGTCCGGCTACGTCGAGGGCGACTACGTGTACGTCGCCTCGCCCCTCGGCGGGCAGCTCCAGTCGCTCGAGGTGAGGCGCGGCCAGGCCGTGGCGCGCGGGGCGCCGCTCTTCGCGCTGGAGTCGGAGGCCGAGCACGCGGCGCGCGACGAGGCGGCGGCGCGGCTCGCCGCGGCCGAGGCGCAGGCGAGCGACGCGGCGAAGGGCCGGCGTCCCGAGGAAGTGGCGGTCACCGAGGCGCAGCTCGCGCAGGCGCGCGCCGAGGCGCAGCGCGCCGCCGACGAGCTGAAGCGCCAGCAGGCGCTGCTCGCGCGGGGCTTCATCTCGCCCTCGCGGCTGCAGGAGGCGCGCGCCGCGGCCGAGCAGGCGCGCCAGCGCGTGGCCGAGATGAGCGCGGCGCTGCGCGTCGCGCGCCTGCCCGCGCGCGCGGACGAGCGGCGTGCCGCCGAAGCCGCGGCGCAGGCCGCGCGGCAGGCGCTGCGGCAGACCGACTGGCGCACGCGGCAGAAGGCGCTGCAGGCGCCCTCGGACGGCGTCGTCGCCGACACGTTCTTCCGCGTGGGCGAATGGGTGCAGCCGGGCCAGCCTGTGGTGTCGCTGCTGCCGCCCGGCGCGGTGCGCGCCCGCTTCTTCGTGCCGGAGGACCAGCTCCCCACGGTGGCCGCGGGGCAGGCGGTGCAGATCCTGTGCGACGGCTGCGGCGCGCCCATCCCGGCGCGCATCGACTTCGTCGCCACGCAGGCCGAGTACACGCCCCCGGTCATCTACTCGAATGCGCAGCGCGCGCGGCTCGTGTTCATGGCCGAGGCGCGTGCGCTCGAGGCGACCGACGCCGCGCGGCTGCGCCCCGGGCAGCCGGTGGACGTGCGGCGCGCCGCGGAGCCCGCCCGATGACCGTCGACGCACCGCTCGCCATCGACGTGCGCGGCCTGACCAAGCGCTACGGCGCGCGCACGGTGGTCGACCACGTGTCGCTGCAGGTGCGCGCCGGGCGCATCTGCGGCTTCCTCGGGCCCAACGGCAGCGGCAAGACCACCACCATCCGCATGCTGTGCGGTCTGCTGCGACCCGACGCCGGCGCGGGCACCTGCCTCGGGCTCGACATCGTGCGCGACGGCTACGCGATCCGCCGCCAGGTGGGCTACATGACGCAGCGCTTCGGCCTGTACGAGGACCTGTCGATCCGCCAGAACCTCGACTTCGTCGCGCGCCTGTTCGAGCTGCCGCGGCGCGCCGAGGCGGTGGACCGCGCGCTCGAGCGCCTGGGTCTCGCCGCGCGGCAGCGCCAGCTCGCCGGGGCGCTCTCGGGCGGGTGGAAGCAGCGCCTCGCGCTCGCCGCCTGCCTGATCCACGAGCCGCGCCTGCTGCTGCTCGACGAGCCCACCGCGGGCGTCGACCCGAAGGCGCGGCGCGACTTCTGGGACGAGATCCACCGGCTCGCCGCGCAGGGCATCACGGTGCTCGTGTCCACGCACTACATGGACGAGGCCGAGCGCTGCCATGAGCTCGCGTACATCGCCTACGGCCGCACGCTCGCGCGCGGCACGGAGCGCGAGATCGTCGTGCAGGCGGGCCTCGTCGTGTGGTCGGTGCAGGGCGAGGGCAGTGCGGCGCTCGTCGAGCCGCTCAAGCGCGCGCCCGGCGTGCTGAGCGTCGCGGCCTTCGGCAGCGCGCTGCACGTGGCGGGCCGCGACGAGCGCGCGCTGGAGCAGGCCATCGCGCCATGGCGCGACCGGCCCGGGCTCGCATGGCGGCGCGCCGAGGCGAACCTCGAGGACGTGTTCATCAGCCTCATCGGCCAGGCGCAGGACGACGACGCCGGCCAGGCGCGCGCGGCATGAAGGCGTTCTCGTTCGCCCGCACGGTGGCGGTGTTCGTCAAGGAGCTGCAGCAGATGCTGCGCGACCGGCTGACCTTCGCGATGGCGATCGGCGTGCCGATCCTGCAGCTCGTGCTCTTCGGCTACGCCATCAACACCGACCCGAAGGGCCTGCCCACGGCGCTGGTGGTGCACGACGCCGGCCCGCTCGCGCGCGGCTTCGTCGCAGCGTTGCGCAACACCGGCTACTTCCGGGTCGCGCACGCGAGCGCGAGCGAGGCCGAGGCCGAGGCGCTGCTCGAGCGCGGCGAGGTGCAGTTCGTGGTGGCCATCCCGCCCGACTTCGGCCGCCGCCTCGTGCGCGGCGAGAAGCCGGCGCTGCTGGTGGCGGTGGACGCCACCGATCCCTCGGCATCGGGCAATGCGCTGGCGGCGCTCGCCACGGTGTCGCAGCAGGCGCTGCGCGCGGAGCTGGCCGGCCCGCTGGCCGCGCTGCAGCCCGGCGAGCAGCCCTACGAGGTGCGCATCCACCGCCGCTACAACCCCGAGGGCCTGTCGCGCTACAACATCGTGCCGGGCCTGATCGGCACCATCCTCACGATGACGATGGTCATGCTCACCGGCCTCGCGATGACGCGCGAGCGCGAGCGCGGCACGATGGAGAACCTGCTCGCCACGCCGGTGCGCCCGGTGGAGGTCATGCTCGGCAAGATCCTGCCGTACGTGGTGATCGGCTACGTGCAGCTCGGCGTCATCCTGCTCGCGGCGCGCGCGCTGTTCGAGGTGCCGATGGCGGGCAGCTTCCTGCTGCTGATGGCGATGATCGGCGTGTTCATGCTGGCCAACCTGGCGGTGGGCTTCACCTTCTCCACGCTGGCACAGAACCAGCTGCAGGCGATGCAGATGACGTTCTTCTTTTTCCTGCCCTCCATGCTGCTCTCGGGCTTCATGTTCCCGTTCCGCGGCATGCCGGGGTGGGCCCAGGCGCTCGGCGAGGCGCTGCCGCTCACCCACTTCCTGCGCATCGTGCGCGGGATCATGCTCAAGGGCAACGGCGCGGCGCAGCTGCTGCCGGAGGTGTGGCCGATGCTCCTCTTCCTCGCCGCCGCCGGCGCGCTCGCGCTCGCGCGCTACCGCCAGACCGTCGATTGAGGCGCGCGTGCCCGGTGCACGCGCCGCCCGGCGGCGGCGCCGCCCCCGAGGTGGGGAGGCCCGGCGCCGTCAAGGGGGGCGCTGCACACCCCAGACGCGGGGATGTGGGCGCGCGAGGCGGCTGGAAGAATAGTCGCCGCTAACCGACCTGCCGCGCACTCGCCCATGACTTCCGTCGCCCTGCTCCATCGCGAATCCGAGCTCGGCCACCGCCTGGCCGAGACGGTCGCGGCCGCGCCGGGCCTGACGGTGCTGGGCAGCGCCGGCACCATGCCCGCGCTGCGCGAGGTGCTGGCGCAGGAAGTGCCCGACCTGCTGCTGGTCGACCTGATGCTGCCCGGCGCGCAGGTGCAGTCCGTGCTGCAGGAACTGCGCCACGAGGTGCCGGACGGCCGGCCGCGCCTGCTGGTGCTCGCGGTGTCCGCCGACGACCCGCGCGTCATGGCGGCGCTGCGCCATGGCGCGGACAGCTATTTCGCGCACGCGCACTCGCTGCTTTCCCTGCCCGAGGCCATCGAGCAGCTGGTGCGCGGCGAATCCATGATCACCCCGCAGATCGCGCGCCAGCTCAAGAGCCACTTCGAGGCCGGCGGGGGCGCGGCCTTGCCCGAGGCGGACTGCCGCCTGCTGCAGTGGATGGCCGAGGGCTTCCTCGTGAGCGAGGTGGCGCGCGCGCTGCGCGTGAATGCGCACGCGGTGGGGGTTCGCATCCGCTCGCTCTACCGGCGGCTGCAGGCCGACGTGCGCAGCCAGCAGGACGTGCGGGAAGACGCCGGCCTGCAGGGCGGGCCGCTGTTCACGTAGGCGCCTGCGCGGCGCCGGGCGCGCAGGCGCCCGGGTGCGCTGCAGGCAGCGTCGGCGCCCCCCGCCCGGGAGGCCGCGCCCTCATCCCCGGGGCGGGGCGGTGTCGACGAAGCTCGGCCGCTGCGACACCTTCTCGTACAGCCGCGCCAGGTTGGGATGCGCGCCGCGCCAGTCGATCTCGGCGAAGCGGAAGTCGAGGTAGCCGAGCGCCACGCACACCGCGATGTCGGACAGGGCGAAATGGATGCCGCTGCAGTACGGCTTGTCGCCCAGCCCCTTGCTCATCGCGGCGAGCGACGCGTGGATCTTCTTCGTCTGGCGCTCCACCCACGCCGCGCTGCGCTGCCCCTCGTTGCGGCCGGCCCAGGTGTTCTCCAGGCGCGCGAGCACGGCCGCGTCCAGCACGCCGTCTCCCAGGGCCTCCCAGGTGCGCACCTCGGCGCGCTCGCGCCCGCGGTCGGGGATGAGCTTGCCCACCGGCGACAGCGTGTCGACGTACTCCACGATCACGCGCGAATCGAACACCGCCTCGCCGCCCTCCATCACCAGGCAGGGCACCTTGCCGAGCGGGTTGGACTGCAGGATCTTGTCGCTCGCCCAGACGTCCTCCACCTCGAACTGGTAGTCCAGCCGCTTCTCGGCCATGAAGATGCGAACCTTGCGCACGTAGGGGCTGGTCGGCGAGCCGATGAGTTTCATGGATTGTGGTTGGAGGGCGTCCGGGTCAAATTCATTCTAGCGGTGAGACCGTCGCGCCGAGGTGGGGTCATCGCGGGAGGGTCCAGTCCACCCGGGCGGGCCGGCCCGCGAGTTCCAGTGCCGCGGTGACAGGCAAGGTCCGGGCCACCACCCGGCCGCGCCGCACCACCACGAGCCGCGTGGCGCGCAGGCGGATCGCTTCCACCGGGTCGCGCGCCTGCAACAGCACCAGGTCGGCCGAGCGGCCCACGGCGACGCCGTGGTCGTCGAGCCCCAGCACCCGGGCCGCGTTCACCGTCACCGCGTCGAAGCACGCCTTCATCTGCGCCTGCGACGTCATCTGCGCGACGTGCAGGCCCATGTGCGCCACCTCCAGCATGTCGGCCGAGCCGAGGCCGTACCACGGATCCATGACGCAGTCGTGGCCGAAGGCGACGTTGACGCCGGCCGCCAGCAGCTCGGGCACGCGCGTCATGCCGCGCCGCCTGGGGTACGTGTCGTGGCGGCCCTGCAGCGTGATGTTGACGAGCGGGTTCGCCACCGCGTGCACGCCGGCCTCGGCCATCAGCGGAAGCAGCTTGGACACGTAATAGTTGTCCATGGAATGCATGGACGTCAGGTGCGAGCCGGTGACGCGGCCCTGCAGGCCGAGCCGCTGCGTGTGGAAGGCGAGCGTCTCGATGTGGCGCGAGAGTGGGTCGTCGCTTTCGTCGCAATGCAGGTCCACGCGCCGGCCCTGCTCGGCAGCCAGCTCGCACAACAGGCGCACCGATTCGGCGCCCTCGGCCATCGTGCGCTCGAAGTGCGGGATGCCGCCCACCACGTCGACGCCCATCGCGAGTGCACGCTTCAGGTTGGCGAGCGCGCCGGGCGAGCGCAGCACGCCGTCCTGCGGGAAGGCGACCAGCTGCAGGTCGAGGTAGGGCGCGACGCGCCGCTTCACGTCGAGCAGGGCCTCCACGGCGAGCAGCCGGTCGTCGCACACGTCCACGTGCGAGCGGATCGCGAGCAGCCCCTTGGCGACCGCCCAGTCGCAGTACGCGAGCGCACGCTGCACGAGCGCCTCCTGGGTGAGCGCCGGCTTCAGCTCGCCCCACAGGGCGATGCCCTCGAGCAGCGTGCCGCTCGCGTTGACGCGCGGCAGCCCGTACGACAGCGTCGCGTCCAGGTGGAAGTGCGCGTCGACGAACGACGGCGCGAGCAGCTGCCCGCCCCCGGCCACGACGTCCGCGCCCTCGGGCGCATGCAGGCGCGCGCCGATGGCCTCGATGCGGCCGTCGCGCACGTGCACGTCCAGGTCGCGCCGCCCGTCGGGCAGGGCGACGTCGCGAAACAGCAGGTCGAGCATGCGGCCACTCTAAGCGATCCGGCGCCGGCCAAAGTCAGCACGGGGGCCGGGCCCATTGCGGGTGGGGTAAGGTGGCTGCATGCCTGCCGAGCTGTTCCAGGCCGCCCATCTCCTGCTGGTGTACCTCCACCTCCTCGCCACCTGCGCCGCGCTGGGCGCGATCCTGGTGAGCGACCTGCACGTGCTCGGCAAGATGCGGCGTGGCGGCGGGCGGCTGCTGCCGCCCGAGCCGATGGTGCGCGACGTCGTGGCCTGGTCGCTGCTCGCGCTCGTGGTCACGGGCGGCGGCCTCGTCGCGGCCGGCATCGCGCGCGATCCGAGCTATCTCACGGGCAATCCCAAGCTGATGGCCAAGATCGTGCTGGTGGCCCTGCTCGCGGTGAACGCCGTCGTGCTGCACCGGCTCACCTTTCCCCGCCTGGAGACCAAGCGCCCGCTGTGCATGACGGCGGGCGACGACGTGGTCGGGGTCGCCGTGCCGGCGGCGCTGTCCACCACGCTGTGGTTCTTCGCCGCCTTCCTGGGCATCGCGCGACCGTGGAACCGCGTCATGCCGATGGAGAACGTGCTGGGCATCGCGGGCGGGCTGTTCGTCGCGCTGCTGGTGCTCGCCGTCGTGCTGCTCGCCATGACGGAGCGGCGCTCGCCCGCGCGCCGCCCGGGCCAGGCGGCCGCGGGCGCGACCGCCGACGCGGTCGAAGCCTGAGCCGACCCTGCGAAGCTGTGCCGCGGCGTCGGCTCACCCGCAGCCGAGCCGACCGTTCAAAGGCGAATCGATCACCGGCTCTGAAGCGGTCTCACTTGGTGCCGAAGATGCGGTCGCCCGCATCGCCCAGCCCCGGCACGATGTAGCCGTGCTCGTCGAGCTGGCGGTCCACCGCGGCCACATACACCGGCACGTCGGGGTGGTTGCGGTGGAAATGGGCCAGCCCTTCGGGCGCGGCGAGCAGGCACACGAAGCGGATCGAGCGCGGCCGCGTCTCCTTCAGGCGGTCCACCGCGGCCACCGCCGAGTTGCCGGTGGCCAGCATCGGATCCAGCACGATCGCGTCGCGCTCGTGCATGTCGGCCGGCATCTTGAAGTAGTACTCGACGGCGATCAGCGTCTTCGGATCGCGGTACAGGCCGATGTGGCCGATGCGCGCGCCCGGCACCACGTTGAGCATGCCGTCGAGGAAGCCCGCGCCGGCGCGCATGATGCTGACGAACACCGTCTTCTTGCCGTCGATGACGGGGGCCTGCATGCGCTCCAGCGGCGTCTCGATCTCGATCAGCTGCGTCGGCATGTCGCGCGTCACCTCGTAGGCCATCAGCATGCTGATCTCGCCGAGCAGCCGGCGGAAGCTGTTCGTGCTGCGGTCCTTCTGCCGCATCAGCGTCAGCTTGTGCTGGACCAGCGGATGCGTGATGTAGTGAACCTGGGCAATCATGGCGGCGGCTCCGGCGGCGGCCGGGCGAGCATACACGGGCCCTCGGCTAAGCTACGCGACGCACGACATCACGGGCCCCGGAGGCGGCATGGGCGAGTTTCTGCGGAAAGGGGTGGCGGCGGCCGCCGTCATGGCGGTCCTCGCGACCGGTTGCGGCGGCGGCGGGGTCACCCGCGTGGGCGGCACGGTCAGCGGGCTGGCCGGCGGGACGGCGGTCACGCTGCAGCTCAACGGCGGCGAGACGCTCGTCCTCGGGGGCAACGGCGGCTTCCGCTTCGACGAGCAACTGGGCGCCGGCGAGAGCTTCAGCGTCACGATCGTGGGCCAGCCGGCGCGCGCCACGTGCACGGTCGCCAACGCGGCCGGCGAGATCGACCGCAACGCGTCCAGCGTGGACAACGTGACGGTCGTGTGCACGCAGCGGCACGCCGTGGGCGGCATCGTGTCCGGGCTGCCGGTGGGCACGAGCGTCGCGCTGCAGAACGCCAGCGGCGAGCTGCGCGACTCGTTGACGGTGGGCGCGAACGGCACCTTCGCGTTCCCGACCTTGCTGCTCGAGGGCGCCGGCTATACCGTGACCGTCGTGACCCCGCCTGCCGGGCGCAACTGCACCGTCGAGCAGGGCACCGGCACCGTGGCCGCAGCCGATGTGACCAGCGTGCGGGTGAATTGCTGAGGCCCGGCACGCCCGTTGCCGGTGCGACGAGGTTTCGTGACGACGGACTCGCGATCAAGGAGACGGCATGGCCAAGACCCCGCAGCGGCATTCGCTCGACCTGTTCACCGCGCTCGGCCTGGGGGCGCTGCTGATGTACGCGCTCGATCCCGCGCTCGGGCGCGGGCGCGTGTCCCGCGCGCGCGACCAGTGGCTGCGCCTCGCGCGCCATGGGCGTCGCGCGGCGAATGCGGGATGGCGTGACCTCGCCAACCGGACCACCGGCTGGGTGGCGCGCGGGCGCGGCGCCCTGCAGGCCGACGCGCCGGACGACGACGTGCTGCTCGAACGCGTGCGCGCCCAGCTCGGCCGCTGCGTGTCCCATCCGCATGCGGTGTCGGTGGAGGTGAACGACGGCTGGGTCACGCTGGCGGGACCCGTCCTCGCGAACGAGGCCGACGGCCTGGTGCGCGCCGTCGGGTCGGTGCGCGGCGTGCGCCGCGTGAAGAGCCGGCTCGAGCCGCACGGCGGCGACGACGTGCCGGCGCGCCTGCTCGGGCAGCGCAAGCGCGCGCGCGACCCGGCGGCGCCGCCGGGGCCCTGGCCGCCCGGCCCGCGCCTGG